>Ga0182024_10008770_pt1 | contig 21157 bp, 24 predicted proteins | sample P32metaG_FD_120480 | JGI IMG/M metagenome (GOLD analysis project Ga0182024, IMG submission 120480) | Permafrost microbial communities from Stordalen Mire, Sweden - P3-2 metaG (Illumina Assembly) | ecosystem: Environmental > Terrestrial > Soil > Wetlands > Permafrost | place: Sweden: Stordalen...
CGCAGCCGATGGCGCGATCCTTCCTCGACGCCGCCGCCGATCACCAGCGCCGCGAAATCCTCCTGCTCGACACGGGTGGCGGCATCGTCGTCGCTCGTGGTGCCGGCGGCGTCCATCCCGGCCTCGCGCAGCAGCGGCAGGATGCGCTCGATCACCGCCGGCGCCCGCGCCAGGACCAGGATCCGCATCGCCCGCTCACCCGGCCCAGGATTCCGCCGCGCGGCTCACGCGCTTCCTCGTATGGGCGTCGAGGTGGCGCTTGCGCATGCGGACCGATTTGGGCGTCACCTCGACCAGCTCGTCGTCGTCGATATAGGCGATCGCCTGCTCGAGCGTCATCAGGATCGGCGGCGTCAGGCGCACCGCCTCGTCCTTCGAGGTGGTGCGGATGTTGGTGAGCTGCTTGCCCTTGGTCGGGTTGACGTCGAGGTCGTTGTCGCGGCTGTGCGCGCCGACGATCATCCCGGGGTAGACCGCCTCGCCCGGCGAGACGAACATCGCGCCGCGCTCCTCGAGGTTCCACAGCGCATAGGCCACCGCGGCGCCGCTCGCGGTCGAGATCAGCACACCGTTGATCCGGCCCTCGACCGCGCCCTTGTACGGCGCGTAACCGTGAAAGATGCGGCTCATCACGCCGCTGCCGCGCGTGTCGGTCAGGAACTCGCCGTGATAGCCGATAAGACCGCGCGTCGGCACTAGAAAGGTAAGCCGCAGCTTGCCGCCGCCCGACGGGCGCATCTCCTGCATCTCGGCCTTACGACGGCTCATCTTCTCGACGACGATTCCGGCGAATTCCTCGTCAACATCGACAAAGACCTCCTCCACCGGCTCCAGCCGCTGGCCGCTCGCCGGGTCGGTCTTGAACAGCACGCGCGGCCGCGAGATCGACAGCTCGTAACCCTCGCGCCGCATCGTCTCGATCAGGACGCCAAGCTGCAATTCGCCGCGCCCCGATACCTCGACCGCGTCTTTTTGCGGGTTTTCGTTGACCCCGATCGCGACATTGCCCTCGGCCTCGCGATAGAGCCGCTCGGCGATCATCCGCGAGGTCACTTTCGACCCCTCGCGCCCGGCGAGCGGGCTGTCGTTGACCGAGAAGGTCATCGCCAGGGTCGGCGGGTCGATCGGGTCGGCCGCCAGCGCCTGGGTAACCTCGAGCGCGCACAGCGTATCGGCGACCGTGGTCTCCGCTAGACCCGCGACCGCGATGATGTCGCCGGCGCGCGCCTCCTCGACCCCAATCCGGTCGAGACCGCGATACGCCAGGAGCTTGGTCAGTCGCGCCTGCTCGATGACCTTACCCTCGCGCGTCAGCGACTTGACCGGCATGTTGAGCCGGGCGACCCCGGAGTGGATCAGCCCGGTCAGCACCCGGCCGAGATACGGGTCGTAATCGAGCGTCGTCGCCAGCATCGCGAACGGCGCGTCGGGGTCGGCCTCAGGCGGCGGCACATGCGACACGATCAGGTCGAAAAGCGGCGCCAGATCCTTGTGTGGCGTACCCAATTCGGCGACCGCCCAGCCGTTGCGGCCCGAAGCGAACAGAGTCGGGAAATCGAGCTGGTGCTCGTCCGCGTCGAGCAGCGCGAACAGGTCGAAAATCTCGTTGTGCACCGCCTCGGCGCGGGCATCGGGGCGATCGACCTTGTTGATGACGACGATCGGCCGCAAACCCCGGCGCAGCGCTTTGGCGACGACGAACTTGGTCTGCGGCATCGGCCCTTCGGCGGCATCGACCAGCACCAGCACGCCATCGACCATGCTGAGGATGCGCTCGACCTCTCCGCCGAAATCGGCGTGGCCCGGCGTGTCGACGATGTTGATGCGCATGTCGCCCCACATGAGCGACGTGCACTTCGCCAGGATCGTGATGCCGCGCTCGCGCTCCAGCTCGTTGGAATCGAGCGCGCGCTCGGCGACCTGCTGGTTGGCGCGGAACGCGCCCGACTGGCGCAGGAGCTGATCGACCAGGGTCGTCTTGCCATGGTCGACATGCGCAATGATCGCGATGTTGCGGATATTCGTCGTCAAGGAACGCGGCACCTTTCCGGCAGCACCTACACCAGGCCGGCGGAGGCGACGAGTTTGTCGAGCGCGGCCTCGGGCCGGGCGCCGACATGGCTGATGATTTCGGCCGCGCACAAGCTGCCGATCGCTCCACAGGTGGGGAGCGGCAAGCCGCGGGTCAACCCGAACAGCACGCCCGAGGCGTAGAGATCGCCCGCGCCGGTGGTGTCGACGACGCGCGCGACCGAGGCTGCCCTGACTCGATGCTCCTTGCCCTCGGCGAGGATGAGGCTGCCCTCGGCGCTGCGGGTCAGCACGGCGATCGACACCTGGCCGCGCACCGCCGCCGCCGCGGCATCGAAGTCTTGCGTCTCGTAGAGCGAGCAGATCTCGGCCTCGTTGGCGAAGAGGATGTCGACCTCGCCGGCGACGAGCGCGCGGAAGTCGTCGAGATGGCGCCCGACGCAGAACGGATCGCTGAGGCTCAGCGCGACCTGTCGCCCGGCTTGGTGCGCGACCCTGGCCGCCTTGCGGAAGGCGTCCTTCGCGCGGGGCGGGTCGAACAGATAGCCCTCCAAATAGGTCACTTGCGCCGCGCCAACGACCGCCGGATCGATGTCCTCCGGCCCGAGATCGACGCAGGCGCCGAGATAGGTGCCCATCGTGCGTTGCCCGTCCGGCGTCACCATGATCAGGCAGCGCGCCGTGCCCGGGCCCTGCGTCGCCGGCGGCGTCTGGAATCGCACGCCGATCGCGGTGATGTCGTGACGGAACACGCCGCCAAGGACATCGTCGCGCACCTTGCCGATATAGGCGCCCTTGCCGCCGAGCGAGGCGATCCCCGCCATCGTGTTGCCGGCAGAGCCGCCCGAGCTCTCGATCGCCGGCCCGATCTTCGCGTAGAGCGCGTCGGCGCGCGCCGCGTCGATCAAGGTCATCGCACCCTTGGCAAAACCCTCTGCGGCGAGAAACGATTCGTCGGCATGTGCGATGACGTCGACGATCGCGTTGCCGATACCCGCGACGTCAATGCTGGCCGCCTCCATCAGCGATCCCATTGTCCGGAAAAACGAAAGGCGGCGCAGTATAGGTACCGGCGCCTTGCCGGCAAGCGGTGCGGTGGCGGGCGGTTGGCCGGCGGCCCCGACTCGGCTAGAAGCGGGCGGCGATGCTGTCCGCCCTGATCCGTGCCTTCGCCGAGCTGTTTTCGCCGCCGCTGCGCCGCGTCGTCGTCATCGGCCTGGCGATCGCCGTCGCCAGCTTCGCGCTGTTATGGCTCGGGATCGCGCTGGGTCTCGCCCACATGACCTTGGTCAGCTGGAAGCCGCTGCGCTGGCTGCTCGACCTGCTTGGCGTCGCCGGGGTGATGTTATTGAGCTGGCTGCTTTTTCCGGCGGCCGTGACGATGATCATGGGGTTCTTTCTCGAACAGGTCGCGGCGGCGGTCGAGCGGCGCGACTACCCCGGGCGAGGGCCGCCCCGCGCCCGGGCGATTCGCGAAACCGTAGCGACGAGCCTTCGACTGATGCTCGCGACCATGCTTCTTAACGTGTTGGCATTGCCGGTTTATGCGCTGGCGCCGGGGATAAATCTTTTTGTTTTCCTTGGTCTCAACGGATATCTTTTCGGGCGGGAGTATTTCGAGGTGGTCGCGTTGAGACGGCTCGACAGCGATGCTGCAAGGGCGATGCGACACCGTTTCGGGGGGCGGGTTTTCGCCGCGGGCGTAGTGATCGCCGGGCTGTTCGCCCTGCCGTTGGTCAATTTAGCTGCCCCGGTGATCGCCACCGCCTTTATGTTGCACCTGTTCGAAGGCCTGCCGCGCTTGGCGCCGTCGAGCGTCGCGGCCTGAGCCGCCGCGCCGCACCTGCCCGTCCCTTTTGGCTCTGATGGGATGCCCCATCCATGTTTGGTCGCAAGAGACCCGAAACCGAGGATCGCAGCATGGCTGACACCGCCGACGACTTGGGTATTCCGATGAAGCCGGCGAGGCCGGTTGGGGCGCCGCTCTCGGTGACCGCCGGGGGCCGCACCCCCGCCGCCGTGCCGCCGCGGGTTCCGGAGATGGCGCGGGTCGCGCCGGAGCCGCCGCCGGTTGCCGAGCCGCAGCGGCGGGTGACCGAGCCCATCGGCATGCCCGTCACCTCGCCGGTCGCCGCCCCGCCGCCTCCGCCGATGCCGCGCCGCAGCGAGTCCGAAGCGCGCAAGCTGACCGTCGGGCGCGAGATCGCGCTGACCGGCGAAATCGCGTCGTGCGACATGCTGCTGGTTGAAGGCAGCGTCGAAGCCAACCTGCAGAACTGCCGCGACGTCGACATCGCCGAATCCGGCCTGTTCAAGGGCTCGGCAGTGATCGACAACGCCGATGTGCGCGGCACCTTCGAGGGCAACCTCGTGGTCCGCAAGCGCCTGCTGATCCGGGCCAGCGGCCAGGTGTCGGGAACGATCCGCTACGGCCAGATCGAGGTCGAGCTCGGCGGGCAGATTTCGGGCGACGTCCAGTCCAACCCGGACAGCGACGTCATCGCCGAGTTGCCGAATGCGCGCGCGGTTTCCTAGCCGCTGCCGAAGCCACGGCCGGACCGCGCGGCTTGCGAGGCGCACCGGCCGTTTTTCCGCCTTTGGCCGCCGCGGCGCGCGCGGCGACGAACTCGTCGGGCACCGTCTTGGCCTGGTAGCGGCACAGCGCCGCGACGACACAATTCGGGCAATCGGGCTTGCGCGCCTTGCAGACATGGCGGCCGTGCAGGATCAGCCAGTGATGGGCGTTGAGCTTGTATTGCGCCGGTGTCACCGCCTCTAGCCGCAGCTCGACCGCGTGCGGGGTCTTCCCCGGTGCGATGCCGGTGCGGTTGCCGACCCGGAAGATATGGGTATCGACCGCGATCGTCGGCTCCTCGAACGCGACATTGAGGACGACATTGGCGGTCTTGCGGCCGACCCCCGGCAGCGCCTCGAGTGCCTCGCGGTTCGCCGGCACCTCGCCGCCGTGCCTTTCGATCAGGAGGCGACTCAGGGCGACGACGTTTTTGGCCTTGGTCCGGTAGAGCCCGATGGTGCGGACGAGGCGCTCCACCCGCTCGACTCCCAGCCCCACCATCTTCTCCGGGGTGTCGGCGAGCGCGAACAGCGCCGGGGTCGCCTTGTTGACCCCGACATCGGTCGCTTGCGCCGACAGGACGACGGCGACCAGCAAGGTGAACGGGTTGATGTATTCGAGCTCGGTGCGCGGGATCGGCCGGCTCTCGGCGAGCAGCCGGTAGAATTCCGCGACCTCCGCCTTGGAGAATTTGCGCATTGCCGCCGAGTTTAGCGGCGTTCGCGTGCGATGCGAAGGGGCCGGGCGCCGGCCTCCCGCCGTAACTCAGTGTTGCTGCGGCGGGTTGAACAGCGGCAGGTGCCCCTGCGTCGGCGGGTTGGCTCCCGGTAGGATCACCACGGTGCGCGGCGGGGATCCTCCGGCGCTGGTCTCGGTGTCGAGCGCGATCGAGCGCGTCTCCATGACGCGGCCGAGGAGACCGGTAATGCCGGTGCCGGTCGCGACCACGTCTTTTCCGGGGAGCAGGCAATCGGCGTTCGGCGGAACGTACCCGGCGGCGAGACGGATGATCGTGCCGTCCTCGAGCAGCACCCCGTCGACCCTCCCGTCGGGCGCGTGCAGCGGCATCTTGATGCGGCCGCGCGCCTCCATCATCCGCGGCGGGGTGAAAACCGGCCGGTCGGGCGGATTGGCGGGCTGAAAGGTATCGGTGATCTTGGTCCCGGTCCCGTCATTGGCGATGGACAGCGCCTGCACCATCGACCCCGTGCTCGCCTTCAGGCCATGGACGGTCACGGCGTCGCCGGGCTTGAACGCGAAGGCCAGCTCGGTGGAGAGACGCGGGGAGATGTGCACCTCCGTACCGTCGTCGAGGATCAGCCCATCGAGCTCGTCGCGCGCGGTCAGGCTGTAGCTGGCGACCTTGCCGTGAAAAGCGGGCAGCTGCTCCGGGTCGTAGACCGGAACTTGCGCCAGCGCGGTGCTGCTCAACAGCAGCCCGGCGGCGGCCAGCAGCGGGAAACGCATCTGATCCTCCGGGGTATCCGGCGCCCATGCTGCGGCAAACAGATTAGCGAATCCTTAGACGTTCACACGGGCGGCTTTCCCCGCCATGCACGTCGCCTTATATGTGATCGGCGATGAGCGCCCCTGCCGCCTCGACCGACCTGCCCGGCCCCGCCAGGGTCTTTTTCGAGCGCGTGCTACTGCCCTATCGCAGCCTGCCGCCACGCGGGTTCAACATTCTGATGCTGGTGCTGGGCACGATCAGCCTGGCGGTCGGCATCGTCTTTGTATCGATGGGCGCGTGGCCGATTTGTGGCTTCTTCGGCCTCGACGTCCTTTTGGTCTATGTCGCCTTTCGCCTATCCTATCGCAGCGCGCGGCAGCGCGAGACGCTGCGCCTTGCCGGCGACGAGTTCACCGTGGAGCGGATCGGCATCCGCGGCGACCGGCGGTTTTGGCGGTTTCAACCGTTCTGGCTGCGGGTCGTCTACGAGGAGCACCTGGACCAATCGAACCGGCTTTCGCTCGCGTCGCACGGGCAAAGCCTGGCGATCGGCACCTTTTTGCCGGCGCCGGTGCGGCGCGACGTAGCGGCGTCGCTGCGCGAGGCGCTGGCGCGCTGGCGCGCCGCGCTAAACCCCGTTAATTCCGGCTGATCAGGAACGCGCCAGCCGCTCGGCGGTGACACGCAGCGCACCCGGATTGCCGAGCATAGTCGTGTGGGCGCCATCGACCGCCACGTTCTCGCGGTTCTCGCCGGGATCGTCGACACAGCTCCGCCACGCGACAACGCCGTCGCGCCGGGTGTAGATCGCGGTGGTCGGCACCGGCGGCGCCGCCGTCAGGTGGGCCGCCAGCAGATGCCGGCCGCTATGCAGCGGCGTCAGCGCCCGATAAAGCGGCTCGAGCGGGCTCGCGGTCGGCAGGCGGAACGGGCTGCAGACGGTGATAACCCGCCGCACCCGGCCCGGATGCGCGTTGGCGAGCGCCCGGGCGAGCACACCGCCGAGACTGTAGCCGACGAGGCTGGCCTGGCGACCGCTCCGCTCGGTGCTGTGCCGCAGCAGGCGGTCCACGGCCGTGACCGCGGCGGCCGGCCCGAGATTGACCCCACTGCCCCAGCCCTCCACCGCATAGCCGAGCCCGGCCAGCCAGTCCCGAAAGCCCCGCGTCATCGTATCGGAGCAGAGAAAGGCCGGCAGCACGATCACCGGGTGCCCATCGCCGCGCGGCACCGGCCCGACCGCGTGCGCGGGGCGGCGCAAATGCGCGCGCAGAGCGGCGCGCCCCTCCCCCATCAGATCGCGCCACGACGGACCGGCGAGCGCTCCCGTGCGGTCGAAAATGCGGTCTTGAGGCTCGTGCGGTTCGGCGCTCACAGCCCCAGCACTTCCTTCATGCCGTAGAGCCCGGGCGGGCGGCCGATCAGCCAGCCCGCGGCGCGCACCGCGCCCTTGGCGTAGATCGCGCGGTTGGTCGCGCGGTGCGATAGCTCGAGCCGCTCGCCGGCGCCGGCGAAGATCACGTGATGATCGCCGACCGCATCGCCGCCGCGCAATGAGGCGAAGCCGATATCACCGGCGCGCCGCGCGCCGGTGATGCCGTCGCGGCCGCGTTGCGCCACCGCGTCGAGCGTCGTCCCGCGCGCGGTCGCGGCGACGCGGCCCAGCGCCAGGGCAGTGCCCGACGGCGCATCGACCTTGCCGTGATGGTGCATCTCCATGATCTCGATGTCCCAATCGGGGCCGAGCCGCGCCGCGACCTGCTCGACGAGACCGAGCAACAGATTGATGCCAAGGCTGGTGTTGGCGGCCCAGACGATCGGGATGCGCTTCGCCGCGGCGCGTACTTCGGCCGCTTCGGCAGCCGATAGCCCGGTCGTACCGATCACGATCGGCGTGCCGTGCTCGGCGGCAAGCGTGACATGCGGCGCGGTTGCCGCCGGCGTGGTGAATTCGATAACGACGTCGCTGCCGGCAATCAGCTCGCCCGGCGCGTTGACGGCAGCGAGGCCGATCCGGCCGATCCCGGCCATCTCGCCGAGGTCGCTGCCGACATCGGCGCTGCCCGGCGCGATGGCGCCGCCCGCCAGCTCGCAACCCTCGGCCGCGGCAATCTCGGCCACAAGCATGCGGCCCATCCGGCCGCCGCAGCCGATAACGCCCATTCTGATATCGGCCATGCCGGCCTCCCGAATCGGGGAAAGCCAACGCCTACTCTGTGTGACAGGAAGAAGACAAGAGCAAGCTGCCAAGCGCTTCCAGGGACGCGCGGCATTTTCCCGGCGGCGATTTTCCTCTACACCGGCGGGGCATGGCTTTCCTCCGCTCGGTCGCCACGGTCGGCTCCTACACGATGGTGAGCCGCCTCTTCGGCTTTGTCCGCGACATCCTGACCGCGGCGATCCTCGGCGCCGGGCCGGTGGCGGATGCATTCTTCGTCGCGCAGCGCCTGCCCAATCTGTTTCGCAGCCTGTTCGCCGAGGGCGCGTTCAGCGCCGCCTTCGTGCCGCTCGCTAACCGGGCGCTGACCGAAGGCGGCAAGCCGGCATTGAAGGAATTCGCCGAGCAGGCCTATGCGCTGCTCTTCGCCGCGCTATTGGTGTTCGTCGTCCTCGGCGAGATCTTCATGCCGTTGGCGATGCACGTGATCGCCCCCGGTTTCGAAGCGGAGCCGGCCAAGTTCGAGCTCGTCGTCAGCCTGACCCGGATCACCTTCCCCTATCTCCTGTTCATCTCGCTGGTCGCGTTGCAAGGCGGTTTGCTCAACACGCTCGACCGCTTCGCCGCCGCCGCCGCGACGCCGGTGCTCCTGAACCTGTTCCTGATCGCCGGCCTTTCGCTGATGGCATGGCTGCACTGGAGCGGCGGCGCGGTCCTCGCCTGGATGCTGACCGCCGCCGGTGTCGCGCAATTCTTCTGGCTGATGGTGTCCTGCGCCCATGCCGGCGTCAGACTGCGATTGCGCCGGCCGCGTCTCACCCCGGCGGTCAGGCAGACGCTGACAATCATGGGCCCCGGCGTGCTCGGCGCTGGCGTTACGCAATTGAACCTGGTGATCTCGACCGCGCTGGCCTCGCTGTTGCCGGAAGGGTCGGTGTCGTTCCTCTATTACGCCGACCGGCTCAATCAGCTTCCGCTCGGCGTCGTCGGCATCGCGGTCGCCACGGCGATCCTGCCGCCACTGTCGCGCCAGCTGAGCAGCGGCGACGCGGCCGGCGCGGTGGTGACGCAGAACCGCGCGCTCGAATTGGCGCTGCTGTTGACCCTGCCAGCGGCGACCGCGCTGGCGATCCTGGCAATGCCGATCCTCGCGACCCTGTTCCAGCGCGGCGCGTTCGGTCCGCACGAGGTGTCGGCGACCGCGTCGGCGTTGATCGCCTACGCCGCTGGGCTGCCCGCCTTCGTGTTGGTCAAGGTGCTGGCACCGGCGTTCTTCGCCAGACACGACACCAGGACCCCGGTCAAAGTCGCCATCGCCGCGATGATCACCAACCTCGCCCTGACCCTGGTGCTGATGCAGTTCCTCGCCCATGTCGGCGTCGCCATCGCGCTGTCGGCGGCGGGCTGGCTGCAGGCGGTCACCCTCATGGTGCTGCTGGCGCGGCGCGGGCATTTTCGCTTCGACCGCAGGGCGCGCGCCAACCTGCCCCGCATCGCCCTGGCGACCGTCGGCATGGGCCTGGTTCTCGTCGGCCTTCGCGCCGCGCTGGAGCCGGCGCTGGCAGGAGAGATGCTGTTGCGTCTCGCCGCGCTGTGCGGGCTGGTCGCCGGCGGGCTTATCGCCTTCCTGGTGCTGATCATGATCCTCGGGGTCACCGGCTGGCGCCAGTTGCGCGGGCAGTTCGGCCGTCAATCGGCTTGACCGGGTCGCTTCGCGATATAGGTTCCGCTGGCGCCGAGCTTGATAGGAAACCCATGAACCGCATCTTTTCCGGCATCCAGCCGACCGGCAATTTGCATCTCGGCAACTACCTCGGCGCCATCCGCAATTGGGTCGCGCTGCAGCGCGATTACGAGTGCATCTTCTGCATTGTCGATCTCCATGCGCTGACCTTGCCGCAAGATCCGTTCGAGCTGCGCCATTCGACGCGCGAGGTGACCGCTGCCTATATCGCCGCCGGGATCGACGTCGAACACTGCATCATCTTCAACCAGAGCATGGTCTCGGCCCATGCCGAGCTCGGCTGGCTGCTGTCCTGCCTGACCCCGCTCGGCTGGCTCAACCGCATGACCCAGTTCAAGGAGAAAGCCGGCAAACACCGGGACAATGCCGGGCTCGGCCTCTATGCCTACCCGGTGCTGATGGCCGCCGACATCCTCGGCTACAAGGCGACGCACGTGCCGGTCGGCGAGGATCAGAAGCAGCACCTTGAACTCGCCCGCGACATCGCCGGCGCCTTCAACCGGCGCTACGACCGCGATTTCTTCCCGCTACCGGAGCCGCAGATCTTCGGCGAGGCGACCCGGGTAATGAGCCTGCGCGACGGCATGGCGAAAATGTCGAAATCTGACACCTCGGACTATTCGCGCATCAACATGACCGACGATGCCGACGCGATCGCGCTCAAAATCCGCCGCGCCAAGACCGACCCCGAGCCGCTTCCGCACGCGATCGAGGCGCTGGAAAAGCGGCCCGAGGCCGACAATCTCGTCGGCATCTACGCGGCGCTCGCCAACCAATCGCGCCAACAGGCGCTGGCGCGCTTCGCCGGGCAGAACTTCTCGACCTTCAAGGAGGAGTTGTCGGCCGTCGCGGTCGAGGTGCTCGGCAAGATCGGCGGAGAAATGCGCCGGCTGATGGCCGATCCCGGCCACATCGACACCGTGCTGCGCCGCGGCGCCGAGCGTGCCAGCGCCATCGCCACCCCGATCCTGCGCGAGGTCCAGGACATAACCGGGCTGTTGCGGCCATAATCTTGGCCGCATACCGCGCAATCGCGGCAATTTTTATTGAACTGAAAAACGAACCGGCGAAGATGGTTCGCCGGGCGGGAACAACGGCGAAGAATCGGCCCGCCCGCGCTTGACCACGACCGGAGGCCACGTCATGGCGGGTGCAGCACCGGGGCGCTCAGAACGCGGCAAGACGTGTGGAAACTGCCGGCCGGCGACGCGACGCTCGAGTGGTACGGCAAGGCCGTCGCCGAGCTCAAGACCCGGCCGATTTCCGACCCGACGAGCTGGCGCTACCAGGCGGCGATCCACGATTATCACACCCAGACCGACCCCTTTCGCTCGCCGAGCGACCAGCTCCCCGCCAACCGGGCGCAGTTCTGGCTCCAATGCCAGCACGGCTGCAGCTATTTCCTGCCGTGGCACCGAGCGTATCTCTTCTATTTCGAGCAGCTGATCGCCGCCACGGTGGTCAAGCTCGGCGGCCCGGCCGGCTGGCCCAGACGACGGTTTCGGAGATGGTCGGCGCAACCGAAGCGCCGGTGACGCTCGCACCGGAACGCAGCACCGCGCACATCGCCGCGCCTTGAGCCTGTGCCATCGCACCATGTCGCTGCGCCCGCGCGGCTGGCGGGCCGATCTCGATTGCCTGCGCTACGGCATGCTCCACGGCCGCGCCTGCGTGATGAGTTGCTGGGCGATGATGCTGGCGGTGATGACGGTCCCCCTGCCACTGCCGGCGATGGCCGGCATCGCCGCGCTGGGCGCGATGGAGCGCTATTGGCCGCGCCGGCGGCAGCGAATCGAGACGCTGGCCCTGGTCGGCGCGGCGCTCGGCTGCACCGCCCTCGTGCTGCTTTAGTCAAACCTGCCGCCACCCTTCGGGCTTGCCGCTTTTCCCAGTGGAAAGTGGGGGTTAAGGTTGTGCCGGCACCGCCCGGTTCCGCTCGGCGGCGACTTCGACGATTCAGCCCAAGGCCAGAACTTTCCGATTATGGATGTCTACCTGCCGATCGCCGAGGTATCGCTGGACATCTTTGTCCTGCTCGGCCTCGGCGCCGCGGTCGGGTTCTTGTCCGGCGTGTTCGGGGTCGGCGGCGGCTTTCTGCTGACCCCTCTGCTGATCCTCATCGGGGTGCCGGCGCCGGTGGCGGTCGCATCGTCCGCCAATCAGCTGGTCGGCGCCTCGGTATCCGGCGTGCTGGCGCATTGGCGGCGCGGCAATGTCGATTTCAAGATGGGCTTCATCCTGCTCGTCGGTGGGCTGGCGGGCTCGTTTCTCGGCGTGTGGCTGTTCACGATTTTTGCCCGGCTCGGGCAAATCGAGCTGGTGATCTCGCTCTGCTATGTCGTGCTGCTCGGCACGCTCGGCTTCCTGATGGGGATCGAAAGCGTGCGCGCCATGCTGCGCCAGCGCAAACCCGGCGCCGCCCGCCGCAAGCTGCACCGCCACACCTGGCTGCATGGTCTGCCGTTGAAGACGCGGTTCCGCAAATCGCAGCTCTACATCAGTGCGCTGCTGCCGGTCGGGCTCGGTTTTCTGGTCGGGGTATTGAGCGCGATCATGGGGATCGGCGGCGGCTTCATCATGGTGCCGGCGATGATCTACATGCTCGGCATGCCGACCTCGATGGTGCCGGGCACCTCGCTGTTGCAGATCATCTTCGTCGCCGCCAACGTGACGATGCTCCAGGCCTACACTAACCGCACCGTCGATGCGGTGCTCGCGCTAGTGCTGCTGGTCGGCGGTGTCATCGGAGCACAGTTCGGCACCCGGTTTGGCATGCGGTTGCGCGGCGAGCAGCTGCGCTTTCTGCTGGCGCTGCTCGTGCTCGCCGTCGCCGCGCAGCTTGCTCACGACCTGACGATCCGCCCGAAAACGCTGTTCGTCATCCCGCTGGACTACCGGGGATGACGCGGTCGCCGCTGTGCTGGGTCATCGGCCTTGTTCTCGGCCTGAATCCGTTTCCGCTCCACGCCGACTCCGTGACCGCTGATCTGAGCAGCCATGCGATCGCGATCAGCACCGGCTTTACCGGCGCGTCAGTCGTGCTGTTCGGCGCCACCGACGGCCCTGCCGACATCATCGCGGTCATCCGCGGCCCCGACCATGAGCAGACGGTGTGGCGCAAGGGCAAAGTCGCGGGCCTGTGGACCAATGCGGAGTCGGTGACCTTTGCCAATGTCCCCAGCTTCTACCTGGTCGCCGCCAGCCGCCCGCTCGAGGAAATCGTCTCGACGCCGGAGGCAGTCCTTCATCGCATCGGCGTCACCAACCTCAAATTCGAGCCGAAAGGCGCGGTGACCCCGGAGCGCGCCCGGGTCTTCGCCGACGCGCTGATCGAGGTACAAAAGCGCGCCGGGGTATTTTCCCCCAGCCATGTCAAGATCTCCTTCCTCGGCGACCGCCTGTTCCGCACCACCTTTACCCTTCCCGCCAATACGCCGACCGGCACCTACCTGGTCGAGGTCTTCCTGCTGCGCGACAAGGACGTGGTGGGCGGCCAGACGACGCCGCTCATCGTCTCGCGGGTCGGCGTCGATGCCGCCGTGTTCGATTTCGCGCAGCAGCGCGCGATCGTCTACGGCGCGATTGCCGTGTTGATGGCGGTGATGGCAGGATGGTTAGCGAGCCTGCCGTTCCGCAACGCCTGACCCCCAGACGAGGCTCGTCGCGATGACCGAAGCCGCTCAACCGCGCGTATTCCTCGTCGTCGTCGACGAGACCGCGGAGCATCGCTTGGCGGTGCATTATGCCGCCCGTCGCGCGGCGCATACCGGCGGCCGCATCGCGCTCCTGTATGTGGTCGAGCCGGTGGAGGTCCAGCATTGGATCTCGGTTCAGGAGCTTGCCCGCGAGGAGCGGCGCGAGGCCGCCGAGCAGCTGATGCAGCGGTTGTGCGAACAGGTCTTGCCGATCGCCGGGTCGATGCCGGTCGTCTTCATCCGCGAGGGACGCCCGCAAGAAGAGCTCGTCGCGCTCATCGACGAGGAACCGAGCATCTCGATCCTGGTGCTCGCCGCCGGCACCGGGCAGGCCGGGCCGGGCCCGCTCATCTCCTACCTGACCGGCAAGCTCGGGGCGCGCCTGCGCATCCCGGTGACGATCGTCCCCGGCGGGCTGAGCCTCGAACAGATCGACGCGCTCAGCTGATTGCAGGCGCGCCGTAGGCTTGGATTTCGCCGCCGAACTCCCCATGCTATAGGGAGCCAGTTCGCTTTATCGCCACGGAGCCCCACAATGTTCATTCAGACCGAGCAGACGCCCAACCCGGCTACGCTGAAATTCCTGCCCGGGATCGAGGTGATGGGCTCGGGAACGGCTAATTTCACCGATCCGCAAGGGGCCTCGCGTTCGCCGCTAGCCGAGCGGCTGTTCGGCCTGCCCGAGGTTGCCGGTGTCTTTCTCGGCAGCGATTTCATCACCGTGACCAAGGCCGGCGACAGCGACTGGTTCCAATTGAAGCCCGCCGTGCTCGCCGCGATCATGGACCACTTCACCGCGGGGCTGCCGGTCGTCACCGATGTCCCGCAGGTTGCGGCGGAGAGCGAGACCGAGGACGACGAAGTCGTCTCTGCGATCAAGGAATTGCTGGAGACGCGCGTGCGCCCGGCGGTGGCGCAGGACGGCGGCGACATCATCTTCGAGGATTTCGCCGACGGCATCGTCTATCTCCACATGCAGGGCTCCTGCTCGGGATGCCCGAGCTCGACGGCGACGTTGAAAGCCGGCATCGAAAACATGCTGCGCCACTACATTCCTGAAGTCCTCGAGGTCCGCGCGGTCTAAGTCGCGGCGCCGACAACCCGTCCTGCAATGCCGAAGGCGCCCCGCGCTGACCGCGGCGGGCCGCTGGTTCTAGCCTTCGACACCGCCGGGTCGGCCTGCTCGGCCGCCGTGGGGAGCGGGGACGCGGTCCTCGCTCACGAGCGGCAGGAGATGCGCTACGGCCACGCCGAAGCTCTGCTGCCGATGATCGACCGCGTCATCGCCGCGGCCGGCGCGACCCCCGCCGGTTTGGCGGTCATCGCGGTGTCGGTCGGGCCGGGCGGGTTCACCGGCATCCGCGCCGGGCTTGCCGCGGCGCAGGGCGTGGCGCTGGCGGCGGGGACGCCGCTGATCGGGATCAGCAGTTTTGCCGCCGTCGCGGTGTTGCTGGAAGCCGGCGACACGGCCTCGCTCGTCGCGCTCGACAGCCGGCGCGAGGATTTCTACGTCCAGCTTTTCGATCCCGGCGGCGAGACGCGGGGCGATCCGGCGGCGATCCTGCCGGAGCGCCTTTCCACCTACGTCGCCGACGCGATCGGCGGTGCGCCGCTAAGGGTCGCCGGCGACGCGGCGGTGAGGGCTGCCGCGGCGCTGTCCGGCCGCACCGCATTAGCGGTGCTGTCCTCGACCGCTCCCGACGCACGCGGCGTCTTGGCCGCGGCGATCAAGTCCTTGGACAGCGCCCTCGGGGTGGCGCGGCCGCTTTATTTGCGGCCGCCGGACGTCACCGCGCCCAAATCGCGGCGCCCCGCCGGCGGCCGAGCGTGACCTGCCGCATCGCGCCATTCCCGGAAGACGCCGCCGAGAAGCTGGCGATCCTCCATAGCGCGTGCTTTCCCGACGATCCGTGGGAGGCCGGCGCCATGGCGCGGCTCATCGCGCTGACCGGATCGTTCGGCTGGCTTGCCTGGGAGGGCCGCTCGCCGGCCGGGTTCATCCTCGTGCGCGGCCTCGGCAACGAGTGCGAGATCCTGTCGCTTGGGGTGGTGCCGCGCTGGCGCCGCCGCGGCATCGCCCGTTCCTTACTGCAAGCGGCGATGGACGAAGCCCGCGGGCGCCGAATCCCGTCGCTCGTGCTCGAAGTCGCCACCGACAACAACGCGGCGTCGGCGCTCTACGCTATGCTCGGCTTTGTCCCCGTCGGCCGCCGTACGCGTTATTACCGGCGGCCAGATGGCCGCGCCGATGCGCTGATCCTGCGCCTGATGTTGGCGCAACAATCAGTTGGAGAGTGACATCGCGCGGAACGCGCATTTATTGAGCGGCGCTACATTTTCTCGATGGACTCTTTGCCGAGACGAGCGGGTATAAAAGATTGCACAAATACCTCGTTGCACCCATCTCCTCCATTACTTATGCTTCTCGGAATTAGGTTCGAGGGCAGGAAGATCGAGATGGATAGTAACGAGCAAACGGGCGACTTGCTGGCATTGACGACGGAAATCGTGGCGGCCCACGTCTCGAACAACACCGTTGCGGTCGGCGATCTGGGTCAGCTGATCAATCAGGTTTACCACTCGCTCGCCAATATCGGCGGCGCGCCGGCAGCGCCGGCCGCGCGACCGCAGCCCGCCGTCAGCATCAAGAAGTCGATCCAGCCCGATTTTCTCGTCTGCCTCGAGGACGGCAAGAAGCTCAAAATGCTGAAGCGTCACCTGAAGACGGCCTACAACATGAGCCCCGAGGCCTACCGCGAGCGCTGGGGGCTGGCCTCGGACTACCCGATGGTGGCGCCGAACTACGCGCGCCAACGCAGCCGTCTGGCCAAGGAAATCGGCCTCGGCACGCGGGCCCGGCGCGGACGCGGCTGACGCACCGGCCGCGTCGCCATATTCCGCCTCGGTGGCATAGGCTCTGCGAACCGTTTGGGCTATAATGCGCCCGGCTAGCTCCAGCCGGGACCGCGTTCGATGACTTCACGCCTCGAGCAGCTCTGCGAAAAAAGGGGACTGAAAATGACCGAACAGCGCCGGGTCATCGCCCGCGTGCTGTCCGATTCGGACGACCATCCCGATGTCGAGCAGGTCTATCGGCGCGCCACCGAGATCGATCCGCATATCAGTATCGCTACGGTTTATCGTACCGTGCGGCTGTTCGAAGAAGCTAACATCTTGGCCCGCCACGATTTTGGCGACGGCCGTTCGCGATATGAAGAGATGCCCGGCACGCATCACGACCACCTGATCGACTTGCAGAGTGGCCGGGTGATCGAGTTTCGCAATGATGAAATAGAAAAGTTGCAGCATTTCGTCGCCGAACAGCTCGGCTACGATCTGGTCGGACATCGGCTGGAGCTTTACGCGGTGCCGCGCGCTGCCCAACGCAAGCGCGGCGGCGAGTGACGGAGCATATGAATTTGCTGCTGCATATGACTGCTCGAACCCACCGCCGAGGTCTGACCGCGTGATCGCCGGCAACATGGGCGGCTCGCTCTCGTTCGATCCGGCACCGGAGCTCGACGACGACGAGCCGCAGGCGCTTTCCGGCCGGATCGTCGATATTGCCAGCGGCCCGCTTCAGGTCCGCCTCGCGGAAAGCGCGGCCGATATCGACGCGGCGCAAGCGCTGCGCTACCGCGTGTTCTACGAGACGATGGGCGCCCGTCCCCTGCCCGGCATGGCGCGGCCGCGCCGCGACAGCGATCCGTTCGACGATATTTGCGACCACCTTATGGTTCTCGACCATGCGCGCGGTACCGGCGCCGATGCGGTCGTCGGCACCTACCGGCTGATCCGGCGCGAGGCCGCGCGGCGGTGCGGACGGTTCTATTCGGCCGCCGAATACGACATCTCGCGACTGGTGACCTACCCGTACCCGGTGCTCGAGCTCGGCCGGTCCTGCGTGGACCCCGCCTATCGCGCACGGGCCGTCATGCCGCTGTTGTGGAACGGCATCGCGGCTTACGTCTTTCACTATGAGATCGCGCTGATGTTCGGCTGCGCAAGCCTGCCGGGAACCGACCCCGACCAGCTCGCGGCGCCGCTGTCCTACCTTTATCACCACCATCTCGCCCCGCCGGAACTGCGGACGCGCGCGCTGCCGGAGCGTTACGTCGACATGCGGCGGCTCGATCCCCGCGGCATCGATCCCGAACGCACGCTGGGTGCGCTGCCGCCCCTCATCAAAGGCTATCTGCGACTCGGCGGGTTCGTCGGCGACGGCGCGGTCATCGACGAACAATTCAACACCACCGACATCTGCGTCGTGGTCAAAACCGATCTTGTGGCCGAGAAATACTCGCGGCATTACGAAAGGCGCTCGAAGGACAATTGGGCCAAGGAAAATTGGGTAAGCTAGAGCGCATCGGCTCGACGACGCTGCGGGTTTGGCGGACGGTCATCTATCTCGCGTGGACCCTTGCATTGACGCCCGTCCAGGCTGTGGGGCTCGCCCTCGGCTGCCGCTGGGTGGCGGAGCTGCCGCGCTTCTATCACCGCCAATGCTGCCGCATCCTCGGCCTCCAGGTGCGTCGCCTCGGCCAGCCGGTCAGCGCCCGCCCGGTGCTGTTCGCTTCCAACCACACCGGCTATATCGACATCAGCGTGCTGGGCTCGCTCATCCCCGGCTCGTTCATCGCGAAGAGCGAGATCGGCGCGTGGCCGTTCTTCGGCTGGCTGGCAAGGCTGCAGCGCTCGGTTTTCGTCGACCGCCAGGTGCGCAGCACCGCCGAGCAGCGCGACGCGATCGCCGAGCGCCTCGCCGCCAAGGATGCGCTGATCCTGTTTCCCGAAGGCACCAGCGGCGACGGCAACTTCGTCCTGCCGTTCAAGAGCGCGCTGTTCAGCGTCGTCTTCAACCGGCCGAGCGATGAGCCGATCGCGGTGCAGCCGGTGTCGGTCGCCTATACCCGGCTCGACGGCCTGCCGATCGGCAGGCGGTTGCGGCCTTATTTCGCCTGGTACGGCGACATGACCCTGCCGTCGCATTTGTGGTGCTGGCTCGGTCTCGGCCATGTCGAGGTTACGGTCGAGTTCCACCCGCCGACGACTGTCGCGGAATGGAGCTCGCGCAAGGAACTGGCCCAATTCTGCTACGAGCGGATCAGCGCCGGTGTCGGCCGCCACCTCTCGGGGCGCGACGGCGAACCGGCCCCCGCGCGGCGCCCGGCGCGTGAGCCCGCTCCCATCGACGTCCCTGCCTCGGCGGTCGGCTGATGAAGCGGGTCTTCATCAAGACCTATGGCTGCCAGATGAACGTCTACGACTCGGCGCGCATGGCCGAGCTCGTGGCGCCACTCGGCTACGCCCCCTCGGAAACCGCGAAGGGGGCCGATCTGGTCATCCTCAATACCTGCCACATCCGCGAGAAGGCTGCCGAGAAGGTCTTTTCCGAGCTCGGTAGCATCCGCCACCTGAAGGACGCCAAGGAGCGGAGCGGCGAGCGCATGATCGTCGCCGTCGCCGGCTGCGTCGCCCAGGCCGAAGGCGCCGAGATCCTGCGCCGGGCACCGTTCGTCGACATGGTGTTCGGCCCGCAGACCTATCACCGCCTGCCCGAGATGATCGCGCGCGCCACCCGCGCCGCCGCCGGCGGCATCCTCGACACCAGCTTCCCGGCCGAACCGAAATTCGACTTTCTGCCCGAAGCGAACGCGGCGCCCGAGGTCAGCGCGCTGCTGACGATCCAGGAGGGCTGCGACAAGTTCTGCACCTTCTGTGTCGTGCCCTACACGCGGGGCGCCGAGTTCTCGCGCCCTGCCGCGCAAATCATCGCCGAGGCTGGGCGCCTCGCCGCGGCGGGGGCGCGCGAAATCACCCTCCTGGGCCAGAACGTCAACGCCTATCACGGCGAAGGCCCGGACGGCGGGGTATGGCAACTTGGCGACCTGCTGCGCGCGCTGGCGCGGATACCGGGGCTCGACCGCCTGCGCTACACCACTTCGCACCCGCGCGACGTCGACGACGGTCTGGTCGCCGCGCATCGCGACGTGGCGGAGCTGATGCCGCTTCTGCACCTGCCGGTGCAAAGCGGCTCCGACCGGGTGCTGGCGGCGATGAACCGGCGGCACACCTCCGGCGATTACCGCCGAACGGTCCAAAAATTGCGCGAGGCAAGACCGGACCTCGCACTGTCGTCGGATTTCATCGTTGGTTATCCAGGAGAAAGCGAATTGGATTTCCGTGCCACGCTCGACCTCGTCGCCGAAATCGGCTTTGCCCAGGCGTACTCCTTCAAGTATTCGCCGCGGCCGGGCACCCCGGCGGCGGCCGAACGCCAGCTTCCCGAGCCGGTCAAGGCGGGGCGCCTCGCCGCCCTGCAATCGCTGCTCCAGCAGCAGCAGCGCGCGTTCAACGATGCGGCGGTAGGCACGGTGACGCCGGTTCTCTTCGAGAAGCCGGGGCGGCATGCCGGCCAATTCGTCGGCCGCAGCCCCTTTCTGCAGCCGGTCCACGCCGATGCCGGGCCGGAGCAGATCGGCACGATCGTCCCGGTTCGAATTATCGGAATTCGCTCGAACAGCCTTACCGGCATCATCGACGACGGGTGCGGCCGCGAGGCCGCGCAATGAGCGTCGTCGCCCCGGACTTCGCGCCCGATGCAAGGGCGCAGATCGAATTCGACGATAATCTGCTGCTGCCGCTGCTGTACGGCGAGCGCGACTCCCATCTCGACCAGATCGAGCGCCAGCTCGGCGTGTCGTTGGTGCCGCGCGGCAACCGCCTGGCGATTTCGGGCTCGGCCTCGGCGACCGAGATCGCCCATCTCGCGCTGTCGCGGCTCTACGAGCAGGTGAAGCGCGGGCAGGAGGTCGATCTCGCGGCGGTCGACGCGGCGCTGCGCTTCGCTCAGGCCGAGCGCGACGACAAGAATCTGAGCCTGTGGCGCGAGGAGGCCGGCTTTCGCACCCGCAAGCGCCGGATCGCCGCGCGCACCGCCGGCCAAGCGCTCTACGTCAAGGCGATGCGCGAGCACGAGTTGGTCTTCGGTTTGGGCCCTGCCGGCACCGGCAAGACCTATCTCGCGGTCGCCGCCGCGGTCGACCTGCTAATGACCGGGCAGGTGGAGCGTATCATCCTGTCGCGCCCGGCAGTCGAGGCCGGCGAGCGGCTCGGCTTCCTCCCCGGCGATCTGCGCGAAAAAGTCGATCCCTATCTGCGCCCGATCTTCGACGCGCTGGGCGACATGCTACCCGCCGACCAGCTACAGAAACGGCTCGGCACCGGCGAGATCGAGGTCGCGCCGATCGCCTTCATGCGCGGCCGCACCCTGGCGCGCGCCTTCGTCATCCTCGATGAGGCGCAGAACACGACGCCGGTGCAGATGAAGATGTTCCTCACTCGGCTCGGCGAAGGGTCGCGGATGGTGGTGACCGGCGACCCGACCCAAATCGACCTGCCGGCCGGCGCCAAATCCGGGCTTGCCGATGCGCTCGAGGCGCTCGAGGGTGTCGACAGCGTCTCGGTGATGCGCTTCACCGAGCAGGACGTCGTGCGCCATCCG
>Ga0182024_10008771_pt1 | contig 21156 bp, 24 predicted proteins | sample P32metaG_FD_120480 | JGI IMG/M metagenome (GOLD analysis project Ga0182024, IMG submission 120480) | Permafrost microbial communities from Stordalen Mire, Sweden - P3-2 metaG (Illumina Assembly) | ecosystem: Environmental > Terrestrial > Soil > Wetlands > Permafrost | place: Sweden: Stordalen...
GGACCACATCATCGAAGCCCTGGTCGAACTGAAGTTCCAACCCCGGCTGCTGCAAGCCTTCATCAAATATGCCGGCGTCCCAGTGGCGGCATAGGATGTCTTTGTTGATGCTGGACTCAGTAGGGACGTTAACGCAATAATTCTCGGCTGTTTGTCTATTTTGATTGCCTGCGGATGGTTTGCCCTTTGGTGCATTTCATGTTATGAAGGCGACAGATATATGAGGGATAATAACAAATCATTCATAGGGCTATTCCAGTCGTTATCAGAAGGACAAAAAGGCATCAACTTGGCGTTATCAGAAGGACAACATGACATCAACAAATCATTCATAGGGCTATTCCAGTTGTTATCAGATAGACAAAAACTCTTGGCGAGCAACATCTTCCCGAAAGGTGTGGTAGACGAAGGAACGCCAGCAGATGGGGCCGACCTGGGAGCGGGCATTTGATTCGGCCGCAAAGGTACTCGGCATCGACAAGGAAGCCTAACGGAAGAGCGTTCGGCCCGTGTTGAACGGGACTGGCGATTACCCGCCGCTTTTTTCGTTTGGGGCAAGATAGTCTTTGGAAATACCGTCGCAGGACGCCAACGCCCGCCGGACGGCCCCGTAGGCCGACTCGTCGCCGGGCAACGCCGGGGCGAACCGCAGACCCTTCGACGCCATGTTCCGCACCAGTTCGCCGGCGGTCCTGCCCTTCGCCGCGTAGGCGCCGTTCAAATAGCCGCTCACGTCGCGCCGTTGCAACACCGCGGCCGCATTCTTGAATTGCTCCAGGAACGAACCGGCCTCAATCGCATCCGAGGCCGACCAAGCCGGCTGGCCGGGCGTACCGCGCACCTTCGCCGTTATCCTTTGGTCCATCCGGTTGGCCGCGTCGATCACGGCCTTGCCGGCGTCCCGGGCGACGGGGCCTTTGGCCGCCTGTTCCCGTGCGACCGCCAGCGCCGCCTCCACGCGCGCCCGGTCGGCGGCGAAATCGTCGGTGAGCAACGACTCCGGCCACGGCAGCGGGTCTTGCAGCGCCAGGGCCGGGCCGACTTCGCCGTCGCCGTCGGCGACGAGGCGGATGTGGGCCAGGACGGCCTCGTCCAGCCCCACCTCCGCCGGCGCCACGCTCTCGTCGTCCAACCGCCGCAGGTCCGCGTCCCCGCATCGGCCTTGCCCCCGCGCGGTACAATGCCCCCGTCGGGACCGTGGCAGGAGGAGTGCGTCGTGGCGTCCGTTCCTCCGCTGATTGAACTGGACCGCGTGTCGCGCCGGTACGGCACGCACCACGCCCTCCGGGACATAACCGTGCGCCTCGCGCCCGGCCGCATCGGCCTGCTCGGGCCGAACGGCGCCGGCAAATCCACCCTCCTCAAAATCCTTCTCGGCCTGCTGCCGCCGTCGTCGGGAAGCGGCCGGATGCTCGGACTGGAACTCGGCCGCTCCGACCTCGAACTGCGCCGCGCCGTCGGCTACATGCCGGAGGCCGACGCCCTGGTTCCCGGCCTGCGGGGCGCGGAGTACGTCGCCCTGGCCGGCGAACTGTACGGAATGCCGCGGCGCGAGGCCCAACGCCGCGCCCATGAAGTGCTGACATACTTGGAGATGGAAGACGCCCGTTATCGCCGGCTCGAAGAATACTCCACCGGCATGAAGCAGCGCCTCAAGCTCGCCCAGGCGTTGGTCCACGACCCGCCGGTGCTGTTGCTCGACGAGCCGACCAGCGGCCTCGACCCGTCCGGCCGCGACGCCATGCTGCGTCTGTTGCTGACCCTCGGCCGCGAACACGGCAAATCGATCCTCCTGTCCACCCACTTGCTCGGCGACGTGGAGCGCGTCTGCGAGACGGTGCTGATCCTGCACCAGGGCCGCGTATTGCTCCAGGGCGGCGTCGATGAGGTGCGGACGCGCCGTCAGGACCGTTACCGCCTGCAAATCCAGGGCGACGCGGCGGCGTTTCGGGAGGAGCTGGCCCTTGAAGGTGTCCGCGTGGTCGGGGACAATGGACGGGGAGACCTGCGCGTGGCCGTGCCGTCCGGCTGGGCGACGCGGGCCTTCTTCGCCCTCGCCGACAACCACGGCGTTTTGCTGCGCGGCCTGCAACCCGACGACGAAGACCTCGAAGAACTCTTCCACCGGGTGCTGGCGGCGACGGATCAGGAGAAAGAAGGCCGTCATGGCTGACATTTCCGTCCGCGCCGGTCCTCCCGAACTGCTCCATTACCGGCCCTGGAAGGGGACGTTCCGGCCGCCGGCCGCGTCGGTGTGGCCGATCGCGCGGACGGGGCTGCTGCTGCTCCTGCGCCACTGGCTGTTCTGGCTGCTTTACGCCCTCAGCCTGATGATCTTCCTGATGTATTTTTTCGGCCAGTATCTGCTGGCATGGTTCCGGACGCAGATCGGCGAAGATCGCATCACGGTCGGCCTCGTGGTGCTGCATCCCGGCGAGTTGATCGAACTGCTGGCCGACAAGCTCAAACTCAACGGCTCGGCGGCGACCTACGCCAATTACATCCATTACCAGGGTTATATGGTGATGATCGTGTTGGCCCTGGCCGGTTCGGTGTTGATCGGCAACGACTTCCGTTACGGCAGTCTGCCGTTCTACCTGTCCAAGCCGCTCGGCCGGCGGCACTACCTGCTCGGCAAGGGGTTGGCCGTGGCCGCGTTCATCAACCTGATGACGACGCTGCCGGCGCTGGTGCTGTTCGTCGAATACGGCCTCGTTTACTCCTGGGACCATTTCACGCGCAACGGATATCTTGTGGCGGGAATCCTGGGCTACGGCGCGGTGCTGACCGTCTGCCTGACGCTGCTGCTGCTGGCGACGGCGGCGTGGCTGCGGCGCCCCGTGCCGCTCATCATGACCTGGACGGCGTTGTTCCTGCTGTGCGGCCTGCTGGCCGGCGCCTTGGTGGACGGGCTGCACCTCGACCCGCGCTGGCGGCTGATCGACCTGTGGAACGACATGGCGTTGGTTGGCAAGGCCTGTCTGCAAATGGGGCCGGAGGCCTTCGACCCCGCGACGCAGCCGGGGTGGCGTGAGGCGGCCCTCGTTCTGGGAGGAGTGTGTCTGGCATGTCTGAGTTACTTGGCCCTGCGCCTGCGGGCGGTGGAAATCGTTCGGTAGCGGTGGGCGCCACACCAACCCGAAGCGCGAGCGAGGTCTTTGAACCTTCTCCCTCGCTTGCGCTTCGGGTTAGTGTAACCCACCCCGCCCCGGTGCTCCTCTGCGACCGCGTGAGCAAGTGGTATGGCCCCGTCATTGGCGTCAATCAGGTGACGCTGGAACTGCGGCCGGGCGTCACCGGGCTGGTCGGGTCCAACGGCGCCGGCAAGAGCACGCTCATGCGCCTCATCACCGGCCACCTGCGGCCCGACCTCGGCCGCGTCGAGGTGCTGGGCCGCGATGCCTGGGGCGCGGCGGCCAAGCGGCACATCGGTTATTGCCCCGAAGTAGACTCTTTTTACGAGGAAATGTCGGGCCGCCAGTTCGTCGAGGCCATGGCCCGGCTGGGCGGCTACGCGGCCGGCGAGGCGCGGCGGCGGGCCGGCGCGGCCCTGGAGCGCGTTGGCATGGCGCGGCGGGCCGAGCGGCGGCTGCGCGGCTATTCCAAGGGCATGCGCCAGCGCGTCAAGCTGGCCCAGGCGCTGCTGCACGACCCGGAATTGCTCGTCCTCGACGAGCCGCTCAGCGGCATCGACCCCGTCGGCCGGGCCGAGGCCATCGCCCTGTTCCGCGAGTTGGCCGAACAGGGCAAGTGTCTGCTCGTCTCCAGCCATGAGCTGGACGAACTGCAAAAGCTGACCGATCACGTCGCCGTCATGGCGCGCGGGCGGATCGCCGCCGTCGGCTCCGTCGCCCAGATCCGCGACCGACTCGACGACCATCCGCTGGCCGTCCGCGTGGACGTGGCCCGCGGCTCGGAAGAGGGCGGCAGGGATCGGCGGCGCGAACTGGCGGGGGCGTTGCTGCGTCTTCCCGACGTGGTGGGCGTGGAGCTTCTGGACGACGCGGCGGGCGAGGAAGGCGTCGGCCGACTGCTGGTCCGGGCGCGCAACCCGCGGGCGTTTTTCCAGGATTTGACGCGGTTGGTGCTGGAAGAATGGTTTGAGGTCCGCCGGCTGCAAACGCTGGACGAGTCGGCCGAGGCGGTACTCGGTTATCTGCTCGGCGGCAAGGGATAGCGCTGCCGCGGGATGAGCCGACCCGCCGGAATCGTCGAATCTAGTCATGGGAAGATTCATGTCCACCTCCGCGCCGGCCCCGCCGCCCGCAACGCAGCCGTCCTTATGGCGCGCCTGGTGCTATCTGGTGCTGCTCAGCTGGCGGCGGCAGGCGCGGGCGCGACAGATGGTATGGATCGCCCTGGGCCTGCTGGCCTTCACCACGGCCATGATCGCCGTCGCCTCGGCCGCCGACCTGTTCCATCGGCCGCGCTACCGCCAATACACCGCCGAGGCGCTGGTGATGATCGACGCCGTGCGGCCGGGGTCGCCGGTCCAGGCCGTCGCCGACGCTTCCTTCGGCGCCGCCCACGCCATCGCCGCCTCCGATACGTCGGCCGTGCAGATCTTCTCCCGTTATGTCGTGGCGGCAGTGTTCCTCGGCTTCCTGCTGCCGCTCTGGAGCCTCAGCTTTGCCACGGAAGCCATCGGCGGCGAACGCGAACAGAATAATCTCATCTGGCTGCTGGCCCGGCCCATCCCCCGGCCGGCGATTTACCTGGCCAAGTTCGTCGCCCTGCTGCCGTGGACCTTCGCGCTGAACGTCGGCGGCTTCGCCCTGCTCTGCCTCGCCGGCGGCCGGCCCGGTCTGACGGCCTTGCGGATGTTCTGGCCGGCCGCGGTCTGCGCGACGTTGGCGTTCGCGGCCCTGTTCCATCTGATGGGGGCCGCCTTCCGCCGGCCGGCCGTCTTCGCCATCGGCTACTCGTTCTTCCTGGAAATCATCCTGGGCAACATGCCCGGTTACCTGAAGCGCGTCAGCATCGGCTTCTACGCGCATTGCATGATGCTTGAGACGGCGGAACGGCACGGCGTCCTCCTGGAGCGGTCGGCCGTTTATCAGCCCGTGGACGGAACGACGGCTATGATAGTGTTGTTGGCGGCGACAACGGCGTTGCTGGCGCTGGGGATGGTCGTCTTTTCGCGGACGCAGTATCACGAAGGCGTTTGACGGATCGGACGGCAACGGAAGAGAGGGCGAACCATGCAACCACCGTTCACCGAGCGCGAGGAGACCGAGGCCGGGCCGGGAGACGCCCCCGAGTCGCCGCGCCACGGCTTCCGCGGCGACCGCGGCGCCAATCCCATTGCGCCGGCCGTGCCCTACGCGCTGACCGTCGCCTTCAGCCGCGAGGCCGGCGCCCGCGGCGGCGCCATCGGCCGGCGCGTCGCCCAGAAACTCGGCTGGCAGATGTTCGACCAGGAGCTTCTGGAGTACATGGCCCAGGACGGCGTGGTTCGCCAAGGCGTCCTGGACAATCTGCCGTCGGAGGCGGCCGAGTGGGCCGAGGAGCGGCTCCAGGCGTTGCTGCGCGAACAGAACCTGAGCCAGCACCCGGCCATCCTGAGCCTGGCGCGGGTGCTGTTGGCGCTGGGGGCGCAGGGCGAAGTGGTGCTGGTCGGCCGCGGTTCCGGCTTCATCCTGCCGCGGGCCTCGACGCTGCACGTCCGGCTGGTGGCGCCGCTGGACGAGCGCATCGCCTACATGAGCCAATGGCTGCGCTTGCCGGTGGAGGAGGCGGCCGAGATGGTACGGCTGCGCGACGAGCGCCGCACGGAGTTCCTGCAAACGCACTTCCATCGGCAAGGCGGCGACGTGCATCAGTATGACCTGCTGCTCAACACCAGCTTGCTGGGCGAGGACGTGTGCGCCGAGTTGATCGCGTTGGCGGCGCGGGCGCGGGCCGCCCACATGATCGGCGGCGTGCCGGTGGGATAGAGGGGCGAATCCGCCGTGAGCCTGGGTTAATGCGCCAAGTGGCGCGTCATTTGGCGCATCATAAGTCATTTCCCTGTCGGCAGATAACCGAGATTTCGTTAATGCGCCAAGGTGGACGGCGCCTGGAGGGGTGCGTGCCTCGGAGTGCCGGTTGAGGCCATTCGCGCAGAGAGAAGCGACTACAGTTCGGGCCTGTCTCCCAGGCCCAAGCCAGTCCGCAAACCACGCCGATCCGGTTGTCTTCATCGCCGCACCTCGTCCCCAAAGGGCCGGGCTGGAAACACTGGACAAGTGTACCATGCCGGGGCGGCAAATGGGTAGAGCACGGTTGCAGTGTTGCAGTTCGGGACACAAGGTTAGCTAAACCGACCTTGACCGTAGGCTGCTTCGTGCGACATCATCGAAGCGCCGGGTACGTTGCACAGTCGGAGAGAAGGGGACGTGGCGATGTGGCGGGTTATCGTCCGTGTTTCGTACTTCCATGACCTCCAATCCCGGTTGAGAAACCACGTCGCCGCGCTGTTCGCCGCGATGGGACTCCACAACACGAACACCGGCACCTGGGAATCGGCGGCCGTCCCTCTTGCTCAGGCCGCCAACCAGTTGGGTCAAGTTCTCCAGGTGCTTGCCCACCCCCAGAATGTCGCCAACGTGAGCTTACCGGCGGCCTTGAACCATCTGTGGATGTACATCGACCGTGTTTGAGGAGGCGGACATGATTTCGGACGCCTACTGCATCATCAGTGAAACCAGCGAAGACCGTTTCGATGAGACGGACAGCCTTGAGGAGGCCATCCGCATCGCCCGCTCCCTGGCGCGCGAGAGCCAGGCCGGAGACCCGGTTTCCATCGAGTATCGGGGCAGGGTCATTCGGCAACTGGTGCTCATGCCGAATGGAAGAGTCGAGGAAGAGGTGCTTGCGTGACGCGCCGCTCACGGCGTCAAGGCGCCCTCTCTTCCTTCTCGCGGAGTTTCCGCCTCCGACGAAGCGGCTACTGTTCGGGCTTGTCCCCCAGGCTCAAGCCAGCCAGCAAACCACGCCGATCCGGTTGTCTTCCTCGCCGCACCTCGTCCCCAAGCGGCCGGACTGGGAACGCCGGACGAGTGTACCATGCCGGAGCGGCAAATGGGCAGAGCGCGGTTGCAGTTCGGAACGGAGGATGGGCCGGAACGGGACGGCGTGATGCGGCAGGCTGATCTCGCCTCGTACCGATCCCTAGCCGGTTTGCACCCGCATTTCATCCCGCTGGAGTTTGCGGTTTCTTTTTCGGGCGTGGTTGTCTTTTTCTCGGCGGCATCGTGGGCACACCGGATGTGGCAAATGGGTGGTGCCGCAGGTCCATCCACAAGTGATGAAGTTGAAACTGGGTAGGGGAAGTGCGACGGGTAAAGCGTTGGGTGTCCAGATCCGTTACGCCCTTTAGGGTCCAGCCAGCGGAGCGAGTCAGAGCCGGAAACCCGCCCCTGGTCGCGTGGACATTCACTTCCACCAGAATGTCGTCCGGTGTCGTCGTCTGCATGTAGCCGACCATAGCACCGGACGGAAAGGCGCGGCCGTAGCTGTGGGCAGGGTCCTCGAAGCGGCGGATGCCGTTTTCGGTGTAGTTGCGGTTAAAGACCCAACCCGCCGGCATCGGCGCACCGAGGCGCTTGCACTCGACGTTGAAAAGAAGCCTTGCACACCTCCAGTCCTCGGCCTGGTCGTCTTGGACCCCCCACGTGAAGTCGGGCCGCGTCCAGAGAAACTGACTGAGTAGAGGATCGTCGGCCACGGGCTGTGTGACGCATTCGTAGAAGACGGGAGAAGGAAGCCCGCGGCTCTGCCGCCGAAGAGCGAAGTTAGCTTTGTTCAGGCAGACAAAAAGCCTCCGATTGAGCGGATCCTCGTTTCTGGGCAGATCCGACTCTTGCCCCAGGAGGACGAGGGCCGCCCGGAAGACCTCCAGGACGCGCTGCTCGAAGTCAGTCCAGGAAAATAGGTTCAACAGGTTCGGGCGAGGCACGTTCTACCTCGTGAAAGGGCCAGGAATCTGCCTACGGAGGATCTGGTTGAGGGCCGCCTCGGCGTCGTACCGTGCTGCCGTTCGAGTCCAGAGCCGCCTCTCATTCCTCTTTATTATTACAATATCTTCCTTAGTGACTATACGCACCATGCCGTCGATGTAGATGCGGCTCAACTCGGGTTGGGCTGATGTTTGGGCGAGCAGCCCCAGTGCGCCACGCCACGCTTGTTCGTCCGAATCCGTCGGATCGGGAAGCGGTTCGTCGGGGGACTCCACCGAGAATAGCACGGCGAGCATGGGCGATTCACCGCCCGGCCGCACCACCCTCCAGCGAAAACCGCCGCCCGTCCTTTTCACTTCCGGCTCCCAGATGGCCAGGAAGCATTCCAAGTAACCGACGAGGTCGTTCGAGCGGTCCAATCGGGGAATGTCCTCCCGCCGTCCGTAGGGCCGCTTACCAGGGAAGGGCGGAACTGGTTGAGCGGCCTTGCTCTTCATTCCGTTGTAGAAAAGATCGAGCCCGACGTTGCACATGTCGAGTACGAGGTCCTGCTCCTCATCGGCAAGCTCGTAGAGCGCGAAGACGGCCTGGTCCAGTTGCGCCTCAAGCTCCACCCGAAGTTGCGGTTGGCTCCGTGACGTGGCCATGTCGTCAAAGAGGGCTTTGTCGGCCGGCTGGCCTTCGCGGAGTTCATCGACGATTTTGACGATCCGATTTCGGAGTTTTCGGCTCTTCGGGATGCGGACGGGAATGCGTTCGATCGTCTCCCGCTTGATCTCGTGGTGCCACATTCCCCATGTACCAGATGTCATGAACAGGTAATAGCGCGCGAGCGATGACCAGAGAATGCCTAGAAGCAGCTTGCCTTCCGCTTCGGCTTCTCCCTGGAGGCTCACGCCGTGGATCGAATCACGAAAGCAGAATGGGCCTGACTCAAGACGGGCAATGATTCTGCCGTTTGCGCCGCCCTTCTCGGTGACGCCGCGCTTGATGAGCAACCGCATCCCTTCGTACACCTGCCTAACGCCTCTGCGGAAGACTCGGTCGGGGACAGTCCCGAAGGCAATTGAAGTGGCCGGGGGTAGCGGGCCGTAGCGAAAAAACGAGCGCGTGGGCAGCACCGCATACTGGTTCAACCAGTCACTTTCTATTTGCGGCGAGCCCGTAGTCTGGAAGCCGCGTGCGAATCGCTCGCTGTTCTGGCCGGTTGGATCGACTACCTTCGCCAGCGTCGTCTCACAGCGAAAGGTTTGGAGGAGGGCTTCGTCCCGATGCCCTCCCCACCAGTAAACCTTCCAGAGATCGTCGTCGGACAGGAAAGCCTGCTGCGGCACGACGTGGAGGTCGGCGCGGCTGAGTACCACGGCCTGGGTGTGTTCGATGAAGCCGACCTTTTTTGCCGACCAATAGGCGAAGCGATGATTCGGTTCCGGTACGCGCTTCTCGAACACGACTGACGCGAAAGGCGCGATCGACTTCTTCTTGTGGCCCGGCCCGCTGAAAAAGGCTTCCCGAACCGCGGCAAAGTTCCTGACATCCAGCAGGGACGCGGCGGTCAGCCACTGCTCCCGGAACCTGCGGCTTGTCGAGTACCTCTTGAAGAAGACGCCGGTTGACACCAGGAGTCCGGCCCGGCCTCCGTCGCGGAGAAGGTCGAGCGTCCTGTGGATGAACGCCTGCGAGTATTCTTTGTCACCCACTGACTTGTCGTGGTCTTCGCACCAAGCGATGGCCCCCCGCTTCCCGGACGCGAGGTACTCGTTTGATCCTTTCATGTCCCCCCACGGCGGGTTGCCGACGACCACGTCGGCGCAGCCGGCTGAGAAGCGCTTGCGGATGGGCGCCTCCGGCACCTTCTCTTCAACGTGAAAGGCGTCGGAGGCCAGGAGGATGTCGTAGTGAGTCTTTGGATCGCGCAGGCTCCTCGTCGCGTAGGTGAGGGAGGGGAGCCTTTTGTAGAGGATGTCGGGCGGCTTCTGATAATGCAGCAGCGCGAGGTATAGGCTGAACGCTGCGACCCGGACTGCTTCCGGGTTGATGTCGATCCCCAGGATCTGATCGCGCAATATCTTTCGCAGTTCGTCCGGCGTCAAGCGGCGACGTACTTCGCTCACTCGGTGACGCACGAAGCGGCGGAAAGCCTCGACGAGGAAGATCCCGGAGCCGCACGCCGGGTCCATCACCCGCGGCTTTCCTGCCAGGACTTCCGGCTTGAGCGTTTGCGCAAGGACGAATTCCACCAGCGGGCTGGGCGTATAGTAGCTTTTGTGGTCAGAGACCTTCTCGCCCTCCTGCTCGTCTTGCTCTACGCCGTAGAACTCCTCGTAGATGCTGCTTATCAACTCGATGGGGATGATGTCGAATCGGTAGGCGAAGAAAAACAGACTTGAGTCGTCGCTTCCCAGCAACAGGCTCCGGAGGCGGTTAAGGTGGTCCTGCGTGACGCTTTCCTCCTCCTCGCCGTCCAGGGGGAACATGTCCCCGTTGAAGTGCTCCGCGAGCCAGCGGAAGAGGGCGTAGGTGAATTCCTTGCTTGAGAGCACCTTGGCGTAGATCAAGCGTTCGTCGGCGGAGACAAGCCTGTCCGGCAGGGCGGCGTCGAGCAACGCCATCCAGGACGGGTTTTGTCCGGCGACGGCGCGGAAGTGTTCCTCCTTGAGGACTTCTCGGTCCTCAAGATAGCGGATGAAGATGGACCGGCCGATCAAGGCGTGTGCGTGTTCGACCGAAAGGCCCATCGTCCGCAAATCCGCCCGCACCTTCTTCAAGTCCCGCACCAAAGCACAATCGGCACGGTCGTGGAAGCCGAAAGCCTTGTCCTCGAACAGCCTCCCTGATTCCACCTGGTCGCGGCGGTAGCGGTGCAGCACCGACTGGACCATCGCCGCGCTTTGCACCATGCCAAGGACCCGCTCCGAACGGGTGTCCTCGTCCACTACCCTCGCCGGCTCCTTCGTCAGGTTGTAAACCGTAAGCTCCCCCGCCCGTGCCAAGAAGAGAAGCTGCGGGCGCGCCATGCACCAGACGTGGTTGAACGCCTCTTGCCAACCGTTCTGATCCGTCGCATCCTGTGCGGCGAAGATAATAACCGGATTGCCATCTACAAAGAAGACTTTTTCCGCACGGACCTTCTTGGCCAGCGCAAGCCAGTCGCCCTTGTTGATCCAGTCAGCCGCAGCGTAGTTCTTTGGATCGTCACCGGCCGCAAGCAGATCGCCGCCGGAGAAATCGAGCTGCTCGTAGGCGGCGTTAAGAAGGGAACGGGGCGTATCGAGGTGGGGCGTCATCGGACAACCTTGCTGGCCGAGGTCCGCTCGGAGCGTCGTGCCGGTAAGCGACCGCGCTATTAGTCTAGCTCCAGATCCGCCGGGGGCAATGATATAGAGTACAAGTTCCGCGTTCGTGATAGGAGCCGTGCCGGTCGAGGCGGCATTTCCAGCAGGCTGCCTCAGTAGACACCGGGTCGAGGGAATAGAACATGGCAAAGAGGAACGCTAAGCCGCCTTCCGATCGGGTCGAGGCGTTGATGGCAGAAAAGTCGGCCGTCCTGTCCCAGGCCGAGGTGTTGGCGACCCTCGGCATGGCGCAGACCGCCCAGCCGTTGTGGGCGTCGGCCGCCTCGTTTGAAGAGCGGATCGCGTCGCTCCTCGACGCCGACGGCGACGACCTGGAGGCGGCGGTCCATCGGATCAGCGCGGCGTCCTGTTATGAGAAGGCCGGCGATCCGAGCCGCGCCGCCAACCTCTTTCGCGCCGCGCTCGCCGGGCCGTTACGCGCCGTCACCCGCAAGGAGGTGCGCGGAATGCTGGAGGTCTGTCTGGCCCGGCTCAAGGCGTCCGTGCCGCGCCGGCAGGCCTCGAATGCGACGGATCGACCGTAAAGAGTTGGCCACGACCACCGGCCGGCTTACGCCCCGTCGCTCGCCCTTTACAGATACAATCGACTTGATCGTTTCGTTGCCCAGGAATTCGAGCCATGCAAACCACGCTTAATCCCATCCCCGGCGTCACCGACGATCCGGTCATCCGGCTGCTCCTTAGCGGCGAGGCGCGCACCCTCCACGAAGCCGAGGAAAAGTACCTGGATTCGGCGATTCCCGAAATCCTTGACCTGCTCCGCGGCCCGCTGACCGATGAAGAACTGGCCAGGCACCCTCTCCTGCAAATGATCCGCGCCCACGGCAGTCGCGGCTGGGAGGACTCGATCCTGTGAACCCCGACGCCCGCCTGGCCGAGATCGTCGCCGCGCTCGAAGCCCTCGGGCTGAGCGCATGATCGACCGGCTGGTGTAGAACCTGTACAGGCGGACGGAGGAGAAGACTAGAATAGGGAAAGGAGATTCCACAACGAAGACGTGTGAAGGAGATCGGCTATGAGCGTGCGGGAAGCCCTCGACAAGCTTCTGGAAAGCCTGCCTGAACAGCAGCAACGCGAAGTCCTCGATTTCGCGCGGTTCTTGAGCTGCCAAGAAGAGCAAGCGGCGTGGCGCCAATTCGGCCAGACCCAGCTCGCTCGCGCCTACGGGCCGAATGAACCGGAATACTCCCCGGCGGACCTCAAACGCGAGCACGACCCGTGAACCCCGGTGATGTGGTCCTGATCGCGCTGCCGCAAATCGGCGGAGGCGCACCCAAGCCGCGGCCCGCCTTGCTGCTGGCCGATCTCCCTGGTCCGTACCAGAACCTGCTGCTTTGTGGAATCAGCACGCAACTCCATCAGCTTCAGGCCGACTGGGACGAACTGGTGGACGCCGCCGACGCCGATTTCGCCGCCAGCGGCCTCCATCAAACATCGGCGATTCGGCTGAGTTACCTGCACGCCGCCGATCCCATCGAAATCATGGGCGTTATCGGGGCGATTGATGCGTCGCGGCTGGATCGCCTTCGTCAGCGCTTGTCGGACCACTTGCGGCCGTAGGAAACGCCTCCTCGACCGGTTGAAGGAAATCGGCCATGCCGCAAAATAGAAACGCCAACGACCACCGGCCGGCTTACGCCCGGCCGCTCGCCCCCTCTTGCCCCGCTTGCGCTTCCGGCATCCTCATGTAGAAAAACCCTGCGGCCCGCCGTATAATCCCTACCCGCCAACGGAGTACGGGACGGCGCCTCCGCCCCCGGCCCGTCCGGCGGGAGGCGACCAGCACGATGCTCCAGTCCGCACGACCCTGGCTGCCGTTCGCGGCGCTCCTGGCCGCGGCGCCGCTCCGCGCCCAGCAGCCCCAAGAGCTGCCGCCCGTCCACGTCCCCGTTCGGCCGGCCGACCGCCGCGAACTGGACCACGTCGAAGCCCTCAAGGCCTTCGGCCTCGGCGCCATCGCGGAGAAAAACAACCACCTCATCAAGGCCGTTCATGCCTACGAGGAAGCCGTCCGCCTCGACCCCGACGCCGCCGCCCCGCTCCGGGCGCTGGCCCCCCTCTACCTCGCCCTCGACCGCACCGACGACGCCCTGGCCGCCTGTCAGAAGGTGTTGGAACTGGACCCCGACGACCTCGACACCGCCGCCTTCTACGCCCGTCAACTCCGGGCGGTGAACAAGACGAAGGAGGCGGCGGAACTGCTCGGCAAGACGGCCGCGCGGCCCGCCCTCAAGGAGCGGCCGAACCTCCGTCTGCAAGTCTGTCTCGACCTCGGCGCCCTGCGCGAGGCGGCCGGCGACCTCAAAGGCGCGGAGGCGGCCCTCCGCGACGCGGCGGCCGTCCTCGACCGGCCCGACGCCCTGCTCGACGACGGCGCCGTAACCCGTGAAGAGGTTCAGGCCCAGGCGGCGGACGTTTACGAACGGCTGGGCGGTCTCTGCCTCAAGGCCGGCCGCATCGATCAGGCCGTCGCCGACTTCCGGCAGGCGCAAAAGACCGACCCCGCCCGCGGCCCCCGTCTGTCGTACCACCTCGCCGAGGTCTACGCCGGCCAGGGGAAGCCGCGCGAAGCCCTGGAACGGCTCGACGAGTACCTGCAAACCCAGCCGCCAGGCGTCGAAGCCTACGAACTCAAAATCAAGCTCCAGCGCAAACTCGGCCGCGACGACGCCATCGTTAAGAACCTGGAGGCGGCCGTCGAGCGCGACGCCCAAAACGCCCCCCTCAAGCTGCTGCTGGCCCGCGAATACCGCACCGCCGGCCGCAACGCCGACGCCGAGCGCGTCTACGCCGGGCTGGCCAAGGACACCCCCAGTTCGGAGATTTACCGGAGCCTGTTTGATCTTTACAAGGAAGACGCCCGCGGCGGCGTGGGCCGCATCCTGGATGAGCTGGACCGCGAGGCCGGCGCCGCCGCCGAGAAGGACGACAAGCCGGGCGACCCGTCGGCCGCCGGCCGGGCGCGGGCCATCCTCCAGGTGCTGCGCGACGACCCGGCGCTGGTAAAAAAGCTGCTCGCCGAGGCGCTCAAGCCGGTGGGGCTGGTCGGGCTGCCCAAGCTGGCGTTCACGACGCGCATCCTGCTGGCGGAGTTGGCGGCGCGCACCGGCAGCCTCGACGCGGCGGAGGCGCTCTACCGCGGCTGCCTCGAACGGCCCGGCGGCGTACATCCCGCCGCCGAACAGGAAGTCTATTTCGGCCTGCTCCGCGTTCTCATGCTGGAGCATAAATATGAAGAGGTCGTGACCATCGCCACGCGGGGCTTGAAGAACGAGAACACCCACTTGGCGCCGCTGTACGAGGACCTGGCGCTGGCGCACATGGCGCTGGGCCGCACGGCGGAGGCGCTGGACGCGGCCGACGAGGTGGTGCGGCGGGCCGACGACGCCGCCAGTAAGCTGCGTTACCGCCTGTTCCGGGCGGAGATGCTGTCGCGGGCCGAAAAGCACGCCGACGCCGAGGCGGAGTGTCTGGCGCTGTTAAAGGAGTATAATACGCCGGGGGACGTGCGCGAGGTGCGCATGGTGCTGTCGATGGCGTATTCGTCGGCCCACCGACACGACAAGTCGGAGGAGCAGTTGCAGTTGGTGCTCAAGGCGGACCCGGACGACGCCACGGCCAACAACGACCTCGGTTACCAGTGGGCCGACCGCGACAAGAACCTCGCCGAGGCGGAGCGGATGATCCGCAAGGCGTTGGAGCTGGACCACCGGCAGCGGACTTCCGGCGACGCCCTGGTGCTCGACGGCGACCAGGACAACGCCTCCTACGTGGACAGTCTCGGCTGGGTGCTGTTCCGGGAGGGCAAGTTGGCCGACGCCCGCAAGGAACTGGAGCGGGCGGTGAAGCTGGAGGGCGGCTCCGACTCGCCGGAGGTCTGGGACCACCTGGGCGATGTCTATTTCCGCTCCGAAATGCCGGCGAAAGCGGGGGAGGCGTGGCGCAAGGCGGTGAATCTGTACGACGCGACGCGCCGGCGGCCCGACGACCGATTGCCCGAGATCAAAGAGAAACTTCGACTTTTAAATCCTAAGTAGTCAGTAGACAGTAGTCAGTAGCCCAAGGGGTAGGGCCGTCATGGACTACTGACTACTGACTACTGACGAAGAGGAGACGCCATGTCCGGCCATTCCCATTGGGCGACGATCAAGCACAAGAAGGGGGCCACCGACGCCAATCGCGGCAAGCTCTGGAGCAAGCTGAGCCGGGCCATCATCATCGCGGCCCGGCACGGCGGCGGCGACCCGAACATGAACCTCAAGCTGCGCTACGCCATCGACAAGGCCCGCAAAGTGTCGATGCCCAAGGACAACATCGAACGCGCCATCAAGCGCGGCACCGGCGAGGTCGAGGGGCTGACCTTCGAGGAGATCACCTACGAGGGCTTCGGCCCCGGCGGCGTGGCCGTGCTGGTCGAGGTCCTGACCGACAACCGCAACCGCACCAACGGCGAGGTGCGCAAGATCTTCGAGCGCGCCGGCGGCAACATGGGTTCGGCCGGCAGCGTCGGCTACCTGTTCGAGCGCAAGGGCGTCTTCCACATCCCGGCGGCGGCCGTGGACGAGGACGCGCTTTTGGAGAAGGTGCTGGACGCGGGGGCCGACGACCTCAACCGAACGGGTCCGTCGTTCGAGGTGACGTGCGACCCGACGGCGTTCAACAAGGTGCGCGAGGCGTTGGAGAAGGCCGGCCTGGCGGTGACCGATTCGGAACTGGCGCAGGTGGCCAAGGCGCCGGTGGACGCCGACGCGGAGACGGCCCGTAAGGTGCTGCGGCTTATGGAGGCGCTGGACGACCACGACGACGTGCAGAACGTCTACTCCAGCCTGAACATGACGGAGGAGTTGATGGCGGAAGTGGAGAAGGAGTAAAATCGGAGGGGCCGTCCGGCGAGTGACCGGGCGGCCGGTTGTGGAGCAGTCAGCCATGACAAAGATTATGCTCGACGGAGACCTGGCGAAACGGCTATACGATCTCCAGGAGACGGTGCAATTGTGTGACCCGGCCGGCAAGGTGGTGGGCCAATTCCACCCCGCTTTCGACCCGTCGAAATGGGAAATCATCGGGCCGGAACTGACCGACGAGGAGCTGGAGCGGCGGGCGAACTCCAACGAGAAGCGCTACACCACCGCGGAGGTGCTGGCTTACTTGGAGAAGCTCGATGATGCGCGTTGAGTGGCTCCAGTCCGCCGTTGACGATCTGGCCGACATTTGGGTTCGGGCCGCCGGGGAGCGACGGAGAGACATCACGATCGCGAGCGAGAGTGTGGACCTAGATCTCGCCTTGGACCCCCGAAATGCGGGCGAGTCACGAGGAGGCCGTCAGCGTGTTCTCTTTGTGGGACCGCTGGTGGTGTTTTTCCGAATGGAGGCGGACGGAAGAACCGTCACAGTGACCGGCGTACGCGAGTCGCGGCAGCGCAATCCATGACTTAGCGCTCCGATTGCTTCCCGCGCGCGCCCAGCAGCCCCGCCAGGAAATGCACGGCGTCGCCCTTCTCCCGCGCCGCCTCGGCCAGTGTGCGGTAGTCGCCGACCTGCTGCGCCAGCTCCGCCACGCCGGGACACGTCAAACGCTGACCGTCCGCATTTACCAGGTGCTTGCGGGCCACGGCCAACGCCTCCTTCGGCCGTTCCAGCCGCAGCAGCAGGTTGACCAACACCTCCGCCGGAAACGTGCCGCCGCCCTCCGCCGCATTCTTCTCCACCTGCTCCCGGTAATAGGCCACGCCGCCCTCCACGTCCTCGCCGGTCAAGACGCCGAGGTACTTGTCGTAGGCCTCGTACAGGTCCTCGAACGGCGGTTCGTTACGGCCGCGGAAGCGGCCCGACAGGCGCTTGCCGTAGGCGCACAACTCGCGGGCCAGGTGCAATTCCTTGCACGGCGGCAGGTCCACGCTCATCTGCACCACCGAACTCAGATGCGACGTGTCGATGTGATAGCCGTCGTCCTCGAACAGCCAATCGCGGCCCTCGATCAGCTTCAAAACCGCCCCTTCCGCGGCGTCGGCCTCCGGCGGACGTTTGCCGTCGCGCCGCTCGATCTCCGCCGCCAGCCGCTCACGCAACTCCGAATAAAGGGCTTGTACCAGCCGTTGCAGACAGTATTGCCGGTCTTCCGCCGCGTGCCGGACCTCCTGACCGCCCAGCGTGGTGATGGCGCTGCATATGCCGAAGCGTTCGAGCACCCAGTCGAAGCCCTTTCGCGGATGAACGCCCTCGTAAAAGGCGATTTGGACCAGCGATTGCACGTCGTCGCCCTCGACCGGCTGACGCGCCTCCAGCGCCGCCTTGACCGGCCCCGGTTCGCCGAGCATCCGGAAGTACCACCAGGCCTCCGGCAGCCGGCCCTCTTCAAGATACAGGCCGCCGACCAGCCGGCCCGCGTGGCGGATGGCGTCTTCATAGGGGGCGTGGGCGGATTCCGGCAGGTCCTTCGACGGCCCCGTCGGCACCGGCGAGACGCCGAGTTCGTGGCGCTTCTGCATGAGCAGGGCGTAGAAGAGGGCGTGGTAATCCTTCTCCTCGCGCAATCGGTCGCACAGGCGGCGGCAGGCGGCTTCCGGGCCGTCGGCGGTGAGGGTATGTTCGAGTTCGTCGAAAACGGCGGGGTCCATGATGCGGCTTCCGGGGGCGGGCGCGGCGGGCGGGGTCGTAAGGTCATCGTACCACGCCCGCCCCCCGGCGGCGAGCGGTCAGTCCAGCGTCGAGTCGATCACCGCCAACGCACTTTTCGTCTCCACATAGTTCACATTGGTCAGACCCAGCACGCTCTTGAGCTTGTCGGCCGGCGCGTTCTTGATCGGCCCCGGCGATTCGGCCTTGCCCGGCGCCGGTTGCGGGAACGCCGTCGAGCAGGCCGTGTGAAACGTCACGTTGCCCTCCACCTTTTGCAGCACCTGATGGATGTGGCCGTTGAGCACCGTCACCGAGCCGAAGCGCTTCAGCAGCGCCAGCGCCTGCGCGGCGTCGGACGTGCCCCACCCCCATTTCTCGTAGACGGTCCACAGCGGCACGTGGGCGAACACCACGACCGGCGTGCTGGCGCCGAGGCCGGCCACGTCCTTCTTGAGCCAGTCGATCTGGTCCTGGCCGAGCACGCCGAGGCCGCCGGCCTTGAGATTCATGACGTTGACCAGGCCGACGAAGTGGACGCCGTTGTAGTCAAAACTCTGCCACCCGAGTCCCTGCGCCCCCTTGCCGTGGCGCTCCAGGTAGCGCTTGCCGTCGTCGCTGAAGACGTCGTGTTCGCCGGGCGTGAAGAATTTCTTGCCGGCCTTGGCCCCCTTGAGGATCTCGGCGACGGTGTCGAACTCCTCCGGCTTGGACAGGTGCGTCAGGTCGCCGGTGTGCAGCAGAAAGGCCGGGGCGTCCGGCAGGGCGTTGATCCGGTCCACGGCGATCTGGAGCGTTCCGGCCACGTCCTTGTTCGGGTCCTTGGCGAAGCCGATGTGGCTGTCGCTGATCTGGACGAAGGTGAAGTCGCCCTTGTCGGCGGCTTCGGCGGCCTTGCCGCCGAGCAACCGCGACGTCAGGACGCCTCCGGTCAGGGTGAAGGCCACGCCCGCGCCGACCCAGGCCATGCACTTGAGCATGCCGCGGCGGTCGATGCCGTCGTTGTGAGGGTCGTGGGTGATGCGATCGTTCATTGCGATTCTCCTTGGGAAAAGGTGGGAATTACCTGGCGAGCGGGGGGCGTAAGCCCCCTGATTCGTCGTACATTCCGACGCGCTAGGCTAAATCAGGGGCTTACGCCCCCCGCTCGCCGCGATAACTACTTAACGACGATACGCCCGGTCATCATCGGATGAACGGCGCAGAAATACTCGTATTCGCCCGGCGTCTTGAAGACGTGGGAAAACGTCTGGTCGGTGTCGAGGGCGCCCGAGTCGAAGGCCTTGGGTTTGGCGGTGCTGGTGGCGGTGTGCGGCACGTCGTCGCGGTTGACCCAGGTCACTTCCGCGCCGACGGGGACGGTCAACTCAACCGGCGCGAATGTGAAGTTGTCGATGACGACGGTGTTCGCCTTCGCCGGCGAATCGGTGGCGGGCTTTTCTGGCCGAGCCGCGTGGGCCGGCATGTCCGGCATGTCCGGCATGGCGTGGCCGGCCGCGGTCGGGGCGGGGCCGGGGGTCGTCCCCGCGCCGCAGCCGGCGGCCAGCAGGGGGGCCAGCAGGGGGGCCAGGAGCAACAGAAATCGTCGCGCGGTGGACATAGCTGGGTTCCATTCGTCGTGTTTAGCGGTTTGGAAATCTCGCACGTCGCAGGTCCATACCAGTTCGCCGCCGCGATTATTCCGTGAAAAAGGTTCCGCGTCCGGATCAGAACCCGCCGAAGCGGGGGTCGAAGAAGCGCCGGTCGAAGTCGCCGAAGCGGGGGTCGAAGAAGCGCTGGTCGAAGCCACGGTTCATCCCGCCGAAGCGGGGGTCGAAGAAGCGCTGGTCGAAGCCACGGTTCATCCCGCCGAAGCCGGGGGAGGACCTGGAGTGAAAGCCGCCCTGGCCGTGCTGGGCATGCACCTGGCCCGGACTCGCGGCCGCACAAAGCAGGGCCAGGACCGCGGCGCCGAGGAACGCGAATCGATGGAACATGGTCTGTCTCCTCTGCTAGCAGGGCGAAGGGATGGATGCCCGTTTCATTCGCGGCGAGGGGAACGGATGCGCCTCAGGGGTGCGGCCCGGGTCGGGATGCCTTTGTACGGCCGGAGGGGAGTGGCCAAGCCGTCTCGCTGCGGCGCCTGGATCGTTTCGTCGCCTGCAACTACCTATACCGCCGCGCGCCCCCCATTATTCCGGAGCAGCCGTTCGCGGAGAGGAATAGCCGAGGTCTTGGAGTCAAATAGCGGTGGCACGGCCTGGGACGATCAATTCCTTTGGCTGCAAACCAAATTGGTTACTGGATACGGAGATCGACTCGGTGTTCGCGGTTGTTTGGCGCTACCGTTTCTTCAGCCGGCGCCTCTCGCGTTCCGTGATCGTCTGCCGTCCTCCTCATGGAAACCCCTCCGATGGTCAGGCCGACCACCACCACGATCCCGGCAACATAGAAGCCCAAGAGACGGAAGCGGTGCATCATCGACCTCCCAGGGGGCCATTACAGCCCGAAGTAATCCGTGTGAATGCGTCCCAGGCCCACACCAGCCTTCCTGAGCCCGCGGATGAGTCCCGCCGTCATCGTCGGCGGACAACAAAGAAAGAACGTCTTGCCGGAGAAGCCGCCACAAAAACCTTCGAGAGACGATAGGTCGAGTCGGCCGGCATGTCCCACCCAATCAGGCGTTGGTTCCGATAAAATATGAATCGTCTTCAGAGTTGGGAAGTCGCCCGACTCCATCGACTCCAATTCACCCCGAAACACGATGTCCGCCGGAGTTCGATTCGCATACACAAGCAACACGCGCCGAGTGTCGCGCCGATCTCGCATATATCTCAACATGCTCATGAATGGGGTGATCCCAATACCTCCCGCGATAAACACCAGGTCGTTGCTTGGGTGAAAGACATGAGAGAATCGGCCGAAGGGACCGTGGACGGTCGCCAGGTCGCCGGACTCGACGCGCCCGATGGTCGATGTGAAGTCCCCGCTCTCCTTGACGGTCACGCGGATCTGGCCGTCGGGCGCCGGGCTCGACGCGATCGAAAACGGGTGTTCTTCGGCGATGATCCCTCTACCGTGCGGGCGCAGAAATTGGAACTGCCCCGGAGCATGATCCAACGTGCGGTTTCCACGCGGATCGAGCGTTAGGAGCCGCGCCAAAATAACTTACCGAAAGTGGCCTTGAGATCTTTGGTCGTTTGATGTCATGATCCGTTGATGCAGGATGCTCAGACTATCGAAGCCATGCGTGGCAAGTATATCGA
>Ga0182024_10008772_pt1 | contig 21155 bp, 15 predicted proteins | sample P32metaG_FD_120480 | JGI IMG/M metagenome (GOLD analysis project Ga0182024, IMG submission 120480) | Permafrost microbial communities from Stordalen Mire, Sweden - P3-2 metaG (Illumina Assembly) | ecosystem: Environmental > Terrestrial > Soil > Wetlands > Permafrost | place: Sweden: Stordalen...
GGTCCCGCCCCCGTGATGGCGGCGTTGTTCACCATCGTCATGATGGCCTCGATTGGGCTACCGGGTCTTTCGGGTTTCGTGAGTGAGTACTTGATCCTCATCGGCACCTTCGGCACCCACGCCTGGTGGGGTGCGATCGCCACGACCGGCGTCCTCGCCGCCGCCGCGTACCTGCTGTGGGCCTACCAGCGGGTCTTTCACGGTCGCGCCGAAGGCGCCAACGCGTCGATCACTGACCTCAACTTTAAAGAGCGCTGGGTACTTGTGCCAGTCGTCGTCTTGATCCTCGCGCTCGGTGTGTTTCCGAAGCCGGTGCTTGATCGGATCAGTCCTTCGGTGCAAGTGCTGATCCATCACGTCGCGCCCGCGGGAGTGAACAAGTGAACCTCCTCGCGACCACCACGCTCGTCGTCCCGAGCATCCACTACTTAGCCTTACTGCCCGTCCTGACGTTCTTTGGGGCTTCGCTGGTGCTGCTCCTCATGAGTGCGCTCGTGAACACCAAGGTCACGATCAACTGGGCCACGGGTATCACGGTCGCGACCGCGATCGCGACTCTCGTTTACGCGTTCTTCCAGTGGTCGTACATCGCGCATCACGGCTCGACGACGACCGTGGCGCACGCCATCGTCCTCGACGGGTTCTCCGTCATCGGCAACGTCGTCATCGCGGTGAGTCTCTTGCTCTCGGCCCTCGTCGCGCACGACTGGGCGAAGCGCGAACGCGTCGCCGGCGCGGACTTTCACATCCTGGCGCTCGCCTCGAGTGCCGGCGCGCTTCTCATGGTCCAGGCGAACGACTTGATCGTCATCTTCCTCGGTCTCGAGATCCTCTCGATTGGCCTCTACGTGTTGGTCGGCTTCGATCGCCACCGCGCCACCTCGGCCGAAGCGGCGTTGAAGTACTTCCTGCTTGGCGGCTTCGCGTCGGCGATCTTCATCTACGGCGCGGCACTCGTGTATGGCGCGACCGGTTCGACGAACCTTTCGTCCATCTCGTACTTCCTGGGCAACAACGTCGTGCTTCGTCCGGGACTGCTGTACGCCGGGGGAGCGCTGCTCCTCATTGGCTTTGCCTTCAAGGTCGCTGCCGTGCCCTTTCACGCGTGGTCACCCGACGTGTACGAGGGCGCTCCCACGCCCGTCACGGGCGTCATGGCCTCCATCGTCAAAGTGGGGGCCTTCGCGGCACTGTTGCGCGTACTGATTTCGGCTCTCGGCACCCAGCTCGACACCTGGCGCCCGATTCTTTTCGTCTTGGTGATCCTCACCTGCGTCGTGGGCGCGAGCGTTGCCTTGGTGCAGCGCAACGTGAAGCGTCTGCTCGCGTACTCCTCGATCAACCAGGCCGGCTTCATGTTGCTCGGTGTCTGGTCGGGCAGCGCCCGCGGCGTCGCGTCGACGCTCTTTTACGTGATGACTTACGCGCCGGTTGTCGTGGCGACCTTCGCGGTCGTGACGCTCATTGGAGGAACCGGCGACGACCTGCACTCGATTGACCACTACCGAGGCTTGGCACGACGCCAACCGTGGCTCGGTGGCGCGTTGGCCGTGTTGCTGTTCAGCCAACTGGGCGCACCGCTCACGGTGGGCTTCTATGCCAAGTACTCGGTACTCGCCGCGACCATCGACTCGGGCGGCGGCGCGCTCGCGCTGGTGGCGATCCTGTCGGCAGCGATCGCGGCCTTCTTCTACCTCCGCTGGATCCTCGCCCTCTACGCCGACGACGACGTCGAAGGCACGCGTGTCCACGTGCCACTCTTCACCGGCAAGGTCGTCGCCGTTGGTGTCATCGTCGCGATCCTCTTCGGTGTCTGGCCCGGACCGCTCGCGACGTGGTGTCAACACGCCACGATGCTCTTCTTGCCGTGAACCGCGTCGCGATCGCCACGTGCCTCGGTGCTGTCGACCCCGACAATCCACTCGTCTTGGCAGCACTGTCCGCTGCGGGCGTGCACGCCGACGTGGTCGTCTGGGACGACCCGTCCGTCGTCTGGGACCGCTACGACCTCGTCGTGCTTCGCTCCACCTGGGACTACTCGCAACGCCGCGGTGAGTTCCTCAGCTGGGCGAAGACCGTCAAGCACCTGGCCAATCCTTACGGGGTCGTCGAGTACTCGACCGACAAGCACTACTTGGCTGACCTCGAGGGCCACGGACTGAAGATCGTCCCCTCGCACTTCTGCAACGTCGGCAAGAAACCGCGCTTCTTCGACCACGACTTCGTCGTGAAGCCTTGCGTCGGCGCTGGATCGATGAACGCCGCTCGCTACCACGCGGATGAACACGACGCGGCGCTAGCCCACGTGAAGTCCCTGCACGCTGCTGGTCGCGACGTCCTCATCCAGCCCTACGTCGACTCCGTGGACTCACTCGGCGAACGCGCACTCATCTTCATCGACGGCAAGTTCTCGCACGCATTATCGAAGGGTCCGATGCTGAACGTCACCGAACTCGACCGCAGTCAACTCTTTCGCCGCGACCAGATGTCAGAAGTCATCGCTGAACCCGACGCGATTCTCTACGGCGAGAAGGTCCTTACCGCGAAGGGCTTCGATCACCTTCTCTACGCGCGCGTCGACCTCGTAAAGATTGACGACCACTGGGCCATCATGGAACTTGAACTGGTCGAACCGTCACTTTTCTTCACTTTCGAAGAAGGCGCGGCGACGTTACTGGCGCAGGCCATCGCAAAACGGGTTCACTGACGCGAGGCCACATTGGCGAGTGTCGACCTGGACCACGGCTTCGCTTCAACAGTCGTTGAAGCAACGCGCGCGCGATGGTGGGCTGCTATTCTCGCCGTGAGCGACCAGGGCTTTTATATTACAACGGGCCTGACGGTCGATCTCGTCTAGGGCATTAGTCGACTCACCGAGCGAAGGAAGAATTGGGCCAAATGTCCGTAGAAGAGATCACGCGGGAAGAGACGATTAAGCGAGCGAAGCTTTTGAGCGCCGTGTCCTATGACGTCAGTTTGGACTTGACTTGCGGCGACGAGGTCTTCGGGTCCGTGTCGGTGATCACGTTTCAATGCTCGACACCTGGCGCGTCAACGTACGTGGACTTGATCGCGCGAGGGGTCAGTGAGATCGTTCTGAACGGCGTGGCGATGGAGCCCGCGACTGCCTGGGCGCATGGACGAATTGCCTTGTCGGGGCTCTTAGAGCACAACGAGGTACGAATCGTGGCCGACTGCTTATACGCGAACGACGGCACGGCAATGCACCGCTCCGTCGACGCGGCGGACGGGAAAGTTTACGTGTACACCGCCCTCGAGCCCGCCGACGCGCGCCGGGTGTACGCGAACTTTGAGCAGCCTGACTTGAAGGCCACGTTCACGCATCACGTCACCGCGCCGGCGCACTGGACCGTGTTCTCAAACCAGCCGACGCCCGAACCCACGCCAGTTGCTGAAGGCACCGCGGTGTGGGACTTTGCGCCGACGCCACGAATCTCGACGTACCTCACCACGGTGGTGGCGGGCGAGTACGAGGTAGTGCGCGATTCGCACACCACTGTGACGGGTCGCGTCATTCCGCTCGCCCTGGCCTGTCGCGCGTCCTTCGCTGATCACCTTGACGCCGAAGAATTGTTCGAGCTTACGAAACGTGGCCTTGACTTTTTTACCAAACTGTTCGGGACCGACTACCCGTTCTTGAAGTACGACCAGGTCTTCGTGGCGGAGTTCGACAGCGCCGTGGAGAACGTTGGCTGCGTGGTCATCTCCGAGGAGCTGCTGTTTCGCTCTCGAGTGACTGACGTGATGTACGAGAGGCGCACCAACACCCTCCTGCATGAAATGGCCCACATGTGGTTCGGCGACTTGGTGACAATGCAGTGGTGGGACGACCTGTGGCTCAATGAGTCGTTCGCGGAGTTCTGTGCCACCCTGGCGTGCGCTGAGGCAACTCGGTTCACTGACGCGTGGGCGACGTTTGCCTACTCCCGTAAGACGTGGGGGTTCACGCAAGACCAGTTGCCCACGACCCACCCGATCGCGGCGTACGTACCGACGGTGACCGAGGCGGAGTCGAACTTCGACGGAATCAGTTACGCCAAAGGCGCGTCAGTGCTCAAGCAGTTGGTTGCTTACGTTGGTAGGGATAACTTCTTTGCCGCGATCAAGGGCTACCTCGATCGCCACGCGTGGGGCAACACGACGCTTGCCGACCTGCTGCAGGCGTTAGAGGCGGGGTCGGGCAAGAGCCTGTCGTCGTGGTCGAAGGCGTGGCTGGAAACCGCCGGTCCGAACACGCTCCGTAGCGAGTTCGAGGTCGACGAACAGGGAGCGTTCACCTCCTTCGCGGTGCTGCAGGAGGCTACAGCGAGCCACCCGACGCTGCGACCGCATCAGATATCGATCGGCTTGTACGAACGCGAAGGCGGTGCGCTGCGACGTACTCGTCGCGTGGAGGTAGAAGTGACGGGTGCACGCGCCGGCGTGCCTGAACTCGTTGGCGTGCGACAGCCAGACCTCATCGTGATCAACGATGACGACTCCGGCTACGCCATCGTCCGCTTCGATCCCCGGTCGCTCGACACGTTGACCCGATCCATCGGGGAGCTGACGGACCCGCTGGCGCGCGCCGTGTGCTGGGTTGCGGCACTCGACATGGCGCAGCAGGCGGAACTCTCGGTGCGCGCGTTCGTGCAGATGGTGTCGACCGGAATGGAAAGAGAACCGTCGGTCTCCGTCGTGCAGACGTTGCACCATGAGACCGCACAGGTGATCGCGAACTTCGCCGACCCGCTGCGGGTGCCGGAAATCAAGGAGCAGCTCGCCACGGTCGCGGTGCGACTGCTCTTTGCGGCTGAACCGGGCAGCGATCATCAACTGGCCTGGGCAGAGCTGCTGGGATGGACCGCAACGTCCGAAGAGCAAGTTGAACTGATCGCCTCTTTACTGGACTCGAGCACCGAGGTCCCTGGCCTCGTCATAGATACCGAGCTTCGCTGGACGCTGCTCGGTCGGCTCGCGACTATTGGCACGGCAGCGGACGCCGATATCGACGCCGAGCTCGAACGCGACCCCACTGACTCGGGCGAGCGCCGTGCGGCAACCTGTCGAGCTTCCATACCGGACGCTGCCCACAAAGAAGCCGCGTGGAAACTGTTGGCGCAGTCCGAGGTGCTCGGCGTCCAAGGCGTTCTCGACGTCGCTGAGGGCTTCACGCAGACCGAGCACGCGGAGCTTCTGGCCCCGTACGTGCGACGCTACTTCGACGTCCTCGAAGACCTCTGGTCATCCCATGGTGACCACTTCAGAGTCGTGCTAAGTCAAGCGCTGTTCCCGATCACGGCACCCCCGCATGAGCTGATCGAGCAGATCGATTCATTCCTCGCAGCGGGGCAACTCGACCGCGGCCTGGTACGGGTCCTGGTTGAATTTCGCGACGTCGCCGAACGAGCGATTCGCTCGCGCGCACTGAGCGCCTGAAGATGAGTTAGGCACCTCGGCGCGCGTCGGCGTCGAGGTGCCTAACTTGCGTAACGGGTTAACTCCAAGACCTTCGCAATACGCGCACGACGGTGCGATCGAGTCAACCGCTACGGAGTCCGTGGGATTCAAAATGGTAGGGTAGCGCTTGACGAAGAGCGGATCCGCAAGCGATTGTTCTGTGTCGCGCAATGTCAACGATGTCAGCACGCGTTTTCGGTGAAGCGGAAGTACCCGTCAGGAGTTGAGTTTCGTGTCAACAACGCCCGTTCTTGAGGTAAGCGGACTGGAGATGCATTTTCCGCTACGGCGGTCTGGCCTCTCCGTCGTTCGGGGACGGGCCGCCGAAGCAGTCCGGGCGGTCGATGGCGTCAACTTCACGATCGAACGTGGAGAGTCCGTTGGTTTAGTTGGAGAGTCCGGGTGCGGAAAATCGACGTTGGGTAGATGCATCGTCGGTCTCTACAAAAGTACCGCCGGTGAGGTGCGCCTCAACGGTGTCCCCGTGGTGGCCAGCAAAGGACAGCGGAACGCCAACCCTCGAGTCGCTCAGATCATCTTTCAAGACCCCTATTCGTCATTGAATCCGCGCATGACGGTCCAACAAGCGCTGATGGAAGCGCTTCACGTTCATAAAACGGTCACACGCCAGGACGCCGAACGGCGGTGCTCAGAGCTCTTGGATCTCGTTCGACTCAGTTCACGGGTGGCCGAGGCGTATCCGAGACAGCTGTCGGGCGGTCAGCGCCAACGTGTCAGTATCGCAAGGGCCTTGGCGGTAGAGCCTGAGCTGCTGGTGGCTGATGAACCGGTCTCGGCCCTGGACGTGTCAGTCCAAGCCACGGTGCTCAATCTGCTGGCCGATTTGCGTAAGGAACTCGGCCTCACGCTCCTGCTCATTGCCCACAACATGGCCGTTGTCCGACACGTCTGTGACCGAACGATGGTCATGTATCTCGGGCGCATTATCGAGACTGGTCCCACCGAACGCCTTATCGCCGACCCGCAGCACCCCTACACCCGGGCGCTCCTCACCGCGATTCCCCGTCTTACCCCGGGGCACCGCTCCGAAACGCCCGCACTGCTCGGGGATCCCCCGAGTCCTATTCGACTGCCAGTGGGCTGTCGTTTCAATCCCCGATGCTCTCAGGTCGCAAGCATCTGCCACGAAACGGAACCCAATCTCATCTTCGGCGCCGGTGAAGATGCCGACCGCGCGGCGGCATGCCATTTCGCGTGGACCGATCCTGTAGCGCCGACGACCGTCAGCGAAGCACCCTCGAGCCAATAACCGGATCGGCGTGCGCCGCGTCCCTACAACTGTTCGAGTGGATGCAAGAAGTGGCACGGTCGCCGTCGGTGAACAGCAGAGGAAACTCACCAGTGGCGCAATCTTCTTGTGCAAATTCGCAGCGGGCGCGGAAGCGACATCCATCGGGCGGCTGCGCCAGGTTGGGTGGAATGCCCGGAATAGATTCGAGCACGGACTTCACGTTGTCGAAGTCGGGCACGGCTCGAAGGAGACCAAGCGTGTAAGGGTGCGTGGGGTCAGCCAACACCGATGCCACGGAACCGATCTCGACAATCTCCGCCGCGTACATCACCGCTACGTTCTGACAGATCTGTGAGACGACGGCGAGGTCGTGGGACACGAAGATCATGCCGATCCCCGTCGACTCTTGCAGTTGGAGCAGCAGCTTCAAAATCTGATCTTGAATGGTTACGTCAAGCGCGGTGGTTGGCTCATCACATAAGAGCAGTTGCGGCTCGCAGGCAAGCGCCATGGCGATCATGACACGCTGTCGCATCCCGCCCGAGAGCTCGCTGGGGTAGGCCCTTAGGCGCCTCACCGCGTCGGGGATGCCAACTTGTTGCATCAGCTCCACCGCTCGCTGTCGTCCCGCCTTCTTTGTGAATCCAAGATGGGCAATCGGTCCTTCTGCGATCTGTTCACCAACTTGCATTACGGGGTTGAGTGCCGTCATCGGCTCCTGGAAGATCATGCCGATCGAGCGCCCACGCACATCGCGCATCTCCTTCTCGTCGAGCGAGAGAAGGTCAGTCCCCTGAAACACGATCTGACCACCCGTGACCAGCCCACCGCGAGGAAGCAATCCGATCAGCGTTCGCAGCATCATGCTCTTGCCACACCCTGATTCGCCGACGATTCCCAAGGTCTCACCTTGAGCGAGATCGAACGATACGTTCGCCACCGGATGCACGGTCTCGCGGCGCGTGGAGAGCTCGACGCGAAGATTCTTCACAGACAACAGCGGGTCGGTCACGCTACTCCACCCGCAAGCGGTCCGCGATGCCGTCGCCGAGTAGGGACAGCCCAATACCGATCACCACCACGATGATGCCGGGGAACGTGGCGAGCTCCCAGTGGGTCGTGATGAACTGCTGCCCGTCTGACATCATCGAGCCCCACTCTGCGGTCGGCGGCGGGACCCCGAGCCCCAAGAAGCCAAGAGTGACAATCGTCAGGATCGTGAAGACCACATCGGACATCGAGTACACGATCGCCTGGGTAATGCAGTTTGGGATGAGGTGGCGCAGCATGATCCGGGTGTGCTTGTAACCGAGCGCGGCGGCGGCGAGGACGAACTCGTGTTTTTTCATGGCGACGATCTCTCTTCGGATGATCCACGTGTAGGACACCCAGTCGGTCGCGATGATGGCGATGTAGATGCTCTTGGTACCGGGCCCGAGAATGAACACCAGTGCGATCACGAGGACAAAGAACGGAAACGCGAGGATCACGTCGACCACGCGCATCACTATCACGTCAACCCAGCCACCGAAGTACCCCGCGAGGCAGCCGATCGCCGTACCCAGCACAAAGGACGCAAGTACGGCCAAGAACGCGATCTCGAGATCCACACGCCCCCCGTAGAGCAACCGAGTCCACTGATCACGGCCCAGCTCGTCGGTGCCAAGTAGATGGTGCAGCGAAGGTCCGAGCAACGCTTGAGTTGGATTCAACGCTGTCGGCGAGTAGCTCGTGATGAGAGGCGCTGCGAGAACCAGGCCGATGATGACGAACAGGATGACAGATCCCGCGACGAGATTTGGAGAGACCCGCCGCGAGCCGCGGCCGCGTTGCAGATCGTCCGACGTGAGCGGAAGCGGTATCGAAGTCAACCGGGACACCTTTATTCGAACCTAACCCGTGGGTCAACGGTTGAGTGGAGCACGTCCGTGCCGAGGTTCGTGAGAATCACCGCGAGCGCCAAGATGAACGTAATACCTTGCACGACCGGGAAGTCACGGCGAAAGATGGAATTGACCATGAGCGCCCCTACTCCCGGCAGGGCAAACACCGACTCAACCACGAGCGTCCCACTGATCAGGAACGCAATCTGAAGTCCCAGGATGTTGAGGCTTGACGCGAGTGAGTTTCGAATCGCGTGGCGAACGAGCACTCGGTACTCAGGGATGCCCTTGGAACGAGCCGTGGTCACGTAATCCGCGTCGAAGGCGTCGATGAGGCTCGATCTCAGACTTCGGATCAACAGCGGAGCGATACCCAGGGAAAGGGTGAGACTGGGCAGGAACATCGAATCGAGATGACCAACGAACCCCGCGTGGAGGCCGGCGACCGGGAAGAGATGAGACTTGAGGCCGAACAGCAGGATCAACATAATGGCGATCCACGCCGACGGCATACCCATGCCAACCAGCGGGATTGCTCGCACGGCCTGGTCTGCAACACGATTGCGGTGAGTGGCGGCAAGGACGGCAAGTGGCACGGCAATCACGACCGAAAGTACGACCGCGTACACGATGAGCTCAAGTGTCACCAACGAGGCTCGCAAGATCAGCCCCGTCGCTGAGGCGCCATAGAAGAGCGAGGTGCCAAAATTACCGCGCACAATGCGCGACAGGAAGCGCCAATACTGTTCGTACAAAGGTCTGTTCAGACCCCACTCTCGATGAAGGGCGGCGACTGCTTTGGGAGTCGCCCGAATCCCCAGCATGGTCACCGCGGGGTCACCCGGAATGAGGTGGATCATGAAGAATGTAACGAGCGTGACCCCGAATGCGGTCGGCAGCATGAGCAGAAGGCGTCTTCTGATGTACATGCCACGTGTCACAATGCGTACTCCTATGCGTGTTCGAATCGATCCCGCCGCGACTTCCTACTCGCGCGCGGAGATCACTAACTGAGCCAGACCTTTTCGAGGTGATAGGCGCCGGTCGGTGGGATGTCGAAACCCTTGACGGTGGACTGCTCCGCGTACGGGAAGGGGCTGTAGTAGAGCATCACGAAGGGACAGGCCTCCGCCGTCATGGTTTGGATCTCGTTGTAGATCTTGGCCCGTTGCGCCGGAGCGATCGTATTCTCCGATTCGTGCACGAGCTTCAAGAGCTCGGGGTTGTTGTAAAACGTGTAGGCGTCATAGATCCCGCCGTAGGCTTCACCGACCGCCGCCGGCACGTTCTCGTCCGGGTCACTGATATCGAGGGTTCCTATGGCGGGCGACATGTCGTAGTTGCCCGCAGAAACCAGCGCCGCGAGGGTGCTCGGGTCGTAGGACTGAATAGCGACGTCGATGCCGATGACTTTGAGGTTCGCCTGAACAATCTGGGCGATGGTGCCATTGAGCTCATCGCCCGCTGCGACGGCGTACGTCGTCGAAAATCCCTTCGGGTACTTTGACAGCGCAATTTCCTTCTTGGCCGTTTTGGGGTCGTACCAGAGCTTGGGCGTATTCGCGTAGTAGTAGGCCCAGGACGGAGAGAAGAACGACGCTGCCGGCGTACCGTGTCCAAAGAGGACATCCTTGATGATCGATTTGCGGTCGACGGCGTAAGAGATGGCTCGACGAACGTGGAGATCCTTGAATTGCGGCTTCTTCTGGCTCATCCCAAACGAGGAGACCGCGGTGGACTTAAAGAGTTTGACATTGACTCCGGGCGTACTTTTAAGCGCCGCAACGGATAAGTAGGGCGGGGCCTCCATGATGTCGGTTTGACCACCCTTTAACTGGACAAGTCGCGTGTTGTCGTCGGGGATCGTCAAGAACGTGACGGAGTCGAGGTACGGCTTGCCCGCTTGCCAGTAGTGCGGATTGCGCTTGAGCAACATCTGCTGGCCCTTGGTCCAGGACTCCATGATGAACGGTCCCGTCCCGATCGGGTGAGCGAAGAACTCCGCGTCGGTCATTCCGCGAAGCCCGCTGGGCAGGATTGCGTTCGAATACATGGACATGTCGCCCGCCAGCGGCCCCCACGGGTGCGAGGTATGGATGACGACCGTTGAGGCATTCGGCGTGTCGATCGCGGTCACCGCGGCGAGGATGTACGCGTTCGGCCCCTTTAAGGCCCGCTCGAGGGTGAAGCGAACGTCCGTGGAGTCGAGCGGCCGACCGTCGGAGAACTTGACACCGGGGCGCAGGTGAAAAGTCCACGTGAGCTGGTCGGAGGACAGCTCGTAGTGGGTAGCGAGCCACGGAATTTCCGAGTGTCCGCTCGCGGTCACGTCGTAGAGGCAGTCGTACAGGCAGAGGACCGTCCAAATTGACTCGGTATCGATTGCCGCGCTGGGATCAATTGTTTGTGGGTCCGCAACTCTGGCAAAGGTTAGGTTGCCACCGCGGCGCGCCGTGGCGGCACCAGCAAAAGGAACGTCCGCCAGCAATGTGCCGAACGCCGACGCCCCACCAAGAGCAGCGCCTCCCGCGGCCATTGTTTTGAGAAAATTTCGCCGCGATACCGAATTCTGGATTGCGGTTTGTTCAGCGTTTGCCCTGACGTTCATAGGCCTGGCTCCTTTGTCAAGTCCAAGGGACGTGGATAAAGAACTTCAATGGAATGTTGTACGCGTGGTGCTCACGACATGGTAGCGAATGCGAATGATCCGAGTAGGGTCCTGGCGCGACTCCTTCATGTCCGGAGGATTAATCCTTTGTCGATCTCACGCTTCGCGCTCGTCGATCGTAGGAGAGAACGGGCCCGAGGAGGTCGAAGACCGTACGACACCTGACTCCAATCGACGTTTGGCTCCCTGAGAAGAAACTCAACCGCACGCATTTACGTTCGAGAAGAACCGTCAAGTCCGATGTGCAAGACGTCGGCGAGAAGTCCGTAGGCCGTGTCGGGAAGTCGCGGCTCACTGCTACTGATCGTGATTGGTTGCAACAGTCGGGATTCAAAGCGAACGCCTAAGGAGGTGCCAGTGAGTGCAAAGAACACACTCTCGGGGCCGATTTCACAGACTTCCACCGTTGCTCGAACACCATGATCAGACGTTTTCGACTGAAGGGTCGACATACTCACGAGGCGCTTGCCACGCGCTCGCGCGTCGATTGCCGCTGCGGCAAGGTCCTCACCAATCGGCGTGCGTTCGACGTCCTCGACGTGAATCGGCTCGTCCCATAGAGCGGCCGACAGCGCACACAACTTGACGGCGGCATCCCAGCCGTCTAGGTCAAACCGCGGATCGTCTTCGAGGATTCCGAGCGCCTCCGCTCGCTGGATTGCCTCAGAGAAGTTACGCCCTTCACTGAGAGCGTCGAGGACAACGTCGCTCGTCGAATTTAGAAGTCCCGTGACCGCGGTGACCGATACGCCCGGGAGCGTTCGTTCGATCAAACTAAATACCGGCATACCGTCGGCAACCGCCGATTCGTATCGATACTGCAATCCGTGACGACCGGCCAGCTCCTTTAGTTCACGCAGGCCATGAGCCACCGGACCCTTGTTGGCACTAGCGACGCTGCGACCTGCTTCCAGTGCGGCACGGATAATCGCGATCCCGACCGCCCCCGTGAAGGGCTCCAGCGGCGTCGTCTCGACGACGAGGTCGGCGGGGCAATTTGCAACGAACGCGGTGGACTCTTCGAAGGGTCCGTGTGGAGACTCGTCGTTCGCTCGTTGCAGCGCACGACGTAGATCGACGCCCGACGGGTCGGCGACGGAACCAAAGCGCGCTGTGCAAATTCCGGTCACGACGAGATCGAGACCAGTCTCCGATTGCAAGCGATCGTGCTCGCTAAGTATCAACTCTGCGAAGGCGCGTCCAACCTTTCCGAACCCTACGAGACAAAGGCGGATCTTTTGCTGCTGCATCCCGGACTACGCCGCTGAGATGAGGAGGCCAAGCTGCTCGACGCAGCGTTGGATTTCCCTTTCGGTGTTGTAGTGCATGAGGCCGAGTCGCAGCAGTCCCTCCTCGAGATCAAGACCGAGATGTTCGACGATGCCCTGGGCATAGAAATTGCCGTTCCACGTGTAGATACCTTTCGTTCCCAGAGCACGTGAGAGCAACGCAGGACGCTTTCCTTCGACAACAAGGCCAAACGTTCCGACGCGCTGGCTGGGATCTGCGTCTTGCACTCCGGTCAGACGTACGTTCGGCAGTTCTCGCAGTGCGCCAATCAACTGATCGGCAATCTCGGTCTCTCGGCTCTGGATCGCGCTGTACGCGGAATCAAGGCGTCCCTTGAGGTCATCTCCCTCGCCCAACGAGGCAAGGTAGTCAACCGCGGCGACAAACCCCGCGATGTTCTCATGTAGCTGTGTTCCCGTTTCGAACCGGTGGCCGGGCGGCTTCGAACCGGCCGGCCGTACCCTTTCTGCCGGAAGAGTCTCGGCGAGGTCGGTGCGCATCCAGGACATCCCCAGGTGCGGACCAAAGTATTTGTACGGAGAACATAACAACACGTCACAACCCAGCGCTTCGACGTCAATGCGACGGTGTGGCGCGTAGGCAACGGCGTCCGCCCACGCCAGAGCGCCCACGTCGTGGGCCAGCTTTGAGATCTCGGGGGCTGGCGTCAACGTTCCAACGGCGTTGGAAGCGAGACAGAAGGCAACGACTTTTGTCCTATCGCTCAACTTTGACTTCAGGTCCGCCAGATCCAGATTCAAGTCTTTCGTCACGCCGACTTGGCGGACCACGAGGCCTCGGTCTTCCGCCATCAAAAGCCACGGCGCCACGTTGGCGTCGTGGTCGAGCACGGTGGTAATGATTTCGTCGCCCGGCTTCAACGTTCTCCCGAACGCGCGAATCAAGTTGAAGTTCAACGTTGTCATGTTCGGACCGAAGGTAATGCCGTCAGACGAGCCGCCCACGAACGTCGCACCATAGGACCGAGCTTTCGCAAACAGCTCATCGGTCTTCGTTGACGTCTCAAACTCTCCCTCGATATTTGCGTTACTACTCGACAAGTAGTCGGTCATAGCCTCGATGACCGACCTTGGAACTTGCGTGCCGCCAGGTCCGTCAAAAAACACGGCGGGTTCGCCACCGACGGACGGTCGATTCAGCGCAGGAAACTGCGCTCGCACTGCGTCCACATCAATTCTCTGTACTGGCATCCGTCGCATCCCCTTTGGTGCTCTTTCGGCGAGTCGTAGCACGCCTCTTTTTATGTAGCGGTCGTTTCCGCCACCGGTCAACTACCTTGTCACAGTCGAACTGACTACCGCGACGCCAAGCGCTATTTCACAGTGACTTCTTTCGAGCCTAGGAGACGGGACGCACCGAGGAAGTCTGGCGCGCCACGCAATGGCTCAGTGCGAGGCCGCCTTGTCTACTTCTCTGGCGGCGGCGAGCACTTCTTCGGGCACGATCGTGGCCGGGCGATTGGACGGGTCGTTTACGAGGAACCGACCGAGCACCGGCAACTCCGTGAGGTTCTCCGCGCGAAGGATCGCCGCTACGACGGGGACGAAACTCTCCGCCGCCGGGTAGACGACGTGACGCGGTAACCAGGTGGGCTGATATTTCGAGTTAAACGTCCACAGCGACTCGATGGGTAATATCCCCGAGAGTCGTTTGAGGGCCCATCGTTCGACTCTCGTGAAGGTGCCCTCACCGCGTTCACCTTCCAACACTGATCGAAAAGCAGCGAAGTTGAGGCTGAGCCCCTGCGCGCCCTGTTCACGTAGGTGCTCGATCGTCGAACAGAGTGCGAAGTCGACCAGGCCGTTGGGGTGTTCACCGGGGTCGCGACGCATAAGGTCGAGCGAGTAACCCTGGATTGCCGGCGAGGGAACGAACTGACAGACCGCGACGGGCTTGCCGTTCGGGTCGTAGACGACGGTGAGTAGTAGCCCCTTGTCCTTTGGGTCGAAGAGTCGGCCGAGCATCATGGAGAAGCCCCGCTCGCCGCCGCCTCGACGAAGTAGTGAGATCAACTCAACGATCTCACTGACGCGCGAGGGTTCGATCTTCGCGGGGTCGAAGAACTCGACGGTGTAGCCGTGGCGAACGAGACGGGTGCAGGCTTGACGCAGACCCTTCATCTTCTGCCCGGCGAGCGTGAAGTGCTGACAGTCCACGATGGCTTCGTCACCGATGTAGAGGTAGTGCATGCCCGCGGCGTGGTAGATCGGCAACCACTCTTCGCCCGCCGCCATGATGCCAATGGTCCAGCCCCTCGACTCGGCGAAGTCGCGAAAGGCGCTCAGGACCTCGGTGCGCTCGGCGTTGGGTCCAATGGGGTCGGGCGAGATCAGCGCCACGCCGCCGTAGACGGCGTAGGCGACGAGGGAGTCACGAAAGAGGAAGATCTGCTTGTCGTCGCGCAGCGCGAAGTAGTCGAGTGTTCCCCGGCCGTGTCGTCGCACGATGTCCCTGGCGCGAAGTTCCGCGATCCGTCGCTCGGTGGAACCCGCCGACGTCGAGAGTCTTCGGTCGACGACGGGACGCGTGAGGAAGTAGAGGGCGGAAATGACGAGGGAGACACCGATGGCGAGCAGCGTCGGCGTGACGAAGTCACCGATGCGATCGGGCAACATGATGTCGCTCTGACCGGCCAGACGCTCGATACACGCCATCACGATCACGCCCAGTTTGGGGAGTTGGTGGTGGCGCCCCGCGGCTTCGATGCCGATCGTCGCTCCCGCGACCGCGACGAGGGCCACGAGACCGAGGCGCGGTAACGCGTTCGCCGCGCTCGAGCGATCCGTGGTGGCGCCGAAGAAGCGACGTTGACCGACCAAGACGAGCAGAATGGCCGCGGCGACCAGCAACGAAACGATGGTTCCTCCACGCAGGACGTGCGCGACGATGGTGATCGAGAGCAACGAGACGGAGAGGAACCACGACCGACGTTGACCACGACGAAGGCCCCTCGAGAGCATGATCATCGCGATGCCGGCCACCGCGGTGAGGGCGGCGGCCTCTTTCGCGACCTCGAGAGGAAGGAACGACAACACCAAGTGCAGGTGACTTCGCAGTGGTCGCACGGTGGTGACCGCGATGTTGATCAAGCCGTCGAGGAAGATCAGCCCCGCGGCGAGTCGGCGAATGACGCGTTGGCGTCGCTGGTCGCGGAGTCGCTCGACGCTGACGGGAAAAGGACTGCCACTGGGCCAGGAGGCGAGGGTCGTCGTCACCGTCGACGGAGCGGGCTGTGTGTTCGTCCCCGCAACTAGACGTTCGAGCAGGGACCCTCGACGCCGCGGCGATTCGCCAGCGAAGAGCCGGACCTGGACAGTACTCGCTGCTTCGATTTCGACGACGCCGAGCCGGTCGAAGGAGCTGAACACTGGGGGAAGACCGAAACGACCGTGTCGCTCTACCAGCACCGTCCTCGAGGGCCCGGGCGTCGCGCACACGCCGTTATCGAGAAAGGCCAGGGCCGGCCGCGACGCGCCACCGACGATGGCGCCGGCCCCGCCACGCTCGGCGACGCGCCGAGCGAACTCAAGGGCGCCGACGTCGCCGACCTTGGTCAACGTCAGAGGATCGCTCTGGGCGTCACTTCGAAGGCCATGCTCACCACGAGCGCTGCGGTCGAAACGTCGTCGCACGATGGCCCCGGCCATGGCCGCGATGAAGGTTTCTATGAGGGCGATGAGGACGAGTTCGAAGAGCAGATTCGTCCAGAACGTCGTCGAGTGGATCAGGTGCAAGCTGTAGTGGTGATCAGTGAAGTGACCAATGACGGCCCGGCCCACACCCCAGAGATCGAGCAACGCGAGGACGAGAATCGGGAACCAGACCCACGCGCCGAGGCGCCGGTACAACACTCTCGACGACACGAATCGTTCCAGCCCCTCGGGATCTTCGAGCCGATCGGCGTCGGCGCGGTCGCCGCGGTCAACGGGAGTGACGTCGAGGTCGTAGGTGCCAGCCGCAACGGCGAGGTCGCGCACACCATGAGCCGTGGCGATGTGGAGCATGAGGTCGCTCGCGATGATGACTCCCAGATCATGGAGTTGCGCTTGTGCTCGTTCGTTCTCGCGTAGTTCGTGATCGTCACAGCCCGGGAGCACGAAGAGTCGGTGACTCGGGTTGGCGCAAAATGCCTCGAACTCGCGACGAACTTCGGGCAGGGCCGCCAGGGTCGCTTCGATGAACTTCGCTAAGTCCGAGGTCGAATCGGGGTGAAAGAGGTTGCCCGCTATGACGACGACCGCCGCGTCGTCGATATCGCCGAGAAGGTTCAGAAACTCGTTGACGGGTCGGCTGCTTACGTCCGTCGTGGGCGACAGCGAGAGGTCGCTCACCACATAAACGTGATGACCGTAGGGGACCGGAATGGTACGTCGTTCAGTCCCTGCCACGAGGTCTAGTCTCGCAGACATCACCAGTGGCTCAGGCCGCGATGACCAAAACACCTATGACACAGGAAAGCCCTCACGACAACTGGCACTGGCGCGAGACGCCCCTCAAGCCCGGGCGAGCGGTGATATTTGATATAGACGGCGTACTCGCCGACGCCGCCGGGCGTCAGCACTACCTCGACTGGGGTGATTGGCGCAGCTTCTTCGACGCGGTCGGTGACGATCCGATTATTGAAGAGATCGAGCGGCTTCTCGAGCTGCTCGACTCCTCGCTTGCGGTCATCCTCGTGACGGGCCGGCCACGCAGAGTTCAAGCCCCCACCGTGGCGTGGCTCGAGCACTACAAGCTTCGTTGGGATCTGCTCATCATGCGCGAGTACGGCGACTACTCGGGCGTTGACCGCTTCAAGCGCCTGACGCTCCATCAACTCATTACCGACGGATTTAATGTGCGCCTGGCGCTCGACGACGACCCGAAGAACCACGCTATGTACGTCAGTGAGGGCGTGCCGTGCATCTACATCCACTCGGGGTACTACCTGTGATCGATAGAGCTCTGGTAAACGATTCGTCGAGCGTGAGGAGTCGTGGTCGAGATCCTTTCGGTATCGAATCACTCCAAGATCTCCGCGACGGGTTTGATTGAATCTCGTTCGGGTGTTACTGGTCCCCGCGAACGCGACTTCGAACTCAGCCTTTGACCCAGGGCACGATCATCGAGGTCAGGCGAGATCGAATCGATCCAGATTCATGACCTTGACCCAAGCAGCCACAAAGTCTCGCTCGAACTTCTGCTGCGCGTCATCGGACGCGTAGACCTCCGCAATCGCGCGAAGTTGGGAGTTCGAACCGAAGACGAGGTCGGCGCGACTCGCAAGCCACTTGAGTTCACCGGTTTCGCGATCGCGACCCTCGAACACGTCCTCGGAGGGCGACGTTGGCTTCCACACGGTGCCCATGTCGAGCAAGTTCACGAAAAAATCGTTGGTCAATGCTTCGGGCCGCGTCGTAAACACGCCGAGTTCGGTCATTTCGAAGTTCGCGTTGAGCACTCGCATACCACCGAGCAGCACCGTCATCTCGGGCGCACTCAGTGTCAACAGACGAGCCCGATCCAATAGCAGGTCCTCGGCCGTGCGGCGCTGACCGTGTCCAAGGAAGTTGCGGAACCCGTCCGTGGTCGGCTCGAGTACGGCGAAGGCCTCGACGTCAGTGAGCTCCTGCTCGGCGTCGGTGCGCCCTGGGGCAAAGGGGACCTGCACGTCGCGCCCGGCGACCTTGGCCGCTTGTTCGACGCCAGCGCTGCCGCCGAGCACGATGAGGTCAGCCAGCGAGACCGCCTTGCCATCAGTGCGTGCACCGTTGAACTCCTTTTGAATCCCTTCGAGCGTACGCAGCACTTTCGCCAGCTCGACTGGATTGTTGACCGCCCAATCCTTCTGCGGCGCAAGGCGAAGACGTGCTCCGTTAGCTCCGCCACGCTTGTCGGTGCCGCGAAACGTCGACGCCGAAGCCCAGGCGGTCGACACCAACTGGGCGGTGGTCAGGCCTGACCCGAGCAGCGTGGCCTTAAGTTCAGCAATCTCTCGGGTCCCGATCAATTCGTGCGTGACGTCGGGGATCGGATCTTGCCACAACTCATGCTCGTTGGGTACCCACGGGCCGAGGTAGCGCGAACGCGGCCCCATGTCGCGGTGCGTCAACTTGAACCACGCCTTCGCGAACGCGTCGGCGAACTCTTCGGGGTTCTCGTGAAAACGCTTCGAGATCGCCTCGTAGATCGGGTCGACGCGCAGAGCGAGGTCCGTCGTCAACATCGTGGGGGCGTGGCTCTTCGACGTGTCGTAGGCGTCTGGCACCGTGCCAGCCCCGGCGCCGTCCTTGGGCTTCCACTGGAAGGCGCCGGCCGGACTCTTAACTAACTCCCACTCGAAGTCGAAGAGCGTGTCGAAGAAGGTGTTATCCCACGTGAGGGGAGTAGAGGTCCATGCTCCCTCGAGTCCACTGCCGATCGCGTCGTGGCCCACGCCTGTTCCATAGCTGCTCTTCCAGCCAAGTCCCAGTTCTTCAATGCCGGCGGCTTCGGGTTCGCGTCCCACGTGGGGGAGGGCCTCCGCGGCACCGTGGGTCTTGCCAAAGGTGTGGCCGCCGGCGATGAGCGCGACGGTCTCCACGTCATCCATCGCCATGCGCTTGAAGGTCTCGCGGATGTCTCGGGCAGAGAGGAGGGGGTCGGGGTTGCCGTTCGGACCTTCGGGATTCACGTAGATGAGGCCCATCTGCACGGCGCCGAGGGGATCGGCCAGATCGCGGTCACCGCTGTAGCGCTCGTCGCCGAGCCAGGTGGTCTCGGGACCCCAGTTGATGTCCTCTTCTGGTTCCCAGATGTCCACACGTCCGCCGGCGAAACCAAAGGTCTTGAACCCCATGGACTCCAGTGCGCAGTTACCGGTGAAGACAAACAAGTCCGCCCACGAGATCCTTTGTCCGTACTTCTCCTTGATTGGCCAGAGCAGTCGGCGCGCTTTATCGAGGTTGACGTTGTCGGGCCAGCTGTTGAGGGGCGCGAAACGTTGCGCGCCCGACCCGGCGCCGCCGCGGCCATCGCCAACACGGTACGTGCCCGCACTGTGCCACGCCATGCGGATGAACATCGGCGCGTAGCTGCCGTAGTCGGCCGGCCACCAAGGCTGTGAGTCCGTCATGAGAGCGATGACGTCCTTTTTGAGGGCGCCGAGGTCAAGTGTCTTGAACTCTTCGGCGTAGTCGAAACTCTCGTCCAGCGGATTGGCAGTTCGCGAGTTTTGGTGGAGGATCCTCAGGTTCAACTGATTCGGCCACCACTTCTCGCTCGGAAGGCTTCCACTCAGTTGCGTGAACGCGCCACCCGCGACCGGGCACTTGCTCACGTTGTTCACGTTTTCTTCTTGGATTAGGGGATCAATGTCAGTCATTGGTGCCGTCACTTTCAGGTTCTAATTGGTGAGATGGAATTTTTCGGGCGAAGGTTCTGCGCTGGCTTCGGCGTTCAACCCTAGATGTGTCGAAGCGCGTCGCCGTGAGGCCCTCCGCTTGACACTGCGGACATATGCCCCAGTACGCGACGTCGGCTTCGTCGATCTCGTAGCCGTTGTCGTCGGACGCGGTAAGACAAGGCGCTGCACCGACGGCGCAGTCGACGTCGACGAGACGACCGCAGGCGCGACAGATGAGGTGATGGTGGTTGTCATCGACGCGATCTTCGTAGCGAGCGGGTGACCCTACGGGCTGGATCCGTCGGATGAGGCCCTTGTCGGCGAGGACGCCGAGGGCGTCGTAAACGGCTTGACGCGAGATCGCGCCGATCTCGATTTCGGCCACCCGGGTTACGTCTTCGGCCGAGATGTGGGGTTGTCCCGACACTGCCCGCAGCACGGCCAATCGCTGGGCCGTCACCTGTATGCCGTGTTGGCGCAGTAGGTCGGCCGGACTAGAGATCACAATGACAGACTATATCAATATCTGGAATGAGTCCAGTATCAAGACAACGTCGGTGTGGATCACCTTGGGAAAGTGGGACACAGAATCCCCTGAGAGGATTGGTGCATGTCCGGAAAAACCCGATACTCACCCGAGCTGCGTGAACGAGCCACGAGGATGTTTCAAGAACCCCGCGAGGACTACCCGTCCGAGTGGCCGACGATATTCGTGCTGCACGGTACGAAGGAAATTAACTCAGGAGAACACCACCACAATCTCCAACTCGTTAGATTCCTCGCTGCGGGCAATTTCATTGACTCCGCCGCGAACACGTAGAAAGTAATGATGACGAAACGAAAGAACATCGCTGATGCGAGCAGCGTCACGATGACGACTGCGATCTTCGGTGCCTCTGACGGTGTCGTGGCCACCATGGCGTTAATCCTCGCCACCATGACACATGGGCGAAAGGTCGTTATCGCTGCGGTGATCGGACTGTTCATTGCAGAAGGACTTGGGATGGCGGCCAGTCAGTTTCTGTCAGATCCGAAGCGCAACCTCCGACAAGCGCTGATAATGGGCGTGGCAACGTCGTTGACAATCGTCGTGCCGGGCGTGCCGTGGACCTTCGCGTCGGGAAGTGTGGCCGTGATCTCCTCTTGTGTCATTGCACTAATCTTCGCTGGGTTCATCGCGTACGCACGAAAAGGTGGTTGGGCGACCTGGCTACAGAC
>Ga0182024_10008773_pt1 | contig 21155 bp, 19 predicted proteins | sample P32metaG_FD_120480 | JGI IMG/M metagenome (GOLD analysis project Ga0182024, IMG submission 120480) | Permafrost microbial communities from Stordalen Mire, Sweden - P3-2 metaG (Illumina Assembly) | ecosystem: Environmental > Terrestrial > Soil > Wetlands > Permafrost | place: Sweden: Stordalen...
GCGGTGGCGAGTGAGCCCTCAAATCGCTGATCGACGTCGAGCTTTTCGCGGCCGAGCTCGCCCAGGAATCGTTTGCGGCTGGTGCCGATCAGCACGCCCGCGCCGTACTGACGCGCCACGGCCACCAACTGGTCGAGGTGGGCCAGCAGCGCCAGATTGTGCTCGGTCGTCTTTCCAAAGCCAATGCCGGGATCGAGCCACAACTGCGTGACGTTGGCCGCTCGCGCCCGTTGGGCCACCGTCTCTAGAAAGCCGCTCACCTCGCGCACCACGTCGACGTAGGTGGGGCTATCTTGCATGGTCGCCGACACGCCCTGGCGATGCATGCCCACGTAACCAACGCCCAGTTCGCCGGCGACTTCGGCCAGCGTGCTCGAAACGTCATTGATGACGGTCGCTCCCGCGTGTACTGCCGCGCGCGCCACCGCCTCTTTTTGGGTGTCGACCGACACCGGACCTTCTCGGACCAGCGCCGCCACCACGTCGAGCACTCGATCGATCTCTTGGTCCACGCCAACGCCGCTCGCCCCCGGCCTCGTTGACTCTCCCCCGACGTCCACGATGTCGCAGCCGGCGAGGAAGTGGGCGCGCCCTCTCGCCATGGCGTCGTGGGCGGTCAACGTTCGCGAAGCCGGAAAGAACGAATCGGGCGTCACGTTGACCACGCCCATCACCATGGGACTTAGCGCCACGTAGACCTTCGCTGATGGATGTACTGCAAGGCTTCGGCCCGGTAGGACGCGTCGTCGCGGAAGACCCCGCGCACCGCGGACGTCACCGTCGTCGAGCCGGCCTTCTTCACGCCGCGCATGGACACGCAGAAATGCTCGGCCTCAATGACCACAATCGATCCCTTGGGGGCCAATTCGCGTTCCATGGCTTCGACGATGTCGGTGGTCATTCGCTCTTGGACCTGGAGGCGGCGAGCGAATCCCTCCACCAATCGCGCCAGCTTCGACAGTCCGGTAATACGACCGTCGGGGCCGGGCAGATAGGCCACGTGGGCCAGTCCCGTGAAGGGAACGAGGTGATGTTCACACAGCGAGATGAAGGGAATGTCGCGCACCATCACCATCTCGTCGTGACTCGCTTCGAAGGTGACGCGCAGATGTTCGCCGGGATCGGCTTCCAAGCCTTCGAAGAGCTCGACGTACATGTCGGCGACCCGACGCGGCGTCTCAACCAGTCCCTCACGTTGGGGGTCTTCCCCGATCGCCTCTAAGAGCTCGCGGATGAGGCCCTGGACCCGGTCGCGGTCAACCACGCTTAGGCCTCGCCGGTATAGGTATAGATGGCGTCGAGGTTGCGGTAGCGCTCGTTGACGTCAAGTCCGAAGCCCACCACGAAGTCGGCCGGAATCGAGAAGCCCACGTACTTAAGGGACTGCTCCACTCGTTGCTCGCCCACCTTCAGTAGCAGCGCGCAGACCTCGAGGCTCCGAGGATCGCGCGCGCCGAGGTACTGACGCAGATAGTTAAGGGTGAGGCCCGAGTCGACCACGTCTTCGACGATGAGCACGTCGCGCTGGGCCAGGTCGACGTCGAGGTCCTTGACGATGCGCACCACCCCGCTGGTCTTGGTCGCGGCGCCGTAGGACGACACGGCCATGAAGTCAACTTCGACGGGAAGTTCAATGGCGCGCATGAGGTCAGCCATGAAGTTGATGGCTCCCTTCAAGACGCCCACCAGCAGGGGCGGACGACCGGCGTAGTCCAGGGTGATCTGCTGACCCAGCTCTCCGATCCGGTCGCGGACCTCCTTGGCCGACACCACGACCTCGCCGAGATCGTGCTGCGCCCATTTGGCCGTGAATTCATCAGAAGAATGGCTACCCATGAGTGGCCAGCGTAGTTGAGGGCTACTCGAGCGTGAGGTGCTGGCCGCTCCTCGAGAGCCGTCGGCCCCCGCTGAGTTGCGTGGCGACGCTCTCGCCGAGCACGACCGCCACCGCGCGCTTGACTTCGTCGGCCGAGGGCGGGTGGGTGCCGTCACCTTGGTCGGCACTTTCTAATTGCGACCGCAGCCAACGGCGCAGCCTGGCCCTGGGCCAGCCGCTCAGCTCGCGGCAGTCGGCCTCGTGCAGGCTAGTGATTTGGTCGGCCCTGCTCAGTTGATTGAGCCAGATCCGTTCCTCGTGCATCAGGCTGGCTTGACGGGCCAAGAGCGGGACCACGTCGCGCCCGGCGACGTCATCCATCACCGGCAGCAGTTCGCGACGAATGCGATTTCGTCGATAGTCCGCGCTGTCGTTGGTCTCGTCGTAGAGCGCGGTATGGGCCGAGGCCGCGACGAACTCGTGCAGGTCCGCGCGGCGCACGTCACGCAGTGGCTTGCTGGGATCGTCCACCATCGGCGACATGCCGTCAACGCCGCTCCCGCGCAGCATATTGACCAGCACCGTCTCGACGAGATCGTCCATGGTGTGACCGGTCATGACCCCCTCGGGCATGGACTGGCGGCGCGCGCTGCGCGCCCGGGACTCGAAGTTCCCGCCCAGTTCGACGACCACGTCGTGGCGCACGTAGCCAACCCCGAGCGTCGAGCAGAGTGCCATTACGTGCAGGGCGTCATCGCCACTGGTCGCGCGGGCGTGATGATCCACGTGGTGCACCGTGACGGTCAGCTGGGCCCGCAAGGCCAGCAGCAAGAGGCCGAGCGAGTCCGGGCCGCCCGAGACCGCCAGATCAACCGCGGTGGAAGGACCGGGAAAGTGGCACTGCTCGAGCAGGGCCTGCGCATCGGACGTCACTTTCTAAGGTTACGCAATGACGAGCCGCTGCCTCCGTGAGCGAAGGGCGCCCCAGAGGCGGGCGCCTAAGAAGAGCACGGCGCCCAGCGTTCCCACGAAGAAGCCAATGGGAAGGTTGAAGGTGTAGGAACCGGCGATGGAAAGCCACACCGTGACGAGCGCCAAGGCTACGGAAAGGGCGACGGCCCGACTGGGCCTCGACGAGAACAGCCGGGCCGCGGCCGGCGGGCCGATCATCAAAGAAAAGGTCAGCAGCGCGCCCACCACCGGCACCGTCAAGGCCGTCGATAGCGCCAGCACGACCAGAAATATCGTCTCGATCAACGTGGCGTTGATGCCTTTGGCTTCGGCCAGCTCCGGCGCGACCGACGTAAATACCAGCGGGCGAAAGAGAAGGACCAACACCACCAGGCAGAGCGCGCCGAGCAGCACCACCGGCAGGATCTCGCTGCTGCTCACTCCCAGAATCTCACCGAAGAGCAGGGCGTTGATCGCCGGTTCGTACTGAGTACTCAGCGTCAAGAAAGCCGCCCCGAGCGCCAGCATCAGCACCAGGGAAAGGGCCGTCGCGACGTCGTTTCTAGTGCGCCGGCTGGTGGCTCCAATGCCCAGCGCGGCCATGATGGCGAACGACACGAGACCGACCAATGGATTGAGCCCCAGGAGATTGGCCCCGGCGGCGCCGGCGAAGGCTCCGTTGGGAATGGCGTGCGCCGGGAACGAGGCGCCGCGCAGCACCACGAAGAAACCAACCGCGCCCGCGAGCACGGCCACTATCGTCCCGCTTATCCAGGCGTTGGTCATGAAGCTCGAGAACATGCTCAGTGCCAACCGACCGGATTGCCCACCACCGCGGCGCGCGGCGACGCGGGCACTCTTCTTCGGCGCCAACTTTGCGCCACACTCGAGAGGACGAACTCCACGACCACCACACAGACCACGAAGAAACTGACCGGCAATCCTCGATGCGACGCGAACCAGTAATAGCTGTCGTAGGCCAGCACGATACCGAGCAGCGTGGCTCCCACGCCCAGGAAAACCGCCAGCACCACGCCGGCCCCGAATCGACGGACCAGCTTCAGCGCGCTGGCCGGCGGTCCTATCAGGAGGGCCGTCGAGAGAATGGATCCAATGATGATCGCCGAGAGCCCGACCGACACCGCGAGAATCACCATGAAGATGAGTCCGAGGGCCCGCAGGCGCACCCCGCGGGCCGACGCCAACTCCGTGCTCAATGAACTGAGCAGCAGGGGCCGTCCGATGACCGCCACCGTCACCAACACGACCAGACCGAGCCCCACCACTTCGGGCAGGGTGGAGGACTGCACGGTAAAGATCGACCCGAAAAGTATCAACTGCGTGGTGCCGGTCGCAGAACTCTGGGTGGTGGAGAGATACAAAAAGAGAGCGGCCAGACCGGTGGCGGCGCCGAGGACGACGCCGGTGGCGATGTCGCGACCCTTTACTCGCTGGACGCCAATGACGTCCATGGCACCCGCGCCCAGCACGCCGCCGCCGACAAATCCAACCAGGGGCGCGACGCCCGCGAGGAAGGCACCCGCCCCGCCGGCCGTCGCCACGTCGGTCAGGGCGTGACCGGCGAAGGACTGACCGCGCAGCACGGTGAAGATTCCCACCACGGCCGAGACCACGGCCACGATGGCCCCGACGAGCAGCGCGGTGCGCACCGAATGGTTGGCGAAGAGTCCCGGTTCGAAGAGCCAATGCATGTCGAGCGCTACTCCACCACGAATTCCGGGTGATCGGCGGGCGACGGGCTCTCGTCGCTCTCCAGACCGGCCACCACCAAGACCCGGCCGTGCACTCGAAGCACGTCGACGTGATGGCCGTAGAGCGCACTCAAGACGTCGGGGCGCACCACTTCGTCGGTGGTGCCGCTGGCGACGCGTCCATTGGCCACGTAGACCACCCGGTCCATGACGGGCAACAACGGATTCATCTCGTGAGCGGACATGAAGATGGCGACGTGTTGCTGGCGGGCCACTTTGTGCAAGAGCGCGATGATCTCTTGCGCACTGCCGGGATCGAGGTTGGCCAACGGTTCATCGAGTAGCAACAGTTCCGGCTGACTCACCAGCGCGTGCGCCACGAGCACCCGCTGTTGCTCGCCTCCCGAAAGGCCGCCGACCTTTCGATCGGCGAATTCCTGGGCGTCGACAGCTTCGAGCATCTCTTCGACCGCGAGGCGATCGGCGCGCGAGCGTCGTAGGAGCCCGTAACGGTTGCCGTCGATGCCCAGCGCCACCAGGTCGCGCGCCCGAATAGGCATGTCGGGATCAAAGAGCACCTTCTGGGGCACGTAACCAACCGAACGGTTGGACCGGTGCAGGGGCTCACCGTGCACACTGACCCGTCCGTGCGCCGGCGTTTGCAGTCCAAGAATTACTCGAAAGAGCGTGGTCTTACCCGAACCGTTGGCCCCGATGAGGCCGGTGAACTCGCCGTGGTCAATCCGGAAGTTCACGTCGCGCAATATCTCGCGACCGTCAATGGCGACGTCGACGTCCTCGACGCGAAGTAATTCCGATCCGGCAGCGTCTAGGTGCTCAAGTGCCATCACAACTCCTTGGTTGAAGTTTTAGAAACGAGGGCCTTGGTCAGCGCCGTGATCTCGGCCAGCATCCACGACTGGTAGTTGTAGCCGGGCGTGGGCATGGTTTCGTACACGGCGACCACGGGCACGCCCGAGGACTCGGCCAAGGAACGAAGCGACGTCGTGACGGTGCTCGACACCTGGGCGTTGTAGCAAAAGACCTTGACCCGATGGGTGGCGAAGAGTGACTGCTGGAAGGCAATGTCCTCGGGCGACGGGTCGACGCCGTTCATGACGTCGGCCTGGAAGCGAAAGGGCGTCAGGTTGTCGAGTCCCAACGCCGTGAGCAGATAGTCGGCTACCGGTTCCGTCGTGGCTACCGCGGACCCCGAGAACTTGTGCCGGAAAACCGCGACGGCCTTATCGAGATGAAGGATCGAGGTTTGAAAGGTGTGCAGTCGACCGGCGAAGTAGTGAGCGTGTTGGGGTTCGATTCGCGCCAGATCCTTTTCGACCTTGACCGCTACTTCGCTCATCACGGTCGGTTGGTACCAAAGATGTGGGTTCTTGGTATCAGTCGGGAGGCCGAGCAGCGACTGGACGTCGATGACGTCTCGCGAGGAATTTGGTGAGGCCGATTCCAACTGGTTCATGAAGGCGTCATAACCCACTCCGTTCTGCACGACCAGTTGTGCCGCGGCCACGCTTCGAGCCACGCTGGTGCTGACTTCAAAGGTGTGGGGATCAGTATTGGGATTGCTCATGATGGCGCTCGTCTGCACGTAGCGGCCACCAATCTGGGAGATCACGTTGGCGTATTCGTTTTCCGCCCCCACCGCTTGCACCTGCCCGGAGGCCTTCGACGAGGGAGAGTTACAGGCGCTGAGAGCCAGGGCCATCACGGCTACTACCGTGACTCCGACCAAGGCTCGACGCACCCGTGGTGCGCCGCCGCGGCGGTGGTCCACGTCGCGGGTTTCCGTTCCCAGAATCATTCCAACTACGTTAACCAGAATCATTCCAGAAAGCAACTCAAAGGTTGGTACGCTGAAGGGGTGGTCATCGCTCGAAATACTGCTCAGCGCCGTGAGGTCATCAGTGCGCTGAGTGGCGTACAGGGTTTCGTGAGCGCCCAGGAGCTCCACGGCCTCATCGCCCGTGACGGCCAAACGATTGCCCTCGCGACCGTGTACACCCAGTTAAAAAAGCTCGTCGAAAGTGGCGAAGTGGACGTCGTGATGACCGATCGCGGTGAAAGCCTTTACCGTCGCTGCCACGTCGACGTCCATCACCACCACCTGGCCTGCCGCGACTGTGGGGCCATTGTAGAAGTCGACGCCCCCGAACTTGAGCTGTGGGCCCGAGACATCGGAGCGGGCCACGGATTCGCCGAACTTCGCCACGTACTTGAACTAAACGGAGTCTGTCCGGCGTGCCGGTCGAACTAACGCTTCGCCCCGAAACTCGTGGGCCCTTAAGCGTCTATCCGGTCGAGGCCGTGCGAGCGTTCAAGGTCGACGCCTTCATCACCGACCGCTTCGGTGGGGTGAGCGAAGCGCCCTACGACTCGCTCAATCTCGCCACCCACGTCGGCGACCGCATCGAGCACGTGCGCGAAAATCGTCAACGGGTGGCGACGGCGAGCGGAGTAAGCGAAGCCCATCTGGTGACCGCTCGCCAGGTCCACGGCCACCAGGTACTTGAGACCGGGGCAGCGAGTGCGAATTTGGAGGGTGACGGTCTGGTCACCTCGTTGCCCGGCCTCGCTCTGGCGATACTGGTCGCCGACTGCGTGCCACTTCTCTTGGTCGACCAAGCGTCGCCGCTATTTGGCGTCGTCCATGCCGGCTGGCGGGGACTGGCCAGCGGGGTGCTCACCAGCGCCCTGGGCCACTTCAACGACCCACGAACGGTGCACGCCTTCGTGGGTCCCTGCATCTCGGTCGAGGGTTACCAAATTGGTCCCGAGGTCGCAGCCCACTTCGCCAACGTGCCCGAAGCCGTCTATCCGGACGTCGGCGATCGCTGCCGTCTCGACCTTCGCCAGGTGGTCGTGCGTCAACTGGACGCGCTGGGTCTGCTCGACGAACACGTGGCGATGTGTCGTCAGAGCACAGATGGCGGCGGGGTGTTTTACAGCGATCGAGCGCGACGACCATCGGGACGCTTTGCCCTGGTCGCCAAGCGTTCGTCGTAATATGAGATTCTCATGAACGCCGACCTCGCTTGAGTGCCCGCGCCGAGCTTTTCTCCTACGTCGGCCTCGACGTCAGCCGTGACTCGCTGGTCGGCCGCTACGAACTTGATGGTCGGCGATTCACCGAGGTGGTCACCTTCGAAGGCGTGGAACCTCTCGCCACGCCGGCCGTCACGGCTGTCGCCCAACTCTGGTATTTGCTCGCCGGACTCTCCTATTACAAAGCCGGCGCCGCCAAACGCATTGACCTAGCGACGACACCAATCGGACCCAAGGGCCGAGCCCTCCTTGCCGGCGCGTTGGTCGACGGGCTCGGGGAGTTCTCTTTTCGCAACGACCTGCCCCTCGACGACGTCGTCATTGAAGGTGGCGTGGCGAACGACCAGTACTCGCCAACGTTGAACACCCGCCAAGTGCTCACCCCCTTCGGCGGCGGCATTGACTCGGTGGTCACGGTAAGCGAAGTGGGCCGCCAACTCGATCAGTCGCTCTTCGTCGTCAGCCCGCCCAGCGGCCACTTCGTTCCCTTGGAGGCAACGGCCCGGGTCACGGGACTACCCATTGTTCGAGCCACTCGCTCGCTTGATCCCCAAATGCTCAACGGTCGTGACCACTTTTTCAACGGCCATGTGCCGGTGACCGCCATGGTCACTTTGCTGGCGGTGACCGCGGCGCTGGCTTCGGGCCGAGCTGGCGTGGTGATGAGCAACGAACACTCGGCCTCGTCACCCAACCTGCAGTGGCGCGGGCGCGACGTCAACCATCAGTGGAGCAAGTCGTGGATCGCCGAAGAATTGCTCGCCGACGCCGTCGGCGAACTGGTGGGCGACGACTTCGTGGTCGCGAGCTACTTACGTGACCGCAGCGAACTCTGGGTCGCCGAGGTCTTCAGCCAACTGACGCAGTACCACCACGTCTTTCGAAGTTGCAACCGGGCCTTCGCTCAACTGAGCGGCCGGCGCGCGACGAACTGGTGCGGTGAGTGCGACAAGTGCCTCTTCATAAATTTGATCTTGGCGCCCTTTCTTTCCCGAGCGCTGCTTCGTGACATCTTCGCCAGCGAGCCCTTGAGCGACCCGGCGCGCGAAGAGCAGTTGCGCACGCTGGTAGGACTGGGCACGACCCACAAGCCCTTCGAATGCGTGGGCGACCCCGACGAAAGCGCGGTGGCGCTGGCGAAGGTCAGTGCCCTGAACGAGTGGTCCGACGTCACCAACCTCGCCGAGATCGCCCAACTCGCGAGTCCCGAGCGAGCGTTCGAGGAACTTCTCGCGACGCAAGGAGTAAGCCGTGTTCCGGCCCACTGGCTTCGCTAGCCTGGCCGCGAAGCGGGTGGGCATCTTCGGCTACGGCATTGAAGGACGGGCCACCGAAGCGCGCGTGCGGCCTCTCGCCGCCAGCGTCGTCATCGTCGACGACGCCGCGGATCTGGGAAGCGACGTGCTGGTAACCGGTGAAGGCGGGCACGAGGCGCTGCTCACCTGCGACATTGTTTTTAAGAGTCCCGGTATTCCCCGTCGCCGGGCCGACGTGCTTGACCTCGAGGCGCACGGCGTCACCGTGGGATCGGCGCTCAACCTCTGGTTCCAAGACACCGAGCGTTCGCGCATCGTGGCGATTACCGGCACCAAGGGCAAGTCAACCACCACGGCCCTGGTGACGTACTTCTTGGAGTGCGCCGGCGAGCAAGCTCAACGACTCGGCAATATCGGCCAGCCTCCCTACGATCCGACCATCGATACCTCCGAAGGCTGGCTGGTGCTCGAGGTCTCTAGCTTCCAATGCGTCGACCTCGACATGGCCCCCGCGCTCATCGTCGTGACGTCGTTGGGCGACGATCACATTGACTGGCACGGTTCCGTAGAGAAGTACCGTGACGACAAGCTTTCCTTAACACGGGCCGAAGGATCGCACCGAACGCTGGTGCCCGACAATCCCACCTTCCACGACGTCCGACACCAACTCGGAGGCGAGGTGACCTTGGTATCTGCCGATGACCAGCACCTCTCCTCGGCCTTGGGGCTGCTAGGCGCGCACAGTGACAGCAACGTGGCCCTGGCGCTCACCGCGGTGTCGGCGTTGACCGGGCGGCCCGTTGAAGAAGTCCGTGCCCTGGTGATCGAGAGTTCGGTCGCCTTCGTCCCGTTGAGCGGACGACTCACCCTGGTCGCCAGCGACCGAGTCGAGGAGGGTCTCATTCGCTACGTCGACGACGGACTGGCCACGTCCGTCCTTCCGGCGGTGGCGGCCCTGGAGGTCTTCGCACTCGAACCCATCGTGCTGATCGCCGGCGGCTACGACCGGGGCGTGGACTACCACCCGCTCGCTGCGGCCATCGCCACCCGACTGGCCCCCACCATGCTGCTCACCATGGGTGAGGCCGGCGCGCGCATTGGCGAATTGGTCCGCGCGCTTAACCCGGCGCTGGCGCAGTCACCCTTTGACTCGATGGAGGATGCGGTGTATTTGGGACGGACCTTTCTCGCGCGAGGCGGCATCGTGCTGCTCTCACCCGGAGCGCCCAGCTTCGATCGATACAAGAACTGGGAGGAGCGCTCCCACGACTTCACTCGAGCGGTGCGGCAGCGAACTCTATAGCCTCCGCCGCCGCGAGCGATTGGCTCAAGGATTAAAGGCTCTTGGTCACGAACTTTTTGAGAGCAGTTCGAAGCGCGGGAGAGAACGGGAGATTCTTGGTGTAGTTGGTCGCCGACCCGGTGGGATCGACCTTCAAGACGTGATCGACACCGACCAGGTGGACCAGTTGATAATGCTCACCGGCGGCGAACAGCCCCTTGACGATCCGACCCACTTGGTTGCAGGAGACTTGCCGGTCGGCGTTGCTGCAGGTCACCAGCACCGGCGTCGTAGCCGGCACCGCGCGGGCCAGGGCTTGGGGATCGAACTGGTCGGCCTGGTACAGGAACTTGGCGGTTGAAGCATTAAGAATGGTGTCGAGACCGTAGGCGAGATTGGGCGCCACGGTGCCGGTAGCCCGAAGGCGCCTGATGGCAGATTTCAATGTGGTGTCGACCGTAGCCGCCAACTTCTTGGTAATCGCACCGGCCTCGAGCTGGGCGGCGATCTGCGCCTTTACTTGCACGCTGATGAGGTCGAGGTAACGACTGGGCAGTGGCTCAAAGAGACCGAGCGCGTGAATCGCCGGCACCTTGCCGGCGTGACCGGTGGCTAACAGCAATGCGAACAGCGCGCCCTCGCTGTGACCAAAGACCGCCAGTAATTTTTCGTTCACTCCTTTTTGGACCGCGAGAAAGTTGAGCGCAGCGGCCGACTCCTGTTCGAAGGGCTCGATGCCAATGGCGTCCACCTTGGTGGCGTAGGGTCCAAGTCCGGTCTTGCCGCTACCAAGTTTGTCGTAGCGAAGGCTGGCGACGCCATCCTCGCTCAGCCAATCGGCCAAGGTCTTCAGCGTGTTGATGGGCCCGGGCTCGACCGCGCTGTTGCCGTTGCGGTCGGTCGGTCCGCTACCGGCAATGAGCAACACCGCGGGAACTTGATTCGAATCTTCGACGGGATGTCGAAACGTGGCGTAGACCGTTACCCCGCCCGAAGGGAACGAGACATTTTCATCGATCCATTTGAACGATGGATCGGTGACGTGGCTAGCCGTGGTGGTGGTGGTCGCACCCGGCGCGATGGAACCTACGAGAATGGCCATCATCAATCCAGCGCACAGTGACGCCGCCGCAATCGACAACCTTTTTAGCGACCACGTCCCCTTGCGCTGCGACACCTGCATGGAGCCTGAGAGGAGATTCGAACTCCTGACCTACGCATTACGAATGCGTTGCTCTACCGACTGAGCTACCCAGGCGCAGGGGAAATACTACCCGATTGACCCCGATCGACCGCTCCCGTGGTCTCACAGCTCCATCAACGAAAGCATGAGATCGTTCAACAACAGCCCCTCGTCGATGTTGAGCGACAGCCTTCGCGAGGTCTCGGCGACGGTGTCGATGGCCCGCAGTGACGTCGCCACACGGAACTGCGCGCGCGACTCACCTTCCTCGTCGTCGAGACTCTCGACCAGTCGCTCTCGATAGACGTTGGTGAGCGCGCTCAAACCGAAGCGCAATTCGTCGATGCGGAATCGGCGCTGCTCGCGCTTGAACTGAGCCTCAACGTCCTTGCGGTTGGCCACCGAACGCTGTCCCATCTCGCGGGCGTCGACCAGCCGGTGCTCCATCTCTTCATCTTGCATCTGCTGGAGCGGTGCGATGGCCGCGTCCAGGGCTTGGGAAATTTCGGACGCCACGGCGGACGAGGAGGCGGGCGTGCCGGACAATCGCTGCGGCACCGATTGCCACTGCGCGATGCGCTGGGCCAGCGCCGGGTCCCGCACCAACACCCGGGCCCGCTGCAGATTGCCGCTCGCGGCCAGGGCGGCCGAACGGGCCGTTGCCTCGTTGGCTCCCTCGGTTCTCAGAATCTCCTCGAGTTCACCCTCGCTGAGTCCCTTTAACTTCACGTGTAGACAGCGCGAGACCACGGTGTCCAGAGCAGGCGGCACATCGTGCGCCGTTAAAAGAAAGATGGTTCGGGTGGGCGGCTCTTCGAGCGACTTAAGCAGCGCGGCGGCCGAGGGCGCCGCTCCGGTGGTGGTGAGTTCAGTGTCTTCGAGCACCACTATCTGGTAGCCGGTGCCCAACGGACGGCGCCGACTTACGCGGTCCGCCTCGCGAAGCTCGTCGATGCGCCACGACAGACCGGCCCGCTCAGCGAAATACACGTCCGCATCGTTGCCGCTTAGGACCAAGCGACAGACCTCGCAGCTTCCACACCCGTGGCGCGCGCACTGCAACCCCGCGGCGAAGCACACCACCGTGTCGTGCAGGCTCGATCCCTCCGGGCCGCTGAAGAGGTAGGCGTGCACCGGGTGCTGGGCGTACTGGCGCATGGCCTTCACCGCCCGGTCCTGGCCGATCAAGCGATCAAAGACGTCGGTCACGTCACCAACGTAACGTGCCGAGCCGTTGGTCGATGACGGCCGCGACGTCACTCTCGGAGTGCGCGCCGTCGACGACGAACCATCCGTCGACATCCTCGGCGGCCAGTGCCAGATAGCCCTCACGGACCCGGTCGTGGAACTGAGGATCGGCCGACTCGAAGCGATCGCTCTCGTCGCGGGCCTCACGTTCGTTGGCCGCGCTGGGGTCCAAGTCAATCAATACGGTCAGGTCCGGTCGGCAGCCGCCAATGGCTAAGTCAGTCGCAGCGCGCAGTTCGGCCAGATCGACGCCGCGTCCGAAACCCTGATAGGCCAAGGTGGACGCATAGAAACGATCGGCCACCACGGCGCGACCGCTCTCCAGCGCCGGCTCGATCACCGAATGCACGTGATGCGAGCGGTCAGCCAGCAACAGCAACGCTTCGGTCGCCGGCGTCATGGGCGTCGCCGCGTCGAGTATCCAGTGACGCAGATCGACGCCGACCGGCGTATCGCCGGGCTCGAAAACGAAAAGGGCCCCGTGGGCCTGGGCCACCCTTCGGGCGTGGGTGCTTTTTCCGCAGCCGTCAATTCCTTCGAAGACCACGAAGAGTCCTCGACTCATTACACGTCGTCCACGTGCTGAGCCTGGGCGGCTAACGCTGAATTGACCTTGGCGCCTTGGCTCACCGCGGCCCGCTTGGTGGCCCCCGCCGTCTTCTTCACCGTGGCTTTTTTCGCGGCCGACTTCTTGGCCGGCGCTTTCTTGACCGACTTCTTTACCGCTTTGCGGGGCCGCGTCGAGGGCTCGGCGTTGCGCCGTTCGGCCAACAGCTCGCAGGCCCGATCGAGCGATATCGTTTCGGGCGTGTCGCCGAGACGCAGGGTCGCGTTCACTTCACCGTCGGTAACGAAGAGGCCGAAGCGCCCGTTGCGCACCACCACCTGCTTCTTGGTGACCGGATCTTCACCGAGTTCCTTCAAGGGTCCGGCGGCGGCGCGGCGGCCCCGCTGCTTGGGCTGGGCGAGCAGGGCCAACGCGCCGGCCAGGTCGACCGAAAAAATTTGATCTTCGTCTTCGAGTGAACGGGTCTCCTTGCCCCACGTGAGGTAGGGACCGTAGCGACCGTTCTGGGCCAAAATCGGTTCGCCGTCGTCGGGGTGGTTGCCTAGCGTTCGAGGCAGCGACAACAGCTTGACGGCATCTTCCAAGGTCACTGACTCGACCACCATGGAAGAGAACAGCGAAGCCGTCTTGGGCTTGTCCTTGGGATTGGTCATCTCACCGATCTGCACGTAGGGCCCGTAACGGCCGGCCTTCAAGAAGATGGGCAGTCCCGTGGTCACGTCGAGGCCCAGTTCACGATCGTTGCTCGGTGCGGCGAGCAGCTCGAGGGCTACCTCGACGCTGAGCGAGTCGGGCTCGGTCGCTTCGGGGATGGAGGCCCGGTCGTCGCCGTGCACGAGGTAGGGACCGTAACGGCCGGAGCGAACCGAGACGACGACGCCGTCCGGGGCGTTGCCGAGGATCAGCGAGTTGATCGCCGCGAAGTCGAACTCGTGCTGTTCGTGAGTCATGTGTTCGAGTCCCAACTTGGCCAGTTCGGTCTGCGCGCTGGGATCGCCGAAGTAGAACTTCTGCAACCACGGCTCGAGGTCCTGGGTGCCTTGGGCAATCTCGTCGAGTTGATCTTCCATGGCCGCCGTGAACTGATAGTCCACCAGGTCGGCGAAGTAGGTCTGCAAGAGATTGACCACGGCGAAGGCGCGGAAGGCCGGCACCAACGACTTGCCTTTCTTCCACACGTAACCCCGTCGGTCAATGGTCTTCATGACCGACGCGTACGTCGAAGGTCGACCGATCCCAAGGTCCTCGAGCTTCTTGATCAACGTGGCTTCGGAGTAGCGATCGGGGGGCTGCGTATCGTGGCCCTTGGCTTCGGCGCTCTCGACCGGCACGACTTCGCCCTCGCTGAGCGCGGGCAAGATCCGTTCCTGGTCGGCCAGTTCGGCTTCGGGGTCGTCCATTCCTTCGACGTACGCCCGGCGAAAGCCGGGAAACTCAATGCGTAGACCGGTGGCGCTGAGGCCGGCCTCCACGTCGCCGCCCATTTCGTTGATGCCGCTCAAGGTGGTGGTGAGACGGACCTTGTCCTGGGTCAAGCGGGCGTCAACCATCTGGGAAGCGATGGTCCGCTTCCATATGAGTTCATAGACCGCCAGTTCATCGCCACCCAGTTGGCTATGCGCTTCATCGAGCGTGCGAAAGCTCTCGCCGGCTGGCCGTATGGCTTCGTGGGCCTCTTGAGCGTTTTTTACCTTGCGGTCATAACGGCGCGGGCTCTCGGCCACGTAATCGTCGCCGAACATCGACGCGGCCATGGACCGCGCGGCATTGATGGCCTCATCGGACAAGGTCGTAGAGTCGGTGCGCATGTAGGTGATCCAACCCTGCTCGTAGAGACGTTGAGCCGCGCGCATGGTCCGTTCGGGATCGAAGCGGAGCTTGCGGCTCGCTTCAATCTGCAGCGACGACGTCATGAAAGGAGGCTGCGGCCTTTGCGTGCGCGGCGTCGAGGCAATCGAGACGATCCGCACTTGGGCCCCCAGCAGTCCCGTGGCAATAGCGTGGGCCGAGGGTTCGCTCAGTATCTCCACTGAAGCCTTAGCGTCGAGCTGGCCCGACGCATCGAAGTTCTTGCCGGTCGCCAGTGGGGAACCGTTGAGCGACTCCAGGGTCGCCTCGAAGGCGGCGCTCTTGGCTTTCAGCGTGGCGGTGACGTCAAACCAGGTCGCCGAGGTGAAGGCCATACGTTCACGCTCTCGTTCGCAGACCAATCGAATGGCGACCGACTGCACCCGGCCGGCCGAACGGGCCTTGTCCACGGCGCGCCACAGCACCGGTGAGACTTCGTAGCCCACCAGTCGGTCCAGGAATCGCCGACCCTCTTGGGCGTCCACCAATCGCAGGTCCAGTTCGCGGGTCTCGCTGACCGCCTTCGCAATCGCCGCCGGGGTGATCTCGTGAAAGACCATCCGCTTGACCGGGACCTTGGGGCTGAGCACCTCTTGAAGGTGCCACGCAATGGCCTCGCCTTCGCGGTCTTCGTCGGTAGCGAGGTAGAGCTCGTCAACTTCTTTGAGGGCGGCCTTGAGCTCGGCCACGATCTTCTTGCGGTCCTGGGAGACCACGTAGACCGGCTTGAAGTGGTCATCGACGTTGATGCCCAAGCGGGCCCACTTCTCGCCCTTGATCGAGACGGGAATGTCGGCGGCGCTCTGGGGCAAGTCTCGGATGTGTCCAATGGACGGCTTGACGATGTAGTCCGGCCCGAGCATGCCCTGGATTCGCGTTGCTTTCGCGATCGACTCAACGATGACTAATGCCCGGGCCATGCTCACCACCTTTCCTAATCACACGCCGTTCGTTCAACAAGATAGACAGGTATAGCGCATCACTCACGACATGCTCACGCGGTCCACCCCATCGGTCGCTCGATTCGCTAGTCCGCCACTGATAAATCGAGTACTGGGCGTGACCTACTCGTCAGCGTGGGGGGCGGCCACAATCTCGTACTGCGGATTGAGGATCACCGCTTCGCGGCGCAGCGACGTGACGGTGCCGTGCACCAGTAGCCGGGTCCCTCGTTCTATGCCGGGCACGCTCGAACGGCCCTGGAAGATCAACGCCACGGAGCCGGTATTGTCGGCGATCACGCAACGCAGTTCGTGCGAGCCGCTCACGTTGGTGATCGTCATCGAACGGACCCTTCCGGCAATCTCGGCGGCCTCGCGCTCTTGCAATGCGCCGATCGGTTGCGTGCCGAACGAGCGGGCCGCCAACTTAGCGTCAGCCTCCAGATGGCCGGCCGAGCGTTGCCCACCGCGAGCCACCTCGTCACTCAGGGGATGCTCGAAGACCTCACCCTCGGCGAGGCGTGACCGACCGGAGCGGTAAGGAATTATCGTCGCGGCCGTGCGGGGCACGTGCATCACCGCGGCGGCCATCGCGTCAGCGGTGCGGTCGTGCAGGAGACGCTGTAAACGCGACGAGAAGCCCCGTCGGGGCAAGATCACCATGCAGAACACGTCGTTGTCGCGCACGATATCGGCAACCAATTCCAGCGCGGCACGGTCGACTCGACGGTCCTCGCAGTCCACGACCTCCAAATTGATTCCCACCGAGGCCGTGTTGGGCGATCCCCAGATCTCTTCAAGGTGCTTGGTGACCAGGGGGTCGATATCAAAGTGCACCGCGCGAATCGAATAAGGATTCAACGTGTTGCAGTACTGCAAGGCGCGCTCGGTAGCGAGTGAGTAGGTGTCCACGAAGACTACGACCCGATTCATGCGAATGGTCATGACCCCGATGGCGCTGGTGGACGCGAAGGCCTGTTCTTCGCGCTCGTACTGCTTGTTGAATCGAATGAGGGCCATGTACATGAGCGGCCCCACGACCACGATGATCCACGCGCCTTCCTTGAACTTGGCGATGACAAAGATCAGCACGACCAAAGAAGCGACCACCGCGGACGTGGCATTGATGACGACCCCTCGTCGCCACTTGTCGCTGCGTTCGCGCAGGTGGCGTTTCACCATGCCCGCGCCGGCCATGGTGAAACCGGTGAACACGCCGATGGCGTACAGGGCCACCAGCGCGTTGACCTTCGCGTTGAAGACGACGATCAACACCAGCGAGACCGCCCCCAGCACGAGGATCCCGTTGGAGAAGGCGAGGCGATGCCCGCGCTTGGTGAGTTGTCGGGGCAGGTACTTGTCCGTCGCCACGTAATTGGCCAGGAACGGGAATCCGTTGAAGGAGGTATTGCCCCCGGTGTACAGGACCATGATGGTGGCAATCAGCACGATGTACTTCATCGCGTGTCCGAAACTGCTCGGGCCAAACACCGCACCCACTTCTTGGCCAAGGACCGTTGGATAGCCTCTCTCGAACGGGAGGGCGTGCGTCCACGACGCCAATAGGGTCACGCCCAGGAGCAAGAATCCCAATATGCACGACATGGTGACCAGGGTCTTTCGCGCGTTGGGCGACTCGGGCTTACGGAAACTTGCCACTCCGTTGGATATTGCTTCGAGACCGGTCAAGGACGAGCCTCCGTTGGCGTAGGCGCGCAACAGCGCGATGAAGGCCAGGCCCATCAACAGTCCGTTGCTCTTGGTGCCGAGGTGTCCGCCCACCAGGAGTTTGTGCGCCGGTATGGCGATGTGATGGAGCGTGCCCGCAATCTTCTTGTAGTAGCCCACCAGGATGGTGCCGGCCAACGCGGTGACGTAGAAGTACGTCGGAAGCGCAAAGTAGCTGCCGGCTTCTCGCAGACCGCGAAGGTTCCCGTAGATTAGGACCAGCACGACGCCCACCGTAATCACGAGGTCGTAGCTCCCCAATTTCGGCGCCAGAGTGATAAGAGCAGCCGTTCCGGCTGACACTTGCACGGCGACCGTCACGGTGTAGTCAATGAGCAAAGCGACGGCCGCGATCTGAGCGATCTTGGGGCCGAAGTTGTCGCGCGCGACGACGTAGGATCCGCCCGCCGTCGTGTAGTACTTGATGACGTCGAGGTAGGACATCGTCACGAAGAAGAGCACGCCGATAATCACGAACATGATGGGCACCACGAGGGCGAAGGCCGCTAGTCCGATAAACGGCGTCATCTGGATGAGGATCTCTTCGGTACCGTAGGCCGACGAGGAAATGCAGTCGGGCGCCAGCACGCCCAGGGCCAAAATTCGATTAAGACGCTCACCACTCAGCTGCTCGGTGACGTAGGGTCGACCGAGCAGGATTCGCTTCAATCGATAGCCCAATGACTCGGGATAAACCGTCGAGATGTTGGCGTGTGATGTCAGCAGCGGCTTGTTCTTTGGCACCTGCTTATCGGCTTCTGACACGGTGTCCAGACTAAGCCATTCACTACGCAACCCTTGTTTCTTGCGGCTTTAGTGGGATTTGTGGTCTGATGGCGTCATGCATATTGTCGTTGTCGGCTGCGGCCGCGTGGGCTCAGAGCTCGCGATGCAACTCTCCGATGATGGCCACTCCGTAGTAGTTATTGACAAGAACCGCGACTCCATGCGACGGCTCTCCCGATTCAATGGCAAGACGCTGATCGGTTCAGGTTTTGATCGCGACATCCTGCTCCAAGCTGAGGCGAGCCAAGCCGACGCCCTCGCGGCGGTCACCAGCGGCGACAACACCAACATTCTCTGCGCCCGGATCGCCCGTGACAACTACGCCATTAAGAACGTCGTGGCGCGCATCTACGATCCGCAACGCGCCGGCATCTACATGAAGTTAGGCATTCCTACCGTCGCCACGTCGCTGTGGACCACCCAGCAGGTCAAGCGTTGGATAACGCCGTCGCCTATCTCGGTCGAATGGACCGACGGATCGGGGACGTTGCAGCTGGTCGAGCGAATTGCGCCCGACGCCCTAGCGGGACATCCGATCAGCGATCTCAACTCCAGTGACGACGTGCGCGTGATCGGCCTGGTCCGCAACGGACAGGGTCGGGTCAACATCGACGATCTCTTCGCTCAAGAAGGCGACATACTAGAGATTCTGGTCACCCCGCAAGGATTGCTCGAGCTGCAGGAAAAAATCGAAGCCGGTGCCAAGTGAAGGTGATCATCGGCGGCGGCGGTTCGGTAGGCACCGCGATCGCCCTCGACCTGCTCGACCGCCATCACGAAGTCACGTTGATGGAACAGAACGTGCAGACCGCCGAACGCATCCGCGCGATGCTGCCGGGCGTGCGGGTGATGGCCGCCGACGCTTGCGAGTACGCCAGCCTCGCCCTGGCGAACCTTCGAGAAGCCGACGTGATCATCGCCGCCACCGGCGACGACGAAGACAATCTGGTCATCAGCTGGCTGGCCAAGCAGGAGTTCGGCGTGCCTCGGGTAATCGCGCGCATCAACAACTCGCGCAACGAATGGCTCTTCAATACCAGCTGGGGCGTCGACGTGGCCGTCTCTACGCCGGCCCTCATCACCTCACTGGTCGACGAGGCCGTAGAAGTGGGATCGATCATCAATCTCATGGACCTGGCCGACGGAAAGATGCGACTCATTGAAGTCACCCTGGCCTCGGACGCGCCGGCGGTGGCGAACAGTCAAACCTTGGATGAGTTGCGTCTGGCGGACTCCGTGAGGGTGGTGGCCGTGGTGCGCAATGAGCAACCGATGATCCCTTCGTCGACCATGCACTTCCTCGAAAATGATCACGTGATTTTGATTACACGAGGCGACGCCACCCAGGAGTGCGCCACCGCCTTCATTGGCTGACCCGCGGGCGCAACTTCGAAGCGAATAAAGGGACCTAGCATTGAGACGTGCGAGCCGCCTTCTTCGACCTCGATAAGACCGTCATCGCCAAGTCGTCACTGGTCGCGTTCGGTCCGGAATTTCACGCCCGCGGGCTGCTGCACCGGCGGACCTTGGTCTGGGGGGTCTTCAGCCAGATTCTCTTCCTGCGCTTCGGGGCGAACGACGAAAAACTGACCAATATCCGTGAGTCGGTGCTCAGGGTGACCAAGGGCTGGGACCGCCAAGAGGTGCGGACCCTGGTCGCCGAAACGATCAACGAGATCATCGAACCGCTGATCTACTCCGAAGCCCTGGAGTTGATCGACCACCACCTCGCCCAAGGTGACGAAGTCTGGCTGGTGAGCATGGCGCCCACCGAGATCGTGGAACCTTTCGCCGAACTGCTCGGCATCACCGGGGCCATTGCCTCACGGGCCAAGATCGACGACGAGGGAAAGTTCACCGGCGAGATGGAGTTTTTCGCTCAGGGCGAGAACAAGGCCGTGGCCATGCGTGAGCTAGCCCAACAGCGCGACATCGATCTGACCGAGTCCTACGCCTACTCCGACTCCGAAACCGACATCCCCATGTTGGAGGCGGTCGGGCACGCCTACGCGGTCAACCCGGACCGAACCCTCGCCAAACTGGCCCACGACAACGAGTGGCCAATCCTGGGCTTCTCGCACCCGGTGCGCGCGCACGACCGTTCGAAGTCGCACACGCCGTTTTTCATCAGTGCCCTAGTAATAGGGGTGGCCGCCCTCCTGGGGCGGATCCAAATTCATCGACGCTAAAGCGTCAACAGGTCGCGAGCGCCGGTGTCCGAAGAGGGATGGCGAAGCTTGCTCATCGCGCGGGCTTCGATCTGGCGAATCCGCTCGCGGGTGAGGTTCATCTCCGCGCCGACGTCTTCGAGGGTACGAATCTCTCCGGCCCCGTCGAGACCAAAGCGCATGCGCAGGATCTTCTGCTCGCGTTCGTCGAGCGGCTGGAGCAATTTCTCGATCGCCGCCGGCATCATCTTCACCGCCGCCACGTCAAAGGGTGATTCGGCCGAGCGGTCTTCGACCACGTCGCCGAGTTCGGCGTCGCCGTCCTCACGAAGGGGCTCGGACAGTGAGATGGGCTCGGAACGGAAGCGCAGGGCCTCGATCAACTTGTCCTCGGGCATCTCGCACTCGTCGCAGAGTTCTTTGATGGTGGGCGGGCGCCCGAATTTCAGTTCCAGACGCGACTGGGCCTTTTGCACCCGGGCCAGGGTGTCGCCGGCGTGCACCGGCAGGCGAATGGTCCGTCCGGTGTTGGCGATGCCGCGGGTGATGGCTTGGCGGATCCACCAGGTGGCGTAGGTCGAGAACTTAAAGCCCTTGCGCCAGTCGAA
>Ga0182024_10008774_pt1 | contig 21155 bp, 17 predicted proteins | sample P32metaG_FD_120480 | JGI IMG/M metagenome (GOLD analysis project Ga0182024, IMG submission 120480) | Permafrost microbial communities from Stordalen Mire, Sweden - P3-2 metaG (Illumina Assembly) | ecosystem: Environmental > Terrestrial > Soil > Wetlands > Permafrost | place: Sweden: Stordalen...
CCCGCCAGCGCACCGCCGATGAGTGGCCCGGCCACGGGAATCGCCGCGTAGCTCCATTCCGACCCGCCCTTTCCGGCAATCGGTAAGACGCTGTGTGCAATGCGCGGCCCCAAGTCGCGAGCTGGATTGATGGCATAACCAGTCGTGCCGCCGAGTGACAGCCCAATTCCCCATACCAGGCAAGCCACGAGAAAAGGCGCGACTCCCGAGACGTATCCCACGCCTGCCACCGGTTTTGAAACGATCGCTCCGATTACAAAAACCAAAAAGCACGTCGCCATAATTTCGCTAAACAAGTTTGCCATCACGTTGTGAATGGCCGGCCCAGTGCAAAAGCACGCCAGTTTCAGGCCAGTGTCCGGAGTTTCTTTCCAATGCGCCGCATAGTGCATCCATACCAACGCGGCGCCAGCAAACGCTCCAAGCATTTGCGCAACGATATACGGAAGCAGCTTTGAGAAATCGCCCGAATACACCGCGTTGCCCAGCGTCACCGCCGGATTCAGATGTGCGTCGCGGCTGCCGCACGCCGTGGCAACAAATACGCCGCACATTACCGCAAAGGCCCAGCCTGCGGTAATCACGATCCATCCGCCGTTTTCTGCTTTTGATTTTTTCAGCAGCACGCCGGCCACGACGCCGTCTCCCAAAACGATCAACGTCAGGGTCCCCATGAATTCGCCCACTACCGCAGGTGTCATTCCGCCGCCTTTCGCTCCATTCTCTTTTTTCGGGAGTGCCGCAAGTACGCCGCGAAGTACGGGTGAACAGCTGCTCGGAATCTATCCGCACGAGCGGTCGTTTTGCAAGCCGCGCCGTGCGGCACGGCGCGGCTTGCAATCGTGGGCGCAGGGGAGGCCCCGGCACGCGATTACCAATCAAAGAAAACTGTTTCGTTCGTGCCCTGCAGAACCACGTTCCATTCATAGTGGTTTTCGCCGGGCGTAACCTTCTTCAATAGCAAGCTCGCTCGCCGCGCCTCGGGAACCAGCGCCCAGATCGCATCTTCCGCATTCGCCGGTTCGTCCGGAAAATAAATTCGCGTCACCAGATACCGCAACAATCCCCGCATAAACAAAATCACCACAATATGCGGCGCCTGCAGTTTTCCGTCGGGTCCCGCCACACGCCCCGGTCTGATCGTCTGAAAAGAAAATCCTCCCTGCTCATCCGTCTGCAATCGAAAAAATTTTGCGCAATCGCTGTTCGCGTTTTCCTCCGCTTCGGCGAATCCGCCACAACGGCCCGAAGCATCGGCATGCCACAATTCAATCAACGCGTCGTTCACACCAATTCCATCTCCGTCCAAAACGCGCCCGGAGACACAAACCTCATCCGCAGAAATCTCCGCACTATGCGAATCCGCGCGTCCCAGGCTCCGCAATCCAATCGTGAAAAATGGTCCAACCGTCTGCGCGGGCGTCGGACATTTCGTCATCGGTTATTTTCCATCGGTGTCGCGTAACGCCCGCGCAACACGATATCGAACTGAAAACCGACCGCATGCCCGGGCATGGTGCTCTCTAAATCAAAAGCTGAGATCAACCGTTCGCGCGCCGTTTCATCCGCGGTGCAATTAAAAATTGGATCCAGCCGCAGCAGTGGATCTCCAGGAAAATACATCTGCGTCACCAGCCGGCTCAGCAATCCCGCGCCAAACAGCGAAAAATGTATGTGCGCCGGGCGCCACGCGTTGTGATGGTTCTGCCAGGGATACGCGCCCGGTTTGATGGTCACGAATCGATAGCGGCCCTGCGCATCGCTCAAAAGTCTCCCGCATCCCGTAAAATTTGGATCGAGGGGAGCGTCGTGCGTATCGCGCTTGTGCCGGTAACGCCCCGCGGCATTGGCCTGCCAAATTTCCACCAGCGCGCCGGGAACTGGCCGCTCATCCTCATCCACAATTCTGCCGGACACAATGATGCGCTCTCCTAGCGGCGCGGCCGCATGTTGCGCGGTCAAATCGTTTTCCGCTTCTCCAATGTCGCGGTGGCCGAACACCGGCCCGCTCAATTCCGAAAGTGTCTGCGGCACCAGCACCAGCGGCTGCTGCGGCGCGCGCTTCTGCGTCGCGACATACGCTGGGTGCAAATATTCCGGCTGCGTCCCCGGCGGAATTCGCCGGTAGGCAAAATTTAGGGGCTCGCGATTTTTCTCAGTACCCAACCCACCATTCCTTTCGTTAGCCAAATTAGCGTTCTTTCCTCATGCTACTACCGGAACGCCCGAACGTCCGAATCCTTCGCGGCTCCGCATCATGAAAAAAATAATTTTGCATACACTTCTGCTACCCTTCGGCGATGCCGCAAAGTTGGAAAGGACCGCGCCATGATCATCACTTCTTCGTACATCGAAATCCCCGCCGCCGGCACACCAATGCGCACCTTGGTCTGCGCTCCGCAAGCCGAGGCGAAATTTCCTGGCATCTGGTGCTACTCCGATATTTTTCAGCTGACCGGCCCGATGCTTCGCTCGTGCGTCCGCCTCGCCGGATACGGCTTTGTCGTCGCCGCGCCGGAAATTTATCATCGTTTCGAGCCCCCCGGCTCGGCCATTGCGTTCGATGACGCCGGACGCGATCGCGGCATGGCCGACGCCGCAAAAACTCCCGTCGCGCATTTCGACGCCGATTGCCGCACTGGGCTCGACTGGCTCGCGAACCATCCTAAGGTCGCGCCACAGCAACTTTGCGCCATGGGTTTTTGCATCGGTGGCCATCTCGCCTTTCGCGCGGCGCTGCAACCGGACGTCCGCGCAACGGCGTGTATCTACGGCACCGGAATCCACAACGGTAAACTCGGCCAGGACGCCGACGCTGGCTCGCTGGCCCGCGCCAAAGAAATCAAAGGCCAGTTGCTGATGATTTTCGGCAGCAAAGATCCCCACGTCCCAGAAGAAGGCCGCGTAAAAATAGAAGAATCCCTACGCGCTTCCGGCGCAAATTACAGAATTAAATTATTCCCCGCGGAGCACGCCTTCATGCGCGACGAAGGCCCGCGCTTCGATCCCGAGGCCACCGACCAAGCCTTTGCGGAAATGATTGCGTTGTTCCGCGATATCTTTATCACCAAATAGTGGTTTTGCTCGCAAACCAAGGACCGCCGGAGGCACCCTGACCTTTGCCGAAGCGCAGCGAGAAGTTCGAATCGCATTTGTGAACGGATCGGTGGGCACACGTTTCCGCGGGCCTCTGGCGCTATTCCGGAGTTCCATGCGGTGACGATTCGCGAATTAACGGGTCGCGCTAAGCAGACGGGAAGCCGCGGGCTCGAGGTTCAAAACCACCTGGAACCACCAGTTCGGTTCATACCGAATTTGTACTGGAACACCACGCAGCGCTCCCCTCGTACCTACCAGCAACGTGAAGTACACTTTTTTCCCGGTGATTTTGTGCGTGGTAACAAAATCGATCTGCAATAAATCGTTAAAGGAATTATTCGCGAACACTCCGCCCTTCGCGGCATTTATTTTCACCTGAAGGTTTTTGACGAGTTCCACGTGCTCGACGGTCAGCGTATTCACCTGCGCATCGTGCACGTAGCACAGAGCCGCAACTGCGCCTTTGCTGTCATCCCTTGCGTTCCCCACAACTCCGCGTTCCGGCGTTATCTGAGCGAGCTCCCGCCCCATCAACTCGGCGACGCTGCCCAGAAAATCCCCGGGACGCGCACAGTCTGCGGATTCCGCCAGCGACCGAATCGGCTTTTCAGAGGTCTTCAGTTTTTCGATCATCAACGGCTCGGCCGCATCGTATTCGCGCAGGTTGTAATCCTTGTCGGAGGTGAGTGGCACCACCAAAGAGAAAGCGCGCCCCGCGTCCGCGCGACTCAAAATTCCAGTGAAAACATGCTCGCCTTGTTCCTTTTCCTTCTTCAGCTCCGCTTGCATTTCCGCGGCAGACTTCCCCTTCGACGATTTCATGAAACCGAAGAAAGCACTCGCCGTCACATCATCGATTGCCGTGTTTTCACCTCTGATTCCCACCGGCTCGGTGTGCCATTCCGCCTCCGTTCCCCCGCCCCAACGGTTGATCGCCCGCGGCGCTTTTGCCGGATCGGAACCAAACAGCACCTGAAATAATTCAAGCCGGGCATCGTCCTTTGAAATAGCCCGCCGAATATATCCGCCTCCCACGTCGTCCTTGCTCACCCAGAAAAACAGCAGCCGCACGCGCACCGTCATGTCGTACTCAAACTGCACAAGATCCCGCGGCTCGCGATGAATCCACGAAATAGTTTCCGCTATAGGCACCCCATCGGAGGCAGCAACGCGGCGCGCTGCTGGACGGGGAGATGCGTCTTGCGCGGCGATGAACACACAACAACAGAGAAAACATCCCAGAGAAATTCCGCGCTTGAGCGAAAATGCCCGACCACCATTGCGGAACTGCCGGAAAAGGGTGGAGGGAAAATGCGTCACTGTGTAGGCATATCGCATACGGCTCTTACGCAACGTTGCAGCAAGTTTAAGAAATAAATGCATTCCCGCCCTGCCGGTAGCAGGCATAGCACCAATCTACTCGCAACCCCGCTTCCTTGCCGATGAGTTTTCATGAATTAGCCAGGAGCCAGCTTCTCCGTGTTCTAACATCGATGGAAACTTTCTGCAGTTAGCCGATAAAAATCTAGCCCGGTGAAGTCTGGCCTCCAGCGTGCACTGGACAACAGCCGAATGGCTGCGCGGCACATGCTACGAAATCTCATTCCTCCGGGTACTCGAGATCCATCCCGAATGCGCGGCGCAGGCAGCCCAACCGTGGGCGAAGTTCTCCGGCGCTTTATGCGAAAACCCGGAAAATACCTGCTAGCTCGCTGGAACTGGAAGTCCGCCGTCCTCAGCTCCATCTTTCAATGCGCGATTTTCTTTTTTAGCAATCTCACCGGCGGCCTTCGCGCCGCATTTTCCGCCATGACCACGGAACTTTTATTTCGCGGCGCCACTTCCGGCTTTTACGGCGCAGTCACCGAAGCCCTTCGCGACGCCGAACCTCCGTGGGCCGCGGCCCTTACCGCCATGCTGCTTCTGCCGCTCGCTAATGTCGCAAGCGAATTTCTGGTGCACTGGCTGCGCGGCACACCCAACATCGGCGCTAGCATCGCAGCATCCATGGTATTCACCGCGCTCTCCACCCTCTTTAATCTTTACGCGATGCGTCGCGACGTTTTGGTCGTCTGCTCTAGCCGCAGCTCGTTGCGCCAGGATCTAATCCGCATGCCGCACCTACTTTTCGATTTTGCGATTCTCGCTCCCCTTCGTGCGTTGCACATCTGTTCGCGCATCGTCGCCGCAAAAATGACGGACCACCTATGAACGAATCCGCAACTCATCAGACCTCCAGCAACGCCATTCCCCGCGTCGCGCTTTTCTGCGAAACGTTTCAGGAAATTAACGGCGTCGCTCTCACCGCGCGCCAACTTGTGGCCTTCGCGCAGCGCCACGATTATCCATTTCTCGCTATCCACGGAGGACCGCGCGTCGGGCAATTCATCGAAGGAAGCGTAACCCGCCTCGAATTGCCTCGCGGGGCACTTAGTTTTCGCATCGAAAGCGATCTGCGCTACGACCTTTGGTTCTGGCGTCACGCGCAAGCAGCCCGCCGAGCACTCGAAGCCTTTCGCCCCGGCGTCATTCACGTCACCAGCCCCGGCGAATTCGGCCAGCTCGGCGCATATCTCGCGCACACTCTCAAGATTCCCCTGGTCGCTTCCTGGCACACGAACCTCCACCAGTTTGCCGCACAGCGCTTGAAAAAACTGCTGTCGTTCCTGCCCTCTAAGTGGTCGGAGTTTTCTTGCACGCACGCTGAACGCCTGGCCTTGCGCGCCACTCTGCGCTTTTATAAACTTGCCAGCGTCACTCTCGCCCCCACGCCAGCGCAAGTCGCTTGGCTCGCCGAAGCCACCGGTCGCCCATCCTTCTTAATGGCCCGCGGTGTGGACACCGACAGATTTCATCCGCGCCACCGCACCGTGCGAGACCGCGCTCTACGCCTTGGCTACGTCGGCCGCATCACTCCAGAAAAACGCCTCCGCTTTTTCGTCGATATCGAACGCGCACTTCTCGCCTCCGGCCATACGAATGTTTCTTTCCTCATCGTCGGCGAGGGCAGCGAACGTGCCTGGCTCGAACGCCATCTCACACGCGGCGTGTTCACCGGCGTCCTTCGCGATGCGCAACTCGCCGAGGCCTACGCCAACATGGACCTCTTCCTCTTCCCCTCTCGTACCGACACCTACGGCAACGTCATTCAAGAGGCGGCTGCCTCCGGCGTGCCTTCCATTGTCACCAGCGAAGGCGGGCCGAAGAATCTTGTTGTGTCGGGGAGCACTGGCTTCATCGCGGAAAACGACGAGCAATTTATCGCCAGAACTTTGCAACTTGCCGCGAACTACCCGCAACGACAGGCGATGGGCGCTGCCGCTCGGGTAAATATGCGTGGCGTCTCCTGGGACGCCGCATTTCAGATGACCTACTGCGCGTACCGGTATTGCCAGCATTTAGCCGAAAGCTCTGTGCTCGCGCGAGAATCGCCGCTAGCGCTCGTTCGGCCGGTGGCCGCGAACAAAACTCGCGTCGTTTAAAATTGCAAGTACCGGAAACTCGGTATACCCGCATCCTACTCCGTAGGCCAGGGCTTTGCCGGCCGGTAGTTTAGGTTATTGTTACCTGGCCTCACTTTGGGAGAATTCATGCTCGCGGAACCCGCTCCGGAAACGAAGTCTCCGTTCAAGAATCCTCTGCTCTATTCGTCGATCGCCTTCCTGATCGTGGCCGCGTACGTTGGTTGGATCTTCATTTCGCGCTCTCTGGAAAATCGCGCCATCGAGCGCAATACCGCGGAAAAGCGCGCCGAAATCCAACAGCGGGAGGACCGCAACACCGTCGAACAAATGGGCGGCAAGGAACTTGCCATACAAGCTTTCTATGGCAACCCAGGGATGGTGCGCCGCGGCGAAACAGTGCAGCTTTGCTACGGCGTCGCCAACGCAAAAACCGTAACGCTCGCGCCGCAGGATAATCCCGTGTGGCCTTCCTATAGTCGCTGTGTGGATGTAAAGCCCGCAAAAACCACAACCTACACGTTGACCGCCACGGATGCCGCCGGCCACACCGTAACGCAAAACCTCGAAATTAAAGTCCGCTGACCATTCAAGCCGATAATGAAGCGGCGAAATGTAGCGCAGAGCGCGTCTGCTAATCCTCATTTCCGGGGGCTTCCGGCCCGTTTGCACAAACATTCGAGGATGTCGTCAATGAAAGGAGTGCCCAGGCCTTGCAGACTCCCGCGTCATCCAACTTGCCAGTTCTCCGGAGGTACAAAAACTAGCCGTCTATCATCTATAATGTTCGCTTCCGCGGGTGCCGCCGCTCCGTACCGTATTTCTGGCATCCGGGGAACCTTTGGTGCCAAGAATATGTCTGAAGCAATGTCTGACCCGCTTGCGAAAATTAAGCAGAAGCTCCAGGACGAAATCGAATCGCTTTCGCATGAGCTCAACGTGGAACTACCGAAAGAGATTGCCGTAGCCCGTGCGCACGGCGACCTTTCCGAAAATGCCGAATACAAGTACGCCAAAGAGCGCCAGGGTTACGTAAACGCCCGCATGGGCCAGTTGAAAAAGCGCCTCGGGGATCTCGGGATGCTCAACTTGACGAATATTCCGAAAGATCGCTCCGGCTACGGTTCGCGCATTGTGGTTCTCGACGTGCAAAAAGACAAAAAGATCGAATACAAACTAGTGAGCAGCGAGGAAGGCGACGTCGAAAAGGGTTTGATTTCCACCACTTCGCCCATCGGCAAAGCTTTGCTGAACCGCAAAGTCGGCGATGAAATCGAAGTCACCACACCCGCCGGCAAAAAGGAATTTGAAGTCCTTAAGCTCGTGACCATTCACGACGATATTTAGCGGCCGCTTGTGACTCTCTTTTCTAGACACTTTCACATCTCGGTGCTCAGCGCATGACTCCTGCGCTGATCGTGCACGGCGGCGCGTGGGATATTCCGGACGACGCCGTACCTGCTTGCAAGGACGGCTGCCGCCGCGCGCTAACCGCCGGTTGGGAGGTGCTCGCGCGCGGCGGACACGCTTTGGACGCCATCGAAGCTGCGGTGATGGTGCTCGAAGACGATCCCGTTTTTGATGCCGGCTATGGCTCGCACTTAAATCTTGACGGCCACGTGGAGTGCGACGCCATCGTGATGGAAGCCGCAACGCTGCGCGCCGGAGCCGCTGCGAACCTGCACAAAATAAAAAATCCTATTCGTGCTGCGCGCGCCATTTTTGACCATGGCCCGCATATGATGCTAGTGGCGGACGGCGCGGAGCATTTTGCGAAACAGCACGGCGTACCGCTTTGCCAGCCAGAAGAATTGGTCAGCGAAGCAGAACACGAAGCGTGGATGAAGTGCAAAAAGGACAGTCACGCCAGCCAGCATCACCGTGGCCACGAACAAGGGACGGTTGGCGCGGTTGCGCTGGACCGCGACGGCCGATTATTCGCCGCCACATCCACCGGCGGCACCTGCTGCAAATTGCCCGGGCGTGTCGGCGATTCGCCGCTGATCGGCTGCGGTTGCTACGCGGACGCCGAAGTTGGCGGAGTTTCTTGCACGGGCTACGGCGAAGCCATCATGAAAGTAGTGATGGCCAAAAGCGCCACCGACTTTTTGCGCGCGGAGAATTCGGCCGCCGCCACTAATTCAAGCGCGGTGATGCGTGCCGCACAAGGCGCTGTGGAATTGTTGGCGCGGCGCACGAGTGCGACCGGCGGATTAATTCTTCTCGATCGCGCGGGCGTTCCGGGATTGGCGTTCAACACTCCGCGCATGGCTTACGGTTACGTCGAACCGGGCGGGACATTTTTTGTTTCGGTTTAAATCCAGCCCGGCTTTTGAAACGATATAAATTCGGCGACTAGACTTGGCACTATTCAGCACGATGTTTTTTGACGGAGGATTTTTCTGATGAATTATCGCCGCTTTGGCCGCATGGAGTGGATGGTCAGCGAAATTGGCTACGGCATGTGGGGCATGGCGGGATGGAGCGGCTCCGACGACGCGGAATCACTGGCGGCGCTGCAACGCTCCGTGGATTTGGGCTGCAATTTTTTTGACACTGCGTGGGCTTACGGAGACGGCCATAGCGAGGAGTTGCTGGGTCAGATTTTGCGCGCGAACAGCGACAAGCGTTTGTATGCCGCTACGAAAATTCCGCCAAAGAATCGCCAGTGGCCGAGCCGCCGCGAATTTTCGCTCGACGATTGTTTTCCCCCGGAATATATCGAAGAGTACGTAGGTAAGAGCCTGGTTAACATCGGCGTGGCAACGCTGGACCTCATTCAATTTCACACCTGGGAAGATTCCTGGCTCGACGATAAACGCTTCGCGCCGGCGATTGAAAAACTTCGCGACAGCGGAAAAGTGCGCGCCGTGGGCATCAGCAGCAACCGCTGGGAGCCGGAAAATGGAATTCGCGCGGTGCGTTCCGGGCTGATCGATGCGGTGCAGGTGATTTACAACATTTTCGATCAGAATCCCGAGGATGCACTTTTTCCCTCGTGCCGCGATCACGATGTTGCGGTGATTGCGCGCGTGCCGTTTGATGAAGGCACGCTGACTGGCACGCTCGCGCTCGACAGCAAGTGGCCGGCGGGCGATTGGCGCGGCACCTATTTCGTGCCGGAAAATTTGAAGGCCAGCGTGGAGCGCGCGGAAGCGTTGCAGCCGCTGTTGACACGGGAAATGAATATGCCGGAGATGGCCCTGCGATTTATTTTGAATAATCGCGACGTCAGCACCATCATTCCGGGCATGCGAAAAATCCGCAACGTGGAAGCCAATCTTGCAGCCAGCGTGCGTGGGCCGCTGCCTGCGGCGTTGCACGGCGAACTTCGCAAGCACCGCTGGGATCGCAAGCCCACGAAGTGGTCGCAATAATTTTCTTGCGACAGCAAGACTCACCGCAACAAATTATTGCAAACGCCGCGGCAAACATTGCAATTGCCACATTAAGCGGTTTGCTTCAAGGCGCGCTCGACTAGGGTGAGGCAGCGATCGGCTTGTTCGCGTAATAATTCTTCACGGGTGCCGCGATCGTTCTGAATGTTGTGTAGTTCGTCGGCGATGGCCAATGCGGCGAGTACGGCAATCTTTTGCGTATCCACCGTGGCGGTGGCATCGGCAATGGCGCGCATTTTCTGATCCACAAAGGCTGCTAGTTTTTGTACGTAGGGTTCGTCGAGTTCTCCGCGAATGGCGTAACTTTGTCCGAAGATTTCGACTTTTACCGGCGTGGTCATGGCTGGCCTCCCGGCCAAGAAGCAGCGAGCAATATTCTATATCGGCATTCTAAATGGGGCGGCGGATTCCCAGTTTCCGCATGCGCGCCTGCAAGGTGGTGCGTTTCATGCCGAGCAGTTCAGCAGCGCCACGGGTGCCGGCAATGCGCCATGCGGTCTGGCGCAACGCGCGCAAAATGTGGGTGCGTTCGGCTTCTTCGAGCGTCGTTACTGGCGGGCTGCCGGGCGCCGAAAGCGACGACACGAACTCGGGAAATGAAGTTTCCGCGGCAGCGGCGCCGTTCGCGGACTTCAACTCTGCCACCGGAACGCGCAATTCCTTGCCGGGAGAAAGAATGACCGCGCGTTCGATCAGATTTTCGAGTTCGCGTACGTTTCCCGGCCAGGAATAATGGACGAGCGCTTCCATGGCCTCGCTGGGAACGTATTCGACGGTTTTGTTCAAGCGACGGCTGAATTTTTGCACGAAGTAGCGGACCAGGAGCGCGACATCTTCGGGACGCTCACGCAGCGCGGGAATAGTGATGGGAAAAACATTCAAGCGATAATACAAATCGCTGCGAAAAGCGCGCTCGGCCACAAGCTTTCCAATATCCTGGTTGGTGGCAGCGACGACGCGCACGTCCACGCGCTGCGTGCGGTTGCTGCCGAGTCGCTCGAATTCCTGCTCCTGCAAGACACGCAAAAGTTTGGGCTGCAGTTCGAGCGGCAAATCGCCAACTTCATCGAGAAAAAGCGTGCCGCGATCGGCCAGTTCAAAACGGCCGATTTTCTGATTGATGGCGCCGGTGAACGCTCCGCGTTCGTGGCCGAATAGTTCCGATTCCAGCAAACCCGAGGGAATGGCGGCGCAGTTTACTTTTACGAAAGTGCGTTCGCGGCGAGGGCTGAGGTTGTGAATGGCGCGGGCGATTAGTTCTTTTCCGGTTCCGGTTTCTCCCAAGATTAAAGCAGTGGTGGTGCCGGGAGCAACCAGTTCCACTTGCGCCAGCGCTTTTTTCAGCAGCGGACTGTCGCCAATAATTTCTTCAAAATTAAATTCCGTGCGAATTTCTTCTTCGAGATAAAGTTTCTCTTCGGCGAGTTTATCCTTCAGCGCGTCGATTTCTTTGAAAGCCAAAGCGTTTTCGACGGCGATGGCAATCTGTCCGCCAACCTGCTGCAGAATTTCCACGTCGGGTTGGGCAAACGCCTCCAGCTGGCGGCTGGCAAGATTGAGGGTGCCGAAGGTGTGGCCATGATTAATGAGCGGAACACAACAGATGGCCTGAATTCCTTCGGACTGCAAGATGCGGACAATTTCGCTGGGATATTGATCGAGTTCCGCGCCGCGCGCCAGCAACGGAGTGCCCATGGCGATGGCGCGGCCTGCGGGAGAAGAATCGCGCGGCACGATCACTTCCTGCTTGATCAGTTGCTGGCGTCCCGGAAAATCGAGCGCGTAAATTTTTAGCAAACCGGTGCCGGGATCGAGGAGCGCCAAACTGGTGTAATCCAAGCGGATGACGCGTTCGATGGTGGCGACTATGCCGCGAAAAAGTTCCGGCAATTCGCGCGTAGTAACCAGCAAATTGTTGATTTCGAGGAGCACTTGCAAGCGGTCGCGTTCGCGGGCGAGTTGCTGCTGGAAGGCCTGCGAAGTTTCAAAATTTAAACCATTGTCCACGGCGACGGCGACCTGGCTGGCGACGCGCTGCATGAACTGGATTTCCGATTCGGTGATGCCCTGCGGAACGAAGCGCCCAAAGCCCAGGGCGCCGAGGCGGCGCTGCGCGGAGGTGAGCGGTACGATGGCCAGCGAACGAATGCCGGCGGTACGAATTTGCCGCAGAAATTCCGGGTAGCGAGAGTCCGTGTCGGCGTCCGAAACCACAAAACAATTTTGCGTTTGCCACACCCAGCCGGAGGGGTGATCCGTGACAGAGTTTTCCGAGCCAGCCTTTTTTTCGGAGGGCTGGCGTGTTTCCAAAACGTGAAGCCGCATGACGTTGCGAACGGGATCGTGCAGCGTAAGCGCCAGAAAATCGAAATCGATTACGGAATGGAGGCGTTCGGAAAGATCGTGAAAAAGCGCCGGCAAATCGCGCTGATGCGCGATGGCCTCGCTGACTTCCAGGAGGGCTTCGAGTTGCCGCCGGGAGTGCTCCAGGGGCGCGGTGGGCGCCAACTCCAGAGGGATAATTGCGGGGTCCGCCATAGCTGAGGATAACACCGGGTTTGCGAAAGGCTCAACGGGGAGACAGCGAACAGCAAAATTTAGAGGCTGACCGGTAGACATTAGTATAGGAAAACTAGGAATGGACGATACCTCTGCCCGGGTGTTTTGCGTAAGAGTGTGCCAGCACAGGAGTTAGGTCATTTCGGTATAAAGCGACTGATGGCATGAGAGTTAGTCGCGAGCCGCGTTTTTCGGAGATTTGTAGAACACCGAGCAATTTACTCGGGCCGTAGCGAGGCCGGCGTCGTTATGGCATCAACCGGAACCCGACGCACTACCCAGGACTCGGGCAGGCCGTGCGGTGTTATTGGGGCAGGCCGAGGCGCGACATCAGGCTGGCGTAGCGTGGGTCGCCGTGCAGAATGTCAAAGGCCGGGAAGCGGATGCAGGCCATGAATTCGGAGTCCCGCTCGGAGTAGGCTTTCTCAAGATATTCGAAAGCTTTGTCGCGATCGCCGAGGAGCGCATAGGTGACCGCGATGTTGGTGGGAGGCGCAATGTTGGTGGGATCAAGCATCAGCTTCAGAAAGCCTTGCGCGTCTGGGGAGAAGGATTTAGTTTTTGGCGCGCGGTTCGATTTTTCACCTTCGTTGACCGCATCCGCGTAGTGCCCCATGGAAGCGTAAACTTGCGACAAATAAAAATACCCGGGGCTGAAGGAAGGATCGCGTTCCAGAATTTTCTGGATTTGCGAGGCGGCTTCGGGATAACGGTGCGCGGTCATCAGGGTGAGGCCGTAGTTCATGTTGACGATGGGAGAGAGCGGATCGAGGGACAGGGCGATGCGAAATTCTTCGAGGGACTGGTCAATGCGATTTTCCGGCATCAGATAGAGGAACGCGTAAAAGTAATGCGCGGCGGCGTTATTGGGATTGAGTTCGATGGCACGGCGAAACTCGGGTTCGGAGGCGCTGAACTGCAGCGATGAGGCGAGGAAGCATGCGCGGGCGGAGTGGGCTTCGGAGAGGGAGTCGTCGAGTTCCAGCGCTTTGCGCGAGGCTTCGTCGGAGAGTGCAAATGCTTGCTTGGGGGGGATGAGCACACCGTATCCGGTGGCAACGTTGTAGCTGTCGGCGAGGCCGGTGTAAGCGAGCGCATAATTCGGATCGGCGACGATAGCTTGCTGGAATAGCTCGATGCTTTTTTTGATGCCTTCGGGAGTGCGGCCGTACCACTGCTGGCGGCCCTCGAGATAGAGGCGATAGGCTTCGGGATTACTGGTGCCAGCGCCGCCGAGTTTTTGTTTTTGCGCGCCGGTCATGTGAACTTGCAATTTGCTGGAGACGTCGCGGGTGATATCGCTCTGGACTTGGGTGACATCGGCGAGTTTGCGTTCGTAATGCGAGCCCCAGAGTTCGCTGCCATCGGCGGTGTTGACGAGGTCCGCTTGCACACCGAGTTGATCGCCATGTTGCGTGATGCGGCCCATCAAAACCGCGCTGACGTTGAGAGACTTGCCGATTGACTGCGGGTCTTGTTGATTGCCTTTGAAACGGAAGACGGTGCTGCGCGCCATGACTTTTAGATTGGGCAATTGCGAGAGTGTGCCGATGAGGCTTTCGGTTAAGCCATCGCTTAAGTATTCGTTGTTGTTGTCGGAGGTGGCGTTGACGAAGGGGAGCACGGCGATGGAGGTGACTTTGTGGGCGTCGTCGCGGCCATGGAGAAGATACAAGGCGACGATCAGGGGGCCGACGAGGAAAACAGCCAAGACGCCGGCAACTAAATATTTGCGCGAAGCGGTTGGAGCGGTGACGGAGGAAATATGGGACGAGCTTCCTGTGGCGGCGATGCTGCCGGAGCTTGCTGTGGCGGCAGCGCTGGCGGAATGGCCGGAGTCCAGCTCGCGTTTTAGGCGGGCGAGATCGGCGCGCATGTCGGCGGCACTTTGGTAGCGCAGGTGGCGATCCTTTTCCAGGGCTTTGTTGATGATGCGCTCGAGCTCGGCGGGAACTTCTGGATTGAGGCGAATGGGAGGGGTTGGCGCGCCATCGAGGATAGCTTTAAAAATCATGGCGGAAGTCTCGCCGCGAAAGGGGAGCAGACCGGTGGCCATTTCGTAGAGGACCGCGCCGAAAGAAAATAAATCGGTGCGGGCGTCGAGTTCCTTGCCGCGAACTTGTTCGGGAGACATGTACGCGACGGTACCGAGGGTGCTGCCGGGACTGGTTAGATGCTCGGCACTGACGCCGGCGGTGAGATCGCCGGCCATGGTGGCGCCGGAGGAGCCCGCGGCAGTGAAGGTAACTTTGGCGAGGCCAAAATCGAGAATCTTGGCGTGGCCGCGCTTGGTGACGAAGATATTTGCGGGCTTGATGTCGCGATGCACGATGCCTTCGGCGTGTGCGGCGTCGAGGCCGTCGGCGATTTCGGTGGCCAGCGTGAGAAGCTCTTCGGTTTCGACAGGCTTACCGGCGATGCGATGCTTAAGGGTGAGGCCATCGAGAAATTCCATGGCAATGAAGGCTTGGCCGTCCTGTTCGCCGATGTCGTAGATGGTGCAGATGTTGTGGTGATTGAGCGCGGAAGCGGCCTGCGCTTCACGCTGAAACCGAGCGAGGGCTTGCGGATCGCGTGCGACGTCTTGCGGCAGAAATTTCAGCGCGACGAAGCGGCGCAGGCGCGTGTCTTCAGCTTTGTAAACGACGCCCATGCCTCCGCCGCCGAGTTTTTCGACGATGCGATAGTGAGAAACGGTTTGGCCGATCAGCGCGGAAGAATCTGGCATTGGCTGGACATGGTAAGTGGTGCGATGCGGCAAGTCAACGAAAGCACGTTAAACGGGCACTCACAAAAATCACGACTGACGCGACAGCAGCCTCGCTATTTGCTGGGCCGAAATCCATCTCCAACAATACCGATTGGCATCGCACGCAATCCTTCTCTTACGATTCACTCAATCGCATCTCCACCGCGGCGCGAGGCCGCCTGATGTAGACTAAGCTCACCGGAAACGCCGCAATTGTTCGCGTTTCTACTAAACATACGTGCACCAAACCGAACGAATCGTCGATTCTTATCGCGCCGCGACGGTCAAAGCCGCTTGGTACGGACCTTCGCTCGCAGAGTTGTTAGCGCAGATTTCGCCTGAGCTTGCGATAACGCCGCCGGTTCGAGGATCTCATTCAATTTCGGAGCTGCTTCAGCATCTGCTCCTTTGGAATGAAAGAATTCGCAATACCTCCGATAGTAATCCGCTGCCGCGTTGGCAGCCCGAAAAGGAATGGGCCGAGCCGCCGATTCCCTGGACTGAACTCGTGTCACGTTGGAGCGAAAGTCGTGAGCTCCTCGAAGGGAAGATTCGGAACTTTCACATCGAGGATTTGGCAAAACAGGTTCCTGGGCGTAACTATCCTTACGAAACTCTGCTCCAGGGAATCGTCGAACACACAATTTACCATTCCGGGCAAATCGCCATGATATTGAGCATGCTCCGGTCGGGATACTTCTAGCGCCCGAATCACGGGCAATATCATCTCCCCCGATTTATTCGGTGGTCAGATTCTAAATCTTGATAGGCCGGATTACTGCTCACTTGGCTTTCCCAGAAGATTGCTTCTCCGATACCGCGTTAATCGCCCAAGCGCCGCGACGGTTCGCTTCGATTACTTCTCGAACGCCGGTTGCAGGATAACTTCCGTCTAGCCGACCATCCGGAGTTGGCCTCTTTAATCACCACAAGCGCGTTTTTCGTGATGGATTGGGATTAAGTGCAGAGTCAAGAATTCCTCTAGCACGCCTACGTTGACTTGCGTTCTATCCCCAACCTAAGATGAGCGATAGTGACTGACTTTTCCTCTCTGATCGGCCGCACTGTCTCCCACTATCGGATTTTGGCGGAGCTCGGTGGCGGTGGAATGGGCATCGTGTACAAAGCCGAGGACACGCGGCTACACCGTGCCGTCGGTTTGAAATTCCTGCCGGGCGACATGTCCGACGATTCCGCCGCTCTGGAACGCTTCCGGCGGGAAGCACAAGCCGCATCGGCGTTGAATCACCCAAACATTTGTACCGTTTACGACGTCGGCGAGCAAGACGGCCGGCAGTTTATCGCCATGGAGTTTCTCGACGGGCAGACGTTAAAGCACCGGATTTCCGGCAAGCCGGTGCCGCCGGACGAAGTGCTGGAGTTTGGGATTGAGATTGCGGACGCGCTGGACGCGGCCCACGCGAAGGGGATCGTCCACCGCGACATCAAGCCCGCGAATCTCTTCGTGACGGGGCGCGGACATATCAAGGTTCTGGATTTTGGCTTGGCAAAGCTGGCACCGGGGCGCGGCGCCGTGGATTTTTCGGCGATGCCTACCGTCACCGACCTCGAACAACTCACTCATCCGGGCTCGGCGATCGGCACCTTCGCGTACATGTCTCCGGAACAGGTGCGGGGCGAAGAAGTAGACACCCGCACGGATTTGTTTTCGTTCGGTGTAGTGCTCTACGAAATGGCGACGGGAGTTAAGCCGTTTCGTGGCGAGACTTCGGGCGTGATCGCGGAAGCAATTCTTAACCGCGCCCCGGTGGCGCCACTGCGGTTGAATCCCGATCTTCCGCCAAAGCTGGAAGAGATCATCAACAAAGCATTGGAGAAGGACCGAAAGCTGCGCTACCAGAATGCCGTCGACATGCGCGCGGATTTGCAGCGGCTGAAGCGGGATTCGGATTCGGGGCGTAGCGCCGAGGTAGCGGCCGGGGCGTCCGTGAAGTCCGCGACAAAAAGCACGGGAATTCGAAGAGCGATGATGAGTTTCGTAGCGGTATTGATCGTAATACTGGCGGTGGGCGGCTGGCTGTTTTTCTCCCGCAAGGCGCACGCACTGACAGACAAAGACACCATCGTCCTCGCGGACTTCGCCAACTCCACCGGCGATCCCGTTTTCGATGGCACACTGCGGCAGGGTTTGGCCGTGCAACTTGAACAATCTCCTTTCTTAAGCCTTGTTCCTGAGGACCGAGTCCAACAAACGCTGCGCATGATGAGCCAGCCTGCCGATGCGCACCTGACTCCGCAACTCGCGCGAGAAGTCTGTCAGCGCACCGCCAGTGCCGCCGTGCTTCATGGTTCAATCGCAGCTCTAGGAAACCAGTATGTCCTGGGACTACGAGCGGAAAACTGCCGCACTGGGAAAGTGCTCGATGACGAACTGGTCCAAGCCGCTAAGAAAGAAGATGTGTTGAATGCCCTGACTCGAATGTCCAGCAAGTTTAGAACGCGCGTCGGCGAATCGCTTGCCACCGTTCAGCAGCATGATGTCCCCCTCGAGGAAGCCACCACGTCTTCGCTCCAGGCTTTGCAAGCCTACAGCACCGGCTGGCAACGTAACGCCTCGGCGGGTGCCGATGCCGGTCTGCCCTTTTTCAAACGCGCCGTGGAGATCGACCCGAAATTTGCGATGGGCTATGCTGCGCTCGGGCTCTACTATGGCACGACTGGTGAGTCCGACCTTGCCGCGGAGAACAGTCGCAAAGCCTACGAATTACGCGATCGTGTAAGTGACAAAGAGAAGTTTTTCATCACTGCCTATTATGATGGCCGAGCAACAGGAAACCAAGAAAAGGCACAGCAGACCTGCGACCAGTGGGCGCAAATTTATCCCCGCGAATGGACACCTCACACTTTCCTGTCCGGTTTCATTTATCCTGTGCTTGGCAGATATGAAAAGGCAGCGGAAGAGGGTCGTAAGGCTATTGAACTTGCTCCAGACACTTACACTGGATATTTCCTTCTTGGCTACAACTATGTTTACCTTGACCGCCCTGCAGAGGCTGAAGACGTGCTTCGGAGGGCGTCCGAGCGAAAAATGGAAGCTCCTTTCCTGTCGCTTCTGCGATTCGATCTCGCCTTTTTGAAAGGCGACAGCGCAGGCATGCAACGGGAGGTGGCCGCGGCTCAAGATAAGCCTGGCGCCGAGGACTGGATTTCGGACCGCCAAGCTTTTGCGCTGGCGTATACCGGTCACCTGCAAGAAGCCAGAAGGTGGTCACAGCGAGCGAGCGATTTAGCACGCCAGGCAGGACATCATGAAAGGGCAGCGCTATTTGGAACCAGAGCCGCATTGTGGGAAGCCTTTTTCGGGAATGTGCGTTTGGCAGAGCGGACGGCCAAGGATGCACTTGAGCTTGCCAAAAACCGGGAGGTCAAGTATGGCGTAGCACTCGTGCTGGCCATGTCGGGCGATGCTTCCCAGGCTCAGTCTCTGGCTAATGATTTGGAACGAGATTTCCCCGAGGACACTTCGGTCCGATTCAATTACCTCCCGGCTGTTTACGCGACTCTGGCGCTGGACCATGGCGATCCTTCGAAGGCGATCAAACTTCTCCAAGTTGCCGTTCCTTACGAATTAAGCAGTCCGCGCAGCGCCACATTTGCGTATTTTGGAGCCCTCTATCCGGTCTATGTGCGCGGCCAAGCATACTTGGCCGCCCGCCAAGGTGCCGAGGCCGCCAGGGAATTTCAAAAAATTGTGGATCACCGCGGAATCGTGATTGGAGACGCGTTCGGCGTGCTTGCGCATCTCGGCATGGCCCGAGCTTACGCAATGCAAGGTGACACAGCCAAGGCTCGCAAGAACTACCAAGATTTCCTCACTCTTTGGAAGGACGCCGATTCCGAGATTCCCATCTTGAAAAAAGCGAAGGTGGAGAGTGCGAAGCTGCGGTAGCGTGTTGCTCCTCGGTGGAAGCTCGATTAGCGCTTGCCTTCGATTGCGAACGCATTACGGGCTAACCGTAATGTTATTCCGAGTCAGAAGACACATTGCGGGGAGTCGAGACCTCTCAGCACTTGCCTGCGTAGTCCGCAAACCGGACATCTGCTTTCCGCGATTCCACACTTTTCCGCGTTAATCGCCCAAGCGCCGCGACGGTTCGCTTCGATTGCTTCTCGAACGCCGGTTGCAGGATAACTTCCGTGTAGCCGACCATCCTGGAGTTGAGCGGCTTCGTTCTAAGGTACGGCGTCTTTCGGATCCGCTTAGGAGTAGTTTGAGAAAGCGAGATTTGGCAGACTGGTGGACTTCGGGGGACGGCGAGTTGATAGGGATCCAAGACAAGATCGCCGAGGTTCAGGACAAGGGTTATTGCATACTCAGAGAACATTTTGCGTCGCCCTTGATCAATTCTTGCCGAGACGCGTTTTGGCCGCTTCTCCTCGCTTATCTAAAAATCCACGGCAACAAGCCGAACCGCGGCCCGCATCGCCACTTTCTCCCGATGCCCTTCGAGCCACCATGCTTCATCCCAGAATTTTTCTTTGACAATGTGGTGCTGAATATCGTGCGGGGCGTGATGGACGACAGGGTAGTCACTGATCAGTGGGGCTGCGATGTGTCCCTCCGAGGCTCAGATCACCAGGGAATTCATGTTGACTATCAGCGTCCGTTATTCGCTGAAGCTCCTGACCTTTCGCTACCCGTTTATGTCTTGGTCGTCAGCTTTGGCTTAGTCCGGATAACGTTGGAGAATGGCCCTATCGAAATTGCGCCCGGCACACACCGCATGCCGAGAAAGGAAGCGCTTCGAGCGGTGGAAGCCGGTGAGATTGGAATGCAGGCAGTCTCGCTGGAGATCGGCGACGTACTTATTCGGCATCCTTGGGCGTTGCATCGAGGCTCACCAAATTCAACCTACACGCCCCGTGCCCTTGTTAGTATCCGTTACGTGCGTCGCTGGTATGCTGACAACAGTCGCGAGGTTGATTTACTTCCCCGCGCTGTTTGGGAGTCGCTGACATCCGACCAACAGAGTGTGATGCGGTTTCCAGTCAGAGACCGATAGCTCGCGCCTAGACTAGCGTTTGTCGTTGGTTCCGGTGGTTTCACGGGCTGCCCTTCCATAATCCGGTAAGGTCAGGTTTGTCGACATAACCGGGAGTAAGGTGATGAGAAGGGCGTTGTCAGGACTGATCTTCTAAGCATGACGCACGTAGCGGTCTTATTCGTCTCTCGTCGTGTGGTTGTCTAAGAGCTGTGCGTGGCTCCTCCTGAACCGCTTCGATGCCTAGCTAGCGAATGCTGATACGGTTTTTGCAGGCCAGGTTGGGACCATTCCGACTTGAATCTTGCTCTCCATGGCGCATCGCAGGCAGTGGATCGAAGGTCAACTCATGCTCAATATGAAACTAGCCTAATGCGGTCGGAAGGTCGTCCCCGTCTCCAGCAGAGTTTTCAATCGCGAGAGAATTCGCGGCCACCCATCCGCGTTTTGAGCATACGCCGGATCCTCTTCCGCCCAGTCATCGTTCGTTACCACAACCTTCACCGCCTCCGTCTCTGGAGTCAGCTCCACCTTCACTCTCGACATCACCGCCCCATCGCCCATGCCGAACTTGTACTCAAACAGCTTCGGCGGCTCCGCCCGCAGCACCTCACCCGTCACATACCGCATCGGCTTCCCATCCTTGCTCGGCCCCGACCAGGTCATCGCGCCGCCAGGCTTCAGGTCCAACTCAAAGTCCGCGCCCATGAAGATCTTCTGATTCGCCTCCTTCGAAACGAACCCATCCCAGACCTTCTCCACGGGGGCGGCGATGTAATACGTAAAAATCAGTGGGGCCTTCGCCATATCAATCCTCCAAGCACTCCTCGAAGATCATGTAGCGCCTGCCTCAGACTCTAGCAAAATATCCAATCGAAAGACCAGC
>Ga0182024_10008775_pt1 | contig 21154 bp, 18 predicted proteins | sample P32metaG_FD_120480 | JGI IMG/M metagenome (GOLD analysis project Ga0182024, IMG submission 120480) | Permafrost microbial communities from Stordalen Mire, Sweden - P3-2 metaG (Illumina Assembly) | ecosystem: Environmental > Terrestrial > Soil > Wetlands > Permafrost | place: Sweden: Stordalen...
GCCGGCAGATCGGATTGAGACCACGAAGACATTGAGGGCCGGAATCATCGGTGCGGGACGAATGGGGATCACCCACCTCGCTCTCCTCGGCAGCCAACCCAACCTGAAAGTGGCAGCCGTTGCCGACGACTCTCAGTTAATGAGCCGCGCCCTTGGGAGATACCGTCCGGACATACGGTTGTTCAACGATTACACCAGAATGCTTAAGGAGGCGGAATTGGATCTGGTGGTGATCGCCACGCCGCCTCAACTGCATGCTCCGATGATCGACGCGTCGTTGGACGCAAAGGTGTCCGTTTTTGTCGAAAAACCTTTCACGCTGAGTGCGGAAGAAGCCAGGCGATTGACAGCCAGAAGTCTCAAAGTCCGCGCAACCTATCAAGTTGGTTATGTGAACCGTTTTAACGACATTTTTATGAAAGTCAAACGTCTGCTAGACGAGCAGACGCTTGGACGGCTTATCAGCTTTCGTTCCGATATGTTCGGACGAACCGTGACGCGACCGGCCAGCGGTTCAGGCTGGCGAGGCAACCGGAAGGCTGGAGGCGGTTGTCTTTATGAGTTTGGCTCACACGCCATCGACCTGATGGTGTACTTCTTTGGTAAGCCGGCGCGAGTTACGGGGAGTTGCCTGACTCCGGTGTATTCAGCCGATGTGGAGGATATGGTCCGGACAAACGTTCTTTACGACAATGGATTAGTCGGAAGCCTGACGACGAACTGGAGCGACGATAGCTTTCGGAAGCCGACCAACAAAATAGAAATCCTCGGCGAGCATGGCAAGATTCTGGCGGACCAACACGAGTTAAAGGTCTATCTCAATCGTCCGGATCCTCCCTATGTGAAGGGATGGAATACGGTCTACATTACGGATTGTTTCACTCCGGTGCCATTCTACGTTCGCGGCAACGAGTTTACGCGTCAGATAGACCACTTTGTCGAGAGGGCAATGAATCCGAGCAAGCCAAACCTGTGCGGATTCTCCGATGCGTCCCTCACACAGGACGTAATCGATATGGTATTTGCCGATGCCGGGGTGGAGAACTAAATGGTCGAGCTTGATTCAGTTATTCTCGGGGATAATCAGTTCTTCGGCATCAATCACATGTCGCAGGAGAAAGCTCAGCAACTGGCAGAGCGATTCAACGACATATCCACGGTCTGCGACGCATACAGGACTGCGTACGACGTAGGCATTCGAGCATTTATGTTAAACAGCAATGACAAGGCCGGGGAGATCTGCGACTTCTTTCGCAACCATCGCTCCGACTTCCAGGATCTGGTGCTTTACCCGTCAATTCCCTATCCACACAAGTATGCGAATCTGGTGGCGGAACAAGGAATACTGGGAGCGGTTCAGGAAGTTTTTTCCGGCCAATCCGCGATGAATCTGCTCGGACTCGCAGGCAAAGGCCTTTCGCTGATCACCGGCGATATGACCCGGATTCTCACCATGCTGGTAGATGTGGAGATGAAGATTTACCGGGGCATGGACTTCAAGGCGATTTACCTGCAGAACATCGTCACCGATCTACTCCTGGGTTTGGAGTTTCGTGATGTCTTCGTCGAGTACTGCCGCTATGTGGAGAAGAAGTTTCATGCGGCTCCGGGCTTTTTGACCATGAACATTCCCCGGCTTGCGTCTTACCTTGAATCCTGCGGGATTCAGAATGCAGTTCTTTGCGGGGCGGTAAACAAGCGGGGATATCTGATGTCACCGGATATCGCCAGCTACGAAACTTACTTTCGCGGACCGCAGCGGTATCCAATGACGGCGATGTCCATCTTTGCCTCAGGCGCCATCCCGGCGCACGAAGCCGTGGACTATATAGGCCAGCAGGGGATCCGATCGATTGTGTTCGGCGCCTCCACGCGCACGCATATGCAGGCAACGCTGGAGCTAATCAAGGGAATTGCATGAGTTCCGTGTGCGAGGTAGCCATAGTCGGAACTGTTGGATTGCCTCCAAAATACGGAGGGTTCGAAACCCTGGCGCATTTTCTCGTCCTCCACCTCGGTCAGAAGATGCAATTCACTGTTTACTGCAGCGGCCCGGATTACCCTCTGGTGCGTCCGGCAACGTATCTCTCCTCCAGGCTGAAGTATTTGCCCTTCCGCGCAAATGGCGCACAGAGCATAGCCTTCGATATGGTTTCGCTCATAGACAGCTGCTTTCGGGCAGATGTTATCCTGCTTCTCGGTGTATCCGGGGGGATCTTTGTGCCGTTGTGTCGGCTCTTCCGCAAGCGGGTGATCCTGAATATAGGGGGACTGGACTGGCAGCGATCGAAATGGGGCAAATGGGCAAGTCGCTTCCTTCGGCTCTCTGAATCGGTATCCGTCAAGTGGGCAGATGTTCTGGTTGCAGACAACTCCGGTATCGCGTCATATCTTGCCGCAGCGTATGGAAGGGACAGTGTTCTGATTGAATACGGCGGGGATCAGATCAGCCTGCCGCCGGTCACCGACGAACGGCTGAAACGTTATGCTTTTTTAAGTTCCCCTTATGCGTTCTCCGTAGCAAGGATTCAGTCCGACAACAATATCGAAATGATTCTTGATGCATTTGCGCGCTCGGAAAACAAGATTCTGGTGTTGGTCGGTAACTGGGCAGGCAGTCCTTTCGGTCGCGAACTGAAAGCGCGCTATATCGATTACCCGAATCTTCACCTACTCGAGGCCATTTACGACCCAGATGAGCTCAACGCGCTGCGCGGTCACTGTTCGGTTTACATTCATGGGCACTCCGCCGGCGGAACCAATCCCAGCCTGGTAGAAGCAATGCATCTGTCGCTTCCTATTGCAGCCTTCGACGTAATCTACAACCGCGCTACCACTGAGGAAGCCGCGCGCTACTTTAAAACCGCTGACGAGTTGGCGGATCTGCTCAATCGTGTGACGCCGGCCGAATGGGAAATGCAGCGTGCGGTGTTGAAGGAAAAGGCTGTCCGCCGTTACCAATGGAGCACAATCGCGGCCAAGTATGCTGAGGTTCTGAACGCGTGACCAATTGCCACATTGATGACCGCCGGTTAATGCGGTCGAAATGTCGTACTGACAACCGTCCCTATTGAAGCAGTGACGTATTTGGATCAAACACAATTCCCACGGAGATTTCGCGAAGCGTAAGAGATGCGCCTTGCGCGGCCGGCAGGACGAGACTCACAGATCGACCTCTTCGCTACATTCATCGCTGTTTCCTGAAGACCATGAGATCCTGATACTCGGTCGTCTCTGCCAAGGGGCCATGCACTGTCCCCCAAAGAGGGCCGGCAAAGATTGACATTCCATTCTCCGCGAAGGTGGATGATAGGAACTCGGAATTGTAAGCAACTGCGATGCCGGGTATCGCCTCGTCTGCGTAGCTGTGCTGCTGGGAGTTAAATGGAAACTGCCTCTCCATCTCCCGGTCGAGAAAAAAAGCCGAGAAGAAGCAGCGCCCCCCAGGTTTAAGGACACGGGAAATCTGCTTTGCGTAATTCCGGACCTCATCCGTCAGCATGTGCGTAAAAACGGAGAGCAGAAACACGACGTCGAAGGTCTGATCGGGGTAAGGCAGGACGTACTCCGTGGCGATAAATTCGCCGTTGGGGTTGTACAAATCATTTCGAACATCAAGAAGCTCGAATGAGAATCGCTTTCCTTGCAGCAGGCGATTGCTTCTTGCGGATTTCAACGCTACGGGTTCAATGTCCATCCCGGCGAAATTCCCGTCGTTGAGAAAATCCGCAAGTGCGAATGCAGTGCGTCCGCAACCGCATCCAATTTCCAGGGTCTTGGAGTCTGGGGTCAGCAGCGCATGGGCGCGAAGTAACTTCGCTATCAACAGGCCCTCTTCGATAAATCCATTCCCTCCGATGTCCTGGCTAATTCCAGCGGAACGTACACGGATCGAAAACGGCGGGAGATAAGATCGTCCCTTAATACGGCGAACGATAAAGTCAAATGGATCGACTGTTTGGAGAACGACACTGACGACGGGATTTTGCCACGTAGCACCACGAATCATACTACGAGCCAGGGAGCGTATGGACAATGAGATTCCTCCCGCGGAACTGTTGTTGATTACTCCCTCGATGCACTCGACCGCGCATTTGCGAAAATGGCGTCGAACGACCATAATATCCAGCGCTCCTGAAAGGTCGAGTTAGACTTTCGCCAGGATTGATTGGCGAATTCATACCCCTCTGCTGCCCGGCAAAGCCTGCCCCCACAATTTGAAAGTTGCGTGTTGTTGCCGAAATGAGTCCGTACGCGTCACCACTAGCTCATACATTGCGGCAATCGCCAGAAACCCGGTCGAACTTACGATCAGCGGGTTTGTTCCGGCGATTCCGAGAAATGCAAAATACGCCAATGCCATAGTGAAGAGCCCGCTGGCAAATAGACGGTAGCCAATCCACATCAGCCCCGCAGCAAACAAAATAGTCATTGGCAAGCCATATACGCGCACGAGTTCCAAATAGGTCACTTCAGTTAAAATTGTCCAACTTTCAAAGCCCTCGCTATAAAAGGCGCTATTTGCACCTTCGCCAAATAGCAACACTGCGGGTTTTGATTCGAATTCCTGTTTATAAGAATGAATATGTTTTAACTTAATCGCGTTGGACCCTTCCTGCATATCCGTAAAGTTCGGTAGGACTGTCGCAGCCGCAATTACCGCAACGATTGCTCCAAGAGTCAACGCTGGCACCAACCCGCTTACTCTGCGTACTTTCCTCATCGTAAGGATTAGCGCGATAGACAGCGCTGCAAGAATGTCGGCGCGGGCTCCTGACAATATCAAAGCTACACTGAACAGCGAGCACATCAGAACAGATGAAAGCTTCCTTATTCCATATTGGGTCGCCCGATCAAAGTAGTAGGAAAATGGGAAGATCATGATGGGCAATGCCCCGTAATAAAACTCCCCTATTCCCAGGCCGAGCAAATTGCGGCCCGGCCAAAACACGCCGTTCTTCTTGTCCGCGATGAACAGACTTAGGCCCAGGAATAACTCCGGGGAAAACAGGCTTAACACCACTAAGCCAATCGTCACCATTGCGAGTGCGGGACTCAACTTAACGATATACGATATCAAGTCAATTTCTTCACTTATTAATACCAGTACTATTGAAAAGAACAGAAAAGACTTCATCACCCCGAGCGGCGCCTCGCCGCTGTGCAAATCGGAAGTCAGCAAGCCAATCGTTGTCGATATGAACGGCACGACTACCGCCACCCCCAAGGCAACGATCCATATGTATCTCGGCAATTTTCGGCGACGCTCTTGATCTATGCGACGACTTGGAATCATCTGGCGGTAAATCCAGATAAGGAAGATAGTTGCGAAAACCGGCTCCTTTAAGTGCAATATCGCGCCGGAGGTATCCAATAGCGAAAGAAGAACCAGCGCGGAGACGGCCACTTGCAGCAACACCCTGGATGGTGTTTTATGCGGCTTTTCCAACTCGAGTATCTGCGTCAACCCTGGACCTCCTTCAGCATGATTCTACCCCCTTCTCACGCGCGCAAGTTCAGCAGTTTGAAGTGCGCTAGCCCGCAATCGGACCCAGACGCCCGCGCACGCCATCGACGACAGCACCCACCATGACGGTAAAGCTTCGCCATCTGTCTTGCGAATACCATGCATGCACCGCAATGTGTTTCGGAATTCTGAGAAGCATGGCGGTAACCCATTTCCAGCCCATCCCCTTTGGCCTGAGCAAGTAGGTGGCATTCCGCACGATGTAGTAATTTCTGGTGATGCTGTGCATACTGAAGCTGTGACTGAACAGCTCCACGGAAGCGTCTCCTATGCTGTGCTCCATTACAGCATCGGGGACGATGAAGTTCCTGAATCTCTTACTGCGCGCCCGGAGGCCCCATTCAGCATCGACCCAATCGATGAAGAGATCCTCTCTCATCGTCCCGACCTCCTCAAGTACGGAGGACCGTATCAGGGAACCAGAAGAGATCAGCCAGTCTGCTTCGACGGGACCGCTGCCTGGAGGCTCAATAAACACCTTTTTGGCCCGAAACCATGCGTACCTGATGGCATATGAAAGAACCTGAGACTTTTGATCGACGAACAGAGGGCCTACGGCGCCAACCCGGATGCCGGAGCCAGCAAGTTCACGTTCCGAGCGCAGCAATTTCTCTATCAGTCGGGCAGGAGGCACGGTATCCTGATCCAGAAAGAGCACGTGAGAGAAGCTCCTGCGCGAGCATTCACGGATTCCCGCATTTTGCGCAGCTGCAATGCCTTGGTTGCTCCCCAAAGGCAGGTACTGTATGAGTTTTTGCGACTTGCAAAGGAGAGGGGCCAATTCCGCCGAGGGATTGGGAGTATTGTCGACAATGAAAACGGCTTCGACCTGCTCGCAGACGCTACGGAGCGCACGCTCCAGAAGTGCAATATCGGGGTGATACAGGACGATGACGGCGGCCACCATGATTCCTCTCAGTCACCTGGCAATGGGATAGCCCAAGAGCCGATCCATGCGATTTATCGCCCTCACTGCGAAGAGCCATGCCTCGGCTAGGGGGAGGGGGAGTCGAAACAAGGGATGAATAAAAACCCAGTATCGGGGGTTATCGCGAAAAAGGCCCTTTAGAATTGTTATCGCATCCTCCTGCTGGTGAGTGCTGTGATTCCCGCGCCGGCTCTGTAGCGTGGCCCATGGGAACCAGGATTGAATTGTTCGATTCAGAATGGCGCGACCAACCGGGCTCTGGAGTCCAAAGAATTCTTTTACAATCGCCTGCAGATTTGTGCCGAATACCTGACAGGCGCCATACCCGCCTGAATTTTCCACGCAACCCGCGACCAGATTGTCCAGGAAACATGCGCAAATGGAATCGGCGCGCAGCAAAATGAACGTCCAGGTGAGTTGCGCCAGATTTGTTCCGATCAACCTTCTCAAGTCGCCATGCGGAAGCCGTTCGATGGAGGCTTTTCGGACGATGATTCCACTAATAAACGTCATCCCGGTGGAAACATAGAGAGCAAAGTCTTGAGGAAGAGCGAATACCTTCATCTTGTGCGAAAACTTTGTAGCATTCGAGGCCAAGTACCTGCCGCGAAACGTCTCAGCGGGTATGTGCAGTAGGTCGTAGATTCGATTTTCAAGGTGTCGAAGAACCTCCTGCAGACCGCCGGGAACGATAACGTCGTCATCTCCGAATATCCAGACATATTCGCCTGCCGCCATTTCGAAGCAGCGAATGAAATTGGCGTCTGCGCCGATGTTTGTTTCATTCCGGTTATAAGTCACGACGAGCCCCTTTTTGCGGAAGGACTCGACGACAGCGGGCGTCTCATCCGGCGACGAATTGTCCGAAATAATTAATTCAACTCGCGACTCGCCGGTGAGTTGGGGCAGAAGGAATTCGAGTAATTGCGCCAGGCATGCGCTGCGATTGTAAGTCGGGATTGCTAAAGTCAGAAGAGGGTTCTCAGGCGGCATGCCAGATCCTCCGATACTTCAGAAAAGTATACGTGCCGAGTGGAAGCCCCATAAGAAGTCCGACCAGCAAAGAACCAACCACAACACCCAACGCGCCATAGCTTCTGCCAAGAAAATAGGTTGAGGCTCCAACCAGGATCGCCCCGAGAACTGAGTTCAGAAGGAACTTCTCCTGTTTGTGCGCCCTGAGATATGTTGCCTCGGCAAAGATAATCACGTTGAGCGGAGCCGTCACAAGGAGGATTCCGAGCGAGAGCGGGTCAAGCACGCGGTGGGCAAATGGTAGGTGGGCCCAATTCAAGTACACGACACCGGTCCAGACGGCAACAGCGCCAATTGCGCAGACGGTGAAGGACTGCATTACCGACTGAAAGAAAAGCTGGTCGAGCTTTGCGTACTCCTTCCGCGCAATCAACGTTCCGAATGGCGCGGCCTTGGTGTTGACCCACGACACGGCAACCGTCACAAGAGCGATGGACAAACTAAGAGACATCCCCATCTGGCCGGCGACGATCGCGCCGCGAAATGCAAAGAGGACTGGGTTGTAGAGCTGGAAGATGAAGTAACCGCTTAGCCAGCTGACCGCTATGCGCCACTGAAAGGGCCACACTTCCTTCATCCAATGAATGCGATGCTCGCCCGACCGATGGCGCATCAATGGAACCAGAAGCTCCCGCCGCAGAAAAAGCCAAAAGGAAGCGACGCCGGCATTGCCGGCGATAATCATGGCGGGGGCGAACAGCCCATGGTGCGCTGCCAACGCCAGCCAGGCGAGCGAGCTCCCGGTCATCGCCTGGGCCAATCTGAGCCGTGCCACGTTGGGCACAAACCCGCAACCTTCCATAAAAGAGAGAATCGGATCAAGCTGGAAAGTCAGCGTTGCTGCAATTGAGGCCGCAATCCAGGGCAGGCGCCAGGAAACGTTCCCGGCCCCCTGCTGATGCGCGGCAAAGAAATGCAAACCGGCAGTCAGTAGAAATACAGCCAGGACAACTGCTGCGGCGGTGTACCAGCGCACCGTTTTTTGAAGGACCGAAGCCAGCCGCGCGTGGGCGACAAGGTCCCCGGAGATGACGCCGCCGGGGAGAAATATCAGATGCGCGCGCTCATGGCTCGCCATCTGCAAAATAACTAACGAGAAACCTAATTCAAACACGATCTGCAACGCGATGAGGCTGCCAAAGGTGTAATAGTACCCTTGTTCCGCAGGCGACAGGAAGCGCGCGATGAGAGCTACGGTAACCAGACCTGCCACGCTGGCCCAGCCTCTCGCAAGGATGGTAAAGCCGATCGCCTTATCGATGCCAAGCCTGTGCCGCAGCCAGTTCCGCATGTCTCCGTGACGTCGTGTGAGCCAAGCAGCCTGGACTGAGTTTTCTGAAATTTTGGGCATTATTGACGCCTCGACATCGAAATAGAAGCTCGTCTTGAACATTCTTGGAACATAGGATAATCATCGGCGTTGAGGCAGGTGGATGTCGCTGCTTCGTCTTATCACCGCACTGGCCACATTCTAGTACGCACATGCGTAGAGGAAACTACTTCGCTTTCCTCGCCAAGAACCTCCCGATGAGCCCTTTCATCCATCCAAAGTCCACAACATCTTCCGCGTCATCGATAATTTCCAGCCCGACGATAGACGCGAGCAGGGTCAGGATACTCGTGCGATCGAATTTGTTTATATGCTCGTGAATGCCGATTGGAGTATCAATGATCTTCTGCGCAAAATCTTCGCGAACAGATTGAGTCAATTCGAGAGGCACCTCTATGTACATTAGACCGCCGGGGCTCAGGAGTCGCGCCGCCTCGACCACCAACGCCCTTGGATTGCCTACGTGTTCGAGCACGTGCATGCATGTCAGAAGCGAGTATGCTTCGAGCCGCGGAGCCGCGAGTTTCTCCACCTTTCGGGCATCCACGGAGGAATGGAGCGGCGCATTCGACGCGTCGTAGATATAAATGCTCTCAAAATGCCCGTAGGCGAAGGAAGGAATAAACCTGCCGTCGCTCCCGCCGTAGTCGATCATTGCACCGCCCGCGAAATAGCTCAGATTCCTGCTCAGAAAGCTGCCGACGGCAGCATTCCTGCCCTCGACCTCAAGCGGATGGCCTCCGACATCTTTCGCTAATCGCGCATAATTCGGCTCAACACTAATCCGATCCCGATTGTAGTTTTCCGAACGATAATCATGATAGAGTCCCAGCAAGTCCTCAAAGGAATATTCGTGGCATGGAGTAATGCCGTGGCACGACGCACAAGCCTGCATATGGGTTCTGAATTGCACCGGCGGCTTAAGCTTTGGCGGGCTGAAGATTCTCCCGATTTTCCGCAATGCTCGAATGGGCCGCGAAGGCGCCTTTATCTCAATCGTATTGGCTCTAGCGAAAAGCAGGAAGTCATCTTTTCCGGTATCCACGCGGAGACGAAAGAACTCCTCGTACTTTCCAATTGGCAAAATGCTTGTATCGATGCTTCCACAGATCCGACATGTCATGTGGTGTCTCCTGATTCTCTCTGGTGTCTCCTCTTTCGGGCACGCGACGGCGCTCATTCGAGAAGATCTTCGTACGCAGTAATCTGGGCTTGCGTCTCCCGCTGCATGGGCGCGCCTTTCTCGCACGCCCGAATCCAATCGATGGTCCATTTCAAAGCTGATTCGATGCTCAAACGGGGTTCCCAGCCGAGTTCAGCGCGGGCTTTGCTCACATCCAGGCGCAAAACGCCGGCTTCATGGGCTCCCGGTTCCGGGTCACTGACCCAACCAGCCTCATTTCCCCAGAGCACAGCCATGCGATCGGCGATCTTTTCCACCGTCCAGACCTCATCATCGCCGGGACCGAAGTTGAATGCTGAGGCGAATTGCTCTTGCTGGGCGAGCAACCGTTCGGCCAGCATCATGTAGCCATGCAGAGGCTCGAGCACGTGCTGCCAGGGGCGAAGCGCCTTGGGCCGCCGGATGCGCACCGGCTGACCGGCCTGGAATCCACGGATCAGGTCGGGGATAAGCCGGTCCTCGGACCAGTCGCCCCCGCCAATCACGTTGCCGGCTCGCGCCGTGGCCACGGCGACATGATGCTCATGCAGGCGGTCGACGGGAAAGAAGGAACTTCGATACGCCGCACTCACTATCTCGGCGCAGGCTTTGCTCGATGAGTACGGATCGTATCCGCCCAGCGGGTCGGTCTCGCGATAGGGCCAGACCCATTCCTTGTTTTCGTAACACTTGTCGGTTGTTACGCACACCACGGCGCGGACGGACGGAGCGTTGCGAACAGCCTCAAGCACATGCACCGTTCCCATGACATTCGTTGCGTAGGTGCCCAGCGGATCGGCATAGGAGCGCCGCACCAGGGGCTGCGCGGCAAGATGGAAGACGACGTCCGGAGCAAACTCGATCAGCGACGCCGCAAGCTTCGAGTAATCCCGAATATCGCCGCGGATGTCCTCGACCAAGCTGGCGATGGACGCCGCATGGAACAGACTGGGCTCGGTTGCCGGGTCAAGCGCGTATCCCCTGACCTGCGCTCCGCGGCCGGCAAGCCAGAGTGCTAGCCAGCCTCCCTTGAAACCCGTATGTCCGGTGAGGAAAACGCGCCGCCCCTGCCATGGATCTACCACGTCTTCCAAGGCGCACCCCCGCTGGCCCACAGCTCTTCTAGTCTGCTCTTGTCCCGCGCTGTATCCATGGGCTGCCAGAAACCGTAATGGAAGAAGGCTTCTGCCTGCCGCTTGGCGGTCAGGCTCTGCATCGGCTCCTTTTCAAACATCCAGCTTTCGTCATGGATCTCGCTGAGTACGGAGGGGGAGAGAACAAAAAAGCCGCCATTGATCCAGCCGCCTTCGCCCTTCGGCTTTTCCTGGAATTCGCAAATGATGCTGCCGTCGATATCCAGGCCGCCGAAGCGCGCCGGCGGCTGTACCGCGGTCACGGTCACGGATTTGCCGTGCTTGCTGTGAAAGGCGATGCTCGCGGAAATATCCACGTCGCTAAGGCCGTCCCCATAGGTCATGCAGAAGGCGTCTTCTCCGGCGAGATACGGCGTCACCCTTTTCAATCGTCCGCCGGTGCCGGTATTGTCGCCGGTGTCCACCAGGGTGACGCGCCAGGGCTCGGCGACGCTCTGATGCACCTTCATCCGGTTCTCCGCCATATCGAAGGTCACGTCGGACATGTGCAGGAAGTAGTTGGCAAAATACTCCTTGATCAAATAACCCTTGTATCCACAACAAATGACAAAGTCATTAATCCCGTGCTGGGAATATATTTTGAGGATGTGCCAAAGGATTGGCCGGCCGCCAATTTCCACCATCGGCTTGGGGCGCATGCCGGTCTCTTCGCTGAGCCTCGTCCCCAAACCTCCTGCCAGAATAACCGCTTTCATTTCATCCTCTTAAGCAGCCCATTGCCCGCTGTGCCGGCAGGCAAACCCCATCCTAGTTCGTAGGGTTCGTGTCCCTTATCCGTACGATACATTATCCGACGCTGTTTCAATTGTGTATACTTAGCTTTCGGACCCAATGGCAGATAGAGCGATACAACTTCGACAGCAAATCCTCGACTTATCGGCTCAATACTTTCGAGAAACGTTGTCTGCGGCGGAGTTCGAACCTGGCCAGTCTTCCGTTCCCGTATCCGGCAAGGTGATCGATGGCGACGACGTAAGCGCAGTCGTAGACTCGGCATTGGACGCCTGGTTTACCACCGGCCGCTTTGCCGAACAATTCGAGCGCAAGCTGGCTCGCTTCGTTGGCGTTCGCAGCGCTTCGCTGGTCAACTCCGGCTCCTCCGCCAACCTTCTCGCCGTCAGTGCACTTACCTCGCCCAAACTCGGTCACCGCCGTCTCAAGCCTGGCGACGAGGTAATCACTGTCGCCGCAGGTTTTCCCACCACGGTCAATCCCATCATCCAAAATCGACTGGTGCCGGTTTTCGTCGACGTCGCTCTGCCCAGTTATGAAATCGATGTAACGCAGCTCGAAGCCGCGCGCAGCGACAAAACGAGGGCTGTAATTATTGCCCACACGCTGGGAAATGTCTTTGATCTCGATGCCGTGATGGAGTTTGTCCGCAAATACGACCTGTGGCTGATTGAAGACTGCTGCGACGCGCTAGGCTCCACCTGGAAGGGTCGCCGCGTGGGCACATTCGGCGACATCGCGACCATCAGTTTCTATCCCGCGCACCACATCACCATGGGTGAGGGGGGCGCGGTACTCACCGACAAGCCGAATCTGCAGGTTCTCATCGAATCGTTCCGCGACTGGGGTCGCGACTGCTGGTGCAATCCAGGCAAAGACAATACCTGCGGCAAGCGCTTTGACTGGCAGCTCGGTACCCTACCCTGTGGTTACGACCACAAATACACCTACTCGCATATCGGCTATAACCTGAAGGCGACAGACATGCAGGCGGCTCTCGGCAACTCGCAGATCGAGAAGCTGCCCCGGTTCATCGAGCGCCGCAAGGAGAACTTCCGCTATCTGCATGCGGCGCTGAAGCCGATGGAAGAGTTTCTGCTGCTGCCGGAGGCGACTCCAGGCTCCGATCCATCGTGGTTCGGCTTTCCCATCGGGGTGCGCAAGGATGCGCCTTTCACGAGGGAAGAATTGATTCGCGCTCTGGAAGCAAAGAAGATTGCCACGCGCCTTCTCTTCGCAGGCAACCTACTCCGCCAGCCCGCCTATGAAGGATGCGAATACCGGGCCATTGGCGATTTGCCCAACACGGACTTCGTCATGAACAACGTGTTTTGGATCGGCGTGTATCCCGGATTGACGGCGAAAATGTTGGCTTTCGTTGTGGAAACGGTTCATCAGTTCACAGTGAAGGCGCTGGCGTCGAGCAAACTCGGAGTCATCGAAGGCGGCACCGGCGCTAGTGGTGTCATGACCGTGTTGCAAGGAGAAGGAAGATGAATCCCACTGAACGCAAGATGCTGGACATCCTGAAGAAGGGCAAGAACGAATTCGGTTACGTCGCTGTCAAAGCTGAGTATGAGGCCGAAGGAACTCGTGTCGATGAATTGCTGCGGCTGGTCGAGATAGGGCGAAAGGCAGACTTGAAACTCGGCTTGAAAATTGGCGGATGCGAGGCCATGCGCGATCTGATCGAAAGCAAGCAAATCGGTGTGGATTACATCATCGCCCCCATGGTGGAAAGCCATTACGCACTGACAAAGTTCTCAGAAGCCGTTGGCAAGGTTTACTCCAAAGAAGAACAGGAAGAGACCGACTTTCTGTTTAATCTCGAAACCATTCAGGCATTTCGTTCGCTGGATAGCCTGGTAGAGTTTACCGCAAAGTCGTCCGAGCTTGCGGGAGTTGTCTTTGGACGGGTTGATTTTTCTCTCTCGAACAGTCTGTCGCGCGATGCCATCAATGACGATGTCGTTACCGAATACATTCTCAAGGTCGCAGAAGCCTGCAAGAAAAATGGGATCGACTTGGTCGTAGGCGGCGGAGTTTCGATGGACGCGTTGCCGGCATTGCGCCGCATCAATACCGTGCATCTGACTCGCTTCGAGACACGAAAGGTCATCTTCTCCGCAGAGGCACTCAAAACGCCAGAGGTCGAAAAGGGGCTGCTGGCCGCGGTGCATTTCGAGCTTCTCTGGCTCCTGAATAAGCGCGAATATTATGGCCGGATATATGAGGAAGACGCCAAGCGGATTGACATGCTGGAGAAGCGTTGGAAGGTCTTGAATGCCTGACCCTGTGTTGCCTGCCAGCTACAAACTTCTGGTTTTTGGCGGCAGCGGCGCCATCGGGAGCGCCATCTCGCGGGCGGCAATTGCACGTGGCTGGCAGGTGGTTGTGGCTACACGCAGATCGCAGCAACCAGCGCACGACGATTTGACGCTGCAAGCTTCGCTTACGTGGATCAGCGTGGATCCATTCGAGGCAGAGTTCGATCGCACGCCGCTTCAATCGGAGGGTCCTTACTCCGCCGTATGCTGGGCGCAAGGAGCCAATGTCAACGACAGTGTTCGGTCGGTGGACGTGGAGCGGCACCTCGAGCTCTATAAGGCTAATTGCCTTTTCATCCTGACGACGCTGAAGGCGCTGCTCGAGTTGGACCTGCTTGCGAAGCCGGCGCGCCTCTGCGTTATAAGCTCCATATGGCAAAATATCGCCCGGCAGAATAAGCTCTCATACTGCATGACCAAAGCCGCCCTCCAAGGGCTGGTGCTGTCTGGATCCACTGACCTGGCCGCCGATGGACATTTAATGAACGCTGTACTTCCTGGCGCGTTGGATACGCCGATGACCAGAAGCAACCTTGATCCCCGGCAAATCGAAAAGCTGAGCGGATCCACGATGTTCAATAGGCTGCCCTCGCTCAACGACGTCGTCTCCGCTTCGTTATACCTTTGCTCGCCTGAGAACAGCGGAATTACGGGCCAGTTCATTGCCGCAGATTTGGGGTTCAGCCATGTCCACTTGCTTTGAAATTCGGTCGTCCGCTGCGGATTATTCGGTTTCGATTGAGACTGGCTTGTTTGCGTCCATGCTGCAAGAACCGGGCAAGGATCTTTTGATAGCAGACGCCTGGTTCTCGGCCCATCTGGCCGCAGCCGGGCGTGAAGCAATCCTCATACCGGCGAATGAAATGTCAAAGAGCCTGGATGCCATTCCGGACTTGATTGTTGCGCTGCGCAAACACGGGGCAAATCGGCAGACCGGGTTGACTGCACTGGGAGGCGGCGTGATCCAGGACATGGCCGCTTTCGTTGCTTCGATCTATATGCGGGGCCTGAAATGGACCTACTTTCCTTCCACGCTGCTGGCCATGGCGGATTCATGCATTGGCGGGAAATCGTCGATCAATGTCGGACCATACAAGAATTTGGTCGGCACATTTCACCCGCCCCAGGCCGTTATCATTGACCCTTCGCTGGCGTTGACTTTGAGCGATGAGCAACGCGTCGGCGGCTTGGTGGAGGCCGTAAAGATTTGTTACTGCCGAGGCGAAGATGCCTTCGATGAGTACATGGCGCTCGGTCCCCAACCCTCGTTGACCATCGAGCAAGTTGAAAAGATCGTGGATTGCAGCCTGACGGCAAAGAAATGGTTCATTGAGATCGACGAGTTTGATCAAGCGGAGAGACTGCTCCTCAACTTCGGGCATACCTTTGGACACGCCATCGAAGGGGCATCGCACTTCAGTATCGAACACGGTGTGGGAGTGGGGATCGGGATACTGTGCGCGATTGCATTGGGAAGATTGATCAAGCGCGATTACTCAGTGGCTGGGCGCGTGCAGATTCTGGAAGAGCACCTTCTCACACTTCTTTCCGCAGTTCCCGGGCTAGGACCCAGGCTCGCGGAGTTGCCAATCGAGGACGTTCTGGATCGATTTCAGGCGGACAAGAAACATGGAACCAATTTCTATACAACAATCCTGATCGCAGAATCCGGCAAAGTTGAGCTTTTTCGGTTCCCCAAAGACTTACATTCAACCAGCCTCATCCAGGCTGCGGTTCTAAACGCAACCGGTTCGATCGCCGCACCCATCTCAATGAGTTTGAAGGCCCATGAAATATAGCGATCAATTAGCAGAGTGGCTCGTTGAATTCGGTTATACCCACTGTTTCTTCGTTGCCGGTGGAAACATCATGCACTTGCTGGAGAGCTGCAACCGTCGCTTCAGGTGCATTCCCGTTGTCCACGAGGTGGCGGCAGGTATCGCTGCGGAATATTTCACAGAGGTTTCCGCCGGCGGGAAGGCGTTTGCCCTGGTGACAGCCGGGCCCGGACTGACCAACATCGTGACCGCGATTGCGGGCGCCTATCTCGAAAGTCGCGAACTGCTTGTGCTGGGCGGACAGGCAAAACTGGCCGACCTGGCGCTCGGAGCAGTGCGGCAGCGTGGCATTCAGGAGGTGAACGGCGTCGACATTGTGCGGCCCATCTGCGTCAAATCCGTGTTGCTCGACGAAGTCGTCGACCGCGCAACACTTGCAAGAATGGTGCATTCCACCTCGAATGGCCGCAAAGGCCCCGTCTTCCTGGAAATTCCCCTGGATATCCAGGGACGCGATGTGGCCCCGGATGGGTTCAACAACGAAAGCGACGATGGTGTTTCCGCATTCCAGGAAATTGGCAAGGGCGCACTCGACGATGTGCTGCGGCGTTTGCGCAACGCCAAGCGCCCAGTCCTTCTGATCGGCGGCGGAGTTACCCGGACAACCGCCGCAGCGGTGCTTGATCGACTGGCGGAAATTGGTATTCCGCTGATGACAACATGGAATGGAATCGACCGCATTCCGGCAGATCATCCGCTTAACTTCGGCCGGCCGAACACATGGGGCCAACGCTCGTCGAATATTCTCCTGCAACAAGCAGACGTGCTCCTTGCGCTTGGCACTCGCCTTGGCCTTCAACAAACAGGCTTTAATTGGCAGGAGTTTCTGCCTGTCGGCGAGCTGATACAGGTGGATTGCGATTCCGCTGAGTTGCACAAAGGTCATCCGCGGGTGGCGCTCCCGATTTGTGGAGACGCGAACAAGGTACTGACTTATGTAGCATCGAGCAGTCTGGGCGATTATGAGGAGTGGAGCCAGTTCTGCCGCTCGGTGCGGCATGCGATTCCATTGGTGGAACCTGTGAACCAGACCGGAGAGGGCTTCATCTCCCCCTTCATCTTTTTGGAGAATCTTTCTCGGCTTTGTACCGAGAATGACCTTGTCATTCCTTGCAGCAGCGGTGGCGCATATACGGTGATGATGCAGGTGTTCGCGGTTAAGCGAGGCCAAATCATGGTGAATAACAAGGGGCTCGCCGCAATGGGATATGGTCTCAGCGGCGCCATCGGCGCATCGTTCGCCGCGAATGGTCAGCGAACCATTCTTGTTGAGGGAGACGGCGGGTTCATACAGAACTTGCAGGAACTAGGAACCGTTTCGGCGAACCACTTGAATTTGAAGATATTTGTCTTTGCCAACAACGGCTATGCTTCGATTCGTATGACGCAAAGCAATTACTTCGGCGGTCGTTACGTTGGGTGCGACACAGAGACCGGACTTGGCATTCCCCAATGGGACCACTTATTCGCTGCCTATAACATCCCCTTGATGCAAGTGGGGCCAGCGTTTGAGCAGGACACCGAATTTCTTCACCGCTTTAGCACTATTGGAGCCTCCGCCTTCCTCGTGAAGATCGATCCGCTCCAGACCTATTTTCCGAAGATCACCAGCCGCGTTACAGAGGATGGCAGCATGGCTTCCAATCCGCTGCACCTGATGTCGCCTGAACTGCCTGAAGATTTGGCTGCGAAGGTTATGCCGTACCTCAAGCAATAGCTTCTGCCTAGGAAGATTCCGTTTTCATCTTCGGATATGTGCCTTAACATCGGATAGAAAGAGGTAGAACCATGGCCGCCCCACTGCCCGTCGAGGACCTTCAGTCCGTATTGGTAGGGACCCGCGGCCTGTGGGACGAAATGCGCGGGCAGCGTCTTTTTCTGACTGGCGGCACAGGATTTTTCGGCTGTTGGCTAGTGGAGAGTTTTCGCCATGCGAATCGGACACTGGGGCTGGACGCTGCGATTACGATACTCACGCGGGATCCGAAAGCATTCTCTGAGAAATGTCCGCATATTGCCGCGGATGCGGCGGTATCGCTCCATGCCGGGGATGTTCGCAACTTCACCTTTCCGGCTGGCGAGTTTGCCTTTGTAATCCATGCGGCGACCGAGGCTCGCGCGCGTCAGTCCGCCGAAGCGCCGCTGGAGATGCTTTCCACTATCGTGGCAGGCACGCAGCGCACACTCGAGCTTGCCGCGACGCATGGAACCAGAAAGTTCCTTCTTACCAGTTCTGGTGCGGTGTACGGACGGCAGCCAGACGAAATGACGCACGTGCCTGAAACTTATGCGGGCGCTCCCGATCCGCTGAACCCCGCTAGCGTTTATGCGGAAGGAAAACGAGTAGCGGAGTTGCTGTGCGCGGTCATTCAAAAGAAATCCGGAATGGAGTGCAAGATTGCGCGGTGCTGGGCTTTTTGCGGGCCGCATCTTCCTCTCGATGAGCACTTCGCCATCGGCAACTTCATCGCGGACGTGCTGGCCGGAAGAACAATTCGAATTCAAGGCGACGGCACTCCGAGGAGATCCTACCTGTACGCCGCCGATCTGGCTGCCTGGTTATGGACCATCTTGTTTCGCGGCCCGGCGCTGACGCCAATCAATGTAGGGTCGGACCACGACGTCAGCATCCTGGAGCTGGCTCAGACGGTGGCTGCAACGCTCAACACGCAGACCGAGATACGCGTGGCGCGAGAGCCGTTGGCGGGCGCAGTTCCAAGCCGTTACGTCCCTTGCGTAGACCGCGCCCGCGAACTGCTCCAACTTCGCCATACGGTTGCCCTGGAAGAGTGCATCCGCCGAACTGCCGCGTGGCATCACACGTGCTCAACAACGTAACCCTCTTCCCTGTCATTACAACGGAACCGGAGCAAATGTATCCCCGAGCCTACTTCGCCAGGTGGCTTTTTCCTCAAGAAAAAGCCACCTTCAAGAATCTACGGGGGTCGCGCTTACTCTGGTTCCGCTCAAGTTCCGTGACCGCCTAAATGAGGAATGCATTTTCCAGCGTGTTCATGCTCTCAGCGCGGGTTGGAATCTCATCTCTGAACGGTTGAACTCACCCTGTTAGTTCGTCGGGGGGTGGATGGCAAACTGCCTTCAGCCCCACAATTTGAAGTCTCTCGACTACGCCTGAGGACCTTTATCTGGATTTGAAAAAACGGATGCAGACGCACAGCCCGCCGGTAGTCACGTCCTACTCTATCCTCGCCGGCACCGCCATGCTGGCCGTCGTCGTACTCGGTCCCTGGCTGCTCAATCCGCTGCTGGCGCCGTTGACGCATCGAACCTTCCCGCCGCTCCCCTTCGCGCATGTGAGCGCTACCGCGTGGATCGCGCTAGCCATCAGCGGCCTGTTCTGCACCGCCCTCACCACCCTGCTGTGGAACTGGAGCATCCACCACGTGCCGGCCTCGCGCGCCGGCGTTTTCCTCAACATTGAGCCGGCCCTCGGCTCCTGGCTCGGCGTGCAGCTCCTCGGCGAACACCTGGGCCCGTATGCATGGTTGGGCGGGGGCCTGATCCTGGCTGCTGCCATCACTCTGACCACGCGCAGCCACATACCCGGATCGCCTGCCGAGCCGGCCATCATTCTGGAGTAGGCGCGGGCGGTTGCCTTACCATCATTTGCATGGCAGGAATTTGCATGACAGGAGCAACTGCACAAACATACGGCAGCGAAAGGCTCGTGCCCGCGCGCAGCAAGCGCCGGATTCTCATTGAGCTCGCCCTCTCTTACGGGCTGATCCTGCTCGTCATCTGGACGCCCCGTCCCTGGCAGAAGCACCTGTGGTGGGTTGCAGCCGCTGCCGTTGTAATCATCGCCGCCCTGTCGTTCACCGGTCTGAAACCCATGGGCCTGCGCACGGCAAACTTTCTCCAATCGATCTGGATCGTCGCTGCTGCACTGCTCCTGGCCGCAGCCGCCATCGTCGTTGCCATTCATTTGGATACCCTGCGTCTGCCCCCTGGCGGAACCACGGCCTTCGTAAAAACCTATTGGGCCTACGCGCTCTGGGCCTGCGTGCAGCAACTCCTGTTGCAGGGATTTTTCCTGCCGCGCTTCCTCGGCCTCTTCAAAAACCAAGGCCACGCGGCACTCCTCGCCGCTGTCCTGTTTGCTCTCGCGCACCTGCCCAACCCCATCCTCACGCCCGTAACATTGGTCTGGGGCCTCGCCGCCTGCCTGCTCTTTCTTCACTATCGCAATCTCTATCCGCTGGCCATGGCCCACGCCATCTTCGGCATCACCATCGCCATCACCGTTCCCGGCCCCGTGGACCACAACATGCGCGTCGGCCTCGGTTACTTGAAATACCACCACTCCACGCACAATCCAACTCATTTACCTAAGCCCCAATAAGGCCGCGCTGCAGCGACTGCGGAATCCTCAACCCTGGGTGCCCCTGGTCTCGCTTTTGAGACCAGGGAATCTCGATCTCCAAACCGACACGGCACTAACGCAGCCATAATCCCCAGATCGCGTCCACCGTCGCATGGGTAATTGCCGAAGCTCCCACCCGCCGCTCCTGGCGCCAGGCCCGGCCATAAAACACGCCCGCCACAGCCGCCAGCAGCACGTAGCGCCAGTTGAACAGCACCGCCCGCTTGTTGAAGTGCGACAGCCCGAACAGCGCCGCCGTCAGAAGCAGCGCCTGAATGCGTCCCATGCGCCGCTCCAGAAGATTCTGCAACCAGCCGCGAAAAAAAAGCTCCTCCGGAACAGCAATGAAGAAGAACGTGAAGATCCACGCACCGGCAATCCGCGCCAATCCCGGCCATTCCCAGTGCAGATGCAGAAAGCCCAGTCCGAGCCCCAGCGCCAGCGCCAATGGCGTATAAAGAACCACCTCCCGCAGGCCATACCCCGCATCGCGCAGCCGCAACCGCAGGTCGAAGCCGGTTCCCTCCAGTTGCCGCAGCGCGATGAACCCGTAAATGCCCGCATCCAGCAACAGCATCTTGCTGAAGATGGCCAGGTGCGCCGGCCACGCCCCCTCAAACCAGCGCAGATCCACCGCCAAACCCAGCGTCGCCAGCACCAGAAAATCCCGCCAGTTGCCGTGTTGGGCCGCGTCGGCGTGCATAGCCTGCCAAAGCAAGCCTGCCAAAGCCATGGGA
>Ga0182024_10008776_pt1 | contig 21152 bp, 15 predicted proteins | sample P32metaG_FD_120480 | JGI IMG/M metagenome (GOLD analysis project Ga0182024, IMG submission 120480) | Permafrost microbial communities from Stordalen Mire, Sweden - P3-2 metaG (Illumina Assembly) | ecosystem: Environmental > Terrestrial > Soil > Wetlands > Permafrost | place: Sweden: Stordalen...
CGTGCCTGATCGGTGAGTGCGCGGCGTCTTCCCACGTCGAAAACCGTTCCCAGTGCTGAGCCTCCCATTGACCATAGTCCACTTGGACCGGTGAGCAAGGTCGTAATGCTGGTGCTTTCAAATCCTCCACCGGCGCTTAGGCCGATGACCGGATAGTAGGCGCTCTTCGCAACTCCAATCTGGGCATTGGCGGCTGCCACGCGCCTCTCCGCAGCTGCGATGTCCGGACGTCTTTCCAGTAGTTCCGAAGGCACGTTGACAGGAATGGCCGGTGGTGGCGCGGTGAGAGGAAGCGGGGGAAGACTAAACTCGGCGGGCGGTTTTCCAATTAATATCGCAACCGCGTGTTCGTATTGGGCGCGCAACACACTTACATCAATTGCCAATGCGCGCGTCGTATCCAACTGAGTCTTCGCCTGTTGGACTTCCACTTCCGACGACAATCCTCCTTGGTAACGGCTATCGGTCAAATCAAGAGCGTCCTGATACTCTTTGACTGTGGAGTTTAGAAGTTGTTCCTCGGCATCCAGGCTGCGAGCCTGAAAGTAGTCGATCGCCAAATCCGCGTGCAAGCTCAGATTGATCGTAGCCAGATCTGCAGCACTGGCTTGTGCTTGGTCTCGATAAGATTCAACTGTGCGGCGGACACGTCCCCACACATCGGCCTCATAAGAGACATCAACGGGCAACACAATGTCGCTGTAGGTGATGCCGACAAAGCTCGAGCCCGGCGGCGGGGCGTGGGCTGAAACTCGCGTTCGATCACCGGACAGGCCGGCGGTAACCGTAGGATAGTAGTCCGCCCGATTGTAGCGAAGGGCGGCGCGGGACTCCTGATACTGAGCCTCGGCGGCAATCAGATTCTGGTTCGAAACATTGACTTGCTGCTCCAATTTATCAAGCTCTGGATCTTTAAAGATCGTCCACCAGTCGCCACCAAGATTTTGGTCATTGGGCTGGGCAGGCTTCCAATCCATGGCTTCTTTGTAAGCGGGAGGAGTATCTACCGATGGCGTATGGTAGTTCGGACCCACCGCGCATCCACCTAACGTTAGGACAACGATCACCAGAAGAGCCCACAGCAAGTCTGTGCTCGCCACGTCAAAGGCTTCTCGCAGGCGGCTCACTTGGAATCTCCTGGTAACGTAGTTTGGACGGTTTGAACTTGCTGACCCGATACAACAGAGTCCGGCGGATTGATAATGACTTGATCGTTTGCCTTGAGACCGGCAACGATTTCGATCTGATCCCCGTAATCGTGGCCAGGGGTTACCGATGTAAGGACAACCTTTCCATCCTTTACGACGCCCACTTGCAAACCCTCTGAACGGAAGATCAAAGTATTAACAGGCAGCAGAAAGGTGGATGCCTGCGACGCCACTTTTAAGTGGACTTCCGCGTAAGAGCCTGTGAGCAATGTGCCTGCCGGATTGTTCACATCGATTTCAATCAGCAACGTCCGGGTTGACACGTTGATCGCATCGGCCGTGCGTATCAACTTTCCCTGGAACTTGCGCCCGGGAAATTCGGCGAGAGCCAGATCCGCGGTCATGCCGTCCTTGATTCCTTGCGAGTACTCCTCCGGTACGTTGACGTAAACACGCAAGATGCCAGGTTGCGCGATGTGGAACATATCGGTTTTAACCCCGCCATTGCTTCCGGAATTGATGAGGTCCCCAATGTCCGTGTTACGAGCCGTGACAACGCCATCGAACGGGGCATAAATCTTTTCAAACGACTGCAGCGCTTGAAGCTGTTTGACATTGGCTTGGGCGGCTTCAACGGTTGCCTGGTTCGCGTTGTAGTTCCCAACCGCATTGTCCACATCCTGCTGAGCAACGGCGTGGGATTTCAGTAATCCCTCGTAACGGTTCTTGGTAATCTCGGCGAGCGCGAGATTTGCTTTCGCGGTATTGAGGTTGCTGAGCGATTGCTCGAGCTGTTGGTCGACTTCAGGGGTCTCGATCACTGCAAGCAAGTCCCCTTGCTTGACGTGCGCCCCTATGTCGACGTACCACTTTTTCAGATACCCATTCGTGCGTGAATAGATCGGTGACGTGATGTATGGCTGTACATTTCCTGGAAGAATGATTTCCTGCACAGGCGTTGTCCTCTGCGGCGTTACAATCGACACCGCGGTGAGGGCCACTTGCGACGTCTCGGTTCCCAGCTTCGCGTTTGCCCGGACGCGTGACCAAATCCCTGTCCCTATAAGCGCGACGATGACGAGGATTGCGAGCGACGCGATGACCCATTGTTTGTATGAGTTCGTTCCTCTTCCCACGTGATTCAAGTTCGGTGGATGCCCTCCGATTGCTATTGCACTCTCATTGTTGGGTGACATGGTCGCTCCATAAAATTCTGCGCACCGCTAGCTCGCGCTTGGGGCCGCTTTTCTGCGCGCGCCCTGAAGGAGACTGAAAAAGGCCGGGACAAAAAAGAGCGTCGAAACCGTCGCAAAAATCAGGCCGCCAATGACCGCCCGGCCGAGAGGAGCATTTTGTTCACCGCCATCCCCCAGCCCGAGAGCCATTGGCACCATGCCAATGACCATGGCCAAAGCGGTCATCAGCACCGGCCGAAACCGCGTGAAACCAGCCTCCAACGCGGCGCTGAGTGAGTCGCTTCCTGCTTCCATTTTTTCCGTGGCAAAGCTCACCACCAAGATGCTGTTTGAAGTAGCCACGCCCATGCACATGACCGCTCCCATAAGCGCGGGTACGCTCAACGTCGTGTGTGTCACGAACAAAAACCAGGCAATCCCGGCAAGTGCTGCTGGCAGCGCTGAAATCATGATGAAAGGGTCCAGCCACGATTGGAAATTCACTACGATCAACAGGTAGACAAGCACAATCGAGAAAGCCAATCCACCGAGAAGGCCAACATAGGACGACTGCATTGTTTGAATCTGCCCGCGAACAACCACACGAGAACCGCGTGGCAATTGTTGCCGCGTACTGTCAATGATCTTGTTCATGTCGCCAGCCACGCCGCCCAGGTCCCGCCCGGTCACCGATCCAAAAATGTCAATGACCGGTTCGATGTTGTAATGAGAAACCACGGCCATGCCTGCGCCTCGTTGCATGGAAACTAAACTGGCCATGAGCGATGGCGGAGTCGCCGGGTCTGTACTCGTGATTGGAATATTCTCAACCGCTTGCAATGTGTCCGCTCGGTATTGCGGCGTTTGAGTCGCGATTTGATAGCTGACGTGGTTTTTTGGGTCAACCCAAAACGTGGGCGAAGTTTGGAAACTGCCACTCAGGGATACCAAAAGATTTTGCGCAATGTCTTGGGCAGTGAAGCCAAGTTCTTCGGCTTTCGTCCGTTCGACCCGAAAGCGTAAATATGGCTCATCAAATTGCTGTTGGATTCGCAGATCAGCCGTCCCGGTAACGGATCTCAGCTTCTCGAGCAGCGCGTCTGCATAAAGTCGATTCCCCTCCAAGTCGTTCCCCACAATCTGCACGTCGAGCGGAGCTGGCAATCCAAAATTTAAAATCTGGCCGACCATGTCGGCTGGCAAGAATGCGAACGTCGTGCCCGGAAACTCTTTCGGAAGTGTCAGACGAAGCTGACGAATGTAGTCGTCGGTCGGATGGTGATTGGCGTTTAGAGTGACGAGAATGTCGGCGTCCGATGTCCCGACGGGAGCCGAATTACTGTAGGAGAGGTTAATGCCGCTGTAGGGCAGACCGATGTTGTCGATGACGTTGTGGACTTCCGACTCTGGAATCTGCTTGTGAATCGACTGTTCCACCAGATCGCAAAGGTCGGCGGTGTCTTCAATGCGCATTCCTGTGGGCGCTCGTAAATGAAGTTTGAAACTTCCGCTGTCCACGTTCGGAAAGAAATCCCGACCCAGCCAGGGAATAAGAATTGCCAGCGAACCAAGGCAGAACGCGAAGAATACAATTAAGAAAGCAGTCCTGTGATGGAGCGCGTCCTCCAGCAGTCCGCGATAGCTGCCGCGAAACCTCTCGAAGCCCCTCTCAAAACCTTTTTGAAGTCGTACCAGCGGGTTGCGGCTGGCAGGAGATCCATCGGCTCCCACTTTATCTCCGCGCAAAAGGTATTTCGCCATGGTCGGAACGATCGTCCGGGAGAGCAGATACGACGCTAACATGGCAAAAACCACTGCCTCGGCGAGCGGCACAAACAGATACCGCGCCACGCCGGAAAGCAAAAACATAGGCGCAAACACAATGCAGATCGAAAGCGTGGATACGAAGGCGGGTGTCGCGATTTGCGAAGCGCTATCGAGCACGACTTCGTCCATCTCTTTTTCCGGCTCTGCCTCGCGATTTCGATTGATGTTTTCGACCTCGACCGTGGCATCGTCCACCAGAATTCCAACGGCTAGAGCGAGTCCGCCGAGCGTCATGATATTGATCGTTTCCCCGATCGCGCTGAACACGATGATGGAGGTCAGGATGGCGAGTGGAATGGACGTCGCAATAATAATCGTGCTGCGCCAACTGCCCAGGAAAGTGAGAATCATAAAAGCGGTCAGGCATGCGGCAATCAGCGTCTCCCGAACAACTCCGCTGATTGCGCCACGGACAAAAATCGATTGATCCGCAAGAGGACTTATCTGCAGTTGAGGGGGGACCGTCAGCTGAATTCGAGGTAGAATTGCCTTGATTCCTGAGATCACGCTCAGCGTCGATGCATCGCCCGCTTTTTGAATGGTCAGCAGTACCGACCGCTGGCCGTTCACCCGCACGATATTTGTCTGCGGCGGGAAGCCGTCCCGCACCCAGGCAACATCCTTGACGTAGATGGTAGTTCCACCGACTGATTTGATCGGGATGCGGTTCAAGTCCTCGATCGTTTGCGGAGCCGCGTTGGGAATGGAAACATCGTATTCCCTCGACCCGATTTTCGACGTTCCTGTGGGCAGGATTAAATTTTGTACGCTGATTGCATTCACCACATCCAATGCCGAAAGCCCCTTCGATTGCAGCGCGGTGGTGTTCAGATCCACCTGTACTTGTCGTTGTTTGCCACCGTAGGGATACGGAACAGACGCACCCGGCACCGTAATGATCTGCGTCCGAATGAAATTCAGGCCATAGTCATTGAGCTGTTGCTCCGAAAGATTTTGGCCCGAAAGAGCCAACTGCAGTACGGGTACGCTCGACGCGCTGTAAGCGAGAATCAGGGGCGGAGTCGTTCCGGCCGGCAATTGCCTGAGCTGCGTCTGAGAAATGGCTGTAATCTGTGCAATGGCCTGCTCGATGCTCGCGTTCGGCTGCATGAACACTTTGACGACAGCGACGCCGTACAGCGACTGCGACTCGATGTGCTCGATGTTATCGACCGTTGTTGTGAGCGACCGTTCCGTGACGCTGACGATCCTGTCCGCCATATCGTCCGGCACTAAGCCGTTGTAATTCCAGATAATGCTGACAACTGGAATATTGATGTTCGGAAAAATATCGGTGGGCGTGCGCACGATGGCAAGCGTCCCCAGGATCAGAATGAGTATGGCCATAACCACAAAGGTATAGGGCCGTCGCAGCGCAAGTCGAACGATCCACATGCCGAACGTCTCCTGACTTTCACCAATAAGTTTCTTGCCCGACGCTGTGGATAATGCATCCCAGATGCCACCGTGGAGCGCGAGTGAAACTTTCAGGAAGTAGTTGCAAATGCGGGCGCTTGAGAAGAATCGACGAAAATCTAGTGGGTGCGGCTAAGTGAGCAGAGTCCAACCCATTGAATGGCTGTCAACATTTAGACAGTGTGTCTCTGTTATCGCGGGTAGAACCGATGCAAGATTTTGATTTCCATTCTGGTTTGGCCGCCTTAAATCGTGGCGCGCTCAAGCAAACCAAAAATTAACAACATAAGAACGGGCACCAACAACGCCCACATCGTGAAGCGAGATGCCAATGCTGCTCCGAGCACGGCTCCAGCGAGAAAGGCAGCCCATATTCCAGTCAACAGGGCTGCGCGCCACCAGTGATTGTCCCAATCGCCCTGCATCTGTGGCACCGGATCTCGCCTGATTCCCATCGCCACGCGCTGCGCAACGTTGCTCAAATCTCCGGTTACGAACCCCAGGTTCACGGCTTGCCCGCCCACGTGAGTGATGGATGTGTTCATGATGCCCATGGCGGTGCTTAGTAGCATGATGCTCAACCATCGCGGGCAACCGAAATAAATCGCTGCGACGCAAACCATCAGTAGGGCCGCGACGGGGAAGGAATGCCGTGGAAACCCGTGGTTTGGTTCGGCGAGAACAACAAGAATGCCGATGAAGATGCCAAGCACAAAAAACGGAATCGGGAGCAAACTATGTCCTGCCAAGGCGAACTTAGCGAGCCCGCCATTCAAGCCCGCAGAAGTCGTATTGCCGCTCATGAACGAGGCATATACCCCCAAATTCAGCAGCGTATAGGAGTCCACGTACCCTGAGATCAGCGCGCGGCCGGCGGCGCTCCACGCTTGCGCCCTCGCAGCGCTTTGTAGTGACGGCACTCGGATGCCAATGCCACTATCGTTTGTAGGTTGTTGGGCTTCGGTGGCTGACATCAATTTGCCCCTGAGGCGACGGTCACGCGTTCACAGTTTGTTTTCGCGACAAGCAGCAGTGCGACTGACCAACTCTCGCGGTCAGTTGACGCCGGGATTTCCCTTCCAATCGATGATGTCAACCAACTGCCAGGGAAACCCAACGAGATTGTATTGCAACTCCCCCTGCTTATTGATCGCCAGCTCGGCTTCAGGATAGAAGCTTCCTGTGCTCTTGGATTTATCCTCGTCGTTTAAGTCAATTTCGCCGGCGGTCAAATTGTAGGATGTGGATAGGCTATCCCGATATACCTCTCCGAATCTAAGAAGGCGATTGGTGACAAAGCGAACCTTCCGCCCGTTCGGAGTTGGAATCATTTGTATGTAGCTGACGTCAAAGCCGAGGGTGCCCGTCACTGCGATGTGGCCCACCGCTCTCATCTTGGACAGCGCATTGTACAAACCTTGATCCTTCCCATCCTGAAATGCCTCGGTCAGAATTTGTTTGTCTGCCGGAGGGGAGTACTCGTAAATGGTCAGAGTTATATCGAATTCCTTTCCCATCTGCGCCTCTGTTCCCCTGGCAGTGGCTCCAATCGTTTCCGGCTTCGATTTGTCTTGCGAAAATGCAGTGGCGTTTCCCAGTGTGAGCAGACCAATCAATAGCAAGCAACCGGTGGCAAGCTTCTCGCTTTTTAAGACCCACTCCTTGTTTTGCGACATTTCTCCTCCTCTAAACGTGAAGCTCTCCATGCGTTCCTCGATTGACCAAAGCAATAGCTGTGCCGGAAGTGCCGCGCGGCGAGAAATCGTGGAAGTAGCTGGCGGATTAGGAGATGCGCAAATTCTGTTGTGTCTCGGGAAAGACGGTCGCCAAGTAAAGCTGTCGAAATGTTGGCATTGTGTTTATTCGGCTGGATGGGCGACAAGCAGCCATCTATCGAAGGTGCAACTAAATGGACCATCGATTGCTGATACCGAATGGTTCTGCCCGGACGAGTTTCGTTATACGGCGAGTGGGAGAGACAAGGATGGGACGTGTTGTGATGATTACTCAAACGTGGTAACAAGAAGGAGCAATTATGGCAGCGAGGCAAGCCGTGGCAGAGCGGAAAGCGTCATTGCTGAAGGACCTACCCCCGATTCAACGTTACGGCCTCGCGGTCGTGTCCGTTGCTCTTGCGCTTGGGTTGGCAATTCTATTTGAACGTTACAACTTCAGCGAGGTGGAATTCCCGCTTTTCCTGTTTGCCATTGCCTTGACCGTCTGGTATGCAGGGCCAGGGCCGGGGATTCTGGCAGTCGTTCTCTCGAGCTTGTCGTTCAACTACTTCTTCACAGAGCCCCGTTACACTTTCTACGTCGAACGTTCTGAAATCCCGCAGTACATAATTTTCGTGGTATTTGCAGGGCTTCTCGCCTGGTTCAGCGCGGTTCGGCGCCGCGCCGAGAAACAGCTTCTGCAATCCCGAAATGAGCTCCAGAAAGAAGTCGCCGAGCGAACGCAGCAGGCGAGCCTGCTGAATCTCACTCACGACACCATTTTTGTCCGTGACATGAACGATGTCATCACATACTGGAACCGAGGAGCCCAGGAGTTGTACGGATGGACAGCAGAGAAGGCGATTGGGAAGCATACCCACCAACTCTTGCAGACTGCCTTTCCGATACCGATTGAAGAAGTTCAAGCGGAGTTGCTACGCACCGACCGCTGGGAAGGCGAACTCCAGAAGACCAAAGCCGACGGATCTCGCGTGGTGGTAGCAAGCCGATGGTCCCTGCGCCGAGACGATCAGGGGCGAGCGGCTGCGATTCTGGAAACGAATAATGACATCAGCGACCGCAAGCGACGTGAAGACGAAATTTGCCAACTGAACGACGAGCTTGGCAAGAGAACGGCCGCCCTTGAGGCCAGCAACAAAGAATTGGAGGCATTTGCTTATTCCATATCGCATGATCTGCGCGCGCCGGTTCGCCATATAGCCGGATATACAGAGCTACTTCAAAAGCATGCCTCTTCAATTCTGGACGAAAAGAGCCACCGATATATAATCACGATTCTTGAATCGGCGAAGAGAATGGGTACTTTGATCGATGACCTCCTGGCCTTTTCAAAAATTGGACGCGCGGAAGCGCGGGAAACAACGGTAAGCCTGGAAGAACTTGTAAAGGAGGTTCTGGGTGAAGTGCAGCCGGAGACAGACGGGCGCAATATTGATTGGAAAATTGGAGCATTACCCGATCTATATGGAGACCGTTCGATGCTAAGGCTTGCGTTAATTAATTTTATTTCCAATGCTGTTAAATTCACACGCACGCGTTCTCAAGCCGAGATTGAAATAGGATGTTTGGAGAAGGACAAAGATGGGCCAATCGTTTTCATTAAAGACAACGGAGTTGGTTTTGATATGAAGTACGCCAATAAGCTATTTGGTGTGTTTCAGCGTCTTCACCCGACTGAAGCTTTCGAGGGTACCGGGATAGGTCTGGCCACGGTGCAACGCATCATCCATCGTCACGGGGGCAGGGTTTGGGCTGAGGGTTTGGAAGACAGAGGCGCAACTTTCTTTTTCTCAATTCCTGGTCACAGGAGATAAAGAGTATGGACATGTTGGGACGTATATTGATGGTTGAAGATGACCCCAGAGACGTCGAACTTACGTTGACGGCGTTGGGTGAATACAACCTTAGCAATGAAGTTGTTGTCACTCGCGATGGCAAGGAGGCTTTGGACTATCTTTATTGCCGGGGAAACTTCGCCGGACGGACAAGCGACAACCCTGCCGTCCTGTTGCTCGACCTTAAGCTTCCCAAAGTCGACGGATTGGAGGTGCTGCAACAGATCAAGGCTGATGAGAAACTGAAAATGATACCAGTCGTGGTGCTGACCTCTTCCCGCGAGGAAAGAGATATGGTGGCGAGCTATAAGCATGGAGTAAATGCTTATGTGGTAAAGCCAGTTGATTTTCACGAGTTCGTCAATGCCATCAAGGAACTTGGGGTTTTCTGGGCGATCATCAACGAGCCCCCGCCGGGAAGTATAACTAAGAAGTAAATACATTCATTGGGAGTTGCACGCTTGTGAATTCCCCTTTGCGCATTCTGCATCTGGAAGATGACCCCAAAGACGCAGGCCTGCTTCAGGCGATACTGGAGGCGGACGGTTTTGCCTGCCACATAACGCGTGTTGAGAATCAGATTGATTTTTGTGCTTCGCTTGAAAAAAGCTGTTTTGATCTTATCCTCGCAGATTACACGCTTCCATCTTTTGACGGCATTTCAGCATTGAAAATCGTCGTGGAAAAGCGCCCCGAAGTTCCCTTCATCTTTGTCTCTGGCACCTTGGACGAGGAAATAGCGATTGAAGCACTTAAGTTCGGGGCGACCGACTATGTTTTCAAAACTCGGCTGCCGAGGATTCTCCCTGCCATCCAGCGAGCACTGCGCGAAGGCCAGGACCGAGCGGAGCGCAACCGGGCGCTGGAGGCCTTGCGGCGGAGTGAGGCTTACCTAGCTGCGGCACAGAGGATAAGCCATACAGGCAGTTTCGGCTGGAGCGTTTCTACTGGTGAACTTTTCTGGTCAGAGGAAACCTTTCGAATTTTTCAATGTGACCGATTGACAACTCCGACGCTGGATCTCATTCTCCGACGGACTCATCCGGAAGACGCTGCTTTTGTGAGCCGAACGATCGAGCGCGCATCTCGGGATCGGAAGGATTTTGATTTTGGCCATCGATTGCTGATGCCGGACGGCTCAGTCAAACATATCCATGTGGTGGCTCATGCGATTGGCGATGCATCGGGGAACATTGAGTTTATTGGAACGGTGATGGATGTAACAGAGCGAAAGCGAGCCGAAGACAGTTTACGCCAAACGCAGACAGAACTCGCGCACGCCAACCGCGTGACCACCATGGGAGAGCTGACTGCCTCTCTGGCGCACGAAGTGAATCAACCGATTGCCGCCGCCCTCACCAATGCCAATACCTGCCTGCGATGGCTTACGCGCGATTACCCTGATATAGAAGAGGCACGCGCTGCTGCGATGAGAATCGTGAAAGACGCCACGCGGGCCGGGGAAATCATCAACCGGATTCGCCTGCTTTTCACCAAGGACACTCAACAATGGGAGTTGATTGATGTAGAGGAAGTCATCCGAGGGATGATCGTCTTGCTGCGCGACGAGGCAATCCAATACAAAATATCATTCCGAACGGAACTGGCGGCAGGTATCCCACAGATCATGGGGGATCGCGTGCAATTGCAGCAAGTCATGCTGAACCTCATCATGAACAGCATTGAGGCGATGAAGGACGCGGATGGGAAGCGGGAGCTAATCATCAAGGCGCGGCGCACCGAAAACGATCAACTTCTGGTGTCCGTCAGCGACACTGGCGTCGGGCTTCCCGAACAACAAGCGGACCAGATCTTCAATGCATTCTTTACCACCAAGCGCCAGGGGATTGGTATGGGACTGCCCATTAGCCGGTCCGTCGTTGAAATGCATGGCGGCCGGTTGTGGGCTGAGAAAAATGCGGGGGGCGGTGCAATCTTTTTGTTCAGCCTGCCGGCCGCCGGCGATACCGTTCTATGACGAAGCAAAAATATGCCAATGTCTAAAGCGAATTGGTGGACCAACCCTTCAGCTAGCGTGAAGTACACCGCCACCCTCGTTTCGATTGCCTTGGCGGTCCTTGTCGCATGGGTGTTGTGGCATTTCTTGCGTTCCGAGGCCTTCGCATCGGTGTTTTTCTGCGCCATCATATTCAGCGCCTGGTTCGGCGGCTTCAGGCAGGGTTTGCTGGGCGTCGCGGTCGCTGCTCTGTCATTCGATTATTTCTTCCTGACCCCAAGCCATTCGTTTCATTTGGATTCGAGCCAACAGCCGCGCCTGATCATTTTCGTAGTATCAGCGCTCATAATGGGCTTCCTAACCGCATCCCAAAGGAGCACCACAGTATCCCTCAGGCGGGCGCGAAATGATCTGAGCGAAAATGTTCAGCAACTGGAGAGAACCAACGAAATATTGCGTGCGGAGAACTCCGAACGAAAGCTGACCCAAATTGAGCTTCGACGAAGCCAGGCATATTTAGCGGAAGCTCAAAGGCTCAGTCATACCGGGAGTTTCGGCTGGAGAGTCGCCACTGGCGAGATCATCTGGTCAGAAGAATCCTTTCGAATATTCCAATACGACCGAACAACCAAACCGACCCTGGAACTTATTCTCCAAAGGGTGCATCCCGAGGATGTGCCCTTGGTGAAACAGACAATCGAGCGCGCGTCGCAGGACGGGAAGGATTTTGACCATGAATACCGCCTGGTGATGCCTGACTCGTCCGTCAAATATGTCCATGTTGTGGCTCACGCCTTGCGAGACGAATCGGAAAGCATTGAGTTTGTTGGAGCGGTGATGGACATAACGTCCGCAAAAGAGGCGGAAGACCGGACCCGCCTGATCATAGATACCGTGCCAGCTCAACTCTGGACGGAGACTCCGGAGGGCGCTGTCGATTTTGTGAATCGCCGCTGGGTTGATTTCACGGGAATGACGCTCGAACAAGCAATTGGAACGGGCTGGAATCGCATGGTGCATCCCGACGATATTGAGCAAGTGCGCAGCACGTGGCGAAAACTTATATCGGAAGGAAAGCCCCGCGAGATCGAGTCACGCCTCAGAAGGTCCGATGGAGAGTACCGTTGGTTCCTCAGTCGGGTCTGTCCGTTGGTTGACCGCTCGGGACACATCCTCGGATGGTACGGCTGCGATACCGATATTCATGACCGGAAAGAGGCGGAAGAATCGCTGCGCCGAAGCGAGGGTTATCTGGCGGAGGCGCAGAGGCTCAGCCACACGGGCAGTTGGGCATCGATACCTGCCACGGGCGAGATCAGGTATATGTCCGAAGAATGCTACCGTGTGCTGGGTTTTGATCCGCAGGGTGAACAACCGCGATACGAAATGTTCTTTCAGAACATCCATCCGGATGATCGAGTCAAAGTCAGCGAAGTGGTCGAAACGGCAGGGCGTGAGGACACGGAGTTCGAGTTGGATTTCCGAATCGTTCATCCCGGCAGTGAGATCAGAGACATCCACGTTGTGGGCCATCCCGTTGTCGGCCCATCGGGCGGGCTGGTTGAATTCGTAGGGACTGTGATGGACGTGACCGAACGCAAGCGGGCAGAGGGGGCACTTCGTAGGAGCGAGGCTTATTTAGCGGAAGCGCAGAGGTTAACACACACAGGTAGTTGGGCTTACAATATCGACACGAAGGATCTTGTCCACTCCTCCGAAGAGCATTCCCGCTTGTTTGGCTTTGCTCCAGAGAGAGGGGTGCCTTCGTTCGAAGAACTTATTCAGCGCATTCATCCAGAAGATCGAGCCCCGGCCATGCAAGAGTTTGAGACCCCAAGCCCCGGGGGAACAGACTTTGATGCGCATTTCCGGATCGTTCATCCGGACGGAGCCATCAAATATGTATACGGAACAGGTCATCCTGTTTTCAACGAGTCCGGCGATCTTGTTGAATTCTTCGGCACCGTGATCGACATAACCGAGCGCAAGCGGGCGGAGGAAGAGCGCGAGAGATTGCGCCAGGCACAAGCGGATCTCGCACACGTCAACCGTGTAACCACCATGGGAGAGCTGACTGCCTCTCTGGCGCACGAAGTGAATCAACCGATTGCCGCTGCCGTCACGAATGCCAATACCTGCTTGCGATGGCTCACGCGCGATCACCCGGATCTGGAGGAGGCGCGCGCGGCCGCATTGAGAATCGTCAAAGACGGAACGCGTGCAGCGGAAATCATCAGCCGGATTCGCCTTGTCTTCAAGAAAGGTGCTCCGGAACGTGAGTTGGTTGATGCAAACGATGTCATTCGGGAGATGATCGTGCTCCTGCGCGGTGAGGCAACGAAGCATCGCATATCATTCCGCACGGAGCTTGCGGCAGACCTTTCAAAAGTCATGGGCGATCGCGTACAACTGCAGCAGGTGGTGATGAACCTCATCGTGAACAGCATCGATGCAATGAAGGATGTGGATGATAAACGGGAGGTCGTCATCAAGTCGCAGCGGGCGGAAAACGCGCATATTTTGGTATCCGTCAGCGATACCGGCATGGGCCTGCCCCCGCAACAGGAGGACCAGATCTTCAATGCGTTTTTCACCACCAAACCTCATGGGACCGGCATGGGACTTCGGATCTGCCGCTCGATCGTTGAATCGCATGGCGGCCGCTTGTCGGCCACCCGGAATTCAGGGAGGGGCGCAACGTTTCAGTTCACACTGCCAACCACCCTTGAGGCGCACGAACCGCCGGCACACGACGACCCCAATTCGCTGCGTGTATAAGAGCGCCAGGGGTTTGCGAAAGGGATTGGCATAAAGACGTGAAAAATTACGATCAACTCAATCTCGCCGAAGAAGACAAGGTGTCACGACCGGTGAGTCTGAGTCACAGTTTTTGTCGTTCTTTTTATTGCAATGGCTTTTGAGCAAAGCCATGCTTGGGTGAAATCTTGGAGGTAACGGCAATGACAAACGGGATGACAACCGAGATGCGAAAGACGGGAATCGACGTTGTGGGGAACATGTCTTGGGGTACACACTTTTGTCTCTTTTACGATACGAAGGCGGATCTCCTCGAAACGCTGGTCTCCTATTGTAAAGCTGGATTGGAAAGCCAGGAATTTTGCCTATGGGTCGCGGCTCCGCCTGTCACAGTGGAAGACGCCCGTCAAGCGTTGAGAGGAGGGGTCCCTGACTTCGATCAACATAGCGCTGATTCCAGCATCGAGATCGTCTCGGCTCGTGACTGGTATCTCCATGACGATGGCTCGTTTGATCTCAAGAGAGTGATTGCCGGGTGGAATCAGAAACTCATGCACGCATCGGCCAAAGGTTACGCCGGGGTGAGGGTGACCGGAGATACTGCCTGGCTTGAAAAGCGGTATTGGAAGGACTTTTGTGAATACGAAGACGCCCTCAATGAGGCCGTCGCCAATCAGCGCCTGGCGGCGCTGTGCACGTATCCGTTGGCCGCGTACGGCGCTGCGGAAATTCTGGATGTGGTGCGCACGCACCAGTTTGCGGTAACAAATCGACGTGGCAATTGGGACGTCATCGAGACCGTCGGGCACAAGCAAGCCAAGGCCGAAATCAAGCGGCTGATGGGGGAACTCGAACTACGCGTCATAGAACGCACCAGCCAACTGACAGCCGTGAACGAGGAACTAACAAGAGAAGTATTCGAGCGTCAGCGCGCCGAAGAGGGCCTGCGAAAAACCGAGGCGTATTTGGCGGAGGCGCAGAGGCTCAGTCACACGGGCAGCTGGGCATCAACACCTATCCTTGGCGAGATCAGGTACTTGTCTGAAGAATGCTGCCGGGTTCTAGGCTTTGATCCGCACGATGGAAAACCGAGATTCGAAACGTTCTATCAGCGCATCCATCTGGATGACCTGGCCAATTTTAGGGAAGCATATGAAACAGCCGAGCGCGAAAAAACGGAGTTCGAGCTGGAATACAGAATCGTTCATCCGGGCGGCGAGATCAGAGACATCCACGTAATAGGCCATCCCGTTCTCAGCCCATCCGGTGATCTCGTCGAATTCGTCGGCACCGTGATCGACGTGACCGAGCGCAAGCGGGCGGAGGAAGAGCGGGAAAGATTGCGCCAAGCTCAGGCGGATCTTGCTCACGTGACCCGGGTGACTACGATGGGAGAACTGACCGCCTCGCTGGCGCACGAAATCAAGCAACCGATTTCCGCGGCGTTAATGAATGCTGGAACCTGCTTGCGGTGGCTTGGTCGCAAGGAACCCGATGTGACAGAGGCCCGCGAAGCCGCGTCAAGAATCATCAAAGACGTAACCCGAGCTTCCGATATTATCAGCAGGATTGGATTGCTATTCAAAAAGGGAGGCCCGCAACACGATTTACTTGACGTGAACGAAGTCATTCAAGAAATGATCGCCCTCCTTCGCAGTGAGGCGAGCCGGTACTCGATTTCGATTCAGGGCGAACTTGCCAAGGATCTCCCAAAGGTCATGGCGGACCGAGTGCAATTGCAGCAGGTTTTCATGAATCTCATGCTCAATGGCATCGATGCAATGAAGGAAAGTGGTCGCGGGAACGAACTTACCATCAAGTCTGAAGCCACCGATGGTCGACTGTTGATCTCGGTGAGAGATACCGGCATTGGCATCCCACCCCAAGAGGCAAATCAGATCTTTAACACCTTCTTTACAACGAAGGCTCACGGCACGGGCATGGGACTGCCCATCAGCCGCTCTATCATTGAGTCGCATGGCGGCCGCTTGTGGGCCACTGCCAACCCTGGACGTGGCGCAACGTTTCATCTCACGCTGCCGACCAGCATCGGGGCGCATGCATGACGCCAGCAGGTGCTCCCATAGTGTTCATCATCGATGATGATGCTAGTGTGCGAGCATCCATTCAAGGCCTGCTAAAGTCGGTGGGCCTTCGGTCCGAGTCCTTCGGGACTGCGCAAGAGTTCTTACATAGCAATCGGACGGACGGGCCGAGCTGCCTGGTTCTAGACGTGAGACTTCCTGGGATAAACGGTTTGGACTTTCAGCGCCAATTGTCGGACGCGGGCCTCCGAATACCAATTATATTCATCACCGGTCACGGTGATATTCCGATGTCGGTGAGGGCCATGAAATCAGGTGCCGTCGAATTTCTGACCAAACCCTTCAAAGACCAGGATTTGCTAGATGCGATTCATCAAGCTTTGGATCGGGACAGGGCGATACTTCGACAGCAGACCGAACTCGCCGGATTGCGGAAGTGCTACGAATCGCTCACTCCACGCGAGCGCGAGGTCATGGCTCTTGTGGTTTCGGGCATGCTCAATAAGCAAATGGCGTCTGAACTAGGGACCAGCGAAATTACCGTAAAGATCCATCGCGGCCACGTCATGCGAAAGATGCAGGCTGGGTCCTTGGCGGAATTGGTTAGAATGGCAGCGAAGCTTGAGGTGGTGCCCGGCAAGAAGTAGTTTGATTCGGCTTCTCCTAACCGAGACGTTTTTCCAGTAGGGATTCCCCCAGCTTTAACTGCGCTTTACTACTACCACAGATGGAGATTGGGTTTCTCTCTGTTCAAGGTGGCGTTATGCCTACTATACCAACGTATGATTGCGCCGTTTTGGGCGACGCTATAGGCTCACACCATGGTTACAAAAAATAATACTAAATTAATCGCGATCGTCGATGATGACGATTCGATGCGCAGTGCGATAGAAGGCCTGCTGAAATCGGTTGGCTTGCCCGCGCAAGCGTTTGCGTCGGCAGAAGAATTCCTAAAGTCCGGCCAGCAGCACAAGGCTAATTGCCTGATCGCGGATATCCGTATGCCCGGGATGTCCGGTCTTGAACTACAGGCCCACCTAAACACTGAACGTTGCAGGATTCCGACCATTTTTATCACGGCACACGGGGATGAAAAAATGCGGATGCAGGCGCTGCGGGCGGGCGCGGTCGAATTCCTATCAAAACCGTTTGATGACGAAGCTCTGCTCGAGAGTGTTCGAGGAGCTCTGGAGAATTAAACCGGAAAGCGCATCCAGCCCGCCAGGAGGTTCTTGATGGCAGCATTTGGGGGAGCTTTCGAAAGGTCGAGATCCAATGAGCACAACCCACGCAAATTCGAGCAACTCATTGGTAGAAGTCGTTCGCTTGAAGTAGTGCTGGAACAAGTCGAACGCGTCGCGCCTACCGATTCCACAGTTCTTATTCAGGGAGAGACAGGCACCGGCAAAGAGTTGATCGCGCGCGCCGTTCACAACATCAGTTCGCGTTGCGGACGTCCGTTCATAAAGCTGAACTGTGCCGCGATTCCACACGCTTTATTAGAAAGCGAACTGTTTGGTCATGAGAGGGGCGCGTTTACGGGCGCCATCGCGCAAAAGCTTGGTCGTTTCGAACTGGCCGACAAGGGAACGCTTTTTCTAGATGAGGTGGGCGATATCCCGTTGACACTCCAACCCAAATTGCTGCGTGTCCTGCAGGAACAGGAGTTTGAGCGCTTAGGGGCGACTAGGACTCAGCATGTAGACGTTCGGCTCGTGGCTGCGACCAATCGGGATTTGACGAGTATGGTGAAACGAAACGAATTTCGGAGCGATCTCTACTACCGTTTGAATGTGTTTCCGATTTCGCTCCCTCCATTGCGGGAGCGCCGCGAAGACATTCCGGCGCTGGTGACACATTTTGTTGAAATTTATGGCCGCCGCATGGGTAAGCAGATCGACAACATTTCTCCGGAAACCATGTCTGCGCTCAGTTCTCACCAGTGGCCGGGGAATATCCGCGAGCTGCAGAATTTCATTGAGCGAAGCGTTATCCTCAGTGCCGGTCAGATACTGCGCCCTCCACTTGCAGACCTAAAACGCTCCCAGGTTGCGGAATCAATGGGTGCTGTTACTTTAGAAGAGGCAGAACGAGATCATATCCTCAAGACACTCGATCACACCAAGTGGGTGGTCGCAGGGCCCAACGGCGCTGCAGTTCGCCTTGGGATGAAGCGATCCACACTTTACTTCCGCATGCAAAAACTTGGCATTTCACGTTCCAACACAATGGCCGCCCCCCTCCGGCAGAGTAACCATGACATTGAGATGGACCTTCCGTTAGATTGATTTTCAGTCCTCGCTGCGAAGGCGACAAAAATAAAATCACAACAAGGGCGTTCAGAATGTCGGTAATGGGACACCGCGTCTAGTCGGCTGGCACCTCGCATGATTCCAACCTTGTCTTCCGTCTCTGCTTTCTGTGACTTACAAACTGAACTTGTTTGGCACGCTTGTTGCCTATTCCAATATCGTCCGCAAGGCATTGAAGCCTGATAGGGCGGCAGAAAAGGAGAACTGATCATGATTACGGAACCAATCGAAATGGCTCACATGAGCCGGAACCGTACAATGGAACGCCGTTTGCTTTTGTCGTTCATCGCCTTGGTTTTTACAATTACGTTTTCCCCCAGCACTGCAGACGCACAGATTAGTGGCGAGATTGAAGTGAATATCCCATTTCAGTTCCATGCAGGAGACGCCAAACTTCCGCCGGGTAAGTATGTTATCCACGTGCTCGACAACACGGATTTGGGGGTTATGGAAATCAGCAGGGCGGACGGTTCTACTTCCGCTCTTTTTGAAGTCCACCAAACACAAGTCAACGCCGCGCCGGCTAAGACCGAATTGATCTTCAACAAGTACGGAAATCGCTATTTCCTTACGAAGTTGTTTGACGAAGGCCAGCCAAGCGGCAGCACGGTCGACAAGTCGCGTTACGAAGAAAAGGTCGGCGAAGCCACGGCGGAAGAGCAGGCACACGTGCCGGCTCACCGTCGAGGGCAGCAAGGGAGCTAGTGGCTCGCTCGACAGGCAACAGGCTGGGCGCGAGTGGGCGCTCTCGCGCCCGACGGGTTTGGCTTGGGCTTAATTTAAAATTGGAGGATTTGCCGTGAACATGAAACTGACAAAACAGGTGATGACCGGGCTTCTATGCTGTTTGCTTTTGCAATTCACTACGCAAGCCGGCGCCTATGTTCCCGCCAGCCAGTCCGACCCACCGGGACCGCCTCAGACAGTGCAACAGTCGGCTCAGGAGCTGCAACAACTGGTCGCACCAATCGCCCTGTACCCGGACGCTTTGGTTGCGCAGGTTCTCGCGGCCTCCACCTATCCAACTGAAATTGTCGAGGCGGATCGCTGGATGCAGAGCCATCCCGACCTAAAGGGTGAAAAGCTAGGCAACGAAGTTGACAAGCAACCGTGGGATCCCAGCGTGAAAGCCCTGACGCAATTTCCGTCGGTTCTCGAAAACATGGACAAGAACCTTTCTTGGACTTCGTCCCTGGGCGACGCATATGCCAATCAGCCGCAGGACGTGATGGATGCCGTCCAGGCAATGCGCCAACAGGCTCAGAAGGCTGGCCACCTGAATAGCAATGGGCAGGAGAATGTAACGACGCAAGACAACACGATCATCATTCAACCGGCCGACCCCGATGAGGTCTACGTACCTATGTACGATCCTTGGCTTGTATACGGCTATCCGATCGTTGCTTACCCAGGTTGGTATCCCGTGCCCGGAATCTTTTATGACGGTCCGGGACTCTTCTGGGGCGCCGGTTTCGGAATCGGCTTTTTCGGTGGCTTTGGATGGGGATGGAACAACTGGGGGTGGGATTGGCGCGGCCACAGGATGCTCTACGACCACAACGACTATATCTCGCACAGCCGGACCATAGTCAATCGCAACAATTTCAACGGGCGCGCAGGCTTGAATCGCGGTGACGCGTTCCGCGGCAGCAATTCCGGGGACAGATATTCAACATTCCATGGTTCGCTGCCTTCTCATGGTGAAGCTGGAATGCGCTCCGGCGCGTTCAGTGGCTTTGACCACGGCGGAACGGTCGGGGAGTTTTCCTCCCGTGGACAGTCGAGCTTTGGAGGTGGGTTTCATGGTGGTGGCTTCGGGGGTGGCGGCTTCCACGGCGGTGGTGGTGGACACAGGTAACGGCATGTATCTTTTTGTGAATCGCAAAAAATCCAAGAATGGAAGGAACTACCATGCTGAGGAATATGTTGATTTTAGTTCGACCCGGGTGGAGAGCGTTTGTTCGATTTGCTGCATTTGCTTTATTTGTATTTTCTTGGAGGGCTTCCTATACGCCAACGTTGGCTCAGCAAGTTGGACAGCAGACCTTTGCCTCGGTTGAAGATGCCGGTCGCGCTTTGTTTGCTGCGATGCACGCGCCCGATGACCGTTCTCTCATGACCATCCTAGGACCCGCCGGAAATGATGTGATTTCTTCAGGCGATCCGGTGGAAGATTTAGACGCACGCACCAACTTCTCGACCAAATACGAGGAAATGCATCGCTTTGTGAAAGAGCCAAACGGAACTGTAAAACTGGTGGTTGGGGCTGAGAACTGGCCGCTGCCGATTCCCCTTGTCAACAAAAACGGAGCTTGGTATTTCGACACCCCGGCCGGCAAGGACGAGATTTTATTCCGCCGAATTGGCAAGAATGAACTGTCAGCAATGCAAGCCTGCAGCGATCTGGTGGATGCCCAGAAACAGTATTACGAGAAAGCTCCGGACGGTCTCTCCAAGGAGTACGCCCGAAGGCTCGTCAGCGATGTGGGACGACACAACGGTTTGTATTGGGAGGGCACGGTCGACCAATTCGATAGCCCGATCAGCCCTTTGGTCGCTTACGCGCGTCAAAATCGTCCGGTGGACCAGGTCGGAACTCACGATCCATTCAACGGATATTTTTTCCGGATCCTTACGAGCCAAGGATCTCATGCGCCAGGTGGGACGAAGAATTACGTCGTCAACGGAAAGATGATCGAGGGATTCGCTTTTGTCGCCTATCCTGCGGAGTACCGCTCCTCGGGCGTGAAGACTTTCATTGTAAGCAAGTCGGGCGTGATCTATGAAAAGGATCTCGGTCCGAACACAAGACAGCTTGCACGATCTATGACCAGCTATGATCCGGATTCCACGTGGCACTGACCTTCACCCCCAAAACCGCACGAAAGCAAGTATGATTCGGAGCGAAAAGGGGGAAGGCATGTCCAAAGGAAAGCACACGGAG
>Ga0182024_10008777_pt1 | contig 21152 bp, 14 predicted proteins | sample P32metaG_FD_120480 | JGI IMG/M metagenome (GOLD analysis project Ga0182024, IMG submission 120480) | Permafrost microbial communities from Stordalen Mire, Sweden - P3-2 metaG (Illumina Assembly) | ecosystem: Environmental > Terrestrial > Soil > Wetlands > Permafrost | place: Sweden: Stordalen...
AACGGTCTATTGTTTTTCGTCCCCGGAGCCGATACTAGCCTCAATTATTGGCAGAACTTTCTGTTAGGTCAGCCGACTTTCGGTGAAGGCGGCGGCGGGGCGTCTAATCACGACTACTTTATTCCTGCCTACGCCCTGTTTGCGCAGGACGATTGGCGAGTCGCGCACAATTTTACGTTAAATCTGGGCCTGCGCGTCGAGTTCGTCGGCGCGGCAGAAGACCGGCTGTGCCATTTGGGAAACACCATCCCCAACAATGCTAATCTGCTGGGCGATCCGTTCGTGTATCCCAGCTGTGTGAAGCAGTACAATTTTCCTGGCTTCACTGGCACTCTGAACAGTGCCGCCCTGAACAATGAGTTCTCCACCGTACCTGAGCCGCGGATTGGTTTTGCCTATGACCTCGGTGGCAAGCACGACACGGTGATTCGCGGCGGCTACGGTATCTACAGCGTCCGCGAAGATATTGGCGCGGTGGATAACCTGTCGTTTACGTCCCCGTTTTATCCCTTAAGCGTGCTTCCCGGTACGCCAGACACCATGGGCAAGCTTCTCGCCACGCTGCCGCCGCTGGGTCAGGTGACGCAGGCCGCAGTCCCGACTCCATCCTTTTTCCAAGGCTTTCCCGGAGGCGTCACCACCGCGTCTCCAATATTCTCCGGCACCGCGGCCGGCTACTTCGGCCTTGCCGTTCCGTTGCATTGGCTTGTGCCTACCACGCAACAGTGGAATTTCACCATCCAGCACCAGTTGGGTGGAAATTGGGTCATGGAACTCGGATACGTGGGAACCAAAGGCTCACACCTGCGCTCTACCTTTGATCCCGACCAACCCAACCTGGCCAGCGCGACTAATCCCATCACGATTACTTGCGGGAACGCCGTCGCGCCATGCTTGACCGCGCCCACCGGAACTGTGTACACGATCACGCAAAACACGGCGGCCAATTCCACCGCCCGCGTGCCCTACCTCGGAATTAATCCCTCCGCGTTTGAGGCGTTCTATCCCAACTCCGATTCCGGCTACAACAGTTTGCAAGCGACGGTTTCGCACAAATTTTCGAAAGGACTGTACTTCCAGAGCGCGTACACGTATTCCAAGTCGATCGATGACGTCTCCACAGCCAGCGTGGCTTTTCTCACGCGCGTCAATGATCAGAACAGTGCGGATGCCTCGCGCGGGCTGTCCGACTTTGATCATCGCCACCGTTTTGTCACCAGCTTGAATTATGCATTGCCCTTTCTTGCCGACCGGCATGATGCTGTCGGATATATAGCGGGCGGCTGGGAGGTAGACAGTGTGATTATCGCGCAGTCGGGTTCGCCCATCACAATTGCGGATTCGAGCGGCGGAACTAACTACAATCTCGCCAGCTACCCGGTTGCTACTGCGGATTTTGCTCCCGGTTTTGGTTGCGGCAATGCTCTAAATCAGGGAAGTTTGGCCACCAAGATTGCTAATTGGGTTAAACCTGCGGCCTACCTGCCAGACCCAGTTATAGGCCCGGATGGCACCACCGGTTTTGGGGATTCGCTGCGTAATTGCATCTACGGCCCGAGCCAGGTAAACGTCGACTTCTCGCTGGGGAAGACGTTCAGGCTGGGCGAACGGCAGAGCCTACGCTTCCGCACCGAGGTGTTTAACCTGTTCAACCACCCGTCATTCCAAAACCCGTTGTTTACGGGATTTGCGAACGTGGAAGCCACAAACTCGAACGGGACCAGCGCAGTCGGCGAGATCAACCAAACCAACGGCACGCCGCGGCTGATTCAATTCTCGCTGAAGTACATCTTCTGAGGGCGTACCGACAATCGGTGTACGACGTGATTTCCTGGATCACCGTTTGGTAAAGTGTAGGGCGGACATTCCTGTCCGCCGCCGTTGAGGTTGATGTTGCAGTTGATGTTGCCGGTTATGTTGCTGTTAATCTTACTTCTTCTCCGACTCTCCGACTCTGTGGTGAAAGACTCACCAGACCCGGCAAACCTTCTCCGGCGGACTCACCATGGGCTGCCCGGCTTTGCACGAAAATGCGTGCACGAATTCCGGCATATTCACCACCACGCCATTGATGCGGTATTGCGCGGGTGAGTGCGGATCGGTTATGGCCCGCACCCGCAGATCCTCATCCCGCATGTTGGCGCAGTCCCATTGCGCAAAGCCAACAAAGAATCGCTGCTCGGGAGTCAGTCCGTCAATTGGTTGGAGATTCTTATTCTTAGTAGTATCCTTCCACGCCATCCAGGCGAGAATTTCTCCGCCCAGGTCGGCGACGTTTTCGCCCAGCGTAAGTTCGCCGTTAATGTGGACGTCATCGACCATCACGTAAGAGGAATATTGATCGGCTACGCACTTTGTGCGGGCATCGAATTTTTCGCGATCTTCTTTTGTCCACCAGTTCTTGAGATTGCCCTTGGCGTCGAACTGGCTGCCTTCGTCGTCAAAGCCGTGAGTCAGTTCATGTCCGATTGTGCCGCCGGTGTCGCCATAGTTCGGAGCGTCATCCATTTTGGCGTCGTATAGCGGAGGCTGCAACACGCCTGCGGGAAAATTGATGTCGTTCATCTGCGGATTGTAGTAAGCGTCGACGGTAGCCGGCGAAATCTCCCATTCTCCGCGATCGACTGGTTTGCCAATTTTGTTGATCTGGCGATGCAACTCGAACTCGCCACCCCGCCGGATGTTTCCCGCAAGATCGTCATGAACAATGGTGAGAGAACTATAGTCGCGCCACCTGTCGGGATAGCCAATCTTGTTGTGAATCGCTGCCAGCTTCACCAGGGCCTGCTGCTTGGTCTCAGGACTCATCCAGTCGAGCTGCCGAATTCGCTGTCCCATCGCCGCTTCGATACGATCCACCATGTCCAGCGTGCTGGCCTTCAACTCGGGCGAGAACACGCGCTGAACGTAAACTTGTCCCAGCGCCTCGCCGAGATTATAATCCGTATGTTGCACGCAGCGCCGCCAGCGCGGCTGCATCTCTTTCGCTCCGCGCAGATACTTTCGGTAAAACTCGAAATTTTCCTGCACAAAGTTCGCCGACAGAAAAGGCGAATACTGGTCGGCGACGTGAAAGCGAAGATAAGTTTTCCAGTTCTGCAGCGGTTCGCTGGCTAATTCCGCGTTCAGCTGCTTATAGAATGCGGGCGCATCCACGTTGAGGATCCCAATCGGCGGATACTGCAACGCGCGATAGTAAGTCTGCCAGTCGAAATTCGGAGCCAGTTGCTCCAATTCTCCCAGCTTCATTTTGTTCTTTAACTTATAAGGATCGCGGCGCTCGACTTGCGTCCAGGAAGCCTTTGCCAGCCCAGTCTCTATGCGCAGAATTGTTTCGGCACTCTGCTTGGCATCCTGAGGATTGTCGCCGAGCAACTCGAACACCTTTTGCACATGCTGGACGTAGCGCTCGCGAATTTCTTTTGATTTGGCATCATCTTTCGTGTAGTAATCGCGATCGGGCAATCCCAGCCCGCCTTGATCCAGATCGGCAATCTCCTGATCGGAATTATCGGGATCCTGAGTCGACCCAGCGGCAAACAAAATCGTGCCGCCAAAAGGCAGCGGCAGCCGGGCGACCAAGGATGCCATGTCTCGCGCCGACTTGAGTCCTGCGATGGCGTCCAATTGCGGCTGGATTGCCGCTACTCCGCGTTTATCTGCAGTGCTCTCGTCCATGCACGACCCGTAGAAATCGCCAATCTTTTGAGTGTTGGCGTCGCGCTGTGAACTGGCCGCCCCAGCCTGCTCCAGGATGCTGCGCAAGAACAGCAGATTGTCCTGATACAGCTTGCCGTAAACGCTCCACGAAGTCTGATCCGGAGGAATGGGATTCTGCTTCTGCCAGCCGCCGCAAGCGTAATGATAAAGATCAACACAAGGGTCGACAGACTTATCCATCGAAGAAACGTCAAGGCTGGGGATGTAGGGCAGGGCTGACGCTTCTTTTGACTGCGCTCCCGAGGGAGCCTGAGCTGTGGCAATTGAAGCGACAAACAGCAACGCTAGACAAACGGAAAAAGTTCTCTTCATATTTACCTTGGACTCTATTTCCTGGAAACAGTCAACCTAGCGCCACTCACGTAGCCCCGGACGCCTCGTCCGCGCCCGATCGAAGCTCGGCAGAACTCCCGACAGGCACCGCTATGTCAAATCAACGATTGTCACCTAAACGTCACTGTCATCCTGAGCGTAGCGAAGGATCTATGCAACTTGCTGGCACCGTCGGAGTGCATAGATCCTTCGCCACGCCGAGGATGGCAGCAGAAATGTTAGGTGTCACATTCGTGGAGGCGACGGCGTTTTCCGCGGCACGCGTTCTCGCGGACCAGAAGCCCGCGGAGCAGCCTCCACCTTCGCTGGCGTAATCTGAATCAGCGACCGGTTGCCCACGTGAACAAAACTCAACTCACGCGCCGCCAGCAGCGCATTAATCGCTTCCTTCACCCGCGATCGTGGAACGAAGTTGCCGAAAAATGATTCCAGCTCCTGCTGGTCGGCGGCGACGACGCAATCCAGATACTTCGTCAGCAGCGCAGACAGCGATTCTCCCACTGAAAGATTCACGCCTTCGCGCACCGCGTCCGGCGACCAGCGATACAGCACATCCCAAAACGCGCCCTCCGTCGGATTGTAATCAACCCGCGTGATGCGCAACTTCGACCACAGTTCGCCCAACGCATGATCGAGAGCGACGAACGACACGCTGCCGCCCAACACATCGCGCATTTTCTGCTTGGAAATAGGACCATCGCGTCGGATCAACTCAAACGCATCGCAAGCCAACTGCGAGTATTCGGAATGCGGCTTAGGTTTTGGCGTCGCCTTGGGATTGCGCTCGCCCACCAGCGCATAGAAATAAGGAAAAATCGATCCGGCAACCAGAAACGCATTGTTCTCGTCGAAGCGGTTGGCCTCGTAAGCCGCCCGCTCGCGCAAAAGACGAACCATCAAATCGGTAGCGTCCTGCGCCCGCGGGTCCGCAAAAGCGTGCTGCCAGTCCGGCAACTGCTGATCCGAGCCAACCCAAGCCCCCATGAAAGTCGGCACCAGCGCCTGGTTGCGCATGGGATACATCATGCAAAACCCAACCGACTCCAGGAACGAGCGAGCGTCTTCGAAGGTACGGACGGCACGCCCGTCCAAGTGCCACTTCTCCCGCCGCAACTGATCGAGTTCGGTCATAAAAAGTATTAGACCACACCGAACAGAGATGAAAAACATTTCACAGATGTGCGAACCGGGAAATGCGCGTACACTGGGTCCGATTTCGGGACCAAACGCAGATTCCGATCACAGTCGGAGGATTGCCATGAGATCAATGCATTTGGGCGCGACCGTGAGCGTTGCTGCCATGTGTGCGATGGGAATACTCGCTGCGCAGTCCGCGCAAGCGCAAACCTACAAAGTGTTACACACCTTCACCGGCGGGAAAGACGGTGGCATACCCAACGCGGTTATCCAGGATGCCGAGGGGAACCTCTACGGAACCACTTCGGCCGGTGGCGACTACGGCTACGGAACGGTGTTCAAGCTGAGCAAGACGGGCAAAGTGACTGTACTGTACAAGTTCAAAGGCGGGGCCGACGGCGGCTACCCCGACGCAGGAGTGATCCCGGATGCCACAGGGGATTTGTATGGGACCACTGCCGGAGGCGGCGCCGCTGCCTGCCCGGGCGGTTGTGGAACGGTGTTCAAGCTGAGCAAGATAGGCAAGGAGACCGTGCTGCACAGCTTCACGGGGGGAGCCGACGGGGCCTTCCCAAACGCGGTGATCCAGGATGCCAAGGGAGATTTGTATGGGACCGCCGAGGGAGGTGGCGACACCGCTTGCTTCGGCGGTTGTGGAACGGTGTTCAAACTGAGCAAAACAGGCAAGGAGACCGTACTTTACAGCTTCAAGGGCGGGGCCGACGGGGAAAACCCTAGCGCGGGCGTGATCCAGGATGCCAAGGGGAACCTCTACGGAACCACCCTCTACGACGGCGGACGAGGATGCCAGGGCTTTGGCTGCGGAGTGGTATTCAAGCTGGACACGGCGGGCAAGGAGACCGTGTTGCACAACTTCAAAGGCGGGGCCGACGGGGAGTACCCTCTCGCGGGCGTGATCCGGGAGGCCAAGGGGAACCTCTACGGAACCACCTTCGAGGGAGGCGCTGCCGGCTACGGAACGGTATTTAAGTTGAGCGGAACGGGCAAGGAGACCGTGCTGTACAGCTTCACAGGCGGGGCCGATGGGGGGAACCCATACGCGGGAGTAATCCAGGACGCCAAGGGGAACTTCTACACTACCACTTCCGCCGGCGGCGCTTCTGGCGGGGGAACAGTATTCAAGTTGAGCAGGACGGGCAAGGGGACCGCGCTCTATAGCTTCACCGGTGGGACCGACGGTGGCAGCCGCTCGCTGGGGTAATCCAGGACGCCAAAGGCAACCTCTACGGAACCACCAGCGCGGGCGGCGATCCTTCCTGCGGGATAGAAAACTCCGGCTGTGGGGTGGTGTTCAAACTGACTCCGTAATCGCGGCCCTAGATTCTCTTGAACGCCTTCTGAATGTCCTTCATGGAGTATCGCAGCACCACCGGCCGCCCGTGTGGGCAAGACATTGGGCAGTCGGTCTTTGCTAGCTCGGCCAGCAGCCACTCCATTTTATTTTGCTGGAGTGGCATGTTCACCTTGATGGCGGCGTGGCAGGCGATGGACGCGGCTATCCGGGCGCGAACTTTTTCCATGTTCAGGGCTTGCTCTTCGCGGGAGAATTGATCGAGCAGTTCGTGCAGCATGTGCTCGATCTGTGCCGCTTCCACGCCAGCCGGAGCGACCTTTATGGCGACGCTTCGGGCTCCGAATGGTTCGGCCTCGAATCCGTTCTGATTTAGTTCTTCTGATATCTCGGCAAAGACAGCTTGCTGGGCCGGTGTGAGTTCGAGCAGCAGAGGCATGAGCAGGCGCTGGCTTTCTACCTTCTGCGCTGCCCGCTGCTTCAGCACTTTTTCAAACAGCACGCGCTCGTGAGCGACGTGCTGATCCACGATCCACAGGCCCTCGTGATTCACGGCGAGGATGAACGAATCGCGAATCTGTCCTAGGGGTTTAAGCGACGCCAGCGACGGCGTCACATTGCTATTCGCAAACTCGTACGCGGTTTCTGGCTCCTCAGGCAGTGGCGGGGCGCAGCTGTCTTGTTCTATGACCTCGAAACCTCTCTCTGGGGCGCGAATCAAAGACAGCGCAGCATTGCCGTCGACCGCAATTCCGTCAACCCCAAAATGAAAGCGCTCCGTAATGGGCGCAGGCACGGGCGCTTGCAGAGCGAACGGTTGCGGTTCAGCGGGAGCGTACGCTGTTCGCCATGCCGCCGAATCTGCTGGCCCAGAACGCGATCCCGGGGTGAGCGAAGGACTCGCCGTAGGATGCGCGCTGATCTCGGTCATGAACTGCGGCACAGGCCGCGCCTTCATCAACGCCGCCCGCACGGAGTCCCGCACAAAATCATGCATGACAGTTTGCTGGCGGAAGCGCACCTCGGTCTTCGAAGGATGCACATTCACATCTACTTCACCGCTGGGCAGTTCGAGGAACATCAGCACCACGGGATAAACCGTCGGCGGCAGAATGTTGCGGTAAGCCTCGGTGAGCGCATGCTGGATGAGCCGGTCGCGAATCAAGCGTCCGTTCACGAAAACATAAATCGAGTTGCGATTCAGCTTCTGAATCTCGGGCTTCGAAACGAAGCCATGCATTCGCATCTCCCCAGGAGTGGAGGGACCGGCTTCTTGCCCGTCTTCTTCCCGCTCTAATTCCTGACGGCGCCATGGCGGTGGCTGTGGCAAACCCACATGCTCCAATGGCTGCATCGCAGCCACAGGAATCAGTTGTTCAAGAACCTCTCTGCCGAATACCTGGTACACGCGTTCGCTGTATCCCGCGACCGGGGGCGCGACAAGAACGGCGTTGGTGGCGGAGTGCAGCTCGAAATGTTTGTCGGGATGCGCCAGCGCGTAATGCGTGACCAGCGACGCGATGTGCGAAAGCTCGGTCGATTCAGCTTTTAAGAATTTCTTCCGCGCCGGCGTATTGAAAAACAAGTCACGGATAGTGATCGATGTTCCCGCTGGAAGACCGGCTTCTTCGACTTTAAAGATTTTGCCGCCATTGATTTCAATCACGGTTCCAGAATCTTCGTCGGGCGCGCGCGTTTCCAGGTGCAGGCGCGAAACCGATGCGATCGTGGGCAACGCTTCGCCGCGAAATCCCAGCGTGGCGACGCTGAGCAGGTCTTCGGCGTTCTTGATTTTCGAAGTCGCGTGACGCTCGAAGGCTAGCATGGCGTCGTCACGAACCATGCCGCATCCGTTGTCGGTGACCTGGATGAGTTTTTTGCCGCCGGCCTCCACCTGAATCTTGATGCGGGTGGACCCAGCGTCGAGAGAATTTTCCAGCAACTCCTTGACCACGGAGGCAGGGCGCTCCACGACTTCGCCGGCGGCGATCTTGTTAGCAACAGACTCCGAAAGAACGTGGATGCGTCCCATGGTTGCTGGTAAGTGCCAAGTTTCGCAGATGAGAGCGGACAAAGCAAAAGCGGCGACGGATCGCACGGATTGAACGTAGAATGTTGCCGCGTTTCTGCGTTCCACCCTGCGCCCATGTTATGTTTAATTTCTTATTTGTTCGCGCAATAGAAATATGATTCGTTCCTACAAAGGAATTACGCCGACGATTCCGGCTTCTTGTTACGTTGACGATTCCGCGCAGATTATTGGCGACGTGGTTCTCGGGGAACATGCGAGCGTGTGGATGAACGCTGTGCTGCGCGGCGACGTGCATTCCATTCGCGTGGGAGCGCACTCGAATGTGCAGGACTGCAGTGTGCTGCATGGCATGAAGGAGCAGTACAACGTCGTTGTCGGCGATTACGTCACGGTTGGGCATTCGGTGACGCTACATGGTTGCGTAGTCGAAGATCGCTGCCTGATCGGGATGGGTTCTGTCATTCTCAACGGCGCGCGGATCGGAGCGGGAACAATCATCGCGGCGGGTACATTGATTCCGGAGAAAACAGTTGTCGAGCCCGGAACGCTGTGGATGGGCTCTCCGGGGAAGTTCCGGCGCAGGCTGGAGCCGAAGGATCAAGAGAGCATCATGCGCTACGCCAATAATTATTTGGGATATAAGGAATCGTATTTGCGGGAACATTGACTATCAATCCCTTCAGCGCTGTCATCCTGAGCGCAGCGAAGGATCTATGTACTCGCTGGTACAACCAAAATGCATAGATCCTTCGCTATGCTCAGGATGACAACGTTTTGTGCTCGAACTAGCAGAAGCCAATGATCAAAGCCGTACGAGGAACGCGCGATCTTCTCCCGCCGGACACAGCATTGTGGAACTTTGTCGAAGCCACAGTCCGCGACGTATTTCGCGTCTACAACTTTCACGAAATCCGCACGCCGATTTTCGAGGAGACGCAGCTCTTTGCTCGCAGCGTGGGTGAAGAGACCGACATCGTCGCAAAAGAAATGTTCACGTGGGAAGACCGTGCGCGTGCGGAAAGTGAAAAAGGCCAGTCGTTGACACTGCGCCCCGAGAACACCGCTGGCGTGGTCCGCGCTTATATCGAGCACAAGCTTTGGGATCGCGGCTTGAATAAGCTTTACTACATCGGGCCGCAGTTCCGGCGGGAGCGTCCGCAGAAGGGACGGTATCGGCAGTTTTATCAGATCGGGGCGGAGATTATCGGTCCGGCCAGTGCGGGCAGCGAGTCGCCTGCGCGCGACGCCGAAATTCTGGAACTGCTGGCCACACTGCTTGATGGCCTTGGCGTCGAAAATTGGACGCTGCAACTGAACTCTGTGGGCTGCCCGAATGATCGTGCCGCTTATAACGAAGCTCTACGCAAGGCGCTCCAACCGGTTGTGGGACAAATGTGCGCCGACTGCCAGCGTCGCGCCGTCACCAATCCGCTGCGCGTGTTTGATTGCAAAGTTCCGGCGGATCAGCCCATTATCGAAACCCTGCCACGCATCAGCCAGTTTCTCGACGAGCCTTGCCGCCGTCATTTCGAACAGGTGCAAGAGATTTTGAAGTCGGTAGGAGTTGACTTTCAACTAAACGACCGGCTGGTTCGCGGTTTAGATTATTACAGTCGGACTGCATTTGAGTTTACGCACGGAGCCTTGGGCGCGCAGAATGCGATCCTCGGGGGCGGACGTTACGATGGACTTTCCGAATCGCTTGGTGGCCCAAACGCTCCGGGTATTGGTTTTGCTATCGGTGAAGACCGGCTGGTGCTGGCGCTTAAGCAGTCGGCGGAGGCGGTGCAGCGCAAGCCGGATGTTTATATCGCGCCGCTTGGGGCAGGCATGGATCGCGAGGCTGCTGGTCTGGCGCGTGAGTTGCGGCGTCATCAGGTTGTCGCTGAGCTGGGCGATGAAAATTTTCGTCTGAAGAAATCCTTTGAGATAGCGGCTAAGTTGGGAGCACGTTTTATTCTGATTGTGGGTGAGAACGAAGTCAAAGCTGGCGCCTTTGCGTTGAAGAATCTGGAAAGCGGAGAGCAGGTGTCGGTGCCTCGCGGCGAGCTGGCGCAGAAAATTCAGTCGAACACTTGAACAACCCTATTCCTGTCATTCCGAGCGAAGTCGAGGAATCTGCTGTTTTGGCCTGCGCAAGCGGAGAAGCAGGTTTATCGACGATTCTGCTGCGCTCGAAATGACAGATGCTGCTGCTCGAAATGACAACGAATAGGAACATTTGGCCCTCTGGGAACGAATCCTCACGCCCGCAACGGACAGAATCGCGCCCCCGCATTTATAATTTGTGATTCCCATTCTTTTCTGAAAGGTACAACTTGCTTGATTTTTTAGGCGACCTGCAACGCACTCATCGCTGCGGCGCTTTGCGCGCTTCTGACTCCGGCCAACGAGCCGTGCTCATGGGATGGGTGAACCGCCGACGCGACTTGGGCAACCTTATTTTTGTTGATGTGCGCGACCGCACGGGCATTACTCAGGTCGTGTTCAATGAAGAGCGCGATCCGGCGGCGCATGAGAAGGCCAGCCAGTTGCGCAATGAGTATGTAGTCGCCGTGATTGGCAAGGTCAAGCAGCGCACCGCCGACACCATCAACCAAAACATTCCCACCGGGGAGGTCGAGGTGATTGCGGAGGAGTTGCGCATTCTCAATGAATCCAAGCAGCCGCCATTTCTTCCCGGCGATACGGTTTTGCCCAACGAGGAGATGCGCCTTAAGTATCGCTACATCGATTTGCGCCGCGACGCCCTGCAGCACAACATTGAGCTGCGGCATAACGTTGCCATTGCGATTCGCAGCTATCTCTCGGCGCAGGGATTTTTCGAAATCGAAACGCCTTTCATGACCCGTTCCACGCCTGAGGGCGCGCGCGATTACCTTGTTCCCAGCCGAGTGCAGCCCGGCTCGTTCTACGCTCTGCCGCAATCGCCGCAATTGTTCAAACAAATTCTGATGATCTCGGGCTTCGATCGTTATTTTCAAATTGTGCGTTGTTTCCGCGATGAAGACTTGCGCGCCGATCGGCAGCCGGAGTTTACCCAGATCGATTTGGAAATGTCGTATCCGCAGCCGGAGCGGGTTTGGGAAGTGGTCGAGGGATTTCTTACCGCGGCATTCAAAGCTGCTGGGCAGGAGATCAAGCCGCCGTTCCCGCGCATGAGCTACGATCAGGCGATTCGTCTGTATGGCAGCGACAAGCCTGACATGCGTCTGCCCGCGATGACCGATGTGCGCGTGGCCTTCACCGAGGAAAATTTGGCGACGCTCGCGGTGAATCCAAAGTTCCCGGTGGTCGCGATTCGGATACCCAAGGCCGGCGAGCTTTCCCGCAAGGATCGCGATGAAATCAAGCCGCTGTTTGGGGCGCGCGGTGCAGCAAAGTTATTCGAAGATTTCAAGCGGCTGGAGAAAAACTTCCCCGAAGCTGCGAGTAAGATTCGGCAGGGAACTGGCGCGGAAGAGGGCGATTTGATCGTGGTGGTTGCCGGCGATGGTAAGGCGGCAGAGCACAAATCCGAGGGAGGCGTGAAGCCCGAGGTGAAGCAGCACGACCACGCGGTTTATACTGCCGCAGGATTGTTGCGTCTGGCGCTAGCGCAGAAATATGCTGATCGGCACGGAGCGTTCAAGAAAACGGGAGACGCATCCAAAGATTTCCGGTTTCTCTGGGTCACCGACTTTCCCATGTTTGAGTGGGATGAAGAAGGCAAACGCTGGGCTGCGGCGCATCATCCGTTTACCTCGCCGCATGAACACGACATGGACAAGCTTGAGTTGGATCCGGCTTCGGTGCGTGCGCTGGCCTACGACGTCGTGTTAAACGGGACTGAGTTGGGATCAGGCTCGATCCGTATTCATCGCCAGGATATTCAGAGCAAAATTTTTCGCGCGCTCGGAATGACGGAAGAGGAAGCGCGTTCGCGCTTTGGATTTTTCTTGGAAGCGCTGGAGTACGGCACGCCTCCGCATGGCGGGATTGCATTGGGGTTGGATCGCATTGTAATGATTCTCGCGGGAGCCGATAGCCTGCGTGAGGTCATTCCGTTCCCCAAGACGGCGCGGGCTGTGGACCTAATGGTGGACGCGCCCACCCCGGTGAGCGAGTCACAACTGAAAGACTTGGGGATACAAGTGAAAAAGTAATTTTCAGCTGGAGGTTGCGATTCAGTCTCGCTCACCACATGAGAAAGCCCCAAATTTCTACGGCCAAGAGCCTTTGTAAGAACACTTCGCTGCTTTATTGGCTTTTTTCAATTTTGCTAATAATGGTACTTTCTCTTCCAGCTTTGGCGGCCAAGAAAATTATCATCGACACTGACCCGGGTACGGATGACGCGCTGGCACTGATGCTCGCGCTCAACTCGCCCGAGTTGGATGTGCGCGCGGTCACAGTTGTGCCGGGAAATGTTACGGCGGCGATGGGTTTAGACAACGCTCTGCGCATGGTTTCGCTGGCGAACCGGTGCGACATTCCAGTGGCAGCGGGAGCGCAGCATCCGCTGTTTCAGAAACTCACTACGGCCGAGTTCTGGCATGGCAAGAATGGATTAGCCAACATCGAATTGCCTCCGAGCAAGTGTAAAGTCGATCCGCTCTTTGGGCCCGACCTCATTATTCAACTGGTGCACGCGTCGCCCCACGAAATCACGCTGGTGCCAGTTGGCCCGCTGACTAATATCGCGCTCGCCATGGAAAAAGATCCCTCGATAGTTCCGCTGGTAAAAGAAGTCATTTTGATGGGCGGTTCAATCAGTGGCGGCAATGTCACGGCCGCGGCGGAATTCAACATTTACAACGATCCCGAAGCTGCGCAAATTGTCTTCCAGGCGGGATGGCCGTTGACCATGGTCGGACTTGAAGTCGGCGATAAGGCCCTGTTCACAAATAAATATCTCGAGGCACTTGAGCAAACTCACGGGCCAATCAACGACTTCATTGTTTCGATTCTGAAATTCATGACCAATCTTTCGGCGGAGTTTGGTTCTGCCGGACCGCCGATGTACGATCCCTCCGCTGTGGCCGTGGCTATCGATTCCACCTTGGTCAAAGTGCAGGAGATGCATGTCGATGTCGAAACCCGAGGAGCGTTCACGCGCGGGGAAACGGTAGCGAATCGCCATGGCGAAGTGGAGCGCAGCTTTCTTCGCGGCGACCGGTACGTTATCGAGGGCGTCGATAAGGTTACTCCCAATACGAAAGTTTGCGTCGATGTGGACGCTGATCGCTTCTTGCAACTTTTTGTGTCGAAAATTCGCGGGAAGTAGTTTGTTAATCTCGTAAGCGTTCGGGAGAAACGATGTTCACTCCGCACAGTCTGGGCGTCGCTCTGATCATGATGATTACGAGCGCGATCTGTTGGGGCTCGTGGGCTAATACGTATAAGGGCGTGAAGAATTACCGCTTCGAGCTTTTCTATTGGGACTATGCGGTTGGAATATTCCTGATCTCCCTGATTCTGGCGCTCACCATGGGGAGCACATCGAGCGATGCCAACAGTTTCCTGAACAATGTTCATTCCGCGGACATTTCAAATATAGTTTTCGCGATGGTTGGCGGCGCGATATTCAATCTTGCCAATCTCTTGCTGGTGGCTGCGATTGATATGGCCGGATTGGCCATTGCATTTCCGGTGGCTATCGGTATCGCTCTGGTCGTCGGTGTCGTCCTGAGCTACATTTTGCAGCCTCGGGGCAATGGCGCGCTGCTGGCCGCTGGCGTCGTTTGCGCGGTGATTGCTGTCATTATGGACGGCAAAGCTTATGGCAGCCTGGCCAGCGCGGGCCGCGTTACATCAAGGAAAAGCGTCATCGTATGCGTCGTGTCAGGAGTTTTGATGGGACTGTGGGCGCCATTTGTCGCGCATGCCATGACTCAAGGCAACACTCTTGGCCCGTATAGCATTGCCGTTTTTCTAACCCTCGGCGCGCTGCTCTCTTGCTCCATCTGGAACGTTTATTTCATGAAGAAGCCGCTGGTGGGAGAGCCGGTGAAGTTCAGCGGATTTTTTCACGGTCCAGCTTCAGGGCACATTCTTGGATTGCTGGGCGGTGTCATTTGGGGTACGGGGATGGTGTTTAATCTCGTGGCCGCGAATTTCACCGGCGTGGCGATTTCCTATGCTATCGGCCAGTCTGCGCCCATGGTGGCGGCGCTCTGGGGCGTGCTGGCGTGGAAGGAATTTGCCGGCGCGGGAAGCCAGGCGAAGTTGTACCTCGCGCTTATGTTTGTCTTTTATTGTTTCGCAATTTTGCTGGTGGCCAAAGCGAACGGCTAAGAAAAGACGAGATTAGTGGCTGGCGGCAGGTTTGATTTTCAGCACCGGACTCAGATCCCTGTGTATGCGGGAAAAATGCAACTCTCCACAGCGGCGACAGGAACATTTAAAATTCGCATCGCCTGGATGAAACATATGGCCACACTTATCGCAAACAAAGCGTCCGTCTTGCCTTGGGACCATGGGCCGGAACTGGACGCCCGAAACGCAATAGGGACAGCGCACAACTTTGTGAATCATAAGAAATCCGCAATCCGGCGGCAAAGTACATCCGATCGAGTAGAACGTCGCGCTCTTTTAAAGTTTGGTTAAATTTATCTCTGAACGTAACCATTCGTAATGGCCCATATGTGCTGTGTGCTGGCACCGGAGTGCCAGTGCCGACGAATGGCATTGTGGGCCGAAGCAGTCGAAAAAGTCGGAAGGTCTGTGGACGAAGCGATCGACCGCCGATTCGAACTGAAATCGTGATATATTCCTTTTCGCGGACGGTTTGAGCCGCCTCCCCGGTCGGCGTTCGCGATGAGGTGGCTGGCCATGCTGCGAAAGCGTTTCTCCTTCCTTCTGTGCCAATCCCTGGCCGTCGTGATTTTAACGGCTACGTTGATGGCTGCCGCTTGGGCACAGCCAAAATTCAAGATTCTGGCTACAGTTCCAGGCGGCCTTTTCAGCGGGTTGACCTTTGACGCCAAGGGCAATCTGTATGGAGTGACCGGCGCAGGCGGCGACGACAATCAGGGCACCATCTTCGAGTTGACGCCCGGCGCGCACGGCTGGACTTTGCACACGCTACACAGTTTCGACGGCCAAAACGGCGGGGGCCCGAACGGGGGCTTGATCTTCGACGCGGCCGGCAATTTCTATGGCACCGCCCTTGGGGGACGGGGCCTCCAAGACGGGGGCGTTGCCTACGAGATGGTGCGAAGGTCAGCCGGGTGGGACTTTACGGTGCTCTACTACTTTTGCCTCCAGTACCACTGCCCTGACGGAGGAGGACCTGGGCCCCTGACCATGGACGGCGCAGGCAAACCGTTCGGATTGGCGGGAGGAGGCACCTACGACGAAGGAGTCGCCTTCGAGTTGGTACCCGGCGCAGGCGCAAGCGGGTGGAGCGAACAGGTACTTTACGACTTTCAGGGTACCAAGACCGGCTTTGGGCCTTCCGGAGCGCTGATCTTCGACGCCACTGGCAATCTTTACGGCACGACTGCGGGCACCTTCAACAGTGAGGCCGGCACAGTCTTCGAGTTAATCAGGGGTTCAGGCGGTTGGAGGCACAGAAAATTGTGGCAGTTCGACGGGACCGACGGGGCGGGCCCTAGTCACGGTGTGGTACTCGATGAGTCAGGAAACCTCTATGGCACGACTCGTGGCGGAGGTGGTTCTTGCGAAGGGGAATTCTGCGGAGTAGCTTTCAAGTTGTCTCGCAGCCGACGCGGAAACTGGGTGGAGACGATGCTATATCGCTTTCTAAACCCAGCGTACGGTTTCTATCCGAGCAGCGGACTGATCGCGGACAAGGCCGGCAACCTCTACGGCACAACCGCACAGGGCGGTGCCGGCACTTGTTATAACGGTTGTGGAGTAGCGTACGAACTAAGCCCCAGCGCGAATGGAAAATGGACATACAGGGTACTGCACAAATTCATCGGCAATAGTGGGAGCCTGCCGCCCAGTAACTTGGTGCTCGATGAGAAGGGCAATCTGTATGGCACCGCATACGGCGCAGCGTACGAGATCACGCCGTAGCAGGCGCCGACGTGGAACCGCCAGCGCCCGCTGCGGCAGTGCTCCCGAGTTTAGTAGGTGTCAGGATCCTCGTGCTGGCCGACGTAATTGATAAAGCAGGCGGCGTTGCATTGGTTCTGTGCAGACCCGCAGGTTGCTTGGTTACAGAGCGTACTGTTGTTCACCAAACCGATCGGCTGAAATGCATGGCATTGTGGGCCGAAGCAGTCGAAAAAGTGCGACGAGCCAATCACGGAGTGATCTCAAAGACTACGCTATACGCCGCGCCATAGAGGTTACCCTTATTATCGAAAATCAGTCCGCCCAGGGGTTGCGCACCGTCCGACCCGTCGAACTTTTGCAGAACGGTGTACGTCCACTTGCCGTTAGCTTCGGGCGCCAACTTGTATGCCACGCCGCACCCTCCTGAGCAGCCGCCTATGCCACCCGCAACGGTTGCTCCATACAGATTGCCTGCCTTATCAATGACGACCCCGCCGGTGGGAAAGCTTCCGCTCCCAGGGTCCGGAAAAGCGTAAAGCACCGTGTGCTTCCAATGCCCGTTCCGCATCGGCGTCAGCTTGAAGATCGTGCCGCAAGTAGTTTCGCCACAGGCGTTGCCCCCGCCTTGCTCGGTGGTGCCATAAAGATTTCCCGAGCCGTCGAGGACCACCCCAGCGTACGGTCCCACGCCGTCCTTGCAGGCCGGGGGGCCATCCGAGCAAAAGCTGTACAGGACGCGCTCAGCCCAACCACCACCAGACCCGCGCCTTAAACCGAAGACCGAGCCGCCTCCGTAGTTGCCCCCGGAAAACGTCGTCCCATAGAAATCGCCTACCTTCTCAGCGATCAAACCGGCAAATGGGTCCCAACCATCGCGGCAATATGCCTTGGAGCAGAAACTGTACAGGAGATTCTCTTCCCAACCACCAGAACCGAGCGTCAGCTCAAAGGCTGTGCCATGGCCGTACTCGCCCCCTCCACCGGTGGTTCCGTAGAGGTTGCCCGCGTTATCCAGAACTACCCCAGACTGAGGCCCTCCGCCGTCGGGACAATGGTACTGGAGGCAAAAGTCGTAAAGTACATTAAACGTCGACCCGTTGGCTTTGCGCATCATCTCGTACACAACGCCACCGTCTTGGGGCCTGGTCCGCCAAGTGCGGTGCCATAGAAATCGCCCACCACATCGAAGATCAGGCCACCGTTCGGGCTCCCACCGTTTTCGCCGTCGAAACTGTGTAGCGTGTGCAAAGTCCAGCCATGAGCACCGGGCGTCAACTCGAAGATGGTGCTGTGATTGCCGTCGCCGCCGCCTCCGGTGACGCCGTACAGATTGCCCTTGGCATCGAACGTCAACCCGCTGAAAAGTCCGCCGGGTACTGTCTGCAGAATCTTGAATTTAGGCTGCGCCAGGGCGGTAGCTATCAACGTGGCCGTCAGGGCTAGGACCGTTAGAGACCGACGTAGAAGGGAGGGAAAACACTGTTGCTGCATGGCACTACTCCATCGCGGAGCGACGGCCGAGAAGAACGGCCCAAGCAAAGATGCAACCGATGGGAGTTTACCAGCATTGCCTGATCTGACAAGAAGAATTTTGGCTTGTAACAGAATCCGGACGAGCCGCCTGATCGGCCCTGCCTCGAATTGGATTAGGGGCGGAGTTTGGGAGCGCTGGCGTGCGTCGTCGCGAGCCCTTGACTTTGCCCGGGAGACTCCGCCGCCTCCGGATGACGATGGCTATTCTAGTCGCCGGCGGCGTCGTAGGCAGGCACATCCCATTGGTAGCCTTCTTCGCCGTGTTGGGTAAGGTCCAGTCCTTGGATTTCCTGTTCCTCTTCGACCCTGAGCCCAATGGTTGCATCCACAATTTTCAACGCGACTAACGTTCCTACAATTGCGAGCGCCCAGGAGACGCCGACGCCCATCAACTGATTGATTAGCTGGTGAGGATTGCCTTCGAGCATTCCCGAAGGCAGCGTCTTTCCATCTGCACTTTTGAAAATTGGATTGATCGCGCTAGACGCGAATACACCGGTCAGAACGGCTCCGAGCGTGCCCCCCGCGCCGTGCACGCCGAAAGCGTCCAGAGAGTCATCGTAGCCAAAACGCATTTTGACGGTGGCGACCATGTGGTAACAAACTATTCCGGCAATTAATCCAATTGCGAGAGCTGGCATGGGGCCGACAAATCCGGCGGCGGGTGTAATCGCCACTAGCCCGGCGACGGCGCCGGAAATTGCACCTAGAGCGCTGGGCTTGCCATTGCGTAGCCACTCCGCGCCCCCCCATCCTAGCACCGCAGCAGCGGCGGCGAAATGCGTAGCCACGAATGCGCTGGTTGCCAAACTGTTAGAAGCCAGCGCGCTGCCCGCGTTGAATCCGAACCATCCCACCCACAGCATGCAGGCTCCGATGAAGCTGAGCACAACGCTATGCGGCGGCATAGGCTCTTTGGGATAGCCGACGCGACGTCCCAAGTAAAGAGCGCAGACCAAGGCCGAAACTCCCGAGGTGATGTGCACCACGGTTCCACCGGCGAAATCGAGTGTAGGGAAGCGCCCGCCCAGGGCGGCATTCAGCAGTCCGCCTTTGCCCCAAACCATGTGCGCCATGGGGTCGTATACGAGGATTGACCACAGAATCATGAACAGCGCCATGGCGCTGAATTTCATGCGTTCCGCGAACGCGCCGGTGATAAGCGCCGGCGTGATGATGGCAAACATCAACTGGTAGATCATGAAGGTCTGCTGCGGAATGGTGGCAGCGTAATCGGCATCAGGCTGCGCCCCCACGCCGCGTAGAAAGATGTGCTGCAAATGGCCGATGAAACTTCCGCCGCTGCCAAACGACAAACTGTAACCCACCAGCGCCCACAGCACGGTAATGATGGCCATCATTGCGAAGCTCTGCATCATGGTGCTCAAAACATTTTTCTTGCGCACCAGACCGCCGTAGAAGAGAGCCAAGCCCGGACCGGTCATCATCAGCACCAGCGCGGAACTGGTGAGCATCCACGAGTTGTCGGCAGAACTCTTGGCGTCCGCGACTTGCTGTTGCAGTGTCGCCAACTGAGCTTCCGATATGCCGCTCGAGGGCGCGGTCGCTTGGGCAACCAGGAAAGGCGTAGCAATGCAAAAAATGACTACAAAAAGACTGAACCAGGCTAATCGCATCTTCGCGGTAGACATCTGCACCCCCAACCAACTGGAGTCAATGTACCGCCGGAAATCGCGCGACGGAAATTGAAATTATTTATGGGAGCTATCGGGATTCGTAATGGAAAAGGAGGATGGTGAGTGCGAGCTGGACTTCTATTTTTTCTTAGCGGCTACTTCCAGACGAGTATCTGCGCGCTTCAAGTCGCCAGCGGTGCGCTTGAAATCTTCCTCAGTGTTGCTTTTGGAGATGGCCGATTCAGCGCGCTGTTTCGCCGCTTGTGCGCGTCTTGTGTCGATTTCTTCGGCGCGTTCCGCTGTTTCTGCAAGGATAGTTACCTTGTCAGGCAAGACCTCCGCGAATCCCCAAGCCACCGCCAGGTGTTCGGTGAAATTTTCTTTGCGATAGGTAATTTCTCCGACGGCAAGTTCGGTGATCAGCGGAGCGTGACCGGGCAGGATTCCCAGATATCCGTCTTTGCCCGGGATCTGCATTTCCTCCGCCACGTCGCGGATGACCATCTTCTCCGGGGTCACGATTTCGAGTTGGAAAGTGTCAGCCATAAGTGCAGGCTTCAGGCTTCGGGCTTCAGGGTCTAGGATCCTTCCTAGCGCCTGAAGCCTGAGGCCTGTTTTACGCTACTGCCTTCAATTTCTCTGCGGCTTCCAGAACTTCTTCGATCGGGCCTTTCATGTAGAAGGCTTGCTCGGGAATGTCATCGTACTTGCCTTCGTTGATTTCCTTGAATCCTCGCACCGTGTCGGCGACTTTGACGTAGCGGCCGGGTGCGCCGGTAAATTGCTCGGCCACGTGGAATGGTTGCGAGAGGAAGCGTTGAATCTTGCGGGCTCGCGCAACCGTGACTTTTTGATCTTCGCTGAGTTCGTCGATACCCAGAATTGCGATGATGTCCTGCAGATCCTTGTAGCTTTGCAGCGTTTTTTTTACTGCCTGCGCCACATCGTAATGTTCCTGGCCCACAATGCGCGGATCGAGAATCCGTGAAGTCGAGCCCAGAGGATCGACCGCAGGGTAAATTCCAATCTCGGTCAACGCGCGTGAAAGCACCGTGGTCGCGTCCAGGTGAGCAAACGTAGTGGCTGGCGCGGGATCGGTCAAGTCGTCGGCAGGGACGTAAATTGCTTGCACCGAGGTGACCGAGCCTTTCTTGGTGGACGTGATTCGCTCTTGCAGTTCACCCATCTCGGTTGCGAGATTTGGCTGGTAGCCCACGGCACTGGGCATGCGGCCGAGCAGCGCCGATACTTCGGAACCTGCCTGCGTGAAGCGGAATATATTATCGATGAACAGCAGTGTATCTGCGCCTTCGATATCGCGGAAGTATTCGGCGACGGTGAGTCCAGTTAGAGCCACGCGCAAACGGGCTCCGGGTGGCTCGGTCATCTGACCATAGATGAGCGCGGCTTTTGAATGCTCCGGGTCGCCGGGCTTGATAAC
>Ga0182024_10008778_pt1 | contig 21147 bp, 11 predicted proteins | sample P32metaG_FD_120480 | JGI IMG/M metagenome (GOLD analysis project Ga0182024, IMG submission 120480) | Permafrost microbial communities from Stordalen Mire, Sweden - P3-2 metaG (Illumina Assembly) | ecosystem: Environmental > Terrestrial > Soil > Wetlands > Permafrost | place: Sweden: Stordalen...
CAGCCGGGCGCGGCGCCGAATTCGAGGTGCTGGAGCGGGAGGTCAAAGGGGCGGACGCGAACATGTCCCCCATTATAGAGGGGCTGTCAACTGCGTGCCGGGGGCCAAAATCCCGTAAAATATCCGCGATCATGAGCCGTAACGCGCATGACGCGATCGTCGTGCGCGGCGCGCGTCAGAACAATCTCCGCAATCTCGATATCGACCTGCCGCTGAATCAGCTGGTGGTGGTCACGGGCGTGTCCGGTTCCGGCAAATCCTCGCTGGTATTCGACACGCTGTATGCCGAAGGCCAGCGGCGTTATGTCGAGACCTTCTCGCCCTACGCGCGCCAGTTCCTCGATCGGATGGACAAGCCCAAGGTCGACCGAATCGAGCACATCCCCCCGGCAATCGCCATCGATCAGGTCAATCCGGTGCGTACCTCACGCTCGACCGTGGGCACGATGACCGAGATCAATGATCATCTGAAGCTGCTGTACGCCCGCGCGGCGCGCCTGCATTGCCGCAGCTGTGGCCGCGCCGTGCGACGCGACCATGCGCAGAGCATCGCCGATGCGTTGGGCGCCGAGGCGGCCCGGTTTGGCGATGCGCTGCTGTTGATCTGCTTCCCCGTGCCGCTGCCGGCAAAGATGAAACTCGCGGAACTGCGCGCCGAGCTGGCGAAGCTCGGCTATGCGCGCATTCATCGCGAAGAACCCAAGCTGCTGACCGTGATCCAGGACCGGTTGCGGCTCGCGGGCATCGATCGCAGCCGGTTGGTCGAAGCACTCGAGGCAGCGCTGCGCGCAGGCCACGGCCGCCTCAGTATCCACAGGCTCGATCGCGAGGCTGCCGAGCGCGAGGTAGTGCGCTACTCGAGCGATCTGCATTGCGCCGAGTGCGACCTGCACTATCAGGACGCCACCCAGGGCCTGTTCTCGTTCAACTCACCGGTCGGGGCCTGCGATACCTGTCGCGGCTTCGGCCGCGTGATCGGCATCGACTATGGCCTGGTGGTGCCCGATCCCGGCAAGACACTGGCGGGCGGCGCGGTGCGGCCCTGGCAAACGCCGTCTTATAAAGAGTGCCAGGACGATCTGCTGCGCTTTGCGAACAAGCGCGGCATCGCGATCGATGTGCCGTGGCGCGAGCTGCCCGCCAGCGCGCGTCAGTGGGTGATCGAGGGCGAAGGCCCCTGGAACAAAAAGGTCTGGTATGGCGCCCGCCGCTTCTTCGAGTGGCTCGAGAGTCGCGCTTATAAGATGCACATCCGCGTGCTGCTGTCGAAGTACCGCAGCTATACGCTCTGTTCCGCCTGTCACGGTGCGCGCCTCAAACCCGACGCGCTGCTCTGGCGGCTGGGTTCAAGCGCGGCCGAGGCACAGCTGGAGCTGCCGACACTGGCACCCCCCGGACTGCCGATCGACGCGGTCATGCAGCTGCCGATCGAACGCTGCCGCGATTTCTTCGAGCAGCTGGCGTTGCCGCCGCCGCTGGATGAAGCCGCGGACCTGCTGCTCGGCGAGTTGCGCACGCGATTGAAGTTCCTGTGCGAAGTGGGTTTGGGGTACCTGACCCTCGACCGCCAATCGCGCACGCTCTCGGGCGGGGAAGTGCAGCGCATCAACCTGACCACGGCGCTCGGCACCTCGCTGGTCAATACGCTGTTCGTGCTCGATGAGCCTTCGATCGGCCTGCACGCGCGCGACATGCAGCGCGTGGTCGCTGTCATGAAACGCCTGCGCGACGCCGGCAACACGCTGCTGGTGGTCGAGCACGATCCGCAGATCATGCTCGAGGCGGATCGCATCGTCGATATGGGGCCGGGCGCTGGCGAGCACGGTGGCAACATCGTGTGTTACGGCACACCAGCGCAAATCATGTCGCACCCCGAGTCGGCGACGGGCGCCTGGCTCGCGGGCCGACGCAGCCTGCCGCCACTGCGCGCCAACGCCGCGGCCGGCAAGGCCGGCGGTCGCGCGCCGCAGCAGCTGGCACTCTATGGTGCCAGCGAGCACAACCTCCGGCAGCTCGACGTGCAGATTCCGCTGCACCAGCTGGTCTGCCTGACCGGAGTATCTGGCTCCGGAAAATCCACACTGGTGCAGAACGTGCTGTTCCCGGCGCTGCAGAAGGCGCACGGCAAACCGAGCGATTCGCCGGGCGCGTTCCGGCGGCTCGAAGGCGCGGAGCTGATCGAGGCCGCAGTGCTGATCGATCAGACCCCCATTGGCCGCACCACACGTTCCAATCCGGCCAGCTACGTCGGCGCCTTCGATGAGATCCGCGCGCGCTTCGCGGCCGATCCGGAATCGAAGCTGCGCCGCTACACCGCCGGCACCTTCAGCTTCAACTCCGGCACGGGACGCTGCCCGGCGTGCAGCGGCAACGGCTTCGAGCACATCGAGATGCAGTTCCTGTCCGACGTGTACCTGCGCTGCGGTGAGTGCGACGGCCGGCGCTACCGGCCGGAGACGCTGCAGATCCGACTCACGGGCGCCAACGCTCGACGCGCCAGTATTGCCGAGGTCCTGGACATGACTGCCACCGAGGCGCTGGCGTTCTTCGCCGATGCGCCGGCGGTGTGCGCGCGGTTGCAACCGCTGGTCGATGTCGGCCTCGACTACGTGCGCCTGGGGCAGCCGGTGCCGACCTTGAGCGGCGGTGAGGCGCAGCGGCTGAAACTCGCGGGCCATCTGGCCGAGGCGGCACTCGGCAGCCCGGCGCGCGCGCGCGGCAAGAGTAAGGCGCCGGCCCCGACAGCGGCTGCGCGCGGCAAGCTGCTGATATTCGATGAGCCGACCACCGGTCTTCATTTTGAAGACATCGCCCGGCTGGTGCATGCCTTCGGACTGCTGCTCAAGGCCGGTCATTCGCTGCTGGTGATCGAACACAACCTCGATGTGATCCGCGCCGCGGATTGGATCATCGACCTGGGGCCCGAGGGCGGCGAGCATGGCGGCGAATTGATCGCGACCGGCGCTCCCGAGGCGCTCATGCAGCAGGCCCGTTCGCGCCCCGGCAGCACCCACACGGGACAGGCACTGCTCGACTATACGCATGCGACTGCCACGGCCGCCGCCAGGGCCGCCCGTATCAGCGCCATAGCCGAACCGCTCGCATCGCCAGCGTATGCGGGCCAGGGTCAGATCGTGGTGCGCGGCGCGCGCGAGCACAATCTGAAGGATGTCGACGTCGAGATCCCCCGCGGCCGCTTCAGCGTCGTGACCGGTGTCTCGGGCTCGGGCAAGTCGACGCTGGCATTCGACATCTTGTTCAACGAAGGTCAGCGCCGCTACCTCGAATCGCTCAACGCCTACGCCCGGCAGTTCGTGCAGCCAGCGGCGCGACCGGATCTCGATGCCATCCATGGCATTCCGCCCACGGTCGCCATCGAGCAGCGCGCCAGCCGCGGCGGGCTCAAGAGCACGGTTGCAACGCTGACCGAGCTCTATCACTTTCTGCGCCTGATCTACGTGCGGCTGGCAATACAGTACTGTCCCGACTGCGAGCTCGAAATCGCGCCGCAGAGCCCCGAAGCCATCGTCGCAACCCTGCTGCGCGACTTCCGCGGCCAGCGGCTGAAATTGCTGGCGCCGCTGATCGCGCACCGCAAGGGTCATTACCGCGAGCTGGCCCGCTGGGCCGCCGCCCGTGGCGACCGACAATTGCGCGTCGACGGCAAGTGGGTGCCGACCGACCCGTTCCCGAGCCTCAAACGCTTCGTCGAGCACAGCATCGAATTGCCGGTGGCCGAGGTGCTGTGTACAGCGCGCGAGGAAGCCGCGCTGCGCGCCGCCATCGAGCAGTCGCTCGAACTCGGCAAGGGGGTCGTGCACGCGCTGCCCGCGAGCGGCGCGGTGCGCGTCTTCAGCGCCCGCCGCGCCTGCCCCTCCTGCGGACGTGGCTTTCCGGAGCCCGATCCGCGCCTGCTGTCATTCAATTCCAGTCAGGGCTGGTGTCCGGATTGCTTTGGCACCGGCGTGCGCAGCGAGCAATTCGAGGTTGAACAGACTGGCGAGGAAGCGCAGTGGCTCGAAGCCACCGCCGAATCGGCCGGCGCCGCGGCCCTCTGTCGCGGCTGCGAGGGCGCTCGCCTCAACAGCACGGCGCTGCACCTGCGCTTTCGCGAGCGCTCGATTGCCGAGCTCACGGCCCTGCCTGTCAAGGCGCTGCGCAGCTTCTTCGAGGCACTCAAACTGCCGGCGCGCGAGGCCGCGATCGCCCGCGACGCCCTGGCGGAAATCTGCTCGCGACTGAGCTTCCTCGATCGCGTCGGGCTGGGGTATCTGGCGCTCGACCGCGCAGCGCCCAGTCTCTCGGGCGGCGAAGCGCAGCGCATACGGCTGGCGGCGCAGCTCGGCTCGAACCTGCGCGGGGTCTGCTACGTGCTCGATGAGCCGACCATCGGCCTGCACCCGCGCGACAACGCGGTGCTGCTCGATACGCTGTCGCAGTTGTCCGCCGGCGGCAATACCCTGGTCGTGGTCGAGCACGATGAGGACACGATCCGGCGCGCCGACCACATCATCGATCTGGGCCCGGGTGCCGGCGTGCGCGGCGGCCGGGTGATCGCGGCCGGCAGTGCTGAACAGCTCGAGGCGCACCCCGAATCCGTGACCGGGCGGTTTCTGGCGCATCCGCTGCTGCATCCGGCACAGCCGCGTCGCGCCACCACCGCCCGCAGCGCCGCCATCGAGATCGATTCGGCGCAGCTGCACAACCTGCGCGATCTCGATGTGCGCATTCCGCTCGCCAGGCTGGTGGTGGTCACCGGCGTTTCGGGATCGGGCAAGTCTTCGCTGGCGCGCGATGTGCTGTACGCCAACCTGCGCGCGCGTATCAATGCCCGCTCGCCGCCGGCCCTGATCGGGGCTCGCGCGCTGCGCGGCATCGAGGGTCTCGCCCGCGTGCTCGAGGTCGATCAAACCCCGATCGGGCGCACGCCGCGCTCCTGTCCGGCAACCTATGTCGGCTTCTGGGACGACATCCGCGGTGTCTTTGCCGGCACCAACGAAGCGCGCGTGCGCGGCTACGCCGCCAGCCGCTTCTCGTTCAACACCAGCGGCGGGCGCTGCCCCGAGTGCGACGGCGCCGGGCAACGCACCATCGAGATGAGTTTTCTGCCCGATGTAAAAGTGCTGTGCGAGCGTTGCGGCGGCAGCCGCTTCGATCGCGAGACGCTCGAGGTGCAGTGGCGCGGGCGTTCGGTCGGCGACGTACTGGGCATGAACGTCGAGCAGGCGCTGGAATTCTTCAGTGCCCATCCACGCATCCGGCGGCCACTGCAGTTGCTGGCCGACGTCGGCCTGGGGTATCTGACCCTCGGCCAGCCGAGCCCGACCCTCTCGGGCGGCGAAGCACAGCGCATCAAACTGGTCACCGAGCTGGCGCGCCTGACCGACTCGCCGCGCGCCCGGCCGGGCCACACGCTCTATGTGCTCGATGAGCCCACGGTGGGGCTGCACATGGCCGATGTCGAGAAGCTCATCGCGGTCCTGCATCGACTGGTCGACGCCGGGCATTCCGTGGTCTTGATCGAACACAATCTCGATGTCATGGCGGAGGCCGACTGGATCATCGATATGGGGCCCGAGGCGGGCGATGGCGGCGGGCGGATTATCGCCACCGGCCCACCGAGCGCGATTGTCGCGCGCCGCGCACGCTCGCATACTGGCCAGGCGCTGGCGGAGTTTCTGGCCACGCGCACCGCGCCCTGATTACGATACTGCCATGGCACACAACCTGGTCTGCTGGAAGTGCGGCGCCAGCCTCGCGGCACTGAGCCTGCCACTGTCACGGCGGGATGAATGCGCCAGCTGCCGCGCGGAACTGCACGTCTGCCGCATGTGCGCCGATTACGCGCCGCAATTGGCGAAGCAGTGCCGCGAACCGACCGCCGAGGAAGTCAGCGACAAGACGCATGCCAACTTCTGCGATTTTTTCGCGCCGCGTCCCGGAACCTACCTCGCGACCGACAGCGGCCCTGCCGAGCGCGCGCGGCTCGAACTCGAGAAGCTGTTCGGCAAGAAGAGTTAACGCAACCCCTGGCCTCGACGCCGCGCGCTGGCCGAATGCGGCGCTGGCGGCAGCGGCAGATCCGGCGGCAGCAGTGCGATCAGGGCAGCGTCCATGCCGAGCTGCTCGATGAGAAACTGCGCGCGCTGTCGCGGCGGCAGCTCACCCTGCCGCAGCGCGCCGTCGGCCTCGAGGCTTACGCGCTGGCCGAAGGCGATGCCGATCACGCGCTCGCCGCGGTTGGCGCGCGCATACAGCGAATAGTTGAACGGGCTCCAGGGCCGCGAGCGCTCGTGCCGCTCGTGAAAGCTCAACGCCGATGTGCGCAGGCGCTCGATGCGGCAATCGATGCCCTGCGGCGCATGCAGCGCTCGCCAGCGAATCAGCCAACGGCCGTCATGGCGGGAACACCGCACGCCCCAGGCCGCCTGCGCAATGCTCGAGGGCGCCTGCTGGTCGAGCGGCAATGGCTCGCCGTGCAGAATCGAGGCATCCACCAGGTAGCGCTGCTGCTCGCTGCGGACCACGACCGAGCCGTGATTGGGCGGCACATTCGGTGCCACCAGCATGGTCGCGAGTGCTCGTTCGGCATTGAAGCCGAGCACGCGCAGCAGTGCCTGCAGTGCGCCGTTGCCGGCCCAGCAGGTGCCACCGACCCCGTGCCGCAGCCAGGCTTCGAAGAAATCCCCGGCACTGTCGCCCGGCAGGGGCCCGGCTTGTGCGACGCGCAGATGGATCAGCTTGCGCACGTTGTCGAATGGCACGTGCTGGCACCAGGCGGCGTACAGCGAATACAGCCCCTCCCGGCTCGGCTCGGGCGCCGCGCTGAATCCGAGCCGCGACAGCACCTGCTCGACCAGCCGGGGCGCCAGGTAGGAACGGCGCCTGGACATGTGTGTAGGATATCCCCATGGGGGGACAGGCATGAAACTCGACGACAGCCGCCGCAGCGATAACGTCGAGGACGATCGCGGCGACGGTTCGGGATCCGGCGGCTATGGCCTGCATCTGGGCATCGGCGGCACGCTGGTAGTGCTGGTAGCGGGCTATTTTCTCGGCTTCAATCCAATGCAGCTGCTGGGCATTCTCAGCGGCACGCCCGACAACAGCAGTACGGCACCAGTGAGTGCACCAGCCGGCGCGGCCGGCAACTCGGGGGCGGCCGGTCGGGCCGCCGATCCCCAGGTCGATTTCGTCCGAGCGATCCTGGGCGAAACCGAAGATGTCTGGACCGCCTGGTTCCAGCAGCAGGGCCGCACCTACACCCGGCCGACCCTGGTGCTCTTCAGCCGCTCGATCTCCTCAGCCTGCGGCTTCGCCTCTGCGGCGGCCGGCCCGTTCTACTGCCCGGGCGACCAGAAGGTCTATCTCGACCTGTCGTTCTTCCGCCAATTGTCCAGTCAGTTCGGCGCGCCCGGCGACTTCGCGCGCGCCTATGTGATCGCCCACGAGGTCGGGCATCACGTCCAGGATCTGCTCGGCATCATGAGCTCCGCCTCGAACGCCGAGCATCGCACGGATAAAGTCGGTGCCAACCATGTCTCGATGGAGGTCGAGCTGCAGGCGGACTGCTTCGCCGGCGTGTGGGCCGCACAGGCCAACCAGGCCCGCCACATCCTCCAGCCCGGCGATCTCGAGCAGGGACTGCAGGCCGCCTCATCGGTCGGCGACGACACCCTGCAGAAGCGCATGCAGGGCACCGTGGTGCCCGACAGCTTCACCCATGGCACCTCGGCGCAGCGGGTACGTTGGTTCCGGCGCGGCTATGACAGCGGCCGGGTCGATAACTGCGATACCTTCAAGGCGGGTTCGGCGCTCTGATTCAAAAGCTTGCGGCCTGATGCTGCGGCAGGTTCCGCGCTGCCGGGCGCCGCGCTGTGCGCCGCAATCCAGCGCTCCGACACAAAACTGCAATGTGGCTGTAATAGCTTCAGTGGCCCTGTCGCTGGAGAAAACAGAATGAATACCAATGCTGCGACTCTGGAAGCCGCACATACCCCCGCGCAGATTCGTCCGCGCCTGGACTACAAGGCCGGACCTGCCACGACCATCATCTTCGTCGGGCTGCTGGCGGCCGGGCTGCTCTACACCGCCTACAGCCTCATGAGCGATGTCACCTCGGCAGGCGTGCCGACTCTGAGCATCGCACCCTTCATTCTGCTGGGCGTCGCACTGTTGATCGCGCTTGGCTTCGAGTTCGTCAACGGCTTTCATGACACGGCCAATGCGGTCGCGACCGTCATCTATACGCACTCCCTGCCGCCGCATCTCGCGGTGCTCTGGTCCGGCGCCTGCAACTTCCTGGGCGTGCTGGCCTCGAGCGGCGCGGTTGCCTTCGGCATCATCTCCCTGCTGCCGGTTGAACTGATCCTGCAAGTCGGCTCCAGCGCCGGCTTCGCCATGGTGTTCGCGCTGCTGATTGCGGCCATTCTCTGGAATCTCGGTACCTGGTGGCTGGGATTGCCGGCTTCCTCCTCGCACACGCTGATCGGTTCGATCGTCGGCGTCGGCATCGCCAATGCGCTCATGCACGGCCGCAACGGCACCAGCGGTGTCGACTGGGCGCAGGTCACCAAGATCGGCGAATCGCTGTTGCTCTCGCCGCTGGTGGGCTTCCTGGCCGCGGGGCTGCTGCTGCTGGCGCTGCGCGTCGTGATCAAGAACCGCAAGCTGTTTGAAGCACCCAAGAGCAACGCCCCGCCGCCGTGGTGGATACGCGGCATCCTGGTGCTGACCTGCACCGGCGTGTCGTTCGCACACGGCTCCAATGACGGCCAGAAAGGCATGGGCCTGATCATGCTGATCCTGGTCGGCACAGTGCCGCTGGCGTATGCCCTGAATCGTGCGATGCCGGCCGACCAGGTCACGCAGTTCGTGGCCACGGCGCACCTCACGCAGCAGTCCCTCACCGGCAATCTTGCCGGCGCAGCCGCGACCGGTGCCTCGATCGATCAGACCCGCTCGATCCTGTCCGACTACGTGCGCACCCGGCAGTTTCACCCCGAGGTGCTCGCAGCGCTCGCCGACATGGCCGGCAGTATCGGCGCGCAGGTCGGCGGCACCCACCAGTCGCTGGCGCGCGTGCCCGCGGCGGCCGTACCGAACGTGCGCAACGACATGTACCTGGCATCCGAGGCAATCCGCCTGATGCAGAAGGATGCAACGGTCAAACTCGATGCCGCCGCGACCGGTAACCTCAAGACCTTCAAGAAACAGATCGATGCCGCCACCAAGTTCATTCCGTTGTGGGTGAAGGTGGTCGTGGCGATCGCGCTCGGACTCGGGACCATGGTCGGCTGGAAGCGCATCGTCGTAACGGTGGGCGAGAAAATCGGCAAATCGCACCTGACCTATGCGCAGGGCGCTTCGGCCGAAGTCGTCGCCATGCTGACGATCGCAGCCGCCGACAGCTTCGGCCTGCCCGTCTCGACGACTCATGTGCTCTCATCGGGCGTCGCGGGTACGATGGCGGCCAACGGCTCCGGGCTGCAGATGGCGACCGTGCGGAACCTGCTGCTGGCCTGGGTCATGACCCTGCCGGCGGCGATCATTCTGTCCGGCTCGCTGTACTGGTTATTCTCGCGGCTGTTCTAATCGGCTGACGATCGGGCCGATGCGATCCTCAATGCGGCTGGTCCGGCCGCCACGGTCAGTTTCGTCACGGCTCCGGGTAAGCGCAATCCCATCGATGGCGGCTATGCCGGCCTGGCGACGCTCAGGATCCCGGCGCCCGGCATCTACCGCATCGCGGTGGACACGCCTCTCTGGATCGACGTCGTGGCCGACGGCGGACTGATGAGTGTCAAGGATTTCCAGGGTGCGCACGATTGCGACGCGCCGCGCAAGATTCTCGAGTTCGAATTCCGGGTGCCGCGCCAGGTCGTGCTGCAATTCAGCAGCGCCACAGACAGCGACCTGCGTATCAGCATCACGGCCGCGGGATGAGCTTCGACGCCGACGCCCGGAGTCGGCACACCCTAGCTGCCGAGACGCTCCGACAGTCGCTCGAGCAGGCGGCCGAAGCGCGAGGGCTTTTCCTTGGACGCGTCGGCCGACGATGGTCGCGGCGTGCTGTCATTGATCAGCGGACGGCGGCCATCGTCCATCTTGAGTTCGCCGGCACCGAGAATCTCCAGTGTTTCCTCGAGCGTCATCGGTTTGGTCTTGGCACGCCCGTTGATTGGCCGGCCAGCCCGAAACTTGGCGCGCTTGCCGGGCGCGCCGCGCAGCGAACGCGCAGCCGGCGTAGCGCCTGCCGCTGTGGCTCGCACCTGTGACGGTTGCTGCTTGTCTTCGATGAATTCGAAGGCTGCAGCAGCCGGCTTGGGTTCTGCCGCAGCAGCGGCAGCAGGGGGCGCGGCGGCGGCCACCGGCGTTGCATCGGGCCGCGTGGAGGCAAGCTTGGCGCGCTCGCGCTCCCGCACGGTGACAGGCACCACGGAAACGGTTGAAAAATCAGAACGCACATAGTGCGCAACCTGTTTGGCAGATACCGCATCGGTGAAGAATCCAAGGCGCACGCCATACCAGCGGCGTCCGTCGCGGTTCCCCTCTGCTCCGTAGAGCGTGTAGGCGCTGAAGATCGCCAGCTGCGGTATCTGCGAGATATCGATCGGCTGCACCGACCACAGCAGCTGCACGGCAAAGGCTGTCTTCTCGCCCTTGGTGGCCGCCGACGGCTCCGTCGCCGGCAAGCGCGGCTGGTTTACCGTCGAGTCCGAGGTACTGGCGGCGGGAGTCTCGAGTACTTTGAGCGCCGCGGAGTCGCTGATTTCGCGCGCTTCGATGACCGGTGCGGCATTCAGCCTGGCCGCCGGCTTGAGTTCCGGCAAGGGCGAGAGCGTCGGTGCACGCGTGGTCGTATCGCCGAGCGACGCGATCGCGGCACGTACATTGCTGAGCGCACGCGCCGCGGCGTCAGTGTCATCCTTGGCTGGCGTTGCCTGGATTGGCGCTTCCTGGGCGACGCGCCGTCCCGCATCCGGAACCAGTGACAGCGCCGGCAATATAGCCGTACCGTCCTGCAGCGGAGCTTCCGGCGCTGTCGCCGGCGGTGGCGACGCTGCGTGAGCAGGTGACGGCGGAGCCGTCACAGCGGCCGGTGGCGCCAATACGGGCTCGGGCGCAGCATTGATGGCGACCGGCGGTGGCGCGGCAGGCACATCGGCAGGCGCGGGGACAGTCTGCGCGGCTGCAGCGGCGGCTGCAGCCGCGGCTTCAGCCTGGGCCTGCAAACGCTGTCCGGGCGCAAGCCCGGCCCAGGCAGCGGGATAGATCTCGCGCACGATGTCGAGCAGCCGTTCCGCGTCTTCCTGGCTGTCGAAGTAGCCCATGTGCAGGCGAAACCGCTCACGGCCCTCTTCGCGGCGCCGCGACACAAAAAACGTAAAACGTTTCAGTCCGGCATGATCGGGTGGCGTCAGTGACACGGGCGTGGTCGAGCCACAGAGATTGATGACGAAGCGATTGCGCAGTGGACGTTGCGGCGCCGCGGCGCCGCTTGGCGCCGAGTTGTTTGGAGGCTTCACCGTTGTGGCCTGCTGCATCGCGCTTCCCCTGTCTCAAATGGAACGCGGTCCGGAAGTGCGGCAGCGAGGAGGACACGGACAACACTCGCGCAGAGCGTGCGCGCATCGGTCCTGTGGCAACCCCGCTATCCCTTCCCAGAATGGGACCGGTGGCTTTGCGTCCCTGTCTCGCGACAGGTTTGCTCTTTAAGTCACGTGGGTAAGTGTGCCAGTTTGCGACAGCACGTCAAGGTCAAACTATCGAAGGGAATTCACACTGACACACGAAGTGCAGTGCAACGAAACTATTTTGTCAAATGCTCGTCGAACATCGCGAGACTCAGCTCGCAGCACTCTGCAACCAGGGTTCCGCGGGCTGGCGCGCAGCGAGCAGATCGCTGACTTCGGCGACCGTCGAGGGGCGTGCCAGCACGAATCCCTGCGCAATGTCACAGCCTCGTTCGCGCAGAAAATCCAGCTGTTCCATAGTCTCGACGCCCTCGGCAATTACCTGCTTGTCGAGTGCGTGCGCCATGTGAATGATCGTCGCGACCAGCGTCGACGCCTGCTGACTCTCGGGCACTTCCTGCATGAACTTGCGGTCGATCTTGATGGCGTGCACCGGATACTGACGCAGGTAATTGAGCGACGACTCGCCGCTGCCGAACTGAACGAGCGCCAGCCGCACGCCCAGTGCCGCGAGTTCTCGCAGCGACAGCCGCGCCTCCTCTTCCGCGAATACCGACTCGTTGATCTCGAACTCGAGCTGCTGCGGCTGCAACGCATGGCGCTGCAGCGTGCTGCCCACCAGCTCGGCGAAATCAGGGGTGCGCAACTGCTGCACCGAGACGTTCAATGCCAGCCGCGGCGGCGCAACGCCCGCGTCGCGCCATTGAGCGAGTTGCTGGCAGGCGCTCTCGAGTGCCCAGGCGCCGATGTCGACGATCAGGCCGCTCTCCTCGGCTGCTGGCACGAAGTCCTTCGGCAGGCGCACGCCGTCGCGCGGATTCTGCCAGCGCAGGAATCCCTCCAGACCGACCAGCTCGCCGCTGCGCAACGCGTACTGCGGCTGGTAGTAGAGCGAGAACTCGCGTCGCCGCAGCGCGCGAAACAGTCCGCTTCTCGCCAGCGGCACCTGCGCCCTCGCCATCATGCGATCGAAGAACACCGCGCGTGAACGTCCGCCATCCTTCGCCTGGTACATGGCCAGATCGGCGTTGCGCATCAGCTCCTCGATGGTGTTGCCGTCATCCGGAAACAGCGTGATGCCGATGCTGGCGCGCACGAAATGATCGCGGCCGGCGATGCTGACCGGCCGCTGCACCGATTCGATGATGCGCTGTGCGATCTCGTTGGCGGTATTGACCGAAACCAGGTTGCGCAGGATCACGGTGAATTCATCGCCCCCCAGCCGCGCGACGGTGTCGCCGTCCTTGACGCAGGAGCGCAGGCGCTGCGCCACGATGGTCAGCAGCTGATCGCCCGCACTGTGGCCGACCGAATCGTTGACCTTCTTGAAATGGTCCAGGTCCACATACAGCACCGCGCCGCGCTGCGTGCCGTCGGCGGTGTTGGCCAGCTCCTGCGAGAGCCGGTCGCGGAACAGCAATCGGTTCGGCAACGCCGTCAGCGAATCGAAATGTGCCTGTCGATAGAGCTGCTCATCGCGGGCGCGATTTGACAATGCCATGCGCAAGCGCTCGGCGCACTGCGCGCCGAAGGCGCTCTGTGCCGGCGGCAACGCCGTCTGGCCGCGTGAGCCGACCGACAGGATGGCGGTGATCTGATCGTGAATGGCGATCGCCCAGACGTGGAAATGCCTGGCACCGAGCGCGTGCAGGGGCGCCAGGAAGACATGCCGCTCGGCTTCGGTCTCATTCATCGGCAGACCGTTGACATCGCGTGTCAGCGCGGCGATCACCTGCGGCTCGAGCGGAATACGCGTCACCGGGTAATCGGCGCCATCGGCGCTGCCGATGAATGAGCGCGCGTAGCCCGGTGCGTCGCGATCGATCAGCAGCACGGCGGCGGTGTGCGTGGCGGTGACGGCGCAGACGCGTGGCAACACAGCGTCGAGCGCCTGTTCGACGTCCATGTTCTCGAGCAGCAGGCGATCGATCTGCGCCAGGCGCGCCTGCGCGCCAATGCGCTGCTCGACCGCACCGAGCGCCAGGTTGAATGCCTGCGCCACGGCTCGCGGCGAGTCGATTGCCCCCTCGGTATCGACCCGCTGGAATTTTCCTTCCTGCAACGCCGACAGCGCGGCGTGCAGCCGCGCGAGTACCGGCTCCCAGCGGCGCGCGAGCAGCCAGCTCACCAGGCCGGCGCAGGCGATTGCCAGCAGCAGCATCGGCAACATCAGCAGCAGGAATGAACTCAGCATCGGGCGCGCATCGCTGAGCTGCACGTAGCAGACCACGTTCCACGGCATCGCCTGCAGATGCGCCGCGCCGGCGAAATCGAGCCGCACCACGGCGGCGCGCCAGCTGCTGTCGCCCTGCAGCCAGTCGCGCTGCACCGGCCGCAGCGGCTGGTGCTCGTCGATGGGCACCAGGGCGAACTTGCGGAACGCATCGAGCGGCAGCTCGCCGCCCCGGAAGATGATGCGGCCAGCGGTATCGACCACGGCGATCGCGGACTGGCCGGCGCCGCCGTCGGCTCCCTGCCAGAACCAGCTCGGCGCCAGCTCGAAGTAGGCAACCTGGCGCGCACCGGCACTGACGACCATGTGCGCCAGATAAATGGTCATGCCGCCGGTGGCGGCTGGCACCACTTTGAGCAGACTCTGCCCGCCGCTCAGCGTCAGGCGATCGGCGGTGGAGAACCCCGGCAGGTTGGCGTCAGCGACCACATCGCTGTCGTCGGACCCGTCAAGGTCGGAAATGTTGGCTTGCCATGGCACGAACAGCACGCCGCCGAAGGTATCCGAGGCCAGCACGCGCTGTCGCAGTACAGTACCCTCGAGGCCGGCATCGCTGGACGAAAGGTACTGCACCATGACGTTCGCCATCTGCAGCCTGGACTGCAACTGCCGCGCGAACGCGGGCGCCAGACCGCCGACATGGTTGGCAAGATCCGCATCGCGGTCCGTCATGATGACCAGCACGGCGACCCAGCTCGCGGCCGCGAGCGCCAGCAGCACGCCGAGTGAGACCACCACGACGATTCGTCGGCGCATGGAAGCAAATGAAACCGGGCCTGTCTGCTGCATAGTTATCGAGCCGTGCGGGCGCGCACGGCCGTAGCCAGACGCCTCCTGATCCCCGCGATTAAACGCCAGTCGGTCGCCCCGTATGAAGGGCGTATCGCCACATTCGGTGAAAAGGCCGCCGCCGGGCTGCCGACCGCGTCACAGTCGCGGCTGATCGACTTTAAGGGCCGCCGCGAGCGCGCGTATCTCCCGGTAAGTATAACGACTTATGCCACGCCGCCCGCTGCCCGCAGCCGTCACCATCGCCGCGGCGACCGTGCCCGCCGCGATCCCCCGGTAGCGCGCGAAGCGCCCGAGCAGCAACGGATTGAGCGCCCAGAGCAGAGCTTGCGCCAGCATCTCGAGCGCTCGCAGTTCGCGCCGCACGCCCAGCAACACCGAGGGCTGCATGATGTCGAGAGCGCCGAACGACAGCGTTGCCAGCGCTCGCTCGGTCTCGCCCTTGACGCGCAGATAAAAGTTGCGTGAGTTCTCGCTGGCGTCCACCGCTGAGATCACCACCAGGCGTTCGGCCCCGGTGGCCAGCGCTGCGCGCGCCACCCGCAGCACCAGCTCGTAGTCGACCGCGCGGAAGGCCGCCTGCCCGCCGGCTTCGCGCTGCGTGGTGCCGAGACAGCAGAAGGCATGCCGGCAACGCATCCCGGCGATCTGCGCCTCGAGCCCGGCATCGAAGCGCACCACGCGGTTGGCCAGGAGCGGATGCTCGAGGGCCAGCGGCCGCCGCGACAGCGCCAGCACCCGCGAGTACCCGCCGCTGTCGAGCAGCAACGGCAGCAAGCGGGCGCCCACCAGGCCGCTGCAGCCGGCAATGAGCGCGGTTTTTCCTGCTTCCGCCATGGCCCGATCCTAGCAGCACTTCAGATCCCGAGATTCATCTGGCCGCCGGCGCCGGGCGGCCGGAAGTGCTCGCACGAGAGTTCCCGCGCGCCGCGGACGTTGATGCCATGCCGCTTGCAGGCCAGCGCGAACCGATCCTTGAGCAGCTGGGCCCACGGTCCGCTGCCGCGCATGCGGCTGCCGAAGCGTGGATCGTTCTCGCGTCCCTCGCGCGTGCTGCGCACCAGCGACATGACGTGCTCGGCGCGATCCGGGTAGTGCTCGTCCAGCCACTGCCGGAACAATTCCTTCAGCTCGTGTGGCAAGCGCAGCAGCACGTATCCCGCGCGGAATGCACCGGCGGCCGCAGTCGCGGCGACGATGCGCTCCAGCTCGGAATCGTTGATGGCCGGAATCATCGGCGCGAGCAGCACGCCGGTCGGAATGCCCGCGGCACTGAGCTCCCGTACAACACGCAGCCGCGCCGCCGGTGCTGCCGCGCGGGGCTCGAGGATACGCTTGAGCTCCGGCTCGAGCGACGTGATGCTGACGAACACGTTGATCAGCCGGTCGCGGCTCAGGCTCGTCAGCAGATCGAGATCCCTCAGGATCATGCTGCCCTTGGTAACGATGCTGACCGGGTGGCGCGTGCGCTCCAGCACCTCGAGCAGCGAGCGCGTGACGCGCAGCTCGCGCTCGATCGGCTGGTATGGATCGGTGTTGGCGCCGATCGTGATCGGCTTTACAACGTAGGAACGCTTCGAGAGTTCCTGCTCGAGCAACTTCGCCGCGTCTGCCTTGTAAAAAATTTTGGTTTCGAAATCGATGCCGGGCGAGAGATCCATGTATGCGTGGGAGGGTCGGGCATAGCAGTTGTGGCTCAGGACGCCGTTGGCGATGAAATCCTCAGTTCCGGTCGTGATGTCGTAGAGCCGCAGGGCCCCGGGCAACGGCTCGATCGACATGACCTTGAGCTTAGCCTCGCTCTTGACGGCCTGACCCTCGATATTCCGCTTGCGCATGATGGCGGGGTCGACGGTGTGGAAGAAGCGCAGGTGCTCTCTGAGCCCGCCAAGAACGCGGACTATCTGGATCGGTTTATTGACGTAGTGAAGTTGAGGCTCGATGACGAACTTGAAACCGAGAGCTGTCAGGGAAATGCTGATGTGGCTGATTATTTGCTCGTCCGAATTCGATATTCGGATTATTCCATCGCCATAGGATCCTTCGGCATCGAAAATTCCTGCGAGAAATCCAACGCTCCATGAGACAGATGGCCGATGCGGCCACCAAGTAAGATCGCGGATGCGGTCCACTCGCGCGTGTCCATTAGCACTGATGGCCTGCATCGGTCGTCGCGTATCGGAGCCGGCGCAGAACTGGAAACGGCGTGTTTGAACGTCGGCCTGCAGCAGCCAGGTCTCGGCACGCCGTAGTGCCTCGTCATCACATAACGCCAACCGAAAATATTGGTCCACGCGCCCGATGCCGTCGTTGTTCCGCAGGTCCCGCCCGATGGTCCCATCGCCGCGTACCATTCCGCACAGATATCCGCGCCGATAATCCTCGTCGTGTTCTGGTGCCTTCGCAAACTGGCCGACGCCCATGAGCTTGTTGTTGATGGTCAAGTGCGGCCGGCACAACGGGCCCTGCTCCGTACCCGTCACGTGTTTCCAGCCGCGTTCCGTCAGGAAGCGGTGATCGCCGCTGGCAATGAGTTCCGTGCCATCCTCGAGCGTGATGCGATACGCAGGCTTGATGACGCCCCAGTGCGCGAGTACGGTCGTACGCGCGTACCGTAGATACCAGCCTTCACGCACAGTTCCGTAGATGGAATCCCCGGGCCGCAGATCGGCGATGGGCCGCGTCGATCCATCGCTCATCAGAATCGGCGTGTCAGGACCGAGGCAATAAGGGCATCCATGTTCGCATCCCCTGTAAGGGTTGATTGATTGCTCGAACGGAATGTCGGGCGAGTCGTTGTGCGAGATGATCGAGCGCGCGGGCTCCGGCCGCACCTGCGTGGCGATCGATGCAGGAATCTCTTCCTGATACCAGCCGGCGTCGGCGCGCTCGCGGCTATTGCCGACGAAGCGCGGCTGCGGATTGCTGAGCGCGCCGCGCCCGCTGTAGCGCGTGCGATCTTGCGGAGAGTCTGACATGCGAGTACTGTACATCCATACAGCTTCAGCGTAAACGGTCGAGGCGCCGGAGCTGCGGGAATATCAGCATCCAGGTGCCCACGACGGCGAGCGTCATCACACCGCCGAGCCATACGGCCGGCACGGCGCCAAACCAGCGCGCGGTCACGCCCGATTCGAACTCGCCCAGTTCGTTGGAACCACCTATGAACATGGAATTGATGGCGCTGACGCGGCCGCGGATGTGATCGGGCGTGTTGAGCTGCACCAGAACACCGCGCACGTAGACGCTGAGCATGTCGCCGCTGCCGAGCAGCAACAGCGCCGCCACCGACAGCGGCACGCTGCGCGACAGCCCGAACACGATGGTGCAGACGCCAAAGGCGGCCACACCCCCGAACATCACCGCGCCGCCGTGGCGGTTGATCGGCCGCAGGGTCAGCAGTGCCGCCGTTATCGCCGCGCCGATTCCCGGCGCGGTGCGCAGGATGCCGAGCCCTACGGGACCGATGTGCAGCACTTCGGCGGCGTAGATCGGCAGCAGCGCGGTCGCGCCACCGAACAGCACCGCGAACAGATCCAGCGAGATCACGCCGAGCACGACGCGCTGGTGCATCACGTAGCGGATGCCTTCGAGCAGCTCGTGGCCGCGCGCCGCGGGCACCTCTCCCTGCTCGGCTTGCGCGCGATGCGGCCCCAGCGAGGTGGTCAGCAGCACCGCGATGACGAACAGGCCCAGGCAGACACCGTAGACCACCGCCGGCCCCAGCAGGTACAGCACGCCGCCCAGCGCCGGGCCGCTGATGACCGCGATCTGAAACAGCGACGAATTGACCGACACTGCGCGCGGAAATTCCTCGCGCGGCACCAGCGTCGGCACCAGCGCCTGCATCGCCGGCGCATAGAAGGCCCGCGTGCTGCCGAACATGGCGATGACCGCATAGATCGGCCAGACCACGCGGCCCTCGGCCAGCGCCAGCCACAACAGCACGCTGATGCAGAGCGCCTCGATGCTCCAGGCGATCACCAGCACGTCGCGGCGATCGGCCCGGTCCGCGACGTGCCCGCCGAAGATGACCAGGCACAGGAACGGCAGGAACTCGCTTAAGCCCACCAAGCCGAGCGCCAGCGGATCGTGAGTCAGCGAGTACACCTGCCAGCCCACCGCCACCGCCAGCATCTGCCAGCTCAAGGTCACCAGAAAGCGGCAGATCGCAAAGCGCGCAAACGCCGGATGCCGTAGCACCGCCAGCCCCGGGAAGCGCACCGCGATCTCTGCGACAGCCATTAGGCGTGCAGAAACATGCGATAGGCGCTGTTGGAACTCTCGTCCGTGTAGGGGTAGTGCAGATCGTTCAAATGCAGCAGGAATTCCTGCCGTTCGGCCTTCGGCACCTCGATGCCCGCCAGCACCCGGCCATGATCGGAGCCGTGATTGCGGTAGTGAAACAGGCTGATGTTCCAGCGTGCGCCGATCGCCTGCAGGAAACGCAGCAGCGCGCCCGGCCGCTCCGGAAATTCGAAACGCAACAGCAGTTCATCATGACCGTGATCGTGGGCGGTACGGGCCTGGCCGCCGATCATGTAGCGAATATGCAGCTTGGCAATCTCGTTGCCGCTCATGTCGGTGACGGTATAGCCAGCGCTCCGCAGCTGCGCGATCAGCGCCACGCGCTCCTCGTGTCCAGCGTGCAGTCCAAGCCCGACCAGGATATGCGCGCGCTCGTTGCCCTGACCGCGGTAGTTGAATTCGGTGATATTGCGCTGCTCGAGCGCCTGGCAGAATTTGAGGAAGCTGCCCGGCTGCTCGGGAATCTGCACGGCCAGCAGCGCCTCGCGCTCGGCCCCGATGTCGGCGCGCTCTGCCACATGCCGCAGGCGATCGAAATTCAGGTTGGCGCCGCTGTTGATCGCGACCACGCGCTGATCGTGCCAGCCGCGGCGCGGCAGCACATGCTTGATGCCCGCCACCGCCAGTGCGCCGGCCGGTTCGCAGATCGAACGGGTATCCTCGAAGATATCCTGGATCGCCGCGCAGATCTCATCGGTATTGACCAGCACGACCTCATCGACGAAGCGCTTGGCGAGCGCAAACGGCTCCTCGCCGACCCGGCGCACCGCCACGCCATCGGCGAACAATCCGACTCGATCGAGCGTCACGCGCTTGCCAGCCTGCAGCGATTCATACATCGCCGCGGAATCCTCCGGCTCGACACCGATGATCTTGACGCGCGGGTAAAGCTGCTTGATGAAGGCGGCGACACCGGCGATCAGGCCGCCGCCGCCGACCGGCACGAATACTGCGTCGAGCTCGCCGGCGGTCTGGCGCACGATCTCCAGGCCGACGGTGCCCTGGCCGGCGATCACATCGACATCGTCGAACGGATGCACGAACACCATGTGACGCTCGCGTGTGATCGCGAGTGCATGGTCGTAGGCCGCGTCGTAGCCATCGCCATGCAGGACGATTTCCGCGCCCAGCTCGCTGACCGCGCGCACCTTGATCTCGGGTGTGGTTTGCGGCATCACCACCAGCGCCGGAATGCCGCGATGGCGCGCCGCCAGCGCCATGCCCTGCGCGTGATTGCCGGCCGAAGCGCAGATCACGCCGCGCTCGGCAATTGTCGGCGACAGATGCACGATCTTGTTATAGGCACCGCGCAGCTTGAAGGAGAATACCGGCTGCAGATCCTCGCGCTTGAACAGGATCCGGTTGACGAGCCGCTGCGACAGGCGCGGCGCCGGCTCGAGTGGCGATTCGATCGCGACATCGTAGACGCGCGCCTTGAGGATGCGCTGCAGGTAATCTTCGCTCATCAAGACCAAGCTTACGCGATTGGCGCTACCGCGCGCAGCGCCGGCCGCCGGCTGCGTCTCAGCAAGGGCGTGTCTCAGCCGGCCGGCGCTTTGACGCCGAAGCGGAACTCGGTCTTGCCCAGCGTCACCAGATCGCCATCTTTGAGCGTGCGTCGCTTGACACGCTGGCCGTTGACATAGGTGCCGTTGGTGCTGTTGAGATCCTCGATCACCGTCTTGGTGCCGGCGCGCAGCGCCACGGCATGGTGGCGGCTGATGAACTCGGCATCGATATGCACGTCGTTGTCGGGCGTACGGCCAATGGTGGTGCGGCGACCGAGCAGGTGCACGATGCCGGTGGTGCCGTCGGTGCGCGTCAGCAGATGCGGTTGATCCTCGTCGCCGAGATGTTCCAGATTGTGCTGAATGTTGCCGAGCATGGCCACACTGCTGGCGGCCTCGGCTTCGACCCGCTCGATCAGCGCGTTGCGCTGCGCCAGCGAATCGCGTACCGCACCGAGCTGCACCTTGAGCTCGTGAACGCTCTCGGCCTGCTTGCGGCCATCGGCCTCGAGCGTGGCAATGCGTTCGCGGGCGGCGGCCGCGTCGGTTTCGGCCTGCGCGCGCGCTACGGTGCCGGCGGCTTCGAGTTCGCGTCGTGCCGTATCGAGCTCCG
>Ga0182024_10008779_pt1 | contig 21145 bp, 19 predicted proteins | sample P32metaG_FD_120480 | JGI IMG/M metagenome (GOLD analysis project Ga0182024, IMG submission 120480) | Permafrost microbial communities from Stordalen Mire, Sweden - P3-2 metaG (Illumina Assembly) | ecosystem: Environmental > Terrestrial > Soil > Wetlands > Permafrost | place: Sweden: Stordalen...
ATGATCTCCTCGGCCGCTCGACGCGAGGCGACGCCGGAGTGCGCGAGGAACTTGGCGAGTCGCATCGGCGTGTCACCATAGCCACACGATGGACCTGGATCTCCTGCAACGGACGCTCACCGAGCTCGGCGAGCCCGCCTACCGGCTCGAGCAGGTGTGGAAATGGACCGCGACCGGCGCCACCTCGTACGACACCATGACCAATCTGCCACGCGCTCTGCGCGACGCGCTCAGCGAGAGCGTTCCCTTCTCCACGCTGACGGTCGAGCACGAGGCGCACGCCAGCGACGGCACGATCAAGGCGCTGATGCGGACCGCCGACGGCCGCCCGCTCGAGGCGGTGCTGATGCGATATCGCGATGGGCGCCGGTCGTTGTGCGTCTCCTCGCAGTCGGGTTGCCCGCTGACCTGCACGTTCTGCGCGACGGGACAGATGCGGTTCGGACGCAACCTGACGGCCTGGGAGATCCTCGATCAGGCGCTGTATTTCCGGAGGCTGACCGAGGTCGACCATTGCGTGTTCATGGGCATGGGCGAGCCGATGATGAACGTGGACAACGTGCTCGCCGCGTGCCGGCGGCTTCCCAGCCTCGGCATCGGCAACCGTCGCACGGCGGTCTCGACCGTCGGCTGGATTCCGGGGATCGACGCGATGACGGCCGACCCGATGCCACTGCGGCTTGCGTTGTCGCTGCACGCCGCGAACTCGGCGCTGCGCTCGGAGCTGATGCCCGTCAACGACCGCTATCCGCTGGCTGACGTGCTCGCCGCGTGCGAGCGCTTCTACGAGCGCAAGCGGCGCATGGTGTTCGTCGAGTACGTGATGCTCGGCGGCATCAACGACGGCGTCTTCCAGGCTCGCGAGCTGGCCGAGATCCTCGATCCGAAGCTCTACAAGATCAACCTGATCCCCTACAACCCGACAGACGTCGGCATGCACGGCTCGACGCCGAAGGCGATCGCGGCGTTCCGAGCAGAGCTCGAGCGCCACGGCCTGGGCGCAACCGTGAGGCTGACGCGCGGGCGCGACATCGCGGCCGCCTGCGGCCAGCTGGCCGCAGGCGCACTCAGCACGGCGGCGGCGGTCGGCTCCGGAAGCTGACGTCGGCAGCGCGGGCTCACGCCGTGGCGCGCGCCTCGCCGGCGCGCAGCAGGCGCTCGCGCAACTCCTCCTCGAGCTCCGGCGAGGGGTCAAAGGCGCTGACCGGCGGCAGCTCGTCGAGGCTCATCAGCCCGAACAGCCGCAGGAAGAGGTCGGTCGTGCGGTACAGGACGGCGCCGAACTGCGAGCGGCCCGACTCCTCCACGAGCCCGCGCTCGAGCAGTGTGGCGGCGGCCGACTCGGCGTTGACCCCGCGGATGCGCGCGATCTCCGGACGTGAGACCGGCTGCAGGTACGCGACGATCGCCAGCGTCTCGGCCTGCGCCGGCGTCAGCACCGGTGTGCGCGGGCGCGCAAGCAGTCGTCGCGCCGCCTCCTCTGCCTCGGGGTGCGAGCTGAGCGTCCAGCCGCCCGCGAGCTCCCTGAGCACGAGGCCGCGTCCCCCGACGGCGAGCCGCCGCTGCAGCTCTGCGAGCGCCTCGGCGACGACCTCAGGCTCGACCTCCACGGCCTCCGCCAGCGCGTCCGTGCTCACCGGGTCGGGTGACACGAATAGGAGCGCTTCGAGTGTGCCGTCGAGCTCGATGCTCACGCGGTCCTCTGCAGCGTCGTCACGGTGCCAGCCGAGCGCACCTCGATCTCACCAAAAGGCCGGTCCTGGGACCAGGTCAGCTCGCCCTGCTTGTAGAGCTCGAGCAGCGAGAACAGCGTGACCGCGACGGTGATCCGGTCGGCGCCGGCCACCGCCTCGTCGAAGTTGAACGAGCCGCGACGCAGCAGCCGCCGCAGGTGGGCGAGCCGCTCCGCGACCGTGACCTTCTGGGTAGAGATGTGCCTGACGTCGACCTCAGGCGGCAACACCAGCAGCGCTCCGATCGCCTGCGCCAGGCTTTCGGGGTCGTAGACGGCGGTGGCCTCCGGCAGCGCAGCCTTGCGCAGGCTCTGCGGCAACGGCGCCGAGCGGAAGCGGAATCCGGCCTGGTCGCGCAGCAGCGCAGAGAGGTGCTGGGCCGCCGAGCGGTAGCGATGCGCGTCGAGCAGCCGCTGGAGCAGCTCGGCCGCGGCCTCTCCGGCGTCGAGCTCGATCTCGTCGATTTCCTCGCCGGGAAGCATCAGCCGTGATTTGAGCTCGAGCAAGGTGGTGATCAGCACGAGGAACTCGGTTGCGGCCTCGAGGTCGAGCTCGCCGCGCGCCTCGAGGTGATCGACGTAGGAGATGACCACGTCCGCGAGGTCCACCTCGAGGATGTCGACCTCCTCACGCAGGATCAGCGTGAGCAGCAGGTCGAACGGACCGGCGAAGACCTCGAGGTCGAGCTCCAGGTCGACCAGGCGCAGCGGCCGTTGGGTTCCGGTCACGGGACTCACTGCGTGCGAGGGTACTGGGCGCTCCGGCGGTGTTCTTCCCGCGTTTGTGTCGCTATATGGACACCGAGGCGGGGAGAATGGGACGCGAAGGGTTGGCGCTCGATCCGAGCGTCAGTGCGCGGGACCGACAGGTCCGACGCCCATCGCGGCACGCACGTCCCGCATCGTCCCTGAGGCGATCTCGCGGGCCTTGCCGGCGCCGAGGCGGAGGATCGCCTCGAGCTCGTCCTCGTCGTCGCGCAGGGCGTTGTAGCGCTCGCGCACGGGCGCGAGATAGTCGACGACCGCCTCCCCGACGGCGAGCTTGAAATCGCCGTAGCCGGCCCCGTCGAACTCGCGCTCGAGCTGCTCGATCGAGCTGCCGCGCACGACCGCGAGGATCTCCAGCAGGTTGCTGATCCCGGGCTTGTCCTCGCTGTGGCGGATCTCCCGGCCGGAATCGGTCACCGCGGACTTGAACTTCTTGACGATCGCGTCGGGCTCGTCGGTGACGTAGATCAGGCCCTGCGGCGTGCCGCCCGTCGTCGACATCTTCTTCTCGGGGTACTGCAGGTCCATGATCCGCGCTCCCACCTCTGGGATGACGGCCTTCGGCAGCACAAAGGTCTCACCGAAGCGCGAGTTGAAGCGCTGCGCGACGTCACGCGTGAGCTCAACGTGCTGGCGCTGGTCGTCCCCGACCGGCACCTGATCGGTGTTGTAGAGCAGGATGTCAGCGACCATCAGCACCGGGTAGCTGAAGATCCCGGCCGAGACGAACTCCTGCTGCGCGGATTTGTCCTTGAACTGCGTCATCCGCTGCAACTCGCCGTAGGCGGTGACGCCCATCAGCAGCCATTGCAGCTCGGCGTGCTCCTGTACGTCGCTCTGGCGGAAGAAGACGCAGCGCTCCGGGTCGAGGCCCGAGGCCAACAGCACCGCCGCCAGGTCGTAGAGGCTGTGGCGCAGCATTGCCGGGTCGTAGGCGACCGTCGTCGCGTGCAGGTCGACGATGCAGTAGATCCCCTCACCGCGCTCCTGGCCGGCGACGTACTGGACGATCCCGCCGATGTAGTTGCCCAGGTGTTTGGTGCCGGTGGGCTGGATTCCGGAGAAGATGCGCATGGATCGCGCAGGCTAGCGGGCCGGCGGGCGCCAGCAGGGCTCAGCCGACCGGCTGAGCAGCGACCGGCTCGGCCGATGGCTCGCGGCGCCGGCGGTCGGTCACCGACAGCCGCCACGCCACGATCACGCCCGCGATCCCACCGCACAGGTGCGCCTGCCACGAGATGCCGCTGTGTGGGACCAGGCTCGAGATCAGCACGGCGCCCCAGATCACGCCGACGAGAATCCCGACCCCCAGCTCCCAGATGCTGCGGTCGAAGAAGCCGCGCGTCAGTAGGTAGCCGGCGTACCCGAAGACGACGCCACTGGCGCCGATCGTGTCGACGTTGTGGGCCGAGGGCGAGATCAGCCAGGTGCCGAGGCCGCCGATCACGATGATGAAGCCGGTGATCAGCGCCAGCCGCCGGGCGCCGTGCAGCGCGATGATCACGCCCAGGAAGACGAACGGCACCGTGTTGTCGAGCAGGTGCTGGAAGCTCGCGTGGATGAACGGCGAGGTCAGGATCCCCCAGATGTGAGAGACGCTCCGCGCGTAGATCCCGTCACCGTCCAGATGATTGTTGTCGAGCGTGTTGATCGCCTCGACCAGCCACATCAGCACGACGATGCCGGTGAGCAGCACCAGCCCCTGACGCTGCTTCTCCGTCCGAGAGAGCAGGCGCGACGTGCGGTCGGAAACGACCTCGCTCATTTCACTCATGGTTGAAGGATGGCAGCCCGCGCAATCGACAGTGCGACGGCGATGCGCTCGGCCAGCGAAGCGACGTGGACGAACTCCTCGGGTGTGTGCGCGCCACCGCCGCGCGGACCGAGTCCGTCGATCGTGAGCGGGATCGTCGTGGCGAAGTGGCTGGCATCACTGGCGCCCCCGCGGGCCCGCGGCAGGATCGGGCGCCCGAGCAGCCCTGAGGCGGCCGCAAGAAGCGGCGCGGCCGCCGCCTCCGAGTCCATCGCCGGCCAGACGCGCTCCATCACGGGTTCGAGCGTCACGCCCGCGACCTCCGCCGGCACGGCGGCGAACACACGCGCAAAGGCGTCGGTGTCGGTCGAACGCGTGTCGAACACGAGCTCACCCGAAGCGGGAACGACGTTGAACGCCTCGCCCGAGCGCACGACGGTCGGCACGACCGTGAGCTGGTCATGGCCGCCGGGATCGGACGTTGCCGCCACCTGGATCGCCGCGTGGGCCAGCGCCAGCAGCGCGTTGCGCCCGTTCTGCGGCGCCGAGCCCGAATGCGATGCGCGTCCGATCGCGCGTACGCGCAGCGTGCCGGCACCCTTACGGCGCACGATCACGCCGTCCTGGCCGTCCTCGCTCACCTCACCTGCCTCGAAGCACAGGCAGGCGTCGTAGCCGCTGAAGCGCTCGACGTGCGCGAACGGCGCGATCCGCCACTCTTCGTCGCAGACGAGCAGCACGGCGAGCTCGGCAAAATGGTCCGACAGCTCAGCGCACGCGCGCGCGACCGCCAGAGCGACCGCGACACCGGCCTTCATGTCGGCGGTCCCGGAGCCGTAGAGCCGCTCACCATCGGCGCGCGGCGGCTGGTGCTCGGCGTGAGCGACGACGGTGTCGAGGTGGCCCAGCAGCAACAGCCGGCGGCTTCCGGTCCCCTTCAGCGTTGCCAGCATGTCGGGGGCGCAGCCGCTGGTCGAGCAGGGCAGCCGCTCGATATGCCAGTCCGGTAGGAAGCTCCCGCACAGCGCGACCGCTTCCTCAGCGCCCGCGACCTCGCCCGAGGGAGTGGAGATCGCGACCAACTCCACGATCTCGTCGAGCACGCGCGGTGCGACGCTCGTGGCGAGCGCGGTCAGGTCTTGATCCATCAAGCCAAGCTAGCGCACGCTGCTGCGCACGGGCTGGCACCGCACCGGCTTCGCTCAGAGCGACTGGCGCAGCACCGGGTGACGCGCCGCGCCGGCCTCGTCGAGCCGGCGCACCGGTGTCGTGTAGGGCGCGCCGCGCGCGATCTCGGGGTCCTCCGCGGCTTCGCGCAGGATCTCGGCCACCAGTTTCGCGAAGCGGTCAAGGGTCTCCCGCGTCTCGGTCTCGGTGGGCTCGACCAGGAGTGCCTCCTCGACGATCAGCGGGAAGTACACCGTCGGTGGATGCACACCGTGGTCGAGCAGTCGCTTGGCGAGGTCGAGCGTCTTGATCCCGAGATCGCGCTTCATCGGTGCGCCTGAGAGAACGAACTCGTGCATGCAGATGCGCTCGTAGGCGGCGGGAAGATGCTCGAGCACGCCCTCTTCGCGCAGCCGTGCGAGCAGGTAGTTGGCGTTCAGGACCGCGACTTCTGAGACCTCTCGCAGGCCGCTGTGTCCGAGCGAGCGGATGTAGGCGTAGGAGCGCACGAACACGCCGTAGTTGCCCTGGAAGCCGCGCAGGCGCCCGATCGATTTGGGACGCTCGTAGTCGAGGTCGTAGGTCCCGTCATCGCGTTTGACCACCTGCGGGCGCGGGAGGAACGGCTCGATCCGGTCCGCGACCGCGATCGGACCGGCGCCGGGCCCGCCGCCGCCGTGCGGCTGCGTGAACGACTTGTGCAGGTTGAAGTGCACGATGTCGAAGCCCATGTCCCCGGGCCGGCAGATCCCCATGATCGCGTTGAGGTTGGCCCCGTCGTAGTAGAGGGTCGCGCCGGCCCCGTGCACGATCTCGGCGATCTCTGCGATCTGGGGCTCGAACAGCCCGAGCGTCGAGGGGTTGGTCAGCATCAGGCAGGCGACCTCCGCGGTCGCCTTCGCGCGCAGGTCCTCGATATCCACGTTGCCGTCGGCGTCGGTTCCGATCTTGACGGTCTCGTAGCCGGCCATCGTGACCGTCGCCGGGTTGGTGCCGTGCGCGGTGTCCGGCGTCAGCACCTTGGTGCGGTGCTGGCCATGATCCTCGTGGTAGGCGCGGGTCAGCAGCACGCCGGCCAGCTCGCCGTGCGAGCCGGCGCTCGGCTGCAGCGACACGTGTGGCAGCCCCGAGATCTCGCCGAGCGCGTCCTGCAGGCGCCACATCAGCTCGAGCGCGCCCTGTGCAGCGGCGGGCCGTTGCAGCGGGTGCAACCGCGCGTTCCCGGGCAGCGCGGCGACGCGCTCGTGCAGCTTCGGGTTGTGCTTCATCGTGCACGAGCCGAGCGGGTAGAAGCCGGTGTCGAGGTCGAAGTTGCGCTTGCTCAGCCGGTTGAAATGGCGCACGATCTCGGGCTCCGAGACCTCTGGCAGCCGCGCAGGCTCGGGGCGGCGCAGATCGCCTGGAATCAGCTCATCGAGCGGACGCTCGGGCACATCCAGCGGTGGCGGTGTGAACGCCCTGCGACCGGCCCGGGAGCGCTCGAAGATCGTGAGCTCGTCGTCGGCCGCCTCGATGAATGAGATCGCGCGGCCTGGCCTGGTGGTGCTCATGCGAGCGCCCCCTCGATCGTCTCGGCGAGCTTGTCGATGTCAGCGCGTGTGCGCTGCTCGGTGATCGCGACCAGCAGCTCGTCCTCAGAGAGCCGGTATCCGGGGTTGATGCCGGCGCCACGGCAGCGCTCGATCACCGCATCGAGGTCGCCGTCGACGCGGATCGGGAACTCGCGCACCACCGGCTGGCCGTGAGCGAGCGTCACACCCGGGATCGATGCGAGGCGTTCGCGCGCGTAGGCCGTGCGCTGCACCAGAAGCTCGGCCAGCTCGACCAGCCCGCGGCGCCCCAACCAGCTCAGGTAGATGATGCCCGCCAGTGCGTTCAGCGCCTGCGAGGTGCAGATGTTCGAGGTCGCCTTCTCGCGACGGATGTGCTGTTCGCGCGTCTGCAACGTCAGCACATACCCGAGCTTGCCGTCGAGGTCGTGTGTCTGACCGGCGATCCGGCCGGGGACGCGCCGCACGAGCGTGTCGGTGACCGCGAAGAAACCGAACGACGGCCCGCCGAAGTCGAGCCTGTTGCCGAGCGTCTGCCCCTCACCCACGACGATGTCGATGCCCTGCGCGCCGGGCGCCTCCAACAAACCGAGCGGGATCGGGTCCGCAGCGCAGATCGCAAGCGCGCCGACCTCGTGCGCCGCCTGCGCGATCGGCGCCAAGCGCTCGACCGCTCCGAGGAAGTTCGGCTGCGCGACGATCACCGCGCTGACGTCGTCTGAGAGCGCAGGCAGCTGCGTCACCCCGTCCACCAACCCGACGACCTCCACCTCCATCTCCCAGCCCCGCGCGAGCGTCTGAAGCGTCTCGATCGCGTGCGGGTGCACACCCGACGAGACGATGAACCGGCGCCGACCGTTCTCGAGCTTCGCGACATACCCGGCAGCCGCAACAGCACTCGGCCCCTCGTACACAGACGCGTTGGAGATCGGAAGCCCAGTCAGCTCGCTCATCGCAGTCTGGTACTCGAACATCGCCTGCAGCCCGCCTTGGGAGACCTCGGGCTGATACGGCGTGTATGGCGTCAGGAACTCCGAGCGCATGATGATCGAGTCGATCAGCGCCGGCACGTAATGGTCGTACATCCCGGCCCCGAGGAACGTGACCTCATCCTCGGCACTGACGTTCCTACGCGCGAGCGCGCGCAGCTCGCCGTAGACCTCCTGCTCGGACAGGCCATCCTCGAGCGCCAGCGGGCGCTCCAAACGCAACCCGGCCGGCACATCCTCGAACAGATCCTGCACCGAAGCGACGCCAATCGTCGCGAGCATCTCGCGCAGATCGTCGTCTGTGACCGAGGTGTAACGACTCAAGAGAGCGTCGCCTCGTAAGCCGCGGCGTCCAACAGGCTGTCGGCCTCGCTCGGGTCCGAGAGCTTCACGCGCACGAGCCAGCCCTCGCCGTAGGGGTCCTCGTTAATCGTCTGGGGGTTGGCGGACAGCTCGGAGTTGACCGCGATCACCTCACCCGAGAGCGGCGCGACCACGTCCGAGACCGCCTTCACCGACTCGACCTCGGTGTAGTGCTCGTCCTTGGTGAGCGTGGCACCAACCGCCGGCGGGGTGAAGAACACCACCTCGCCCAGCGTGTCCTGCGCGTACCAGGTGATCCCGAACGTCGCCTCGTCGCCCTCGATCCGCGCCCAGTCATGCTCCTGGTGGTACCTCAGATCGTCGGGGTAGCTCGCGTCGGCCATCTACTGGTCCTTTCGATACAGGGGCTTGGTTTCAACGACCGCCTCCCGCAGCGTGCCGCGAACATCGATCTGCAGTCGCGTGCCGGGCTGGGTGCGGTCGGCTGAAACGTACGCCATCCCGATGCCGCGCTCCAGGCACGGGGAGTAGGTACCACTCGTGACCTCGCCGATCGGGATCACAGGGTTGCCCTGGCGCGCGATCCCGGGCCCGTCGATGACGAACGGGACCAGCTTCAGTTCGGGCCCGCTGGCCCGAACATCTGCAATCGCTTCGGCGCCGATGAAGCCCGTGTCCTCGGCGCAGGCCCAGCCGAGACCGGCGGCGATCGGGTCGTGGTCCTCGTCGAGGTCGTTGCCGTAGAGCGGGAAGCAGGCCTCGAGCCTGAGCGTGTCGCGTGCGCCGAGGCCGATCGGCCGGGCGCCCGCCTCGGCAAGCGCCGTCCACACCTCGGTCGCACTGCCAGGGTCGAGCATCAGCTCGACGCCGTCCTCGCCCGTGTAGCCGGTGCCGCATACCAGCATCGAAACGCCGGCGACGGTGCGCTCGCAGCAGTGCTGGCGCGGCGGCAGTGCCCCGTCGGCCAGGCCCTGCACAAGCGCCCGCGCGCGCGGACCCTGGACCGCGATCATCGCGAAGTCGGCCTGACGATCGTGCACGTCGGCGTCGAACTCCCCGCCGTGGGACTGCATCCAGGCGAGGTCGCGGGCGTGATTGGAGGCGTTGGTGACCGTCAGGAAACAACTCTCTCCGAGCCGGTAGGTGATGAGGTCGTCGAGCACGCCGCCCTGCTCGTTGCAGAGCAGCCCGTACTGGGCGCCGCCCGTCGCGAGCCGGCGGACGTCACCTGAGACGAGGCGCTGCAGGCGCTCGAACGCCTGCGGGCCGCTGCACTGAACCTGACCCATATGCGAGACGTCGAAGATGCCGACGTCGCTACGCACCGCGAGGTGCTCCTCGCGGATGCCGACGTACTGGATCGGCATCTCCCAGCCCGCGAACGGGACCAACTTCGCGCCCGCCGCGACGTGCGCGGCGAACAGCGGCGTGCGCCTCAGCGTCTCGGTGTCCGTCTCAGCCATCCACCGCCAGCGTATAAGGGCGGGTGGCGGGCCGTGTAGAAGGCTTGCTCAGCGATCCTTCAAAAACGACGGGATGTCGATCTCGTCGTCGCGAATCTCGAGCGTCGAGCGCTGGCGATCGTCGAAGGTCACGTCGCGGTTGGCGCCGCGACGGCTCGGGGGCGTGCTGCCGCGGCCGCCGGCGGCGCGCATGCGGCGGCCATGATCGAAGCCGGTGGCGATCACGGTCACGCGCACCTCGTCGGACATCGAGTCGTCGATCACGGCGCCGAAGATGATGTTGGCGTTCGCGTCCGCGGCGCTCTGAACGATCTCAGCCGCCTCGTTGACCTCGAACAGGCCGAGGTCAGGGCCGCCGGTGATGTTGAGAAGGATGCCGCTGGCACCCTCCACGGACTCCTCCAGCAGCGGCGAGGAGATCGCCTCCTTGGCGGCCTCGCCGGCGCGGTTCTCACCGCTCGAGCTGCCGATGCCCATCAGCGCCGAGCCGGCGTCGCGCATGATCGTGCGGACGTCGGCGAAGTCGAGGTTGATCAGGCCCGGGATCGTGATCAGGTCGGTGATGCCCTGCACGCCCTGGCGCAGAACATTGTCGGCCTCCTTGAGTGCGTCGGTCAGCGACGCGCGCCGCTCGACCACGGACAGCAGCTTCTCGTTCGGGATCACGATCAGGGTGTCGACGAACTCGCGCAGCTTGTCGATGCCGTCCTGCGCCTGACGCGCGCGCTGGGTGCCCTCGAAGCCGAACGGGCGCGTGACGACGCCCACGGTCAGCGCGCCGATCTCGTTCTTGGCGATGTCGGCGATCACGGGCGCGGCACCGGTACCGGTGCCGCCGCCCTCGCCAGCCGTGACGAAAACCATGTCGGCGCCCTTCAGCGCCTCCTTGATGTCGTCGCGCGACTCGGCCGCGGCGCCCTGGCCGACCTCTGGGTTGGCGCCCGCGCCGAGACCCTTGGTCAGCTCAGTGCCGATGTTCAGCTTGATGTCGGCGTCGCACATCTGCAGCGCCTGTGAGTCTGTGTTGGTCGCGATGAATTCAACGCCACGCAGACCGGCGTCGACCATGCGGTTCACAGCATTGGTGCCGCCGCCGCCGACGCCCACAACCTTTATGACTGCCAGATAGCTGCCGCTTTCCATATGATCCGTCCGACCCTCGATTCAGCATTGAGCGTTCCCCGCGCTGCGCTTCCTTGCGGGAGTTTCGCACGTTACGGCCTTATCTTCGGCCAAGTCAACGCGAACTCGCCGTTCGCAACGATCCTTGCAGAACGGCAGACTCTCGATCACCGCCCGAGAGTCGCGTTTTCCTGGGTGTCACCCTCTAGTGGAGGTCTAGGGTAGGTTGGAGGTCGTTCCGGCGGCCGTCGTCGTGGTGCCGGCGAGCCCGAGAGCAGCCGCCTCGCGGGCCGACACGCCAGCGCCCGCGGCCGGTCGCTGTGGGTCGCTGACATCGATGTAGGTTGCGCCCGCGGAGTCATGGTTCTGCAGCACGGCCACGGCCGCCTGCCACTTCTGATGCAGCTGCGAGCTGGGGCCGAAGTATAGCTGGGGTCCGTTTCGCAGTTGCACGATCACACCGTGGGCGCTGGTGGACGTGGCGTTCTCGATGCGGGCCAGCAGCGCGTACGGCGCAGCCGCCAGGGCCGCAATCGCGGCGCGGGCGCCGGCCTCGGTGATCGTCATGCCGGCGGGAGGCGATGAGATCGGCACGAGCGGCAGCGCTCCGCGGGTGATCGTCGTGCCTGGCAGCAGCCGGCCGTCAGCGTCGACGACCTGCTGGTTGCCGCCGATGTCCACGAGCGCGACCGGGACCTGCTCGGTGACGTCGATCGAGATGTCGTGCGCGCCGTGCCGCGTGACCGTCAGCGACTGCACGTAGGCGTACCGCTGGACCGCGGATTCGAGTTCAGCGATGTTCATGTCGAGCGTCGTCATCCCCATCGCGGAGCCGGTCAGCGCGTCGCGTATCTGGGGGACGTCCGGACCGCTGAGGCCTGCGACCGTGACGTGCTCGACCTTGACGAAGGATGAGCTCCGGTACCAGAGCCAGCCGACCCAGAGAATCAGGGCGAGCGCCAGAACGAGCGCGAGCGTGTGCAACGAGCGCAGGCGCTGTGGCAGCAGGCGCGGCAGCGCGGCGCGGCGCTCGCGGACCCAGCTGCCGGTGATCATCCGCGCCCCCAGTCAGGCGGGAACTCGACGGGGCCGAGCGCCTGGACCTCGGGCTCGAGCTCGATCCCGAACTCCAGCCTGACGCGCTCACGCCCAGCGGCCATCAGTGTGACGACGTCCGCCGTGGTGGCGCCGCCGAAATTCTCGACGAAGTTCGCATGCTTGGCGCTGAAACCGGCGCCGCCGACGCGCAGGCCGCGGCAGCCGGCGGCGTCGAGCAACTGGCCCGCCGTCCTGCCCGCCGCGCGCGGATCGTCAGGGTTCTTGAAGGTCGAGCCGAAGGTCTTGATGCCCGCGGGCTGCGCCTGCTTGCGCCGCCCGCGCAGGTCTGCGAGCGTCGCCTTGACCTGCGCCTCCTCAGCCGGCTCGAGCTTGAACTCGGCGCGCGCGACGACCTCGCCGCTTCTCAGGTTGGAGCGCCGGTAGCTGAAGCCGAGCTGGTCGGGCGTGCGCCGAGTGGTCCCATCCGCGGAGACCACGTCGACCCACTCGAGAACGTCGGCCAGCGCGCCGCCGTAGGCGTTGGCGTTCATACGCACGGCACCGCCGACGGTGCCGGGAATGCTGACGCCGAACTCGATGCCCGACAGCCCGGCGCGGGCAGCCACGGCCGACACAGCCGGCAGGCGCGCGCCGCCGCCGCAGAGGAGGCGGTCGCCGGCGACGCCATCGAGCTCGATCGTTGTGAGTTCGCTGTCCAGTTTCACTACCAGGCCTCGGACACCCGCGTCCGCTACGAGAAGGTTCGACCCCGACCCCACGACACCTACCTCAAGCTTCGATTCCGCAGCCCATGCCAGCAGCCCTTCGAGCTCGCCGATGCTGCCGGGGCGGGCGAAGAACTCACCCGGGCCGCCGGTGCGGATCGTCGTCAGCCGCGCCAGCGGAAAGTCGCGCTCGACACCAGGAGGGAGCTCGGGCATCGCGGTTGAGAGTAGAAGCGCGTCAGGACGCAGCGCCGTTTGCTTGTCCCAGGAACCAGGGCGCGAGGTGGCGCGGGGGTCTTTCGGCGTTTGGGGGGCCTCCCAGACCCGCGCGCATATGTGCCGAAAGTGTGTCGTGGTGTCACGCCTCTGTGAAATCGGTGGGCTATTGGCAACGATGTTGCAAAGTCGTCACATGGCGTGAGCCTTTCGACACATGTGTGGACTTGCGTGAGAGCAACACCTTCGCGCATCGCCCGGGCGGGCGGACCTTCGGATTCGGCAAACGTGGGGTCGGACCGTGCGGGCGCAGGGTGGGGTCGGGCCGGGCCGGGCGTATGGTGGGCTCAGGCCGGGCGGGCGCAGGGTGGGGTCGGGCCGCGCGGGCGCAGGGTGGGGTCGGGCCGCGCGGGCGCGTGTCCGACTCAGTCCGTGGCAACGAGTGCAGGGCCCAGCGAGTCGATGTCGCCGGCGCCCATCAGCAGGCAGAGGTCGCCGGGACGCAGTGTCGCCCCCAACCATTGGCGCACGTCGTCGAGCGTGCGCATCCAGGCGACCTCGCGGCCGCCGGCGGCGTCAGCTGTCGCCGCGGCCACCAGGTGCCCGTCGACGCCAGGGAAGTCCTCGGCGCGCTCGCGCGCCGGATAGACGTCGACGACGCCGCAGGTGTCGGCTGCGGCCAGCGCGACCCCGAACTCCGGTGCGAGCGCGCGTGTGCGCGAGTAGAGGTGCGGCTGGAAGACCGCGACCAAGCGCCGCGGCGCAAGCGTGCGCGCCGCCGCGATGGCCGCGGCGACCTTCATCGGATGGTGGGCGTAGTCGTCGTAGATCAGGGCGCCGCTGTCCGTGATGCCGAGCCGCTCCATGCGGCGTCGTGCCCCCTGGAAGTCCGCGATCGCCGCAACCGCTGTGGCGGGGTCGGCGCCGGCTGCGGCGCAAGCGCTGAGCGCGCCGGCGGCGTTGACGGCGTTGTGCAGGCCCGGCACGGCGAGTTGCACATCGAGCCCACGCCAGGCGAATCGCGCCCCGGCCGGTGTCAGCTGCGGCCGTTGCGCGTCGTAGGGCACGACCTCCCCCGCGCCGGCGGCGATCGCGAGCAGCTCGGGGCGATCCCAGACCACGGCGATCCGCGCGCGAGAAGTGAACTCGGCGAATGTGCGCTCCAGGTCGAGCCGCGAGGAGTAGGTCGCGTGGTGGTCGAGCTCGCAGTTGGTCAGAACCGCGATCTCAGGCGTGTAGTTCAGCAGCGAGCGGTCGGACTCGTCGGCCTCGATCACGATCCACTCCCCCGCTCCCCAGCCCGCGTTCAGGCCGGTCGAGCGGAGCTCGCCGCCGACGGCGTAGGCCGGGTCCATGCCGCAGCCACGCAGGACGTGGACGATCATCGCGCTCGTGGTCGTCTTGCCGGCCGCACCGGACACTGCGAGGCAGCGCTTGAGCTTTGCGATCCGGGCCAGGAGCTCGGAGCGGTGGAGCGAGCGGCCGGCCGCCAGGCCAGGAGCTCGCTCCGGGTTCTCGGACCCGATCGCGCTCGAGTACACGACCTCGGCGCCGGCCGGAACGTTGGCTGCGGCGTGCCCGATGATCGGTTCGATCCCGGTGGCGCGCAGCGGCTCCATATACGGCGACGTCGCCTGGTCAGAGCCGGTGACGCTCGCGCCCAGTGCTCTGGCGATCAGCGCGAGCCCGCTCATCCCGGCACCGCCGATGCCGACGAAGTGCAGCGTCTGCCCCGTCCAGGGCCGCTCGGCGGATTCGCGGCTCATGCGTCGAGCTCACCGGCGTTGTGGGGGGCCGCGACGACCTCGCTGCCGACGCCCGCGGCCGACAGCACCTCGGATGCGATCACGGCCGCCGCATGCGGGCGTGCCAGCCCGAGCGCGGCACGTCCCATCGCCTCGAGCGCGGGACGGTCCGCCAGCAACGCGTCGACCTCGGCGCGCAGGCGCTCCGGTGTGAGGTCGCCGTCGGCGATCACGACCGCGGCGCCGGCGTCGGCCAGATAGCGGGCGTTCAGCGTCTGGTGGTCGGCGGTCGCATGCGGGTATGGGATCAGCACCGACGGCCTGCCGGCGGCGGCCAGCTCCCAGATCGAGCCACCCGAGCGCGAGACGGCGAGGTCGCAGGCCACGATCGCCTCCATGAAATCGGAGATGTAGCCGCGCAGGTCGTACCCGCGACGCGAGGCGCCCAGCTGCGGCAGGTCGCGGTCGCCGGCGGCATGGAGCACACGGAAATCGGCGTCGGCAAACGCCTCGAGCGCCGCATGGTTGATCGAGCGCGCGCCCTGCGAGCCGCCGAACACGAGCACCAGCGTCTCGTCCGGGGCGACGCCGAAGCGGGCGCGTGCGGCTGCGCGGTCGCCGGGGACCCGAGGGATCGGGCGGCCCGTGATCACGAACTTCGGCCCGCGGTGCCCGGCGAGCGGCAGTGCTGTGCAGACGCGTCGCGCCAGCGGCGCCAGCATCCTGTTGGTGAGCCCGAGGTGACCGTCGATCTCCGCGATCACCAGCGGCACGCGCAGCATCGCGGCGGCCACCCCGACGGGCCCGGCGGCGTAGCCACCTCCGCCGAAGACGGCTCGCGGCCGCATGCGCACGAGCAGCATGGTCGCAGCGGCGAGCGCGGCGGCGTCGATCGCTGCAGCCCGCGCTGCTCCCAGCGGGGAGCGGCGCGGGAGCGAGACCAGATTCAACCTGTGGAACTCGTAGCCCGCCTGCGGCACGAGCTCGGACTCGGCGCGGTCGCCGCCGACGAAGCGGACGTCGGCGCCGTTAGCCCGAAGCGCGTCCGCGACCGCCAGCGCCGGCACGACGTGTCCCGCCGTGCCGCCGGTCGCGATCAGGATCAGCGGTGCCGTCACGGGCAACCGCCGCCGCACGCCGCTCGCCGCGCCTGTCGACCAGCCGCAACTCGCGCGCCGCTGGGCGCGCGATCCCCATCAGCAGCCCAACCGAGACGAGCATCACCAGTAGGTTGGTGGGCGCGTAGGAGATGAACGGCAGCGGCACGCCGGTGAGCGGCGCGATTCCGAGCACGACGAAGATGTTGAGGATCCCTTGACACAGAATCAGCGAGGTGAGGCCGCTCGCGAGCAGCTTGGTGTAGCGCGTCGCCGCGCGCCGCGCGGTGCGCATCCCAGCGTAGGCGATCATCCCATACAGGCAGGCGACGGCGAGGATGCCGAGCATGCCGAGCTCCTCGCCGATCACGGCGAGGATGAAGTCCGTCTGCGCTTCCGGGAGCCAGAGCGCCTTCTCGACGCCCTGGCCAAGGCCCACCCCCGAGAACCCGCCGGAGCCGACCGCGAGCTGCCCCTGGGCAGACTGCCAGCCGTTGTTTGCCTCCTGGGAGAACGGGTGCAGGAACGAGGTCAGGCGTGCCATCTCGTACGGGTGCACGAGAACCAGCGCGCCGACGCACAGCACGCCCACGAGCGCGATGCGCGTGAGGTAGCTGCCGGGCACTCCGGCCACGATCAGCATCGAAACGATGGCGAAGAACACGACGAGCGTCGTGCCGAGATCCGGCTCGACGGCGATCAGCAGGCATGCGGGTCCGACGACGACGGCGATCGGCGCTATCGCCGGCTTGAACCCCCGTTGAAGGCGGCGCGGATTGTCGGCCAGGTAGCGCGCCACGTACAGCACGAGCGCGAGCTTGGTCAACTCCGAGGGCTGGAACTCGATCGGTCCCACCGCGAACCAGCGGCGCGCGTCGTTCACCTCCCTGCCGAGCCCGGGAACCAGCACGGCCAGCAGTAGCGCACACGAGCCGAGCAGCAGGAACAGCGTGAACCGCTCTGTCAGCAGGGTCAGGCCGTAGCGTTCGCACACGCGCATCGCGACCAGCCCGATGACGGCCGCGAGCAGATACATGAAGAACTCGCCTGTGCCGTAGCCGCCACCGTTGAGCACGCCCTGGGGCGAGGAGGCGCTGTAGACCATGACCGCGCCGAAGGCAATCAGGCACAGCGTCGCGGTCATCAGGATGCGGTGCTCCAACGGGGGCGCGACCCGCCTGGTCGCACGGGCTGGAGCAGGGCGCTGGAGCATCCGGGATTACTTCTACGCCGAGCGCTGGAAGCCTCTGTGCCGCTGCCTCGCAGGCACCTGGCGCCCAGTGGACGCCTGGCTTCGCGCAATGTGCGCGACCGGCTCGGCCGGCTTCTTCAGCGTTGGGGCGGAGACCTGGTAGAGCGTGAAGCCGACCGCTCCGCAGGCAGCCGCCACGATCCAGAAGCGAAGCATGATCTTGGTCTCCGACCATGCCTCCATCACGAAGTGGTGGTGGATCGGCGCCATCTTGAATACGCGCTTGTGGAAGGTCCTGAAGGAGAACACCTGAACGATCACGCTGAGCGCCTCGATCACGAAGATGCCGCCGATCACGATCAGCAGGATCTCGGTGTTGGTCATCACCGCCATGCCGGCGATCGCGCCGCCGATCGCAAGCGAGCCGGTGTCCCCCATGAAGACGCTCGCCGGGAAGCTGTTGAACCACAGGAAGCCGATACAGGCGCCGCACATGCAGCCCGCCACCAGCTCGAGGTCGTGGTCCTTGGTGCCGGTCGCGAACGTGATGCCCATGTAGGTCAGCAGCGCGATCGCGCCACAGCCGGCGGCCAGGCCGTCGAGGCCGTCGGTGAGGTTCACGGCGTTGGTGGTGCCCGCGAACACCAGGTAGATGAAGAGGATGTACGCCGGGCCGAGGTAGATGTGCGCGTGAAACGGTCGCAGCGAGACCGAATCCGACATGTGGGCCTTGTGTGTTGCGACCCACCACAGACCGACCGAGATCAGCAGTAGCACGATCATCTTCGTGCGCCCGCGCAGGCCCAACGATCGGCGCCTGACGATCTTGGTGTAGTCGTCGGCCAAGCCCAACGCCGCACACGCCAGTGTCGCCCCAAAGACGCCCAGTGACGCCCAGTCGCGGGTCGACAGGCACAGGTACGGGATCGCAAAGGCGGTCACAATGATGATCCCGCCCATCGTCGGGGTGCCCTTCTTGGCCTGGTGTGCGAGCAACTCCTCCTGAATGTGCTGGCCGAACTCGCGACGTCGGAGGAAGTCGATGAAGCGCGGAGCCAAAAACACGCACATCAGCAGTGCCGCCGAGCTCGCCAGCAGCACGCGGCCGGCCTCGGAGCCGACATGGGCGGCTGCGATATGGATCATGCGATCGTCACTGCCGTGAGCGTGTCGCAGACGAGCTTGAGCCCGACGCCGTTTGACGCCTTGACCAGCACGACGTCCCCCGACCGCAGCAGCGTCGGCACGAGCCGGGCTGCCGCCTCCGCGTCGGCGGCGTGGTGGTGCTCGCCGCGGAAATCGGCCGCCATCACAGCGGCGAGCGGCCCAACCGTGACCAGCAGATCGACGGTGTCGTTCGCGGGTGCTCCGATCTCGCGGTGGTAGCGCTGGGCGTCGGGGCCCAGCTCCAGCATGTCCCCCAGCACCGCGACGCGCCGACCGCTCGTCTCGGTGGCCGCGAGCGCGCCGAGCGCCGCGCGCATCGACACCGGGTTTGCGTTGTAGGCGTCGTCGATCAGCGCGATCCCGCCGGGCAGAATGCGGCGCTGGCCGCGGCCGGGCGAGAGGGCCAGCTCGAGCCGCCCTCCGGGCTGGACGCCGACGGCACGGGCGGCGGCCACGGCCGCGAGCAGGTCGTGACGCAGGTGCGGCTGGGTGAAGTCGACCTCGAGGCTGATCCGCTGCCCCTGTGCGTCGATCTCGACGCGCGTGTCGCTCGCGGATACGAGCTGCACGTCACCGCCTGGGCCGAACGTGATCGTCATCAGGTCTTGGCGCAGGTGCGGGTCGAGCAGGCCCTTGCCGGCCGGGACGATCGCCGTGGCGCCCGGCGCGAGCCCGGCGATCAGCTCGGCCTTGGCGGCGGCGACGGCCTCGATCGAGCCCAGCAGCTCGAGATGGACAGGCCCGACGCTGACGATCACGCCGACGTCGGGCGCGGCGATGCGCGCGAGCTCGGCGATCTGGCCGGGACCGCGCATGCCCATCTCCAGGACCAGCACCTCGGTCCCGGCGGCCGCGGCGAGGATCTCCAGGGGCAGTCCGATCTCGGTGTTGAAGTTGGCCCGCGAGGCGACCGTCAACCGGTATGGCGAGAGCACGCCGTGCAGCAGGTCCTTGGTCGAGGTCTTGCCGGTCGAGCCGGTGACGCCGATGACCTTCGCGCCCAGTTGCGCGCGCCAGGCGGTCGCGAGCTGCTGCAGCGCCTGCAGCGGATCGTCGGCCACCAGCACCGCGCCGTTGCCCGGAAGTGAGCCGTCGCCCGGGAGTGAGTCGTCGCCCGGAACTGACCCGCCAGCATGGTCGGGGCCGACGAGGACACCCCAGGCCCCGGCGGCCAGCGCCGCGGCGGCGAAGCTGCCGCCGTCCACGTGCTCGCCGGGAAGGCCCACGAACAGCGTGCCTGGGCCGGCCTTGCGCGAGTCGATCGTCGTCTGCAGCGGCCCGTCCACGCCGGGCACAGAGCCACGCAGCAACCTTGCGCCGGCGGCACGCGCGACCTGCTGAGCATCCCAGCGCCTCATTCGATCACCCGAGGGTACTTGTGTCGCTGGACACCAGAACCACTGTCGCGCGGCAGCAACTCGGGCATCAGGCCACGCCGCGCAGTGCCTCGCGCGCGACGGCGACATCGTCGAAGGGGATCTTCCGTCCGTCTGCAAACTCCTGGCCCCGCTCGTGTCCCTTGCCGGCGATCACGACGACGTCGCCGTCCCCGGCGCCGCCGATCGCGGTCCGGATCGCAGCGCGGCGGTCGGCGTCGTGCTCGACCGGTCGCGCGATCCCGGCCAGGATCTCGGCAATGATCGCTTCGGGGTCCTCGGACCGGGGGTTGTCCGAGGTCACGATCACGCGGTCCGCAAGGCGCGCGGCGATCTCCCCCATCAGCGGGCGCTTGCCGCGGTCACGGTCGCCGCCGGCGCCGAACACCACATGCAGGCGCTCGCCGGTCAGTTCGCGAGCGGCGGCGAGTACGTTCTCCAACGAATCCGGGGTGTGCGCGTAGTCGATCAGCACGGCGAACGGTTGGCCCTCCTCCACCGTCTCGAAGCGACCCGGGACCTGCCCGGCGTGCTCGACCGCCGCCACGGCGGTATCGAACGGGACCCCCAGCGCACGCGCCGCCGCAAAGGCTCCCAGCACGTTGTAGACGTTGAAGCGGCCCCGCAGCGGCGAAGTGAGCTCGGCGACGCCGTCGGGCGAGTGGAGGGTGAAGCCTGACCCGGACAGGCCCGTGCGGAGATCGTCGGCGCGGTAGGTCGCGCCGGCGTGCTCGAGCGCGAACGTGACCGGTGCGGCGATCCCGGGGTCCGTCGCCAGGCGGGCGCCGTAGGGGTCGTCGAGGTTCAGGACGGCACGACGCGCGCCGACCTCGGTGAAAAGCCGGCGCTTGGCCTGGAAGTAATCGTCCATCGTCGGGTGGAAGTCGAGGTGGTCCTGCGTCAGGTTCGTGAACACCGCGACGGCGAACTCGGAGTCGTCGACACGCCGGAGTTCCAGGGCATGAGAGGAGACCTCCATCACGCAGGCCACGTCGCCGCCGTCCAGCATCGCGCGGAACGAGCGCTGCAGGTCGATCGCCTCAGGGGTCGTGCGCACCACCTCGAACTCGGTGCCGGCGATGATGCTCTTGACGGTGCCGAGCAGCCCGGTGCGGCGCCCGTCGGCCTCGAGCAGCGAACGAGTCAGGTGGGCGGTCGTGGTCTTGCCGTTGGTGCCGGTGACGCCCACCAGATCGAGGGTCGCCGTCGGGTTTCCGTAGAAGGCCGCCGCCGCCGGTGCCATCGCCTGACGCACGTCGGGCACCACGACCTGCGGGATGTCGACATCCAGGAGGTGGTCGACGACCAGCCCCGCGGCCCCGCGCGCGACGGCGTCGGGCGCGAACTCATGGCCGTCGCGCGTGAAGCCGCGAACGCAGAAGAACAGATCACGCGGCCCAACGGCGCGGTTGTCGTAGGCCAGTCCAGCTATGTCGACGGCGGGGGCGCCTGGAAACAGGACATCCAGATACATCGGCGCCCCAGGGTAGCTAGTGTCGTGAGCCGTTAATTCGGCTGCAGACTCGCGGTGGCTGGGTGTGTGTGGGGTCGCACGAATTAGCGGCTCACGGCACCAGTGACCAATCACGGCATTAAGGGGTTGACGGCACCGCGGGATTCAGCGCCGAGCTCGGACACGGCGAGGGGCATGGGTTGATCCCGAAGTGCGGCACCGCCCAGCCGACGATCTTCTGGAAGGCGGGAGCAGCCACCGAGCCGCC
>Ga0182024_10008780_pt1 | contig 21143 bp, 16 predicted proteins | sample P32metaG_FD_120480 | JGI IMG/M metagenome (GOLD analysis project Ga0182024, IMG submission 120480) | Permafrost microbial communities from Stordalen Mire, Sweden - P3-2 metaG (Illumina Assembly) | ecosystem: Environmental > Terrestrial > Soil > Wetlands > Permafrost | place: Sweden: Stordalen...
CGTGGACATCGACGCGGAGAAGATCGAGCGTCTGCGCCGCGGCGAGGTGCCGATCTACGAGCCGGGCCTCGAGCAGCTGCTCGTGAACAACAAGGAGCGGCTGCACTTCTCCACCGACCTGGCGCAGGCGCTGGAGCAGGCGCGATTGCTATTCGTCGCGGTGGGGACACCACCAACCTACTCCGGCGATGCCGACCTGTCCGCGGTGCACGCTGTCGTGGACGCGATCCCCGCCTCGGAGCGGCACGCACTGGTGATGAAGTCGACGGTACCGTGCGGCACGGGAGCGGCGATCCGACGTGGCTTCGGCGAGCGCGGCAAGGATGGTCTGCGCTATGTGTCCTGCCCTGAGTTCCTGAAGGAGGGATCCGCGGTACAGGACTTCTTGCATCCCGATCGAGTGGTCGTGGGTGACGAGGGAGACTGGGCGGGTGAGGCGGTGGTAGAGCTGTATACGCCGCTGCAGGCACCGCTCGTACGCACCGACATCGCGAGCGCCGAGATGGTCAAGCTCGCCTCCAACGCCTTCCTCGCAACGAAGATCTCGTTTATCAACGAGATCGCGAACGTCTGTGAGGAGACGGGCGCCGACGTGGTCGAGGTCGCGCGGGGGATGGGCCTGGATGACAGGATCGGACCGAAGTTCCTGCAGGCCGGGATTGGCTTTGGTGGCAGCTGCTTTCCCAAGGATGTCGATGCGTTGAAGCAGCTGGCGGGTAACTCCGGCTATCACTTCCAGCTGCTGACGGCGGTGATCGAGGTCAACGAGTTGCAGAAGCGCCGTGTGATCGGCAAGCTGCACAAGCATCTCGGTGGTCTCGTCGGCAAGCGCGTGGCGCTGCTCGGGCTGGCGTTCAAGCCGAACACGGACGATATGCGCGAGGCCTCCTCGCTGGTGCTCTCGGCCAGATTGAATGCGGATGGGGCCACGGTCACGGCGTGTGATCCCGTCGCTGAGGAGCAGGCGCGCAAGCTCGTGAGCGCGATCAGCTTCGCTGACTCTCCGCTCGACGCGGTGGCCGATGCCGACGCCGTGGTCTTGGTGACCGAGTGGCCCGAATTCATCGATCTGGACTGGCAGGCGGTCGCCCAAGCGATGCGGGGAACACTCGTGATCGACGGACGCAACGCCCTCGACGCGCAGGCCGTGCGCGGGGCGGGACTCATCTACGAGGGGATCGGTAGAAGCTGATGCAGGCCGTGATCCTCGTCGGCGGGGAGGGGACGCGCTTGCGTCCCCTGACCTCCACCGTGCCAAAGCCGGTCGTGCCGTTGGTCGACCGCCCGTTCATCTCGTTCATGCTCGAGTGGCTGCAGGGACACGGGATCGACGATGTGGTCATGTCGTGTGGTTTCCTCGCCACCAGCGTACGCAACGTGCTCGGCGACGGCTCGGGAATGGGGATCAAACTGCGCTTCGTCGAGGAGCCCGACCCGCGTGGCACCGCGGGCGCGTTGAAGTTCGCCGAGTCGCTGCTCGACGAGCGCTTTCTGATGCTCAACGGGGACGTGCTGACAGACATCGACCTGACGGGACAGATCGCCCAGCACGAGCGCACCGGTGCGAAGGCGACGCTCGCACTGGCGCCCGTCATCGACCCGAGCGCGTACGGGCTGGTGCACCTCAACGAGGACCGCTCGGTCAAGGACTTCGTCGAGAAGCCGAGCTCCGACAGGATCGACACGAACCTGATCAGCGCGGGCGCGTACGTGCTGGAGCGCGAGATCCTCGATCTGGTCCCGCCGGATCGCAACGTCTCGATCGAGCGTGAGGTGTGGCCGGCGCTGATCGGCGCCGGGCTGTACGGATTCCCGGCGGATGCCTACTGGCTGGATATCGGCACGCCCGAGCGCTACCTGCAGGGCACATTCGACATCATCGAGGGTAACGTCGACACGGCTGTGCGCGCGCGGCTCGGCGAGAGCTGGCTGGCGGTCGCCCAGGACACGGAGATCCACGGCCGGGTGATTCCGCCCGCGGTGATCGAGCGTGGCGTGCAAGTCTCGCCGGGGGCCCACGTCGGCAGCCTGGTCGTGCTCGGCGAGAACGTACACGTCGGCCCAGGCAGCACGGTCGAGCGCTCGGTGATCCTCAGCGGCGCGGAGATCGGGGCAAATTGCGCGCTGCGTGACTGCATCGTCGCGGCCGGGTGCCGTGTCGGCGATGGCAGTCGCATCGAAGGCGGAGCGGTGCTCGGCGAGGGCGTGACGGTGGGGGCGGACAACACGATCGCCCACGGGGCGCGTATCTTCCCGGGCGTGACTTTGCCAGACGGAGCGATCAAGTTCTGATGACCGGAGAGAGGACCCAAACAACTTCCACTCGAGGCGCCCTCTCGCGTGAGGCGATCGCCGAGGTGGACACGACGGGCCAGCTGGGCGATGTGCTGGCGCTGCCAGAGCATCTGCGCGACGCACTGTGGCGCGTGGAGTCGGCGATCATGCAGGACTGGGACACCTCGGCGGGGCTGGTCGTGGCGGGGATGGGCGGCTCAGCGATCGGTGGGGCGCTGGCCCGCGCGGCGCTGGGCGATCACGCCTCGCGGCCGATCTTCGTGACCCGCGCCTATGGCCTGCCGCCGTGGACGACGCCGGACACGATGGTGCTGTGTGCGAGCTATTCGGGCGACACCGAGGAGACGCTCGCCTGCTATGAGTCGGCGGGGGCGCTCGGCGCTCGGCGCATGGTCGTGACGACGGGCGGTCGCCTGGCCGAGATGGCCCGCGAGGACGGGGTGCCCGTGATCCCGCTGCCCGGCGGTTTTCAGCCGCGCGCGGCGGTCGCCTACATGACGGTCGCGGCGTTGGAGGTGGCGGCGCTGTGCGGCGCCGGGCCGCGGCTGACCTCGGAGATCGACGTGGCCGCCTCCCACACCGAGCAACTGGTGGCCGAGTGGGGCCCCGACGCTGCAGAGGACTCACTCGCGAAGACGCTCGCCCGCGGGCTGCACGGCACGATCCCCGTGGTGGCGGGCGCTGGGCTGACGACGCCGATCGCCTACCGCTGGAAGACGCAGATCAACGAGAATGCGAAGCAGCCGTGCTTCTCGCATGAGCTGCCCGAGCTCGACCACAACGAGCTCGTCGGCTGGGAGGGCGCCGGTGAGCTCGGCCGTTTCTCGGCGGTGTTCCTCGACGATTCCGACGCGCATCCGCGCGTGAAGGAGCGGATGGCGCTGACCGAGCGGCTGATCGCTCCCAACGCGGCGGCGAGCTTCCATTTGGAGACGCGCGGTGAGACGACGATCGAGCGCGTGATTTCGCTGGTGCTGCTCGGCGACCTAGTTTCGATCTACCTCGCTACCCTGCGTGGTGTGGACCCTGGCCCGGTGCATTTGATCGAGCAGCTCAAGGCCGAGCTCGCCTGAGGAGGACGGCGTTGTGATACCTTCGGGGTCGGTCGAGGAGCGCTGCGACGGGCCCGGATCCGCCACGCTCGACCTTCCTCTGCAGCAAGGGCGCTCACCTGATCGACAGGAGGCTTTGTCATGTCAGTAATGACCCCCCCCGCCGTTGCCACCGACACCGACTTCAAGGTCGCCGACCTGGGGCTCGCCACCTTTGGGCGCAAGGAGATCACGCTCGCCGAGCACGAGATGCCCGGCCTGATGGCGATCCGCCGCGAGTTTGCCACCGAGCAGCCGCTGAAGGGCGCGCGGATCATGGGCTCGCTGCACATGACGATCCAGACGGCCGTTTTGATCGAGACGCTGACGGCGCTCGGCGCCGAGGTGCGCTGGTGCAGTTGCAACATCTTCTCAACTCAGGATCACGCCGCGGCGGCGGTGGCAGTCGGTCCCGAGGGCACGCCGGAGGATCCGCAGGGCATTCCCGTGTTCGCCTGGAAGGGCGAGACGCTCGAGGAGTACTGGTGGTGCACCGAGCAGGCGCTCTTGGGATGGGATCCCGCCCACCCAGAGAGCGGCCCGAACATGATCTTGGACGATGGCGGCGACGCGACCTTGCTCGTGCACAAGGGCACCGAGTACGAGGCCGCCGGCGCCGTGCCCGACCCGGCGAGCGCGGATTCCGAGGAGTTCGAAGTGATCCTTTCGCTGCTGACCCGCTCGCTGGCGGAGGACCCGCAGCGCTGGACGAAGCTCGGCCAAGGCGTGAAAGGCGTGACCGAGGAGACGACGACCGGCGTGCACCGGCTCTACCAGATGGTTGAGAGCGGCGAGCTGCTGTTCCCGGCGATCAACGTGAACGACTCGGTGACGAAGTCGAAGTTCGACAACCTCTACGGTTGCCGGCACTCGCTGATCGACGGCATCAACCGCGCGACCGACGTGATGATCGGCGGCAAGGTCGCTGTGATCTGCGGCTTCGGCGACGTCGGCAAGGGCTGCGCGGAATCGCTGCGTGGCCAGGGCGCGCGCGTGGTGATCACCGAGATCGACCCGATCTGCGCGCTGCAGGCGGCGATGCAGGGCTATGAGGTCAAGACGCTTGCGGAAGTGATCGACAGTGCCGACATCTTCGTGACGACGACCGGCAACAAGGACATCATCACCGCCGCCGACATGGCGAAGATGAAGCACCAGGCGATCGTCGGCAACATCGGGCACTTCGACAACGAGATCGACATCGCGGGGCTGACGCAGATCAACGGGATCGAGCGCGTGAACATCAAGCCGCAGGTCGACAAGTGGGTCTTCCCCGACGGCCACGCGATCATCATGCTCTCCGAGGGACGCCTCTTGAACCTGGGCAATGCCACGGGGCATCCCAGCTTCGTGATGAGCAACTCGTTCACCAACCAGACGATCGCCCAGATCGAGCTGTTCACGAAGAACGACGAGTACTCGAAGCGGGTCTATGTACTGCCGAAGCACCTCGACGAGAAGGTCGCCCATCTGCATCTGGACGCGCTCGGCGTGAAGCTGACGAAGCTGACCGACGAGCAGGCCGCCTACATCGGCGTGCCGGTGGATGGGCCTTACAAGGCAGATCACTACCGTTACTAAGCGAAAGTCTGGGCTGCAACGATGAGAGCGATGGTTCTCGCAGCTGGCCTTGGCACCCGGCTGCGCCCGCTGACTTATGAGATCACCAAGCCGATGGTGCCTGTGCTCGACCGGCCGGTGATGGCGCACATCCTCGACCTGCTGGACAGGCACGGGTTCGGTGAGGTGATCGCCAACCTGCATTACTTCCCCGAGACGATCCGCGAGCACTTCGGCGACCGTCTGGAGTATCGGTTCGAGCCTGAGCTGCTCGGCACCGCGGGGGGCGTGCGCGCGTGCGCGGAGTTCTTTGGTGAGGAACCGTTCCTCGTGATCTCAGGCGACGCGCTCACCGACATCGACCTGGGGTCGTTCCTCGCCTCCCACCATGCGAGCGGTGGGATCGCGACGCTGGCGGTCAAGCGGGTGGCGGATACCCGCGAGTTCGGCGTCGTGCTGCACGACCGCGAGGGGCGGATCACGGGCTTTCAGGAGAAGCCGGCGCCCGAGGAGGCACTCTCAGACCTCGGCAACTGCGGGATCTACATCTTCGATCCCCAGGTCTTCGACTACTTCCCCGAGCGGCCGTTCGTCGACTGGGCCCAGGACGTGTTCCCGGCCCTGTTGGAGAACGACGTGCCGTTCCACATCCACGAGGTCGGCGAGTACTGGAACGACGTCGGCTCGCTGGGCGAGCTGCGCCAGGGCACATTCGATGCGCTGGAGGGGAAGCTGCACCTGGAGATGGCCGGCGAGGAGGTTTCCCCCGGCGTGATCGTCGCCGGCGAGGGGCCGTTGCCGGAGGACCTGGAGGTGGAAGGTCCCGTGTGGATCGGCCACGATGCACAGATCGGCGCGGGCGTGCGCCTGATGGGGCCGGTCGTTTTGGGCGACGGCACCCGGGTCGGTGCTAAGGCGCAGCTGAGGGAAAGCATCGTCTTCCCCGGCACCGTGCTCGCCGAGGAGTCGATCCTGATCGGCGCGATCGCCGGGCACGCGGGGATCCTCGAGAGCCTGCGCCCGCGCCAGCAATAGGAAGGGCCCGCCGAAGCGGACCCTTCCTGAAGCGACCCTCTAACGATCGTCATTTTACGCAGGAGGACCTGCCTGCTAAAGCGAACTGAAGATCGAATGGACATCCGCCACCGCGAGGCGTAGCATCGGTGCCATCTCCAAAACCAGCCGACGAAGGAGCCGTGATGCAGATTGACATCAAGGGTCGCAACGTTCCGGTCACCGACGCAATCCGCGAGCACGCGGCACGTCGCTTGGATAAGGTCGCGCGTCAGGTCTCAGACCTCGCCCGCCTGGAGATTGAGATCTTCGAGGAGCGCAACCCCTCGATCGCGGAGCGTGAGGTCGTGGAGGCGACGCTGTACCTGAAGGGCGTGACGCTGCGCGCGCACGAGCACTCGCGCGAGATGGGGCACTCGCTGAACCTCGTCGTCGACGAGCTGGCGCGCCAAGTCAAGCGCCATCGGGACAAGCGCCGCAAGCGCCGCGAGGCGCACGCGATGGCGACCCAGCTGAAGTCTGCTCGCGCCGCGCTGTAATCGCGGCGCCCGACGCGCCTGAAACGCTAATCTGGGGATGTGTCCCCATCTCTGCTCGATCGCGCGCTGAACGTCGGCGAGGCGAAGAAGTTCAAGTCCTATCAGAAGCGCGTCGCGCTGATCAACGCGTTCGAGGGCGAGCTCGAACACGACTCCGACGCGGAGCTGCGCGAGCGGATGGACGTGCTGCGCGCGCGGGCGGCGGAAGGAGAGTCGTTGGACGCCCTGCTGCCGGAGTGCTTCGCGGTGGTGCGCGAGACGGGCAAGCGCACAATGGGGATGCGCCACTTCGACGTGCAGCTGATCGGCGGGATGGTGCTGAACGACGGCTGTATCGCGGAGATGAAGACGGGCGAGGGCAAGACGTTGACGGCGACGCTTGCGGTCGTGCTGAACTCGCTGGCGGTCAGGGATCACGCGGTACACAAGCAGGACCACCCCGACCCAGACTTCGCCGAGTACCCCGATCTCGTCGACCCGGACGCTGCAATCGACCCCGAGGCCGTCGAAGAGGAGCTCAGCGACGAGTCGGTCGTCACCGGCAACGGTTTGGGTTCTTCCGGCAACGGTGTGGGCGCTGCTGGCTCGGTCTCCACACAGGCGGTCCCCTCCGATCAAGTCACCGCTCCGAACGGCGCGGCGGACGGGGCGCTCAGCCGCAGGGGCGTGCATGTGGTGACCGTGAACGACTACCTGGCAAGGCGCGACGCGGAATGGATGAAACCGATCTACGACGCGCTCGGCGTGAGCGTCGGGGTGCTGCAGAACATGCAGCCCTACGACGAGAAGCAGCGCGCGTACGCATGTGACGTGATCTACGGCACGAACTCCGAGCTGGGCTTCGACTACCTGCGCGACAACATGGCGAAGGACCTGTCCGAAAAGGTCCAGCGCGGGCACTACTTCGCGGTCGTGGACGAGGTCGACAACATCCTGATCGACGAGGCGCGCACGCCGCTGATCATCTCCGGCGCACCCGAACAGGCGGCTGATTTGTACGTGAAGTTCGCGCGCCTGGCGCCGCGGATGACCGTGGGGAAGACCCCCGAAGGCATGGACCCGCGCACGAAGAAGGGCTTTCTGGCGGACTTCGACTTCGAGATCGACGAGAAGCACAAGAGCGTCTCGATCACCGAGCAGGGGGTGGCGAAGGCCGAGAAATTCCTCGGTATCGATCATCTCTACCGCGCCGAGAACGGGCACCTGGTCAACCACCTGATCCAATCGTTGCGGGCGCAGGCGCTGTACAAGCGTGATGTCGACTACGCGGTGGTCGACGGCGAGGTGAAGATCATTGACGAGTTCACCGGGCGGATCCTCGACGGCCGGCGCTGGTCGGAGGGGCTGCACCAGGCGATCGAGGCGAAGGAGGGGGTGAGCGTCCAGGAGGAGAACCAGACGCTCGCGACGATCACCTACCAGAACTACTTCCGGCTGTACGACAAGCTCGCGGGCATGACCGGCACGGCGCTTACGGAGGCGACCGAGTTCATGAAGATCTACGAGCTGCCGGTCGTGCAGGTCCCGACGAATATGCCGATGGTGCGCGACGACCGCAACGATCAGGTCTACAAGACCAAAGAGGGCAAGTGGAACGCGGTCGTCAACGAGATCGCCGCGCGTCATGAGAACGGCCAGCCTGTGCTCGTCGGAACGATCTCCGTCGAGGTCTCAGAGCTGCTGTCCGAGCGGTTGAAGAAGCGTGGGATTGAGCACGCGGTGCTGAACGCCAAGCCCGAGTACGCCGAACGCGAGGCCGAGACCGTCGCCGAGGCCGGACAGCCGGGCGCGGTCACAATCGCGACGAACATGGCGGGCCGCGGGGTCGACATCAAGCTGGGCGGCAACCCCGAGCACCTCGCCGGGCTGGAGCTCGCGAAGGAGGGCGTCGGGCCTGAGCACGATGAGCACGAGCGGCGCATAGGGGAGCTGCTGCCTGAGCTCGAGCGGCGTGTGGCCGAGGGACGGGAGCGCGTGATGGCGGCTGGTGGGCTGTTCATCTGCGGCACCGAGCGACACGAGTCGCGGCGGATCGACAACCAGCTGCGCGGGCGCGCCGGGCGTCAGGGCGACCCGGGCGAGTCGCGGTTCTTCCTGTCGGCCGAGGACGATCTCGTGCGGCTGTTCGCGGGCGATCGCATCTACCGGATCCTCGACAAACTGGGTGGCGTCGACGAGGAGGGCAACGAGGAACCGATCGAGGCGGGGATGCTGTCGAAGCAGATCGAGAAAGCCCAGAAGAAGGTCGAGGAGCAGAACTTCCTGCAGCGTAAACACGTGCTCGAGTACGACGACGTGGCCAACGAGCAGCGTCGCGTGATCTACGCCTACCGCGACGAGGTGCTCGAGGGCAAGCCGATCGGCGAGGAGGCCCGCAGGGAGGTTGTGAACACGATCGAGCGCACGATCGAGCAGTACACGCCCGGCGACTTCATGGAGGACTGGGACCTCGACGGCCTGTTCACCGCGCTCGGGCAGTTCTTCCCCCTCGACCTCTCAGACGAGGATCTCGACCCCGAGAAGGTCGACCGGATCTCGTTGAGCGACCGCGTGACCGAGCTGGCGATCGAGCGCTATGACGCGCGCGAGGCCGAGCTCGGCGAGGAGCTGATGGGCGCGCTCGAGCGGTTCCTGCTGCTGGAGATCATCGACGAGCGCTGGCGTGAGCACCTGTTCGACATGGACTACTTGCGCGAGGGCATCCACCTGCGCGGCTTCGCCCAGCTCGATCCGCTGGTGGCGTATAAGAACGAGGCGTTCACGCTGTTCGGTGACCTGATGGCCAGCGTGTGGGCGGACTACACGCGGATGATCTTCAACGCGCAGGTCAATGTCGAAGGCCAGAACGGGGGAGGAGGGGGCCAGCAGCCGGCTCCAATCCCCGCGTTCGCCCCGGGCGGCAGCTCCACGCGCGCGGGCCGGGTCTCCTACTCCGGCGGGCAGAGCGCGATGGGCGCTGGCGCAATCGCCGCGGCTGCCGCGGCTGGCGGCGCGCAGGCCTACGCCGAGAACGGCGGCGAAGCCGAAGCGCTGCCGGTGGTCGAGCAGCGCGTCGTCGACCACGAGCATGAGGTCGGTCGCAACGACCCTTGCTGGTGCGGATCGGGGAAGAAGTTCAAGAAGTGTCACGGAACCTAATGACAACCGCGCCCACTGAATCCACGCCCCAGCGGTTGGCCGCAATACGCGAGCAGCTGAAGCTGCTCGCGGACTATCTTTGACCCGCAAGAGCTGAAGGATCGCGCGGAGGCGCTCGAAGCGCAGATGGGCGTGCCGGGCTTCTGGGACGACGCCGAGGGGGCCGCCCAGGTTGGCGCCGAGCACGCGCGGGCGAGCAGACGACTGGAGGAGTTCACGACGCTGCAGAGCGACGTCGAGGATCTCGACGGCCTGATCGAGATGGCCGACGAGGACGTCTCTCTGCAGGGCGAAATCGACGAGCAGTTCGCCTCGGTCGAGGAGCGCCTGGCGGCACTGGAGGAGCAGCGACTGTTCTCCGGCCGCTACGACCAGGGCGATGCGCTCGTGAGCGTGAACGCGGGCGCTGGGGGGACCGACGCGCAGGACTGGGCGGAGATGGTGCTGCGGACGGAGATGCGCTGGGCGGAGCGGCGCGGCTTCGAGGTCGAGCTGCTGGAGGCGAGCGCGGGCGAGGAAGCGGGGATCAAGTCGGCGACGTTCCAGGTCAAGGGCGAGAACGCGTACGGCCTGTTCGGGGCCGAGCGCGGCGTGCACCGCCTGGTCAGGCTGAGCCCGTTCGACTCCGCCCACCGCCGCCAGACGAGCTTCGCGGGCGTGGAGGTCGCGCCGGTCGTGAAGGACACGGGCGAGATCGAGATCAACGAGGACGACCTGCAGGTGGATACGTACCGCGCGTCAGGCGCTGGCGGCCAGCACGTGAACAAGACCGACTCGGCGGTGCGGATCACGCACCGTCCGACGGGGATCGTCGTGCAGTGCCAGAACGAGCGCTCGCAGTCCTCGAACAGGGCGACCGCGATGGTCGTGCTGCGGGCGAAGCTGTTGGAGCGCAAGGAGCGCGAACGTCAGGAGGAGATCTCGCGCGAGAAGGGCGAGGTGCAGGACGTGAACTTCGGCTCGCAGATCCGCTCGTATGTGCTGCACCCGTACACGATGGTCAAAGACCACAGGACCGGCTACGAAATGGGCGACGTGCAACGCGTCTTGGATGGGGATCTGGATGAATTCGTCCGGGCCTACCTACTCTCGAATGCGTCGTTGGGCGATTAAAAATGACTAATAAAAATGATTTTTAGTCCCGATCTGGGGGAGCTCGTGGAGCGAGCGCTGACGGAGGACGTGGGCACGGGCGACGTTACGACCGACGCGACCGTCTCAGAGGACGCGCGCGCGAAAGCGGGGATCGTGCAGAAGGAGCCGGGGGCGATCTACGGGCTCGACGTGGCGGAGGCGGTCTTCATGCGGCTGGATCCAGATGCCCGCTGTGATCGGCTGGTCGAGGAGGGCGTGTGGCGCGAGGGTGGCCCGGTGCTCGTGGTCGAGGGCAGGGCGCGTGCGCTGCTGACGGGGGAGCGGACGGTGCTGAACCTCCTCGCGCACCTGTCGGGCGTGGCGACGATCTCAGCGCGCGCCGCGCGCGCGGTGCAGGGCACCGGTGCGAGGGTGCTGGACACGCGCAAGACGACCCCGGGGATGCGCGCGCTGGAGAAGGCGGCGGTCGCGGCGGGGGGCGCGAGCAACCACCGCGCGGGCCTGTACGACGCGGTGTTGATCAAGGAGAACCACATCGCCGCCGCCGGCGGCATCGCGCAGGCGATCGAACGAGTGCGCGCGGCGGCGCCGGAGCTGGCGGGGACGCTCGAGGTCGAGGTGCGCAATGCGCAGGAGATCGACGAGGCGCTCGCCGCCAAAGCGCCGCGGTTGCTGCTGGACAACATGGACGACACACAATTGCGCGCCGCGGTCGCCCGGGTGGCGGGCCGAGCGGAGCTCGAGGCCAGCGGCGGAGTCACGCTCCAGACGCTCAGGTCGACGGCGGAGACCGGGGTAGAATGGGTGTCGATGGGCGCTTTGACGCATTCGGCGCCCGCCCTGGATTTGTCGCTGATCTTGGAGGCCCTGCCATGAACCTGCCGATGGCCACCACCATATTGCCGATGGCCCCTACAGAGGAACCGCCCGCCCCGCCCGCGGAGCTCTCGCGGGAGGAGATCACGAGGATGCAGGCGGAGGTGCGCGCGCTCGCGCAGGAGCGCGGCGCGGTGATCCTCGCGCACAACTACCAGGTGCCCGAGGTGCAGGACGTCGCCGACTATGTAGGCGACTCGCTCGGGCTGTCGCGCAAGGCGGCGGCCGCGGAGGGCGAGGTGATCGTGTTCTGCGGCGTGCACTTCATGGCCGAGACCGCCTCGATCTTGTGCCCGGAGAAGACGGTGCTGATCCCCGACCTCGACGCGGGGTGCTCACTCGCGGATTCGATCGACGCCGAGCAGCTGAAAGATTGGAAGGCGAAGTACCCGGAGGGAGTCGTCGTGATGTACGTAAACACGACCGCCGAGGTCAAGGCGCTGACCGACTATTGCTGCACGTCCGCGAACGCGGTCGACGTCGTCAGACACATCTACGAGACACAGGGCGAGGACACGGAGATCCTGTTCGGCCCGGACATGTGGCTCGGCGCCTACGTGGAGAAGGAGCTCGACAGGCGCATGCACGTGTGGGACGGCGAGTGCCACGTGCATGCGGGAATCCGCCCGGCGGACATCGAGGCCACCCGCGCCGCGCATCCCGGCGCCGACTTTTTGATCCACCCCGAGTGCGGTTGCACGACCAGCATCATGGAGTACGTCGCCAGCGGCGATGTCTCCTCAGAGGACGTCCACATGCTCTCGACCGGAGGCATGCTCGAGTATGCGGAGGCGCTCGAGCGCGTCGCGGGGGGCGCGGCCGAGCACGCTCCTCAGACCAAACCCCGTGAGGCCGTGGTCGCCACGGAGATCGGGATGTTGCACCCCCTGCGGATGGCGGCCCCCGATGTGGATTTCATCCCCGCGAACCCAAACGCGAGCTGCAAGTACATGAAGATGATCACCCTGCCGAAGCTGAGGGACGGGCTGCGGGAGATGCAGTACGAAGTGCGCGTGCCCGAGGAGATCGCCGTGAAGGCGAGGGTACCGATCGACCGGATGGTCGCGCTGGGCTGAGACGACCGTGGACGCGGCGCATCCCTGCGTCCTCACTCACTCGCGTGCTACCGCACGCCACGCTCCCTGCGTCCTTGGCCTGCTTGGTCCACGCCCGTCTCAGAACTCGTCGGCTGTGTGCGGGCCGACGCAGGCCACTGCCAGGTTGTCCGCCACGCCAGCGGCGACCTCGCGGACCTCGTCGTAGGTGACGGCGTCGAGCGCTGAGATCGCGGCGTCGGGGTCGATGTCCTCGCCGAACACGATCTTCTGGTTGGCGGCGTAGCGGGCGACCGCGTTGGTGTTCTCGAACGCCAGCACCCGGCGGCCGGCGGCGTAAGCGCGGGCGCGCTGGACCTCCTCCTCGGTGGGCCCGTCGTCGCGCAGCTCGTCAACGATCTCGCGCATGCGCGTGTACGCCTCGACGCACTTGCCCGACTCCAAGCCCGAGCCGAGCTGCAGGATCGGCACGTCCGCGAACGCGTGGTCGATCGCGTAGACGGAGTAGCAGAGGCCGCGCTTCTCGCGGATCTCCTCGAACAGGCGCGAGCCCATCGAGCCGCCGAGCAGCGTCGAGTAGATCGTTAGTGCCGCGCGCTTGCGCACATCGGAGACGGCGATGTCCGGGCGATAGATCATGCGCAGATGCGACTGGTTGGTGTCGCGCTCCTCGACGAGCTTCTCGGGCGCGAACGCCGGTGCCGGCACGTAGGGCGCGGGATCTGACAGCGCGGGGAAGCGCGCGAAGTGCTCCTTCAGCTCCGGCTCGTCGGGCAGATGGTCGAGGTTGCCCGCCAGGAAGACCCCACCGTGCGCGCCCGCCCAGCGGCGCTCGCGGAACGCGACGATCCCTTCGCGCGTGAAGGCGCGCAGGTTCTCCTCCGGGCCGAGCACCGTGCGCCCGAGCGGGTGATCGCCGAACGCCGCCCTGTCGATCAGGTACTCGGCGATTGTCGAGGGCTGGTCGTAGGCGCGGTTGATCTCCTGGATCACCACGCCGCGCTCGCGGTCGAGCTCCTCCGCGTCGATCCGCGGGCGACCGACGAAGTCCGTGAGCAGGTCGATCGCCTGCGGAGCGGACTCGGCGCGGACCGTCAAATGGAAGGCCACGAGGTCGTGGCTCGTATACGCGTTCAATGCGCCGCCCAGATGCTCAGCGGTATCGTTGACGTCCTTGTACGTCGGGTACTTCTCGCCACCCTTGAACACGAGGTGCTCGAGGAAGTGGGCCATCCCGTTCTCCTGCGGCTGCTCGTTGCGCGCGCCCGCGTCGAACGCCACGAGCACGGTCAGCGCGCGCGTGCCGGGTAGCCCGAGCTTGTAGATCGGCAGGCCGTTCTCACCGGCGGTGGTCGTCTGGAGGCTTGTCATCGGCGTCCACGTTAGAAGATTCGTGCAAATCCCCTTGCATGCAGGCAAATTGTCATTCCCGCGGGGCTGCCCACGCTACTGTGCCCCGCGATGGCCACCACCGAGAGGGATGCATTAGAGCGCGACGCCGTGCGTGTCCGCCGCGCTGTTCCCCGCCTGCGTGCTGCGACCGCGCACCCGGTGATCCGTCCCCGGATCCAGCCGGGTGCCGACACCGTCGTCGAGTTCCGCGGCGTTTCCAAGATCTATGGCCCGGGCGGGATCGGCTTGGAGCGTGCGACGTTCGCGGTCAACCGCCAGGAAATGGTGTTCCTCGTCGGCGCCACTGGCTCGGGCAAGTCGACGATCATGCGTCTGCTGATCAAGGAGCTCGACCCGACCGAGGGCACGATCCGCGTCGCCGGGCGCTCACTGCAGGAGATCGAGCGCAAGAAGATCCCTTATTACCGGCGCAACGTTGGCGTCGTCTTCCAGGACTTCAAGCTGTTGCCGACCCGCACCGTCTACGACAACATCGCCTACGCCCTCCAGGTCACGGGCGCTCCGCGCAAGCAGATCAGGGCCACGCTGCCGGACATCCTGCGCCTGACTGGGCTCTCGACGAAGCTGCACAACTACCCACATCAGCTCTCCGGCGGCGAGCAGCAGCGCGTCGCCGTCGCCCGCGCGTTCGCCGGCCATCCGCCGCTGCTGCTCGCGGACGAGCCGACGGGCAACCTCGACCCCGAGACCTCGATCGGGATCATGCAGCTGCTCTACCGCATCAACCGCGCCGGCACGACCGTGATCGTGGCCTCGCACGACAACGAGATGGTCGACCGCATGCGCCGCCGCGTGATCGAACTGCGTCGCGGGCGGATCGTCCGCGACGAGGCCTCCGGCCTTTATGGCTCGAGTGACGAGAACACCGGTGAGCTCGGCGATCGCCTCCGTCGCGAAAGCAAATGAAGCCGGCATTTTTCCTCAAAGAGGCCACTCGGTCGATGCGACGCAACGCCGTCCCCAGCTTCGCCGCGCTCGCCTCCGTGCTCGTGACGACGCTCGTGCTAGGCGTGTTCATCCCCGTCGTGCAGGCGACCAACGGGGCGGCCAACGACATCCGCTCGCGCGTGCTCGTCGATGTCGACCTCAACCCAAACGCGACCAACGCCGAAGTCGCGCGCGTGAAGAGCGAGCTGAAGGGCGCGCCGCACGTGAAGAGCGTCCAGTTCGTGTCCAAGCAGGAAGGCTACGAGGAGGAGCGCAAGCTCAACCCACAGGCGTTCGCCCTGGTCGGCTACAACCCGCTGCCCGACATCTTCCGTCTGACGCCGACGAACCCGAGCGAGTCGGGCGCGCTGCGCGCCGAGCTCGACCAGTCGAGTCCACTCGGTGTGCGTCTCCTCACGGACCCCGCGATCGTCGACGTGCAGAACCGCCAGGCGCAGACCAACACGATTCTCTCCGCCACGCGCACGATCAAGCTCACGATGGCACTGCTTGCGGGGCTGCTCGTGCTCGCGTCGGTGCTGTTGATCTCTAACACGATCCGCCTCTCCCTGTTCTCGCGCCGGCGCGAGGTCGAGGTGATGAAGCTCGTCGGCGCCACCGACTGGTTCATCCGCTGGCCGTTCGTGCTCGAGGGCCTGTTCCTCGGCGCGCTCGGCGGCGCCGGTGCGATCGGGCTGCTGGCGCTCGCGAAGATCATGCTCGTCGATCCGCTCGCGAACACATTCAAGTTGATCTCCCAGCCGAACATGATCGACTTCAAGCTGCTGATCATCATCCTGATGGCCAGTGCGATCGGGGTCTCCGCGGCAGGCTCAGGTCTGTCGTTGCGCCGCTTCCTGCGGGTCTGAGGTAGCTCAGGGGTCGGGGGCCTCGACTAGGCTTGCCTGCTTCATGTCTTCTCGACGACAGCCCCTAATCGTGGTCCTGGCGGTGCTGCTCCCGATCCTGCTCGTCTTGGGCGTCTGGCTCGGCGGTCATCCGGAAGACCTGCCGAAGTTCGCCCGGGGGAGCACCTTTGAGGCCAATCACCAGACGCAGGTCGTCGACGAAGCGCTCTCGCGGATCGCCAGTGACTACTACCGGCCGATCCCGAAGAGTCAGCTGGCGAACACGTCGATCGCCGGCGCGGTGGCGAGCCTGAACGACCGGTTCTCCCACTACCTGAGCCCGAAGGAATTCCATGAATTCAACTCGCCGCCGAGCTTCACCGGCATCGGCGTCGTCGTCTCACCCGAACACAGGGGTCTGGCGATCGCGCGCGTGTTCGACACCTCCCCCGCCAAACGCGCGAGGCTGCAGGCGGGCGAAGTGATCGTCGCGGTGAACGGCCGCAAGCTCGCCGGTCTCTCAGCCGATGCGGCCACGTCGCTGATCAAGGGGCCGCCGGGCACCGAAGTCGCGCTCGGGATCCTACGGCCCGCGGCTGTGGCCGGCTCTGCCCACCCGGCCTCTTCCTCTTCCTCGGGGCCCCACCCGGCGTCCCCCGCCCACGGCACGACGCGCACAGTGCGGATCACGCGCGCGGTGATCTCCGAGCCGGTCGTCGCCTCCGAGACGCGGACCGTGCATGGTGTGAAGCTCGGCGTCGTCGAGCTCGCGTCGTTCAGCCCCGAATCGCACGGCGAAGTCGCCACGGCGGTCGAAAAAGAGCTCCACGAAGGCGTGCGCGGGCTCGTCTTTGACCTGCGCGCCAACGGCGGCGGCCTGGTCGAGGAAGCACGGCTGATCGCGAGCCTGTTCATCGCCCACGGCACGATCGTCTCGACGCGCGGGCGCACCCAGCCGAGTGAGACGATCACGGCGACCGGCCACCCGCTCGCGCCGACGATCCCGATGGTGGTGCTCGTCGACCACAACACCGCCTCCTCCTCGGAGATCGTCACCGCCGCGCTCCAGGATCACCGCCGCGCAACGATAGTTGGCACCCACACCTTCGGCAAGGGTGTCTTCCAGGAGGAGGAGCCGCTCTCCAACGGCGGCGCGCTCGACATCACGGTTGGCGAGTACTTCACCCCCAACGGGCGCAACCTCGGCGGCGGCGGCGTCAAACAGGGCGCGGGCATTACCCCCGAAGTGCCGCTCGCCAACAACGTCGTCGACACCCCGCAGGGCCTGGACGCGGCGCTCGAAACGCTCGCCGCGAAAGTGAAGTAGTGAGCTCGCCCCGCGGATCGAGGGGGAAGAAGTCGGCGGGCAAACCTTCCCGGAAGCCGGACAGGTCTTCCGGCGCCTCCAGCGGCCAGTCTGCGCGCAGATCATCCAGGACGGTGGTCGCGGTGCTCGAGAAACGCGGCCGGTTCTGGGCGGCGGAGCCGGTCTTTCCCCCGCCGCGCTCCGACGACAGCGGGCGACACCCCCGCGCGTCGCGGCGCATCACGCTCGGCTCCAATCGCGTCGCCGATCGCGGCGGCGAGGCAGCACGCGCCGGAGACCTGGTGCTCGTGGGGCAGGCCGGGCGGGGGGACGGACGGGCGCAGATCACGCGCGTGCTGGGGCGCCCGGATGTTGCCCGCGATCTCGTCGAGGGTCTGCTGCTGGATCGTGGTCTTGCCCGCGGGTTCGACCCGGCCGTCGAACGCGAGGCTCGCGAGGTCGCCGAGCGGAAGATCCAGGCGACGGGCGGCAGGCACGATCTGACGGGACTGCCGACGTTCACGATCGACCCGGCGAGCGCGCGCGACTTCGACGACGCGATCTCGGCCGAACGCCTCGGCGATGACCCCACCCACCCCAAAACGCGCGTTTGGGTTCACATCGCGGACGTCTCCGCCTATGTGCACGAGGGCTCGCCCGTCGACTTGGAGGCAAAGCGGCGCGGCACGAGCGTGTACGTGCCGGGCGCGGTCGAGCCGATGCTGCCCGAGGCGCTCTCCAACGACGCCTGCTCGCTCGTGCCCGGAGCGAAGCGCGCGGCGGTGACGGTCGAGCTGGAGTTGCACGGAGCCAAGGTCGCGAAGGCCGCGTTCTACCGTTCGCTGATCCGCTCGGACGAGCGCCTGAGCTATGAGCAGGTCGACGAGATCTTCGCTGGGCACGAGCGCGCGCAGGCGCCGTGGGGCGAGCCGTTGCACGCCGCGCGCGAGGTGGCGGCGGCGCTGGAGCAGGACAGACGAGAGGGGCACAGCGGCGCGTTGACGCTCGACTCCTCCGAGCCGGAATTCGTCTTCGACGAGGCCGGGCACGTCAAGGAGGTGCTCGTGCGTGAGCAGACCGAGTCCCATCGCCTGATCGAGCACCTGATGATCGCCGCCAACGAAGCGGTCGCGCGGCTGCTCTCCGAGCGCGGCACGCCGTGCCTGTATCGCGTACACGAACGCCCCGAGCCCGAGCGCGTCAAGCGCCTCGTCGACCAGCTTGCAACGCTCGAGGTGCCGACGCCGCCCGTGCCGAAGAACATGTCGCCGTCGCAGGCCGCGGAGCTGATGGGGGAGATCTCGCGACGCGTCGAGGCGCACGTGCGTCGTGCGGGTGGGCGCGCGGCGCTGACTTCGCTTGTCTTGCGCACCCTCCAGCAGGCCGCCTACTCACCCAAGAACAGCGGCCACGCCGGCCTTGGGACGGCCTACTACTGCCATTTCACCTCGCCGATCCGCCGCTACCCCGACCTCATCTGCCACCGTGCGCTGCTGTCCGCCGTCGGCGGGGGCGAGCGTGCGCCGCGGGCCGCGGGGATGGGGGAGCTGGCCGAGTGGACCTCAGACCGCGAGCGCGCCGCGATGACGATCGAGCGCGACGCGGACGACATCGCTCGCTGCTTCGCTCTGGAGCGGGTGCTCTACGAGGGTGGCTGGGAGCAGGTGTTCGTCGGAGAAGTGGTCGGCTTGATCTCGGCCGGTGCGTTCATCGCTTTCGGCACGCGGGCGGAGGGGGGAGCTAAGCAGGAGGCCGTGTCGCCGGATTATCGCGGCATGCTGCCGGTCAGGCGCATGCGCGGCGCGGGCGGCGAGCGGGAGTGGTGGGAGCTGAACGAGCAAGGCACGATCCTCCACGGCGAAAGTCCCTCCTCGACGCTTCGCCTGGGGGATGCGATCGAGGTGGGTGTCGCGCGCGTCGAGGTGGCGCGCGGCCGGGTTGATCTGCTGCCCGCGTAACCGCACCGCGAACGAACCATCTACGCTCGGGACATGGCCAAGAGCAAGCAGTCCAAGCGCAAGATCGGGGCGGGCGACGTCGCGTCGAACAGGTACGCGTCGTATCGCTACGAGCTGATCGAGCGGATCGAGTGCGGGATCGTGCTCGAGGGCACCGAGGTCAAGGCGCTGCGCGAGTCCGGCGCCCAGCTGAAGGACGGGTATGCCGCGATCAAGGACGGCGAGCTGTGGTTGGACTCCGTGCACATCCCTCCGTACGGGCCGGCCTCGCGCGAAAACCACGAGCCCGAGCGCCCGCGCAAGCTGCTGGCGCACCGCCGCGAGCTCGATCGCCTCGCGGCGAAAGTCGCCGAACGCGGGCTGACGCTGGTGCCGACGAGGATCTACTTCAAGGGCTCGCACGCGAAGGTCGAGATCGCGCTCGCGCGCGGCAAGGACCTGTACGACAAACGCAACACGATCCGCGATCGGGAGTCCAAGCGCGACATGGAACGCGCAGTGCGCGAAGCGCGCCGGTAGGTCGGGTGCCGTCCCGTGAGCGGCGGGTCAGATAGACCCGAAGCTGTGGCCGCCGCTGGTGAGGATGTGCGTTTCGCTCATCCCGAACACGAGCAGTACGATCAGGCCGACGTAGACTGCGCCCACGATCAGCCGATGACGAGGTGCGACGCGGTAGTAGGCGGCCTGCTCGAGCGAGTGTGTTTTGCGTTGCTTCCAGCGGTGATATGTCTGGAACCCGGAGAAGATCACGATGATCAGCAGGATCGGGTTTCCCGGGTTCAGGATCGCCAGCGCAACCAGCACGCCGAAGCCGAGGAACCACATCCACGGTGTCATCGCGGCCGCCGCGCGACCACCGTCGAGCGGCACGACCGGGAGCAGGTTGAAGAGGTTGATGAAGAAGCCGAAGTAGGCAAGCGCGATCAGCAGCGAGCTACCGGTGAGCTCGCCGACGAGTGCGACGGCCGCCGCGCCGAGAGTGCCGAGGATCGGGCCGGCGAGACCCACGCGTGCCTCGGCGAGGGCGTTGTCTCCGAGCGAGCGGGCGGTGATCACCGCACCCATGAACGGGATGAACATCGGCGCGCTCGCCTTGATCCCCTCGCGGCGCAGCGCGATCACGTGGCCCATCTCGTGCACGAACAGCAGCACGACGAAGCCGGCCGCGAACCACCAGCCGAAGAAGATGCTGTACGCGGCGACCGAGACGAGCGCCGTCCCCGCGGTGACGAACAGCTTCAGGTTCGGCAGCGCCACCAAAAGCGCTTTCAGCGCCACGCCGAACTTCGCGAGCAGCGCGATCAGACCGGCGAACGCGCCGCCGATGCGCTTGCGCAGATTGCCAATGGGACCCGATCCACCGCCGCGGCCGCCGCGCTGCTCGCCGAAGGGGTTCTGGCCGGTGGCGGGGGGATGCGCGGTTGCCGGCTGGATCGCGGCCGGACGTGCCTGCGAGGGGTAGGACTGCGCCACGGGCGCGGAGGACGGGCCGGAGACCGGGGGCGCAGGCAGAGAAAGGTCGCCGCTATCCATACATCCATTGTGGCAGCACCAGTAAGCGCTCCCTAAGGGTTGTGCTCGGGACCCATGCCCTGAGGGCCGCACATTTGTCTCGGAACTCGTCCCGCGGGGTCGCCGAAGAGCGTTTTTTTCGGAACGTGCGGGGTCTTCCTCGCGACGGGGTTGCAATCGCCATGGGGCCGAGCTACTTTGAATCCAGACGCGGAACCGAGTCGCAAAGAGCGAGGCCACCGAGGTGTGAGGCCCTGCCACCCAAACCGACAGACCTTCGGGTCGACTGGGGCGGGTTCCTCAAGCGGCCCGGAACCGCGTCGTTTTTTGTTCTCTTGCAGTCTCTCCTTCCTTGGCCTTTTCTCGCCGGTTTACGCACACGGCTACACTGGATCGGCAGTACATCCTCGGGGACGACAGGCTTCGACGTGGTCGGCTCGTGAGGATGGTGGCGAGTCGAGGTCCCGGGCGGCCTCGTTAAACACCCGGGAAAACCATAAGTGCGGACTCTCACGA
>Ga0182024_10008781_pt1 | contig 21143 bp, 13 predicted proteins | sample P32metaG_FD_120480 | JGI IMG/M metagenome (GOLD analysis project Ga0182024, IMG submission 120480) | Permafrost microbial communities from Stordalen Mire, Sweden - P3-2 metaG (Illumina Assembly) | ecosystem: Environmental > Terrestrial > Soil > Wetlands > Permafrost | place: Sweden: Stordalen...
GCGACATAGACTAGGTCGGGGCTCGCCCCGCGAGCCAGCACCTCCGCCGTGCCGCCGACCATCCTGGCGTCTTTCACCAGCTTGTCGGCGCCGGGCTTCGTCAGGATCGCGATATCGATGGAGTCGTCGGCGGCGACCTTCTTCTCGGCGTCCGCGTCGCTCGCGTATGCGATCACCAGCTTGTTTCCGGAGGCGGTTTCGAAAGCCGGGGCGAGTTCCTGTAACGTCGCACGCATCGCCTCGGTGCTCAGCACCTTCAGTTCCGCCGCACCGGCGGCCCCGGTGAACAGCCCGGCGAGGAGGGCCATGACGGCGAGAAATCGGATCGCAATTCTCGGCATTTTCTTCCCCTTGTTTGACGAAATCTCCGGTCCCGACCGTCGGTCGGGTGCGCCCTTCGCGGCCGCTAGAGGCTGTCGAGCCCGTAGGACCAGCGCCGGCAGATCTGATGCGCGATCGCGACCGGGCCGGGCACCGAGACCTGGGTCGGGTCGTCGGGCCCCGTCGCGGCGCGCGCCACCATCGCGCGGATTTCCTCGCGCTCGAACCAGCGCGCCTCGGCCAACTCCTCGGGGTCGACGGTGATCTCCTCGGTCAATCCCTCGCACAAAAATCCCATCATCAGGCTCGACGGGAACGGCCAGGGCTGGCAGGCGAGATAGCGCACCCGGCCGACCCGGATTCCCGACTCTTCGTGGACCTCGCGACGCACGCATTCTTCGAGCGTCTCGCCCGGCTCCATGAACCCAGCGAGGCACGAGAAGCGGCTGCCCGGGCGGCGCTTGTTGCGTCCGAGGAGGGCGCGCTCGCCCCGGATGGCGAGCATGATCGTGACCGGGTCGGAGCGCGGATAATGCGAGGCCTTGCACTCCGGGCAGCGCCGCACCCAGCCGGCCGAGGTCACCCGGGTCGGCGCGCCGCATTGCGCACAGAACCGGTGGCGCGCGTGCCAATCGACGAGCGAGCGCGCTTCCGCCAGGATCGCGGCCTCGCCCGCCGGCAGCAGAGGCGCGAGGGTACGGGCATCGAGCGGCTCGCTCTCCGGGGAAGGCGTGATATCGGCGCCGCTCGCATCGACCGCGAAATACGGCCGCTCGGCGTCGAGGCCAAGAAAGACCAGCGTCGCGCCGCGCTCGATCAGGTCGCGCCACGGCGCGGCCGGCTGCCAATCGAGAACCGGCGCGGCGGACCCGCGGGTCAGCGGCCGCAGGTCGCTGAGCGGCAGGATGCGCGCCGCCGGGTCGTCGAGCAGCGAGCGGATCCAGGCGGCGTCGCGGCGCCGCTCGCTGGCGCGGTCGAGCGGGTTGCCGGCAAAGCAGTAGATCTCTTCCATTTATTTCTTCCCGGCCTTCTCGGCGGCGTATTCGGCTTTTGAACGGGTGAGCTTTTCCGGATGGACGATGGTCTTATTGACCTCGTTGCGGGCGGCCCCGAGGCTGGGAAACTCGCTATCGGCCCCGTCGCGTTGCAGCACGTAGAGAAATGAAACCGGCTTGCGGCTGACCTGGTCGGCGGTGGTGCGTTTGACGATCGTCCAGTGCACCCGGCGCTCGCCGGCCTCCTCTTCGATGTCCTCGAAGCCGCGATCGACCACCGAATCGAACGAATAGAGCTTGCGTTCGAGCTTCCGTGGCGGTCCGGCGCGGCCGCGTCCCGGCGGCCCATCGCGGCGGCTCTCGCGCGGCGGACCCTGGCGCGCGGTATCGCCGCGATCGCCCGGCGTGCGCGGTCCGTCACCGCGGCGGTTGCGTGGGCCTGCGGCCGAGCCCGGCCGATCGGGCATGCCGGCTTCGCGCGGGCGGCGCTCACCCGCCTCTCCGGTCCCCGCACCCGGCGGCGCCGCCCGGCGGCGCCGTCGATTGCGAGTCCGCGTCGGCTGGCTTCCCGGCTCCGCGCCCGGCATTCCCTGGCCCGGGCTTGCCGCGGCGTCGCTGGACGCTGGCCCAGGTCGAGATCCCGGCGGCGCAGGCCGGCGCCGGCGGCGCGGCCGCGTGGGCCGGGTTCCCGGCGCGGCCCCGGCTGCGGCGGCCGGCACCATGTCGTCGCCCGCTTCCGGCTGCTCCGCCGTACTCTCCGATGCGCTATCGGCGCCCGGCGCCGGGGCCACGATGGGGGGCCGGCGCCGCCGTCGCCGTCGATTGCGCAGCCGCAGGATGGGCCGCGATCCCGGCGCGTCTTCCGGTCGCGCTTCGGTACTGGCCTCGCCATCGCTGCCGGGCGCGCTTGCTTCGGGCTGTGGCGCGGTCGCGGGTTCGCCGGAGATCGATACTGCCACCGGCTTCCGCCGCCGCCGGCGACGGCGGCGCGGCGCGCCATCATGCGCGCGGACCTGCGGCGCTGGTTCCTCGGACGAGGTCGTCCCGCCGGTCGCGGCGTCCGGCACAGCTGCCGCAGCGTCGGGTTGCGGGTCGTGCGGCTGGTGCCCTTCGGCGGCGTCGCCAGCGTCGGATTCAGTCGGGTCCAGGGCCGGTCCCTCGCTTGCTTGCGGCGGCAGCGCCCGCGCCGCCAGCCGATTCCGCTTCCTCCGCCAACTCTACCGTCCGCCAGAAATCAAGGGAAGCGCGGGCGCAGCGTTCCGGCTGCAGCAGGTTGACGCCATGGCCGTAGCCGGCGAACAGCTCAAGGCGGCCGTGCGGCAGCTGCTCGACAAAAATGCGCTGCTGCTCGGATGCGATGCGGCTGCGGTCGCCCGACAAAAGCAAGACCGGGATGTCGAGCCCGGAAAGAAGCGGGCGCGCGTCGATCGATTCAAAGCAATCGTGCAGGGCGGCCGCGACGCGAGGCGGCGTCCGGTCCATCTCGCCGATCACCCACTCGCACAGCGCCGCGTCGGCATGCTCGGTATCGAGCCGATAGCCGAGGGTCCGCCGGCACCATTCGCCGACGCCATAGGCGCGCATCGCCGCCGACGCGCTCTCCTGGTCGAGCGCATAGATCCGCTTGATCTCGTCCGAGATGCGCCCCGGCGTGTTGCACAGCACGAGGCTCGCGATGCGCTCCGGGTGCGCGGCGGCGAGCAGCACGCCGATGATCCCGCCCGAGGATTCGGCGACCCAATGCACCCGGTCGAGCGCCATGGCGTCGAGCGCGGCAATGATTTGGCCGGCGATCGCCTCCGGCGTGAAGCGGTACGCCGCGGGCGGCACATCGGACTCGCCGCAGCCGAGCAGCTCCGGGCGGTAGATGCGGCGGCTCTCGGCGATTCCCGGGATCCAGCGGTTCCAGAACCGCGCATTGCGCGCGAAGCCGTGCATCATGACGACCGGGGTCGGCCTCTGCCACGGCCACAGGTAATCATCGACGGCGCAGTTGAGGGCAAGGCCCTCGGCTCCGGGGAGCGCCAGCGGGATCATCGCCATCGGCGCGCTCCGATCAGGGGTTCCTGACGCGGCAAAGTCGCACCACCGCAATCATACAAGGGTTCGCGGATCGGCGACATCGATCTCGAGATGCTCGGTCGGCTGCGGCGTCGCCGTCAGCAAAGTGACCCCGTCCGGCGCGTCGAAATGGTGCCAAATCCCTCGCGGAACGATAACGATCATCCCCGCCGTCAACGCGAGGGATTGCGGCCCCTCCGCGGTCATCAGATGCATCGTCGTGGCGCCGTCGACAATCTGCACCAGCTCATCGCCGTTCTGGTGGCGCTCCCATGGTCCTCTACCGGAGAATTTCGCGGTGAAGATGCCGCCATCGCGGTATTCGGCGAGCTTGGCGAACGCCCCTTGCCGCTCCTCCGCGCTCGTTGTCGGCGTCCGTCCCCGCAACGTCTTGAGTTTGGCGAGCTCGGTCTTGAGGTTGAGGATCGTGATCACGCCTTACCTCCGCTTTCGGTGAATTGTGCTGATGGCGCGGCACCGCACCGTGGCCTATCGACCATCATAGCCGCGAGCGGTGCCGGCTCATATCGCCATTGCCAGGGATGGCTTGCCGCGGAGTCGTCGCTGGCGGCTGGGCCGCGTGACCCGACCGCCTGGCCGCGAGCGGATCAGCGGTGCGGCATGGCTCGGCTCGCAGCACTCGCCACCGCCTTCAGGGAGGCGGTGACGATGTCGCTGTCCATGCCGACGCCGTAGAGCGTCTCGTCACCTCCATCGGCGCTGGCGCTGCGGATCTGGACATAGGCGGCGGCCTGCGCGTCGGCGCCGGCGCCGACCGCGTTCTCGTGATAATCGAGCACGGTCAGAGCGATGCCGCAATCCCGCTTCAGGGCGTCGACAAAGGCGGCGATCGGCCCGTTGCCGACGCCCTCGATGCGCCGCTCGGCGCCCCTTTCCTCGATCGTCGCGACGATGCGCCGCTCGCCGGCGCGCGGCTCGGGCAGCACGCTATAGTCGACCAGGCGAACACCGCCGCTTCCGAGATAAGTCTCGTTGAACAGCGACCAGATGTCGGCGCTGGTCAGCTCCTTGCCGGTGCGGTCGGCGACCTCCTGGACGACCCGGCTGAACTCGACTTGCAGCGCGCGCGGCAGGTCGAGCCCGTGATCGGCCTTGATGACATAGGCGACACCGCCCTTGCCGGATTGGCTGTTGACCCGGATCACCGCCTCATAGGTGCGGCCGAGATCCTTGGGGTCGATCGGCAGGTAGGGCACCTCAAAGAGTGCATCGTTGCGTTTCTCGAGCGCCTCGAACCCCTTCTTGATTGCGTCCTGATGCGAGCCGGAAAACGCCGTGTACACAAGCTCACCGGCATAGGGGTGGCGCGGGTGCACCGGTAGCTGGTTGCAGTATTCGACGGTGCGGACGACATCGTCGATGTCGTCGATCTCGAGGTCGGGATCGATGCCTTGGCTGAACAGATTGAGCGCCAGCGTCATCAAATCGACATTGCCGGTGCGCTCGCCGTTGCCGAACAAGGTGCCCTCGATCCGATCGGCACCCGCCATCACCCCCAGCTCGGCGGCAGCGACGGCGGTGCCCCGATCGTTGTGCGGGTGGAGGCTCAGGACGATCGAGTCGCGGTCGCGGATGTTGCGGCCGAACCATTCGATCTGGTCGGCGTAGACGTTCGGCGTCGCCATCTCGACCGTCGCCGGCAGGTTCAGGATCACCTTTTTCCCGGGTGTCGGCCGCCAGACATCCATCACCGCCTCGCACACCTCGACGGCGTAATCGAGTTCGGTGCCGGTGAAGCTCTCGGGCGAATATTGATAGATGATGTCGGTCTCGAGCATCCGGGCGGCGAGGTCGCGGATCTGCCGCGCGCCGGCCACCGCGATGTCGGTGATGCCCGCCTTATCGAGGCCGAAGACGACGCGGCGCTGCAGGGTCGAGGTCGAGTTGTAGAGGTGCATGATCGCGCGCTTGGCGCCGCGGATCGATTCGAAACTGCGCTCGATCAACTCGGCGCGCGCCTGCGTCAGCACCTGGATCGTCACGTCGTCGGGGATGAGATCCTTTTCGACGAGTTCGCGCACGAAGGCGAAATCGGTCTCCGAGGCCGCCGGGAAGCCGACTTCGATCTCCTTGAAGCCGAGCTTCACCAGCATGTCGAACATGCGGCGCTTGCGCTCGGGCCCCATCGGCTCGACGAGCGCCTGGTTGCCGTCGCGCAGATCGACCGAGCACCACAGCGGCGCCTTGGCGACGACCCGAGAAGGCCACCGGCGGTCGGGCAGGTTGATCGGGGTAAACGGGCGGTATTTGTGGATCGGCATGACGGACATAACGGAACTCCCGGGGTCGGACCGCCGGCCGGGTTCGAGAGGGCGGCGGTGGCTTCTGATGGTCGAAACGGCACGGGCCGGCGGGCTCAATCCCTCCGGCCGGCGCTAAGTCGCCGCGGGCTAAACGCCACACGCACCAACCCGCGATAAACCAAAACCATCGAAGCCATGAAACTCACCAAGCGCGAAGAAATCCCGAGGGGACGGATGAACGAGCGGTCGACGGCACCCTTTAAGACGCCGAGATCGTAAGTCGCAGCTCGTTGCGCGCGTTGGTCATACTGCCGTGCATATAACAATCGCACCCGGCAAAGTCAACGTAGCCTCGCCTGGCTGGCCGCTTAGAAATTCTCGACCCAGGGCCTGAGTTCGATTTCCCAGGCCCAGGCGCTGCGGTGCTGGCGGTGCAGTTGCAGGTAGGTCTCGGCGATCGCATTGGGGTCGAGCAGGCCATCGGGGCCGCGCTCGTTGGCGCGCGGGTCGCCGGCTTTCCCGATGCCGCCGTCGATCACGATGTGGCCGACGTGGATATTGTGCGGCTGCAGCTCACGCGCCAGGCTTTGCGCGAGGCCGCGCAGCGCGAACTTGCCCATGGCGAAGGAGGATGAGCGGGGGTAGCCCTTGACGCTGGCGCTGGCACCGGTGAAAAGGATCGTGCCATGCCCCTGGCGCAGCATCCGCTGAGCCGCCTGCCGGGCGACAGGAAAACCGCCAAAGGCGGTGACCCGGATGGCGCTCTCGACCGCCGCCGGGTCGAGTTCGTTGACCGGCCCGCGCGCTCGACCGCTCGCGTTGTAGACGACGAGGTCGAGACGATCGCCGCCGGCATCGACCGCGGCGAACAGCTTGTCGATTTCTTCCGCGCGGCTCGCATCGCAGGCTATGGCGGTCGCGCCGGTTTCCTGCGCCAACGCACCCAGCTTTTGCGTGTTGCGCGCCGCCAGCACGACAGCCATGCCCTCGCCGGCGCATTTTCTGGCAAGCGCCGCGCTCAATCCCGCTCCCGCCCCGACGATCAATGCGCGCTCGCTTGCTGCCATTGCCAATCCCCGTCAACCCGGTGCCGTGAGCCAGCTGCCGCGCGATGCCAGCGTGGCCGGTTATCGCCCAAAAGCCATCCGGCGACACCAGAAATAATGGCGCTACGGCGGCGGCGCTCGCGCGGACGTCCGCCGACCGCACAGCACGGATAACCCGGGGCAACCCCAAGATATGCCCGCTCAGCGCGATCTGACACGCAACAAATTGTTTGATTGATCTCGAGTTTCTCCAATCGTCTATTGTAGAATTTGTGAATTTTCAGTTAATTTACCAGTCTTCTCCCGATTAAAGAATAAATCAGAATGATTGTTTTCAAAAAATTAGAAAGCGTACAATACCGCAAAACAACAAAAGGTCCTCGGCTGACTTGCCCCCGTCGCGGCATTTCATGCGCGCACGGGTTGACAGGCTGACGAGTAGCTGCCTAAGATAGCACTGCATTTCCCCTGTCCGACCCGGACACCCCCTGTCAACGATCCGGGATGGCAACCCGCAAAGTCTTCCGTCGGCGAGCGACGGCGCGCGCCGGGCGTGTCCACCGCGCCGACGCAATCGTGTCAACTGCATGGAGACGCATTCGGATGAGGATGCGACGGACGATCGGATTGTCGCTCGCGCTGCTGGTCGTATCGGTGACGGCCATGGCCAAGCAGGCCCATTCGGGCCATGACCAGGCGGTACCGAGCAGCAAATCGAAGCCCGCCAAAGCCGAGACAATCGCCGGAAAACTCCACGGCAAGCAGCACCGGACGCCGGGCAAGCTGGCCGCGCGCTCCGAACCGCGGCACGCCGCGTCAGCACACCAGCAATTCGGCCGTCTTCCGCCGCCCGACCGGTACGTTGGCCCGCTACAGGTGATCGGCCAGCGCGAAGTAGGCTCCGCCGCCTGGTATGGCGGTCACCATATCGGAAGGCGGACTGCGAGCGGCGATCGGCTCGACGCGGTCCACTTGACCGCCGCGCACCGCTCGCTGCCGCTGCGTTCGCTGGTGCGGGTGACGAATTTGAGCAATGGGCGTTCGGTAATTTGCCGAATAAACGATCGCGGCCCGGTCAGTCCGTCGCTGTTGATCGATGTCTCGCCCAGCGTGGCCGACGAGCTCGACATGAAGCGCGCCGGTATCGTGAGAGTTGCCGTCGAGCCGGTTGCCCCCGCACCGAACCCACCCCGCTAGCCCTCCCTAGCCCGCGACGATCCGACCTCTCGCGTATCGTCCCGGCAAAAGCCGGGGCAGGCCGAGCGGGCTATTCGAGCACCCCAAGAGCCGGCCGCGGCGCCTGCCGAGATAACGATGAGGTCGGCGGCTGAGGCGGCGCGTGGGCCGCCGACCAAACCAACGGTTTCACAGCCTGTCGCCTTTTTGCCACTGTTGCTGAAAAGGCACATCGGGCTGCGAAAAGTCTGCATCCAGCCTGGGCTCAATTGACTCCGAATCGTCGCTCGATTGTATTCTTCGGCCTGTGACCTGCCGCGGGACTGTATCGATCCGGAATTCGTAAAGTAGTCGGCAACTACACACTCATTTGGTTCGCTCGTGTTCCGGGAAGTGCTGGGGGAGGCTCGGTCGGTGGCTGCCTGGCGTGAGCGAAGCGGGCACCACTCCCGCCTCGCGGGGTTCGATTGGGGGCGAAGTGTCTGAAGCAACAAATGTCATACCTTTTCCGCTGATGGTTCGGGCGCGCAAGCCGGTGGCGGCCGGCGGATTTGGTGCGGGGCCGGGCGAATATGAATTCACCGAAACTGAGCTGGCCGCTCTGTGCCGTTGGTTCTCGGCCATGAAATATGCCTTTCCCGGAACCGAAGGCGTCATGATCGTCAGCCACCAGGAAAGCTACTCCGCAGTCGGCCTCTATAACTGCGAGGGAGGTGCGCCGAACTGCCTCGTCGCAAAGCACGAGGCCGGCGGGATCACCCGCTTCTTCTGGTCGACCGAGGGAGACCCGCCGCAGTTGCTCAACGACCTCTCCGAGATAACCGATGCCCACATTCGCGCGATTCAGCCGCCGCGCAACGAGAAGGGGTGGCTCGATCCGATCGGTTGGATGGGGGTCTATGCGGCGCGTATGATTGCCACAGCCGTACAAGTGGTTTGACTACCTTCTGACGAACCGGCAGGGTATCGCCGGCTGCAAACGGCCGAGCGATGCTGCGTTCGGGCGTGCGCAGCGGAGGGGATTTTCAGCATAGCGAGCGACACCCATGACCGGTTCGCAGCGGCCGGTGCGGCATTCTCCCGTAGCGGATGCCGCTGCTGCGATCAGGCCAGCCGGGTCATCCTTAAACTCGCGCAACCAGAGTCGGGGGGCGATGAAAACGGTCGCCGTTATGGGCTTGCTCGCCTGCGTCATTGCCGGCTGCTCGGCCCTGCCGACCGCAGGGCCCACCGCCGGCGATATCAGAAGACAAGAGGTCAGAGGCAACCAGACCCGGTTTGATCTGGTCGACATCGACGACAATGTGCTGGCCGCGGTGCTCGCCGAACCGCGTGAAAGCTTCCACGCTCGCTTCAAAAAATACGGCATACCGCCGCAACCCAAGATCGGTGTCGGCGACGCCGTTGTCGTCTCGATCTGGGAAGCCGCGAGTGGTGGGCTGTTCAGCTCCTCGCCGACGGATCACGTGTCGGGGGGCTCGCGCAGCGTTACCATTCCCGAACAGATCGTCGGCCGCGATGGCGGCATCAGCGTCCCCTTCGCCGATCGCGTTCCGGTCGCCGGACGACTCCCCGTCGAGGTACAGCGGACAATAGAACAGCGCCTTGCCGAAAAGGCGATAGAGCCGCAGGTCATCGTGACGGTGACCAAAAGCCTGACCAACAGCGTGACGGTAACCGGCGAGGCCGTGACCGGAGCGCGCGTGGCGCTGTCGCTGAAGGGCGACCGGCTGCTCGATTTGATCGCCGCGGTCGGCGGTTCAAAATCCCCGGTCTATGAAACCTTCGTGCGGCTGTCGCGCGACGGTGTGACCGCGACAATTCCGATGGAATCGCTGGTCTCGGATCCCGCCGAAAATATCTATGCCCAACCGGGAGATGTCCTGACGCTGGTCCGCCTGCCGCAGTCCTTCACCGCGTTCGGGGCGACCGGATCGAACGCGCAGATCTCGTTCCCGTCGGAGAGGATGACCCTTGTCGAAGCGCTCGCCAAGGCAGGCGGGCTGCAGGATTTGCGGTCGGATCCGGAGGGGGTGTTCCTGTTCCGGTTCGAGCCGCCGAGGATTGTCAGCGCGCTCGGTCGGCCGCAGCTGAACACCGGTCCTGACGGCACGTCGCCGGTCGTCTATCGGCTCGATCTGCGCGATGCCAGATCCTATTTCCTGGCGCAACGATTCCCGGTAGAGGACAAGGACATCATCTACGTTGCCAATGCCGACATGAACGAATTGCAGAAGTTCTTCACCTTGCTGAATACGCTGACCGGACCGATCATTACCGGTGTTGTCGTCAAGAGCGTCGCGCCCTGAGCCCAAATCGGTTGCCCAACGGTGCGGATGCCGAGCATCGCGTCGCTGCCCGGGCCGATCGGACAAGCCTGCCGCGATGATCGCCCTCGACCTGTCACGCCTCTTGTCGCGCGCCGGGCGAGGAACGCCGACCGGGATCGATCGGGTCGAATTAGCCTACGCCGAGCACCTCATTGCGACCGGCGCCCCGGCCTGCTTCACGGCGCTGAGCGCGAGCGGCGGGCTGGGATTGCTGCAGCGCCAGGCCGCCGAGCAATTTGTTGCCGCAATCGGCGCGGCGTGGCGCGGCGGCCTCGACCCGGTGCAGCAAAACCGCGAGGTCCGGCGGATCGCGCGCCAGGCTCGGGTCGCATTGCTTGCCAGCCGACAGCGGGCGCTGGTGGCGCAGCTGCGGACCGGCGGGGCGCCGCCGGTCTATCTGTTGGTGTCTCACCAACACCTCGAAAAGCGCAGGCTCATCGCACGGCTGAAAGAGCGCAGCAGGGCGCGCTTCATCTGTCTGATCCACGACCTCATTCCAATCGAATTTCCCGAGTACGCCAAACCCGGCCAGGCCGCTCACCATCTTTCGCGGATCGAAACCGCAGCCCAGTTTGCCGACGCGCTGATCGTCAATTCGGCGGTAACGCGTGACGCTCTGCAGCCCCATCTCGACGGCGCCGGGCGTGTCCCACCCGTTCTCGTCGCGCCATTCGGGGTCGATCTTCCGGCAGCCCCGATTGACCGTCCTCCGCCGTTCGACCGGCCTTATTTCGTCTATGTCAGCACGATAGAAGCGCGCAAGAACCATCTGCTGCTGCTCAACCTGTGGCGCCGGCTGGCGACGGAGCTGGGGGACCGCGCGCCGTTGTTGGTGCTGGTCGGCCAGCGCGGCTGGGAAACCGAAAACGTCGTCGACATGCTCGATCGCTGCCCGTCGCTGAAGGGCGCGGTCGTCGAGCACAATGCGATGGCGGATGCTGACATGGTGCCGCTGCTGAAAGGCGCGAAGGCCTTGCTATTACCCTCCTTTGCCGAGGGTTTCGGGTTTCCGCTCATTGAGGCGCTCGAGCTCGGGGTCCCCGCGCTCTGCAGCGACATCGCGGCATTGCGCGAGACCGGTGGCGCGGTTCCGGATTTTCTAGATCCGCTCGATGGGCCGGGCTGGCAGTTGGCGATCCTCGAGTATGCGGCACCGGGGTCGCCCCGGCGCGCGGCCCAGCTCGCGCGCCTGAGCCGCTGGGAGCCGCCGAGCTGGGAGCATCATTTTGCGATCGTTGACCGCTTTATCGCCGACGTAACGGCCGCACCCGCCTGCGCCTGAGCAACCGCTAGCGCGAGGCTGGCATCAAACGCCCGAGATGCCGCGCTACGGCCGCGAGGTCGGTCGGCTCGGCGGCGATCGCGCGAGCCTCTTCGAGCACAATGCCGACTGCGTCGCGCACCTGCTCTTCGGTGTGCTGGGCGGTCAGGAAGAAGCGCAGCCGGGCCGCGCGCTCGGGCACCGCCGGATAAAGGATCGGTTGGACATTGATGCCGCGGCGGAACAATGCCTGCGAGAGCCGTGCGGCGCCGATCGAGCTCCCGGTGATAATCGGAACGATGGCAGCGCCGACCGATCCTCCGACATCGAGCCCGCCTTCGCGCGCGAGGCGCAGGAAGAGGGCGGACCGGTCGTTGAGGCGCCGCACCCGTTCGGGCTCGTGCTCAAGGATGTCGACAGCCGTCAGCGCCGCTGCGGCGTTCGCCGGCGTCATGCCGACCGAAAACACGAAACCCGGCGCCATCCGTTTCAAATAGTCGATCAAGGGCTGGCGGCCGGCGATGTAGCCGCCGCAAGAAACCAGGCTCTTGCTTAGCGTCCCCATCCAGATGTCGACCTCTTTTGGGTCGATCCCGGCATGGTCCGCCAGGCCAAACCCGCGGGGCCCGAGCACTCCCAGAGAATGCGCCTCGTCGACCATCAGCCAGGCCCGGTGACGCCGCGCAACCGCGACAAAGGCGGCCAGATCGGGCACGTCGCCATCCATGCTGTAATGCCCCTCGATCACCAGCAGCGCATGGCCGTGGCGTGGGCGCGCCTCGGCCAGGACCTTGTCGGCTGCCTCGGGGTCGAGATGGCGGAACGGCACGCGGCGCGCGCCCGACAGCAGGCCCCCCTGCACAATGCTGTTGTGGATCAGCGCATCATGCGCGATCACATCGTTGCGGCCCAACAAATGGCCAATTACCGTGACATTGGTGGAATGCCCGCCGACCAGCGCGACACTGTCCTCCGCACTGTGGATTCGTGCCAGCGCACGTTCGAGTTCGCGATGGATCGGGCGCTCGCCGGAAACCGGTCGGCTCGCCGAGACCGAGGTGCCATAGCGATCGATGGCCGCCTTTGCCGCGGCGGCGATGCGCGGGTCGCCGTTGAGGCCGATATAATTGTAGGAGGCGAAATTGATGTAGGAGCGATTGCCGATCAGGGTTTCAGCGCCGGCGATTCCCTCATGCACGCGAAAGAACGGATCGTCGATCCCGAGATAATCCGCCGCCTCCTCGATCATGCGGATTTCGCGGTAAGCTTCCAGGTCGGCAACGTCCAGCCGGGCAGCATCGCTATCGGGAGAACCCTGTCGCGCCGGCGCAGGAGCCATCCGCGTCGCAGCAACCGAAGACAGTTTCTCGATCAGCCGGGCTTTGGCCTGCGCGGACAATCCGAAGAGATTGCGACCGGCTGCCATGCGATCACTCCGCCGCTGCCGAGTTGACCTCAACCGGTTCAAAATTGTTTGCGGCATTTGCGACCGCGGTCAACCGCTCGGCGTCGGTCGCTTCGTAGCGCTCGGCCATGCTCAACAATTCGGCCGCGTGCGGGCGAGCGGAAACCGCGCTCGCCAAGCGCACGGCAATCGAGGCGACACTCGTGCCTTCGGCGAGCGACATCAGCGGCAGATCGATGCGCAACCGGCTTTCGAGAGCGAGGCGCAGCTCGACCGCCATCAGCGAATCCATTCCCATCTCCGAGAGCGGCCGCAGCGGATCGATCCCTGAGGCCGGCAGCCGCAGGATATTTGCTGCCTCGTCCGCGACTGCGGTCTTGAGGAGCGCCAGCGCCGCATCGGCGTCGAGCCCGGCGAGCCGCTCGATCAGCGAATCGTCGCCCGGCGATGAGCCGCCATCGGCGCGAATTTCCGCGAACAGCGGCGAGGCCAGGATCGGCAGGAACCGCCGCGCCTCGTTCCAGCTGGTCTCGGCAAATGCCGCCGCCGGCAGATCGCTGTCGGCAATCGCCGGAAGGCCCGCCAGCGCTTGGCCCGATAGCATGGGCTTCGCGCCAAGCCGGCGTGCCAGCGCGTCGCGCGCTTCCGGTCGCTCGGCGAGATACCCGGTATCCTCGATCGGTCCCCAGGCAATCGCGAGCGCCGGTTTGCCGCGGGCCCGCCGCTGCCGCGCCATCGCCTCGAGAGCCACGTTGGCCGCGACATAGACTCCCTGCCCCGGAGCGCCGAGCAGCGTCGTCGCCGAGGAGAACAGCAGGAACAGTTCGATCGGATCGTCGCGGGTCAGGCGATCGAGTGCAATCGCACCACCGAGCTTGGGTCGCAGGATGCCGGCGATGTTCGACCCCTCGATCTCGGCTGCCAGTGCGTCGCCAATCGCCGAGGCAGCATGAACCACCCCGCGCAGCGGCGGCTGGACCCGGCGAATTTCTTCGAGAATAGCCGAAAGCGAGACCGGATCGGCGACATCGCCGGCATAGATGCGCACCTCCGCGCCCAGCGAGCTCAGTTCGGCCGCACGCTCGGCCGCTCCCGGCGTTGCCGCGCCGCGCCGGCTGACGAGCGCGATCGATCCGGCGCCGTGCTGTACGAGCCAGCGGGCCGCCGCAAACCCGAACCCGGAGATGCCGCCGGTAACGAGATAGGTGCCGTCACGGCGCAAATTCATTTCCGGCGCCTGACGCAGCCGGACGCCAGCATTGCCATTGGGCACGAGCACCAGTTTGCCGATATGGCCCGACGCCTGCATCAGGCGGAACGCGTCGCCGATCGCAGCGAACCCAAAAATGCGGTGCGCGAGCGGTCTGATCGCGCCCTCGCCCAACGCCGCGGAGACCTCGCTCAGCAGCGATCGCGCGAGATCCGGCCGTTGGACCGGCAGCTGGTCGACATCGATCGCGAAATAGGAAATGTTCTGGCGCAGCGGGCGCAAGTGGACGCGCCGGTTGAGGTAGAAATCGCGCTTGCCGAGTTCGAGAAACCGGCCGAAGGGCTTCAGCACACTGAGGCTCTGCTCCATTGCTTCGCCGCTCAGCGAATTGAGCACGACGTCGACGCCGGCGCCGCCGCTGATGGCGCGCACCGCATCGGCGAAGCCGAGATCGCGCGAGTCGACGACATAATCGGCCCCCGCCAGGCGCAGGAAAGCCCGCTTCACCTCGGAGCCGGCGGTCGCGATCACCACCGCGCCGCGATGCTTGGCGTACTGGATCGCGGCGAGCCCGACGCCCCCGGCAGCGGCATGGATCAGAACCAGTTCGCCCGGCATCAGCTTCGCCAATGTGCCAAGCGCGTAGACCGCCGTGACAAACACAACCGGGATTGTCGCCGCTGCGGCAAAACTCGTCTCGAGCGGGATTCGGATGACGGCATGGGCGGCTGTCGTTACCTGCGTGCTCAACGCGGCAGGCGCGAACCCGGCCACCCGGTCGCCGACCGCAAGGTCGGCAACCCCGGCACCGACGGCGCGGACGACCCCGGCGCATTCCAGGCCAAAGGTCGGCCCGGCAAAGCCATCGGTCAGCGCCTCTTCGGGCAACAGACCCATCGCCCACATGAGGTCGCGGAAATTCAGCCCGGCCGCATGGACATCAATCGCGACCTCACCCGGTCCAGGGGGCCGGGGTGCGGCCAGTTGCCACCCCAGGGAGTCAAGACCGCCTTGTTGCGCGGTCGTCAACGCGACGGCATCCGCCGCGGTTGCCCAGCGCGGCGGCAAACCGCGGCGCAAGCGGAGCAGATGGCGCCCCGCTTTCGTCCAGACGATTTCGGTCTCTTCTGTCTCCGCTGCCAGCTCGCTGGCGATTCGGTCGGCCCGTTCGGCCCAGCTCAGCGTCGGGTCCAGATCGACCAGACGCAACGAGAGCCGCGGGATCTCGTTCATGAGGACCCGCCCAAACCCCCACAGCGCGCCGCCGACCAACCCGCCATCGTCACCGTCGGCCAATTGCTGCGCGCCGCGGGTAATCAGCCACAGCGGGATCTGCCGCTGCGCGGCAGCGCCGGCGACCCGCGCCACCAGCGAGATCAGGTGTGAGGCTTGCTCTACCGCCTCCTCGCCCGCCTCGACGACAATCAGAGCGATCTCGTTGTCGTTCCCGGCGGCGTCGCCCTGGCTCCCCGCCACCGCCGCGAACTCGGCCGCATCGATCGCGCCCACCCGGTGACCGGCCCCCACCAATCGCTCGCGCAAGGCCGTGCTGTCGCCGCCGGCCGCGATCAGGTTGATCGAGTAGGGCACCGTGGGTTTCGCTGCGGGAACCTCCACTACCGGCTGCGCCCGGCCCCACAAAACCGAGCTCGGCCATGGCCCGGTCGCGAGTGCCGCTGTACCGAGGCCGCTGAACCCGTTGATGGCGAGCTCGCTGCGCCACTCTTCGCTCGAGCGCAGCGGCGAGACTGCGACGCTGTCGCCGCCGCCCTGCCACCATCCGGCATAGCGGCCGAACACGAGATCCCAGAGTGGGTTAGGTGCGGGCTCAACGGCGATGAAGAGGCCGCCTGGGGCGAGCAGATCGCGCAACTGGGAGAGCGCGGTGGTATCGAGTTGAAGCCGGGCGCAGGCGTGCACCGACACGATTACGTCAAAGCGGCTGCCGCCGAGATCGTCTGCCGCGTCGCGCGGTGGCCAACAGCCGGCGCTGGCGCCGGCGACGGCGGACACGATAAAGCCGAGCCGAGCCGCCTGCTCCTGGTCGGGGTTCGTGGCCCGGTAGGCGAGCGCCACGCCGCTTTGCGCCAGGTGCTCGAGAAGCCGGCGGGTCGCACCGCCATCCGCGCCGACTTCGAGCACCCGCAAGCGCCGGCCTTTCGGCCAGCGCGCGGCGATCTTCCCGAGCACGGCGCAAACCAGATCGATACCGGCGGCGCTGACCGGAGACCCATGCAGCAGGTGTTCGACCATCGGCACGGGCGAGGCGTCGGCCTGCCGCGGGCCGCCGGCGAGGAGGCGCGGCATCTCCTCGGCCAATCCCGCGATCAGGGCGAGCTCGGCCACCAGTTTGGGCGCCTCGGCCAGCAGCAGACGCCAGACCTCGGCGATGTCCGGCAAGTCGTTAGCCTCGGCAAGCCGCCATACCCGTCCGACCTCGGAGGCGGCGCCAAAGCGTGTCAGCAAGCGCAGCAGATATTCGAACAGCGCCGCCGAGTCAGGGGCGATCGCACCGGTCTCGATCACTTCCTCGATCGTAAACGGCACATCCAGATCGACGATGGCTACGACCGATTGCAGCGCGACTGACGCGATCAACGCATCGAGCAGCAAGGCGTGCTCGTCGTGCCGCGCGGCGGGGTCCGCCGGCAGGTTGACGATCTGTGCGACGATCTCCTTGGTTCGCCCGAGAACGGCGGCGCTCGCCGGCTCGCTCAGCGGTGCCGGGATCAGATCGACCCGCAACGCGCTATCCTCCGGCGCAATTCGGCGGGTGAGCTCAACCCGCCGGAACCAGCAATCGGAGAGTTCGCCAACAATCTCCCCAGCTGCGTCGAACAGAGCGATGTCGGCGGACGCCGATCGCGTGCCAAGGCGGGTTACCCGAAGCCGCGCGCGACAAACCGGCCGCTCGAACGGGGCGACGATACGCACCCGTCCAAAGCGCCACGGGAGGAAACTGACGCCTTCCAGGTCGGTGTGTCGATCGGCAATCAGCGCGAGCAGGGCCTGCAACGCGCCATCCACCAAGGCGGGGTGAAGCAGGTAGCGCTCGAGCGGCTCGTCGATGACCGACGCATCGAGATGCGCCAGCGCCTCGTCGCTCCCTAGGAGCTCAATGCGTGTGACGGTGCGAAACTGCCTTCCGTAATTGAGTCCGAGCTGGGCGGCGAGGCGATAGAGGGTCTCAGCGTCAACCTCACCCCGAGCGGGTTTGCGCTCGGTGAACAGCGGCGCGGCCTGACGGTCCGCCGCTGTCGCAAGACGCGCGACCGCATGGAGGGTCAACGGCTCATCTGCAAGGCGAGGCCGGCTGCTCAGCTCCCAATCGCCATCTTCTCCGGCGACGACAGTCCGGATTTCGCGGGGCCGCCCCTTGTCGAAGGGCAGCGGCCGACGCAGCTCGACATCGACGACCTCGACGGCGCGCGCATCCGGGCGCCGCAGCCATGCCGCGGCAAGCGCCATCTCGAGGACCGCGGTCGCGGGCAGCACCGGCACCCCCTCGATCGCATGATCGGCGAGCCAGGGCAGCACCTCCGGATCGAGATGGTTAAGCCAGAACGGCACCGGTCCAGTTTGCCGAAAGCCGAGCAGCGGATGATCGAAGGGTGGGTCCACCGGATTGGCGCCCTCGACCGTCCGCTCGAACCAGAATCGCTCCTTCTGCCAGGGGTAGAGCGGTAGCCCGCGCAGATCGGCCGGCCCGTCGAACCGGTCGGCCTGGCTGATGTCATACCCGGCGACGTGGCAACGCGCGGCGATTTCGGGAAACGGGTCCGCGCTCGCGTGCTTGCGGCTCAATGTCGCGAGAACCCGGCCCTGACCCTCTGCCGTGCGCAACGCGTCGTGCAGATAGGCCTGCAGCACCGGGTTGGCGCCAATCTCGACAAATAGCCGGAAACCGCCCGCGACGAGGGCCGCCATCCCATCGCTGAAGCGGACGGGGCTGCGGATGTTGCGCCACCAATACTCCGCGTCGAGGAGGCCGGCGGCGACCTCGTCGCCCGTGACCGTCGAGACGAGGAGGGTGTGCGGGGTGCCGGACGACAGGCCGGCGAGGTCTTTGAGCAAATCGTCGCGGATCGGGTCCATCGCCGCGGAATGAAAGGCGAAATCGAGATCGAGGGCACGGACGGCAAGCCCGCGGCGGCGTGCTTCGGCTGCCAATCGGTCGATCGCCTCGTCGGGACCGGAGACGGTCACCGATTGGGTGGCGTTGACGGCTCCGACCTCGAGCGGGCTGCCGAGCTCGCTCAGTAGTTCACGGGCAGCCGCACCGCCCAACGCCAGCGCCGCCATGCGGCCGTTGCCGCGGGTCCGCTCCTGCTGCCGGCTGCGCGCCACGACAACGCGCGCGGCTTCGGCCAGCGACAGGGCGCCCGCGCCCCAAGCCGCCGCGATCTCGCCGACGCTATGGCCGATATGGCCCGCCGCCTCGATCCCCAGACCCCGCAGGACGGTAACGATCCCGACCTGAACCGCAAAGAGCAGCGGCTGGGCAATGTCGGCATGGACCAACTGCTCGGCGTCGACACCACGCTCGATCACCTCGGCAACCGACCAGCCGAGCGCCGGCCGCAAGGCGTCGTCTGCCTCTGCGACCGCAGCGCGGAACGCTGGGCTCGCGTGATAGGCGTAGCGACCCATCCCCGGCCATTGTGCGCCGTTTCCCGAGAAGACGAACGCGACTTTGCCCTCGCGCACGGCCGTGCCGGTGATCACGGCGGGACTTTCCGCGTCGGTGACGAAACCGGCGAGTGCGGCGACCATCCCGGCCTGGTCTTCGGCGAGCGCGACGAGGCGCTGGGGATGCTGATCGCGCCGGCGCGCGCCGGCGCGCAGCAAGGCCGGAGCGCGGTCCGCGGGCGCGGCGGCAAGCGTGTCGTGCCAACTCTGCGCCAACACGCGAAGCGAGGCCTCCGTTCGCGCCGAGATGATCAACGGCGGCAGCGGGCCGTCGGCCGACCGTATCGCCTCCGATCGCTGCGGCGGCGCGGTGAGGACGGCGTGCCCGTTGGTGCCGCCGAAGCCGAACGAGTTTACCCCGGCGCAGCTTCCCGCCCCGATGGTCTCGACGGAGCGGACGAGGCGAAGGTTGAGCGCGTCAAACGGGATGTTCGGATTTGGTGTCTCGCAATGCAGCGTCGGCGGCACTTTGCCGCGCTCGAGCGCCAGCGTCGCCTTGATCAGCCCGGCCATCCCCGAAGCTGGTTCCAAATGACCGATATTGGTCTTGACCGAGCCGATCGGCAGCGGGTCGCGGCGCGCCTGGCCGAGTGCGCGCCCGACCGCGGCGGCCTCGATCGGATCGCCGGCCGGCGTGCCGGTGCCGTGCATCTCGAAGAACGCCAGATCGTCGGGGGTGACGCCCGCGCGTGCGTAAACCGTGCGAATAAGGGCAGACTGCGCCGCTTCGCTCGGCAGCGACAATCCGATGGTGCGGCCGTCGGAATTGACGCCGGTGCCAAGGATAACCGCGCGAATGCGGTCGCCGTCAGCGATTGCCTGCTGCAGCGGCTTGAGGATTATGGCACCGCCGCCTTCGCCGCGCACGTAACCGTCGGCGCGTTCGTCGAAGGCAAAACAGCGGCCACGATGCGACAGCATCGAGGCGCGGCAGAACCCCAGAAAAGGATAGGGCGCCAGCAACAGATTGATCCCGCCGACGATCGCACTGGCGATGCGCTCGGTCCGAATCGCCTCGCAGGCGTGATGCAGCGCCACCAGCGAGGACGAGCAGGCGGTGTCGACAGTCAGGCTTGGGCCGCGCAAGTCGAAAACATAAGAGATCCGGTTGGCCAGGATGCTGAGCGTCCCGCCGGTCATGAAATACGAATCGCCGCTTGCCGGATCGCCGAGGCGCAGATCGCGATAGTCGGTGGCGGATGCGCCGATGTAGACCCCGGTGGCGCTGCCGGCGAGCTTGCTTACCGGGATGCCGGCATCCTCGGCGGCGTGCCACACCAACTCGAGCAGCACGCGTTGTTGTGGGTCCATCTGCGCTGCTTCGCGCGGAGAGATCCCAAAAAAGGCCGGCTCGAACAGGTCGACATCGCTTAAGAGGCCGGCGGACCAGGTATAGCTCTTCGCCGGCTCGCCGCCGGTCGGGTGGTAGTAGAAGCGGGTCGACCAACGGCTCGCATCGACCTGCGAGATCGCGTCGGTCCCCGAGGCGAGCAACTCCCAGTACGCCTCCAGGCCGGATGCGCCCGGGAAGCGGCAGGAGGCGCCGATGATCGCGATCGACCCGTCACTCATAGCGCTGAGGCAAACTCGATTCCGTGGCGAGGAAAGTGGGTGACGGCGTGCCGCGCGGTCTCCCCAGTCATTATACACCCCAAACCGGAAAGACCAGTCGCAACGTTGTTTCGGGCGACAGCCCTGCGCTGTCAAGCAACGGCCGGGCCTGCGTGGCCGAGGCCATTCCGGCGGGCACCTGCCAAAATCGCGCCAAACCGGGCCGGCGCCCCGCTTTGCGGCAATACCGGGCGCGCATCGACACCGACCCCGGCACCGCGGCGGGGATCATCAACCCGGTGCTCTATGCGCACGGAAGCTGCCCCCGATTCGTACCGACCGCCGCTGTCCGCGCCGATCGCCTGGCGACGCTTGTCACTCCCCACCCCCATCATCGGCCCACCAGACAGCTTGCGCCGCCCCATTTAGCTGCTCGGCTTCCTCGCGCAGCACGGCGCTATCTTAACGGCGAACGAGCCCAATCCGTAAACATTCGCATTAAGATCAATCATTAACAGCACAGTCGTCGAGGTTAACGGAGCCCGCCCCCGAATTCAACCACGGCTTTGTCAGTCCTATGCGATCCGAGGCTGTCGGGACGGCGTTTCGGGGTGCAGCAATCAGGCGCGGCCCTCGCGAGGGGGCGGTGCGCCGATTCAAAAAAATCGGCGCAGGTTGGCTCGGATGCGTTCGAGGACGGGCGTCTCCTGGTCAGCCACGGTAAACCTCTCGCCGGTGATTGTCTCGAACACGCTGACATAGATCCGCGCGGCCTCGGCGATGATGTCGGGCGGGATCGGCGGGATCGGGTCGCGGTAGGGGTCGCAGCGCGCC
>Ga0182024_10008782_pt1 | contig 21140 bp, 20 predicted proteins | sample P32metaG_FD_120480 | JGI IMG/M metagenome (GOLD analysis project Ga0182024, IMG submission 120480) | Permafrost microbial communities from Stordalen Mire, Sweden - P3-2 metaG (Illumina Assembly) | ecosystem: Environmental > Terrestrial > Soil > Wetlands > Permafrost | place: Sweden: Stordalen...
GCGTGGCGTTCGCGGTTGAAGGTGATGGGGTTGGCTTCGCAACCGAATCCTACGCCGTATCAGCGCTTTACACCACGCTCGCCAGCCTCTCAGCCGCCCTCTGGCGAATAAGACGGGCTAAGTAAGCGCTTGAGACGTGGATAACCGACGATATCGGCATGCCAATAGATGACGAGCGCAACATCGGCTGGCAGACCGAGCAGAATTGCCAGGTCCGTCAACGGAAATGGCGCGTGGTGCACGGCTACACTTGCCTTTCTCACCGTTCGAACAAATGCAGGAATATACCCAATCGCAAGCGGCATGGAAAAAACAGTACCGAGCGAAGTAACGGCCTCGATTGGCAGGGCGTCCACGGTGAGCCTGTAACGCCAACCGAAGCGGCGTGCGACAAGAACGCTATGAGCTATGCCGTCGGACGGATGTCGCGTGAGGGAAGAAATGACGGTAGGTACGCCGCCTTCGACATCGGGTCCGTAGACTTTGTAAAAATGAAAGATCCGAAAGGACATCTCTACCTGGCGCTATGCGCAAGCCTGGGATTTTGGAATACAGTACTAAAATCGCGAAGTAAGGGAGAAAATGTTACAAGAAAACCTGCAGCGCGCGACGGACAACGCGCGGCATCGCTGCAATTTGTCGTGGGCGCCCACATCACAATCTGAAGTATATATCTATATTCCTGCTCGTCTACATACTGGATACTGGATTCGGCTGATTCGGGATAGTTGTTACAGAAACGAGGAAAGGAGCTAGCGCATTCGCGAAACACAAAAGGTCTTATCGCGGGGCATCGGCAACATAGGCATCGAGGATCTCATCGACAGGGCCAAAGGCTCTAATTTGGCCGCCCTCCATCCACATGGCCTTATTGCAAAATTGCCGGCAAAGCGTCAGGCTATGCGAGGCTACCACCATGATGCTGGCGTTTTGGACAAAGCTTTCAATGCGACGCTGCGCTTTTGAAATGAAGACAGCGTCACCTGCAACGATCCACTCGTCCATCAAGAGAATTTCGGGCGCAAAGCATGTCGCCACGGCAAACACCAAACGGGTCATCATACCCGTTGAATAGGTGCGTACTGGAATATCGAGATAGTCTCCAAGCTCGGTAAATTCGACGATATCCTGCATGCGCTCTTCGATCTCGACCGGCGTAAGGCCGAGAATAACTCCGCGCAGGCGAATGTTTTCGTATCCACTGATTTCGCCATCAACGCCCAACCCGATGTCGAACATCGGAGAAATCCGCCCGCGGCTTGTCACGGTTCCTGAAACCGGTTCATAAATTCCCGCCATGACGCGCAACAAGGTGGTCTTGCCGGCACCGTTGGATCCGACCAGTGCGACGCGATCACCGGGTTGAAAACGTAGGGAAACGCTTCTCAAAGCTTCGACGGTGATGCGGTGGTTGGCATCACTGGCGAGGTGGCCGCCTGAGCTGCGAAATAGCAAGTTCTTCTTCAGCGACCGAGAACCGCCGTGATAAATCGGAAATGAAACACTGACGTTTTCGAGGCTTAGCTCGGTGAAGCTTGGTGTGCCGATCATAGGCTCATACCCAATACGCGATACGCGAACGAAAGCGGACGAAAAACGCTCCGGACACGACAAGATTAACGGCGGTCACGATCAATACTATTTGGTAATTTCTCATTGTCGGGATGTTTCCCAATAATGGGGCTCTGACGATCTCCAGCATATGAAAAAATGGATTCCAATCGGCGATGTAGGGTCTGCGCTGGACAAGTTCCGGTTTCCACATGATGGGGGTGATGAAAAAAATGACTTGAACCAGCGAACTGATCAGCTGGGGAATGTCCCTAAATCGCGCGGAGATCATGCCGATGCAAAGGCTCGCAAGAGCACCATTAAATGCGATGATGATAATGCCTGGAATCGCAAGAAGTGCGATGGAGCCAGGCCAAATTTCGAAATACAGCAACACGCCGAAATAGATGACGAAGTTGTGGGCGAAAATGATCAGCTTGCTCCAGCAGGATCGATAAACATAAACCGAGTAGGGCAGTTTGATTTGTTTGATGTAAGATTCTGATCCCGAAAAAAGCGTGCCGCCCTCGGTGAGGAAGCTGGACAAGAAATTCCATACCAGCAGTCCCACACACAAGAACGGCAAAAAGTCGTGGATCGGGGTATTGAACAATTCAGCGTAGAGCACGCCGAGCGCAACTACCATGATGCCCATGCTAGCCGTCAGCCAGAATGGCCCTAAGACGGAGCGTTGGTAGCGTTGCAGAATATCGTTCCAGCCCAGGGTTCCCCACAGCCGCCATAGCGTTAAGCCTGAAATGATATCAATCCATGCCTTGCGAAGGGCTCCTTGCGAGCCGCCCCCCATGACGAATTGGTTGCGCAACGTGCTGCCTTGCTTGGCGTCTGCAGTTACCGGCATTTGACCCAAGACCTTGCTTATTTCATTCATAGACGCTTCCATGGAGGCTTCCGCTCAACGACGTCCATATATAGCACTTTCATCCACGAAGCCTAGCTGAAGTGGCGGAATGAGAACGCGGGCGCCATCCCGTCTGTCCGGGCGGTCAAAAGGCGAGGGTTGCAGAAGCCTCAAGCCACCGACCTTGATAGGCTCGACTTCACTCTCGGCGCGTGAAATAGCGAAATCCATGTTTTTTGATCAGTTCATCACGCTTCGCCAGTTTCACATCCTCGTTTATCATCTCGGTCACGAGTTCCCGGAAAGTGATTGTCGGTTGCCATCCGAGCTTATTCTTGGCCTTTGAGGCGTCGCCCAACAGGTTACCAACTTCTGTCGGACGGAAATAACGTGGATCGATGGCGACGATGCATTTATCAGAGCTAACATCGTAGCCCTTCTCCTCCACACCGGCGCCTTGCCATCTGATCTTGATGCCGATTTCGGCTGCGGCAATTTCAACGAATTCGCGCACCGAATGCTGTTCGCCGGTCGCGATCACAAAATCCTCGGGCTTGTCCTGCTGAAGCATCAGCCACTGCATCTGGACATAGTCGCGCGCATGGCCCCAGTCGCGCAGCGCGTCGAGATTGCCCAGATACAACCGTTCTTGCATGCCGAGACTAATGCGGGCCAAAGCGCGGGTGATTTTTCGCGTGACGAAGGTTTCTCCGCGAACTGGCGATTCATGATTGAACAGAATGCCATTGCATGCGTAGATTCCGTAGGCCTCGCGGTAATTGACCGTAATCCAGTAAGCATAAAGTTTTGCGATGGCATAGGGAGACCGCGGATAAAAAGGCGTGGTTTCCTTTTGCGGAGTTTCCTGAACCAACCCATACAGCTCGGAGGTAGATGCCTGATAAAACCGGGATGTCTTTTCTAGCCCAAGAATGCGAATTGCCTCAAGCATGCGCAGCGTGCCGACACCGTCCGCATTGGCGGTATATTCCGGTTCTTCAAACGATACCGCGACGTGACTTTGGGCAGCAAGATTGTAGATCTCGTCGGGCTTAACTTCGGCGATAACGCGGATCAAACTGGTGGAATCGGTAAGGTCGCCGTAGTGCAGGGTGAAATCGTAATTTTTTTCGTGCGGGTCGACATAGAGATGATCGATGCGGTCGGTATTGAACAGCGACGTTCGTCGCTTGATGCCATGGACGGAATAGCCTTTGGATAGCAAAAGTTCAGCTAAATAGGCGCCATCCTGTCCGGTAACACCGGTAATCAACGCGGTTTTTTTTGACATTTGCGACAACTCTAGCGAAAGAAAACGGTCCAGATTTCAGCTATTTGGTTAAGGCGACCGCTTAACCGATTGATGCGCCTTTGTAGTTGTTTCCGCAACCAAATCAAACACTTTGGCCCGAATTTCTAGTCGACATTCAACCTTCATGATTAATAAGCTTGGTGCATTATTAGAGTGCAGCGGTTTGCAAGGCGGATCCGGAGGAAGTTAACGGCGAACTGGCCGTTTGAGTGGCCACGCCGCCTGCTCGGGGCGGGCAACAGGCAACAGTGACGGAACCGCCAAAACAAACTAATGCGCGTTCGCTAACCAGCCTCGCTTGAAGCCGGCCCGAGGCGCCTGTAAAAATATGCCGCACAAGTTCCGCACCAAAGCGGGTAGGATGGAGCGCCGCGAAATCCGCGAGGTTGGCGATTTCGAACCAGTACTGGCTGCATACTCGAAGGAAACAAGCGAATAGCTGAGCGGATGCAGGCGCGTGTGCTGCGATGCTTTCATTTGTCGAAAATGAAGCTGAATTGAACTAGGCCGCTTGGTCCCGCTAAACCTGGACTCAGTGGGAGAAGAGGTTGAAAGTGAAAAAGCGGCGTTCCCGCAGTTCCGGTTAGGCTCAGTAGATCGGGTCGGCCGCTCAACAGTTTTGCCGAGAACAAAGTCGTCGCGAGTTGCGTGAAGCGGTCGGATGGTAATGTGGATTCGGGCGGGAGTGAGCCTGCGCGCAATTCCACTTGCACTTCGCCCAATTTGATAAGCTTCCAGTCCATGCAATCACTTGGATGCAGCGGGCCTGGGAATATACATCCCAATCGATCTGAAAGAATTTGCCCCACTGCCCCGACCCGCTGGTCCGAAAACGTTGGAATTCCCCCCATCGCGGGAGTTGAAACTTGATCCAAAGCTAGCGTTAATCTTCGGCGCACGAGATCAACGTCAGGTTCAAAACCGCCCATTCGTAATCGATCTGCGACGTTCTCCAGGAAAGAGCTGATCTGCTTGTTGCGCTCGAGCGCAGTGTTGTCGGCATCAGCGTTGTCTTCCATGGAGCGCTGCGCGAAAAACATCTGAGCGCTTATGAGAATGAGCAGTATGAACAGGACACCAACAATCATGTCGAAAAACGGCTTGTAGTCACTGCCGTCCGTCTCAGTGTCCGGTGCCATCAGTTAGCCTTGGCATCATTGGAGGCCGCTAGCAGACCGGACAAATGTCCAATTTCGGTGTTTAGCTTGAGTATTGCTTGCGACAGCGCATCGATCTTCGCCGAAATTTCATCGGTGGATTTCCAGACCGGCCCCAAGGAAGCTATTTCTATGTCGCGCCAAATCGAAATATAGGCCTCAATGACAGCAACCGTTCGAGTTTTTTCACTTCGAAGAACGGACAAGCAGAACCGGTAGAAGATACTTATCAAAAGTGCGGTTCCAAGCGCGGCCACCGAGGTTATGAACTTAAACGCCGAAGCGTTGAGCAGCTGAAGAATGGCTGCACGTGCCTGCTCGAGGTTCCCCGACCGAAAGCCTTTTGCAGCGAAATAGAGCGCAACCACCAATCCGACAAACGTGAGAATGAGTCCCACTGAGGTGAAGTATCCAGGTAACGCTGACATGAACCCACGATGATCGACCGCACTTTCAACCGGCTCTTCCGCTACGAAATAGCTAAAGGGCTGCTCTGAGATCCGCTGAGATTGGACAAACTGCCCCTGAAATAGCGCCCATGCCGACAAAAACATGCTCTCTCGGCGTAACAAATCGCCCAGTTGCTTCATAGCGTCAAATCTGTGCCGAGGATCTTGATTTTTCGGCCTCGCAAGTCGTGTGACCTCAGATTGCAAAATACGCAACTTGGAGAGTGCGGGGCGTTCCACTTTAAGCCAAAACATCGCGCATGCCAGCAGTCCCGCTAAAAACAAGGCCATAGCGGTTGTATAGACGAATGTAGGTTCCACGATGACGTTAACCAACGGGATGAGGACTGGCCGGATAGCCGCAGCCGCTGCTCCGCCGATAGCGTCCCGCCAGTCTTTGTTGACCGACAGTGAATATACCGCAGCCAAAAACAGCAGCATCAAAATCCCATTTCGGGTCTTATTCATGAAGCATCCGTTGGGTTACGTAAGGCTTTGGGTCGGCAACGCGAAAAACATGAATTCCCGCAGATCCGGCCTGGATCAGCCCCTAGACAATCAGACTTTAGCGCCAATCTTATAAAGATTCTCGGCGCTGCCCGCCAGTCGCTTTAGGAGTGCCGCTCGCTTCAGGCTTCGTCTTCCGAAGTATTGAATCTCTGTCGATGACATTTCTCGCCCGAGGATGCGCAGGTAGGCTTCTTTAAGAAAATCATCATCGGTTGCGTTATTCAGATCGTGCAACAAACTGGTCCAGTCCGATTCCTTGTGGACGCTTGCAGACAACAGCCACCCGTCTTTGCGGGAAAATCCGGCAACATTGAAGCCGGCCGCCTTGAGGTGAACGTAGAGGGTTCTTTCCGTAAACCCATTGTAGTGAAAATCGCCGGGATGGGCCTGATTGCCGAACATCAGCGAGGTCCAGTTGAACTCGAACTCGAATGTCGGGTTCTGTTGCATCATGGTTGTTATGCCGATGATGTCGCTGGTTTGAAACGTTAGCGTACCGCCCATTTTGAGAAGTGCTGCCCAATCCAAAAGCGCGCTCATTGTGTGTGCTCTTGGTATGTGTTCCAGGACATCATGGGCGAGGATTTCTTCAAAGTAGTTCTTTGGAAGCGACGACAGATCGTTATTCACGATCAGCAAGTCAGGCTGGCAGGAGGGGTCCATGTCGATGTTTAGATAGCCTTCGCGCTTGTCGTAACCGCAGCCGATATTGAGTCTTCTCGAAAGAGGTTGGCGGTTCTGGCCGCGCAGTAGTCCTCTGATATACACCACTATCGAAAAGCGCTGGCGGTTCCAGCTGCGTAGTAGTCTTCCCATGTAGACAACTCCTAGAGCGCCAAGTTTTTATATACACCAAGGTCGCGCCTGGGAAGGCGTTCCGGCGCCTGCAACACAGCCGTGGCCTCAGAACGATGCTTGCGGAAGTATCAGTCCTCCATCAGATCGGAAGGATTGCCCTCGGCTTAGCGAGCGCATTGGAGCCGTCAGTTTGATCGGACGACATCGTTGTCCAGATTACGCCAGGCATTTGTTACGGAGTCGTACAAACAAATTGGCCGTTCGATAGCGTTGGCGTCAGCCCAAGCTCGTACATTGCTGATATACATCGGCTCCCAAACATTGCTCAGATTCCAGCCCTTAGGAACTCCCCCGGAATAACCATTGACCGTCGGAAGGCCGAAACGTTGGCTTATTCGCATAGCGTCTATGTGAATAGCGGCTAAGGCACGCGATCCGTCGTTATATATCGCAAACGCTCGACATTGTGGAGGGGGTGTCTTCACATTAGAAAGAATTGCGATTTCTGCAGACCGATCCAGCAAGGCTAATTGGCGGGTGTCGACTTGTTCGAGTGCAAGCACAATTCCCAAACAAAAAACAACCAACGACGACCTCACTGAAATGTAAAAGTCGCTGGCCAACTCGCTTTGATTCGCTCGCCGACGAAGATAAGCCTCCGCGACGAGCGAAACGGCCACGGTTACAAACAACGCGGAGACAACCTGTGATCGGAAGCCGACTCGTATGGCAATTGCACCAGGCAGAATTTTCTGAACGATAAAAAACAGTGACCACGCTCCCCGGTACGTGATCGTGAATAGATAGATTGCTCCATATCCAAATAAAATCGCAAGACACAGCGCGAGAACTAGCCTTTCATATTGCGAACGCTTGCCGACGCGGAGAAAGAAAATAGTTCCGACCACTGAAGTCAAAACAAGCAACGGCGTTACAGCTAGAGCAAGCTCAGTGTGTTGCAAGCGATTGAGCGGAATAATATGGGGAAGCAGCTTTCCCCATAACAGATTGGCATCGGATACATTTATGATGTCTCGAAATGTTGCCGCATTCGCTAGAAAGTTTTGGTTTGACAAGCCCCGCAGAGCGTCGATCGCCGGAATGTAGATCCAGACGACGAGAGAGGCGCCAATGCAAAATCCAATTGCCCCGAAGACAAATCCGATTACAAGGCGCTTTCGATTAGCCTGAACGAACTGGACTAACTCGTCACGATATAGTGCGACAAAGACGGGCAGCGCGAAAAGCAGAAAGAACGCAGTTAGCCACGACATGTAATACCCAGTCGCAAAGCATAGGCCGTATAATAAGGCTGCTGAAAATGAGAGTGCCGCCGTACCAGTTGGGCTGCCTTCCTGTAAAATCGCCGCTAAAGCTAGATAGGCCACGACCGGAACGAAATCGATCGTGTAGTGTTGTGGGTGACTTGTCTTGATGTAGAGCGCGTGGCCGAACGCGAAGATAGCGGCAGCCAATATTGCTACCCATATCCTCACACCGAAGAAACGCACCAGTACAGCTGCGAACGCAATGCCTCCTATAACCGTAAGCGCCATGAAAGTCAGTTGTGCAGCCAATAGTGGTTCGGCGCCCAGTAGTCTGAGCGGCGAGTAGAAAATTTGGTTTAGCAGGAAAGCGTCAGTGTAACCGAGGACGTCGTGGATCGGATAAAAGAATTGCGGATCACGCAACGAAGCATGACCAAAGATTGATTGATATACGTGCTCGTGAAGAAATGCAATCAAAGCCGCGTCGCCTGAATCACCGGACAAAAGTCGGAAATGTGTTCGCAGTGTTGTCCAATAGAATTGAATGAACATCGCGACGAAAACAAACACCGAAGCAACCGATAGTACTCGCTTTCGGGAGGGGTCGACGCGGTCGGAACGTGCTTCGACCTCAGAGATCATTTGCTACCCCTTCTATAATGACCAAACGGAACCGGTCTTTCAAAAAATCCTAAAGCCCGAACGATCTTCTTCATTGGAGCTTCAGTAGAGCACGAAAGTTTCGTTGGCGCAGATCATCAAAACTGCGATCCCAATAGACGACCTCTCGGCGCAGCACCGCTTCCGGCGAGAGTTCAAGCGGAGGTCTCCGATAGATCTCCATAACAGCGCGGCGAAATGTTTTGTGGTTATCAGCAATTATAATCCCTGGCTCTCCCAGAAGATGCTCGAAACCTCGCAGCGCGGTTGGCGTGGCGATAATCCATTTTCCAGAGGCCATTGCTTCGGCTGTCTTGAGGTTGCTGCCCCCACCAAAGCTGATCGGGAGTATAACGGCGTGGGCGGCCCGCTTCAGTGCATCAAGTTGATCGTCGAGGATGTTCTCAAAAAAATCAACGCGTTCGCCGTTTGCTGCGAGGAATTGCTGGTAGGTCGGATGCCGAAAAATTCCACCGGCGGCTCCGCCACATATGGCGAAGCTCTTCTCGGGAGGCACGAAAAACAATCCACCTTGCAGCAACAAATCGCAAATTCCTTCGACATTCGGTGGATAGGCGCTTCCAACGAAAAAAAAGTAGCGCTGGTCTTGCAATCCTCGGAGGTCGGCATTTTTGATGATCGCGCCGGACTGGGGTCGATTTACTCCGTTCCTCACAACTACGACCGGCTTATCGGGTGCAAACGATCGGTAGACATTTGCGTCTGCTTCAGAAACCACAAAAATCGCTACGCTTGCGTCGGCTAACTCTCGCTCAAGGGCCTCAATTTCTTTTCCAACCTTGAGTGCAATCTGCCGATCGACTCCGCTCCTAATTAACATCTCAATCTTTAGTGGGGACTCCCAATTCTGAGAAGAATACACAATCGGGATTTTGCTAATCTCGGGGCTTTCACGCAATCGCTTGATGAGCGGCCACATGAATGGCTGCTCCAATGTGATCGCTTGAGGTTTTTTTTCGAATAAAAGTCTAGAGAAATGATCGACGACGCCGACGTTCTCCGCGGCATAGCGGCCCGACAAAAGATCGCTAACAAATGGAACTTTCGAAAATTCAACCGCAAGCCGTTCGAGTGGCAGATCATAAACGCCGACCTGACTTGCCGAGTAGTTCTCCTTTTCGTAGATGCAAACCGACTCGTAGTTGAAGCCGACTTCATGATAAAATTCTGAGAAGGCGCGGACACGCCTTTGTCCGCCGTGTATAGGGTACCTTGTCGGGTAGGTGGTAAATCCGATCAGCTTTTCCATGCTATGCCGTCATGCTTATTAGCGCGTCGTAAAATGACCTTGCGGATTGGTCCCAACTGGTGCTTTGATAGTTAGTTTGTATCGTCTTTTCGAGCTCAAGAACCTTTTCACGGTCGGCCAATAGCTCCGAGATCACTGACGACCATCCGAGGACATCGCGAGGATCGACGTCGATTCGATATGAAGGTCCTATTTCCTTCAGCGCTCCAGCTCCTGACGTGACGCAGACCTTGCCGCGCGCAAAGGCTTCTGCAAGAGGCAATCCGAATCCCTCATAATAAGAGGGAAACACGACGAAGGCCGATTTTCGATAGAGCTCGTCCAGAAGGCCATCGGAGACATTCTCGAAAATAAGAATGGTGTCTTTGGTGAGCGGATTGGTTTTCATCTCGTGGACCAGATCGCCAATGTTCCAGCCCTGCCTCCCAATAAAAACCAAACGATCCAGGCTGGCATCTAACTTAGCGCTAAGTAGCCCGTGACACCAAGCTTCGTAGAGGGTTCGATGATTTTTACGGGGTTCGATGGTCGAAACGTATAGCACAAATTTCTTGCCGTTTAATTCAAAAGGCAGGTCGTGCTGGCTGTCATCGTGTTGCAAATCGGAGCCGAGTGGAAACGCCTTTGTCGGAAACCGATCGACATTGTTGGCGCGGCAGAATTGTTGCAGGTCATCCTGTGTCGTTTTCGAAATGCAAAGACATCCGTCAGATGCCCATAACAGCTCTCCGAAATATTCGTTTAGCAAGGTTACATAATGTGGAACGACATACTGCGGTAAGTTCACGGGTATTAGATCGTATACAATGCTGAAATAGCGGAACCCGGTTTTTGCCTTGAGGTGGTAGATTTGCCGAACGTTTTTGTATTCCCAATCGAGGCCGCCCGAGATCACAGCCGTGCTGGTCGTCAACTCCGCTATTTCTTTGGTCGCTTCGTCTAGCGCCACTAAGGTTCTGGCACTTGACTTTGTCGCTGCCAAGCTTCGTATCTGATCGCGTATGGCCCGCACTTCAGGTGCTGTAAAGCGATAGCCCCGCATCCGTTGAACGAGTCTGTAAACGAGCGGGAATTCGAGTGCGATATCGCGCAAGTGTCTGCGCAGACTGCCGGCTACAGGGCCGGAAAGGGCTTGGCCGAAATCAATGTTGAGCTCGCCGTTGAGTATCGCATCTATATATCGATCATTGACGATATGAAAATCGTTTGTGTTCAGATTGAACACAGAGAAGGCGACGTCTTTGCCGAGATAGCGCTGGGCCCGGCGCGCCAATTCCCTTTCCACGCGTACGATCCCGACAGGATGCCCTGACCATCTGGCCGATGTACTGATATCAAAAATGTAATTCGTCACGTTATGCCTTCAGACGCCTTTGTCGCCCCCGGCACCCGATAACGCAAATCTGTGGCCTGGGTTACGATCGGAGGTGTCGATCTAAGTTTCAGTTATTAAAGGGAGAGCAAATTTAGGGCGATTAGGCAAGCCGGAGCAGCTGTCTGCGGCGAGACCCATCCGCGTTGAGCCTGGTGTGGAAAGGGACCGGCGGGTTACGACGGAAAATGCGTGTAATTATGCCGTGAGCCAAATTTCGGCAGCCTTTCGGAGAACTTGGCGCTTAGAGCCTAGAACGTTTGTGGCAATCGATATTGGCTTCTTAACCGCGTCGGTATAGAACTTGCCCGCATCAACCGGGGAGCCGACCGTTCGTTTTGCTGTATAGACACACACGATTCTGACTATTGCGGGGATTATTTCAAAGGGGTGCTTGGTTGGGTAAATCAGCTTTGATAACTGGCGCGTCCGGTCAAGATGGTGGCTATCTCATCGATTTACTACAAGAGCAACGCTACACTATTCATGCGCTATCACGACGTCCCCCGACTCCGGCATCCGAACGGGCCGCCATTATCTGGCACCAAGGTGCGGTGACCGATCCGTTGTTTTTGCAGGGGTTGATCGACCTCGCGGCTCCCGATGAAATCTACAACCTTGCTGCCATATCGCGCCCTTCGCGCTCCTGGGAAATTCCCTACGAAACCACTCAACTCAACGCCCAAACGCGAACCTTCTGTTACATCACAGACGCCATTGTCGGGTTTTTGCTGACCTTGACGCGCGGCGTTTCAGGCGAGGCTTACAACATCGGCAACCCGTTGCCCGAAATCAGCATGAAGGACCTCGTTGTCATGATCGAGCAGGTGCTTGGGCGGCCCGTCGCCCATAACGTGATCGAGTATCCAGACAGCTATCCCGCCGATGAGCCGCTGCGTCGTTGCCCCGACATCCGCAAGGCGCGACTGCAGTTGAAGTATGAACCACGAGTGAAACTGGAAGACGGCTTGCGACGGTTCCTCACCTGGACGGATCAAAACTATACCGGCGTGAACTGACGACAGTGGTCGGGATGGTGCGTATCGGCCTGGTCGGCGTGGGCCGCTGGGGTCGCAACTACATCCGCTCGATCGGCGAAGTGGATGGGGCGGTTCTTGTCGTCGTTGCAAGCTCTAACCCGGAAACGGCGGCAATCGTTCCACCGGACTGTCAGGTGGTATCTAATTGGCAGGATGTCCTGAACGCCGATGTCGATGCTGTCATCATCGCTACGCCGCCTGACACGCATCTGGAAATCCTTTTGGCTGCGGTTGCGGCCGAAAAAGCCGTTCTGGTCGAGAAACCGCTTGTAACGTCCGTAACCGGGCTTGCCGCGGTCAGGAATATCGCGACCGAAGCCGTCGTGATGGTCGAGCATACCCACCTCTTTCATCCGGCCTTCCGTGCGCTCAAAGCGGAGACGGTGGTTCGAGGCCCGCCGTTGGCGATAAGGTCATCCGCCGGCAACTTCGGCCCTTACAGGCGGGACGTGTCGGTGTTGTGGGATTGGGGGCCTCATGACATCGCCATGGCACTCGACTTGGTGCCCGGGCCGGTCGAGGTCAATGCCGCCCGCGTGGTTGAGCGGCAATATGTCGATGGGGTTGCCGCGGAGCGGGTGCACCTGAGCCTGACGCTGGGGGAAGGGGTCGCCTGCAAAGTCGCGCTTAGCACGCTCGACGCGCGACATCGCTGGTTCGCCGTGGACTACCACAATTGCACGCTGATCTATTCAGATCGGGAAGCCCAGCCGTTGCGCCTCGTCGGCCGCCCCGGGGCTGGGTCTGACGATGAGGGAGAGGGAATTCCTGGTCCTGCCGGCCGGCCGCTCACCATCGCAGTGAGCGAATTTGTCGCCGCAGTGCGCGGTCGTAAACCCCCGAAAGAAAATCTGGCGCTTGGATGTCGGGTCGTTGACGTAATTCTTCAATGTGAGCAAGAGTTAACTGATGAATGACGTATTTTGCGAATGGCGCGATCTCGAAGTTCTGGCCGACATGCCCAATTATTATGATTGGATCATGGAGTCGTTCGCACCATATGTGCGCGGCCGCGTCATTGAATATGGTGCCGGGGCCGGAACGGTCTCGGCCCGGCTTGCGACGCTAGCGGACCACTTACTCTTGTCGAGCTATCTACCAATTTGGTTGGTACATTGCGGTCGCGTTTTTGCGCCTCTGCCCTGATCTGAGTTGCCTGTTCAGGCGTCGAGCTTATGCTTAACTGACTACGACCGAGTGAGGTCGGCGCGGTAGGCAGCGGAAATTACGCAATGAAATGCCGGCCGAGCAACCAGCACCGCCGGACAGAGGCGCGATCTTGCGGAAGCGCCGGGCGTCCGGGGCCATGATCAGGTTATCTCTCTCGGGGGAATCGGCAGCAAATACCGATAAGAACCGCCGGTTTTTTTTCGGATGTCGTCGAAATATTCGTAAGCAAACACGACGATTACATCGGGTCGATGTGAATCCAGATATGCTTTTGGCACAATCGGAATGTGTGTTCCTGGTGTGAATTTATTCTGCTTAAGAGGACTGTCATCCACCGTAAACTCGATTAGCGATGGCCCGATGTCTCCGTAGTTGCAAATCGTCGAAACACGCGCAGGAGCTCCGTAGCCGGCGACGCTCAGTTTTGAATCTTTGTACCTAATCAAGACATCTCGAAACGCCGCAATCTGGGTGTCGACCTGACCTCGAAATTCCATGAGCCTATCTGCCGTGAGAGTTTCGCGCTCCGCTTCGAGGAGCGCCGTCACCTTATCGGTTGGCAATACACCCACCCCCTTCCGCTGAACTGTCACCTGCAGCGAACCGCCATGCGGTTCGATGTGTTCAACTTCGACAATCATCATGTCATGTGCGTCGAATAAAAACTTTAGCGATGTTAACGAATAATAGAAAATGCGATCGAGGTAGAACCGCTCGAATTGAACCGTGCGGAGAATATTGCCGATATATTCAACCTCGATGATGAATCTGCCTTCGTTCGAAAGCAGAGCTTTCACCGCCTCGACAAATTCCGATGGTTTCTCAAGGTGAGTGAAGACGCTGCTCGCGACGATGACGTCCGGCCTACCGAATTTTTTCCCAATTTCGTCAGCCATGGCGATATCGAAAAAAGAACAAAGAGTCTCAAGCCCTTCGTCATTTGCAATTTTAGAAACATTAATCGAAGGTTCGACGCCGATTGCCGATATGCCGGCGGCTTTCAGAGGCCTAAGTAAGATTCCGTCATTCGAACCGATATCTACAACGAAGCTTGAGGTTGCCAGTTTTTTCGCGAGCTTTTCAAAGTGTCTGACAAGGCCAGCATTGACTGAGGACAGGTAATAGTAGTCTTCGAACATCCTGTCCCTAGGAACGATCGTTCCAAGTTGTACATTCTTACATCGCAGACAAAAGTAAACTTCGAGCGCGAAGAATTCTTCACCGTCGAATTGCGCTTGCGTCGGGTATTTGTTGGCAAGTGGTTGTTTTCCAAGATTGAGAAATTCAACGAGATGCTCGTGACCGCATAAGTTACATTTCATGAGATCAGGCACCTGCCAAAAGTGAAATTTTCAAGAACTTAAGCCTAACAAATCTATGGTAGCGGTTCAAGGTGCTCACGGCAATCCTGTCAGTAGCGCGTCTCCGACCGTATTCGCGATCCATCCCAGGTTCGCAGGCAGGTCGTCGGGCTGCGGACTGTAGAATTCAATGCCGATAGGCCGTCAGAATGGCCTGTATGTTGGGAGGTCTAGCTGAAGCACTCCGCGCGACATGATACTGTGTTGACTATGACCGAGCGTTCGAACTCAACGGGGCTCAGGTCATTCGATCGTCGAATGAAGCGTGGTCCTGCCTATTTGATTTCGTACAAGACGTGGTTCGGACGTTCGAGTGCGGCAATGAGTGTTTGACGGCTGGACGAGATCAACAACCTGGCGTGATTGAGCCGCCCGCTAAGGATAAAATTTCCGCCTCCGACAGGCATTTGGTTTGCGCGTCAAAAGACGGTTCGGGCTCCCAGCGAAGTTGGAGCCCTTGAACACCGAACCTGATTGTATGGATGACAGCGTTTCCTGGCAAATAGACATTATGGATCTGTCCGATCGAGGTGACGCAAACGCAACCTGGGTGTAGGATTTGTAGGAGGGGTGAAAGTTTCGATTGGGCCGGCGTAGCCAGAGCCATCCACCCAGATTCAACCAGGTAAAGTTCCTGACACGTGGTGTGCGCGTGGCTGTTTTGCCATCCTCCGTGGCCTGTAGCGATCGTCCGGGAATAACTGCTCCCATCGCTTCCTGAGAGACGAAATCGAAGTTCGCCGTTTTCCATGCATTCGTGATTTGTCGTAATGCCATAATCGTTTTGCGCTTGATCAGCTGAGATGGGTTCCTTCATGCTACTTTCCCATTTTCCTTTCTATTAACGACTCTGACGCGATCTTCAAGGGGCATTTACAGCAAAGATTAACGCGAGGGAATGAAATATGAGGTGGCGATGGCGGAGCCTGTCTCCAGCCGAACGCGCGTAAAAAGATCATGGCATTAACGCAGATCACGGGAAGCATTTCTGTGACGGCGTTCGGCGAAATCCACAACGTCTATTTGCCAGGAAACGCTGTTCTCCACACCGTTAGGTTTGGTGTTCGAGGACTGCAACCTCGCTGGGAGCCGGAACCATCTTTTGATTCGCAAACCAAATTCCTGTCGGAAACTGATATTTTCTCCTTAAGGCTCAAGACTCATACACCAGCGAGCAGTTCCAGCAGTTGATGGCTGATCGCGGCATCGTCCGCTCGATGATGCGACGCAGAGGGGTTGATCGAGCAGCGCCGCCGCCCTGGAATTTTTCTGGCAAAGCATGGCTTATACCTTTAAAAAGCATGGCTTATACTAATGTCGAGTGATCGCGTTTAAAAAGGGTGTCAGGCTACATTCCTCGCTTGGCGACCAGCCATCGGTGAGCTAGGTCTTCATCGTGGGCTAACTCAGGAAAGTCACCGACACAGATTGAAAACGGTTAGTTAGTATGTTGTACGGATGGTAACAGGTTCGTAAATTGAACAAAAGTGACCGGCAATTCTGTGCAAACCAGAAGATATTTCTTCTCTGGACGCCCGGCTCCTAAAAGTTGGAGCAGATTTGCGTGACGAAGCTGACTTCGCTGTTGATTAGAGCAAGGAGATGCCTATGGCCAGCGTGCCATTTGACTTGAAGGGCAAGAAGGTTTTTGTCGCGGGTCATCGGGGAATGGTCGGGAGCGCTATGGTACGCCGACTAGCTTGTGAAGACGTGGAATTACTGACGGTAGACCGATGCAAAGTCGATCTGCTCAATCAGTCTGCCACCAACCGCTGGTTTGTTGATGCCCGCCCTCATGTTGTTATTCATGCGGCGGCAAAGGTCGGCGGCATTGTGGCGAACAGCACATTGCCTGCGGAATTCATCTACGAGAATCTTCTAATCGCGACCAATGTTATTCACGCAGCACACGTCACAGGAGCCGAGAAACTGTTGTTTCTCGGCTCCTCTTGTATCTACCCGAAACTTGCGCCTCAGCCCTTGCGTGAGGATTCGTTGTTGACCGATACACTAGAGCCGACAAACGAGCCTTACGCGATTGCGAAGATTGCAGGCATCAAAATGGTGCAGGCCTATCGCAGCCAATACGGTAGCGATTTCATCAGCATCATGCCGACTAACCTCTATGGTCCTGGCGACAACTATCATCCCGAGTACAGTCACGTGGTGGCAGCGCTCATTCGTCGATTTCACGAGGCAAAGGTGAGCGGCGCTTCCAATGTGGTGGTCTGGGGAACAGGAAGACCACGACGTGAATTTCTTTATGTTGATGATATGGCGGACGCGTCCATTCACCTCCTTCGCAATTATTCAGATTACAATATCGTCAATGTCGGGACGGGTGAGGATATAACCATCACTGAATTCGCCCGCGTAGTTGCTAGGACGGTTGGTTATAGCGGTGAGGTAAAGTTCGATCCATCTAAGCCAGACGGCACGCCTCGAAAGCTACTCGACGTCCGCCGTCTGGATAAACTGGGTTGGCGCGCTAGTACAACGCTGGAGGATGGAATGCGACTGGCCTACCAGGCCTTTCTTACCGCGGTGAAGTGATTACCGAGCTGCTACCGGTTCTAGAGTCGATCCAAAATTAGGATGAATCATGTCGGCAACGAGATATTTCATTTCCATTCCGTTTCTGAAAGCAACGAAATCAGCATGACGTCCTGTGCTGGGAGCGAGATCGCCTTCCGCACGTGCGCGCAGCAATTGCCAATCGGTTTCTATAAGCGATGTTTCACCGATCATGAAAGGCTCGAAGCCGGCATCAGAAATCAAACGAATGAGCTCTGCTGCACTGGTTCCGTTTTTGGTCAAACCAAACGGCCAGAACTCGCAGATCAGCACAATCTCCTTTGGATGGTTGTCGATTAAATTCTTCATGCCTCGAAGAATATGGACCTCGCTTCCTTGGGTGTCGATTTTGACGATGAGCGCGCGCGACCTGTCGATTCCGTCATAGGCATCAATCAAAATTGTGCGTACGGGTAAACTGTCACGACCGTCTACCGAGTCGTATAGGCGATGATCACCTTTATTCTTGGTGTCGAGAAATAATCTAGCGCCGCTCGCATGGTCAGAAGCGCCGACATTGTTGCAGGTTGAATTTGAAATACTGTTGATGGAAATATTCTTCATCAGGAGCGAAAAATTGGTTGGGTCCGGTTCGAAGGCGTGCACATTTCCACGGCCGCTCAAAACTTTTGCAGCGATTATTGTATACCAACCGATGTTGGCTCCTAGATCGAGAAAGTCAGTCTCCGCCTGTAAGAGCTTGACGACAAGTCTGGTTTCGCATGGCTCCCAAGTGCCATGTCGTAAAATACTTTCGGAAATGAACATATCTGTGTCGACGTGAACCATAATTTCGAATCTGGGCACACCATCTAGTTCAATTGAACGCCGATCAGCGAAGCATGTCACCTTCGGTTCCTTTCTTGCGGGGTTGGCAGTCAATTATAGGTGCTCGACGATCCGACGTAAATGTAGCTAACGACAGGGTAGTGGTACAGCCTGAACTACCATGCCTTCGCCAACGCCGTCTTCTGCGGGCACGCTATCGACGGTTATACCGACCACCCGAAACTGTGGCTTATTAGGGATTCTCAAGATCAGTGAAACTCTGACACGATTTCCCCCTCTCTCAGGAGAAATAGGGGGTTGCGTTCCTCAGAGAGCTAGGATCAAAGCCATCGGTCAATCCTTTAGTCTTTACGCAGCACTGCTAGTTTGACAGAATGACTATCAGTGACTCCAAATCGCACTATTCCTGGGCTAGACATCGCGCGCTTTTCAGCGGCCTTCATGGTCATGCTTTACCATCTTGGTGCTGTCCCTTGGGCCTTACCTAATACCATCACAGGGCAATTTTTCCAGGGCGCAGCTAAATACCCGGAAATATTTGCCATGTCGTGGTTCGGCTTTGTTGGAGTCGAAATATTTTTCGTTATCTCCGGTTTCGTCATTACTTTGTCAGCCTCGAGTGCGACTCCACGAACTTTCCTTAGGAGTAGAATCATCCGTCTTTATCCGGCGGTCTGGCTATGCGCACCGTTGTCGGCGTTGAGTTTGGCTATCACCGCCGTACAGGGCCCCCACCAAATCCTGGAGGAGTTGACCAAATCGATCATCCTCTATCCTTTTCCCGCTTGGATCGACGGGGTGTACTGGACGCTTGGAATTGAAATGGTTTTTTATCTCGCTATCCTATGCCTGCTCTTTTTTGAGGTGTTTCATCGGATTGTGATGTTCGCCTACCTCATTGGCTCGACAAGCTCGGCATACTGGATTTTCGGATCAATCCTTTGGCCTGAATTCATTCGAAGCCATCTTTGGGACCGGGTGATCGAGCTTTCGCTCGTTGGCTACGGAATTTATTTTTCCATCGGTATTCTGGCATTGAAGATCTTTCGGGATCGAATTTCGGCATTGAATGGTGGCTTCTGCGCATTGTTAATTTTTGCCGCCTCGATTGAGATTGGCTTCAAAGCCCGCTACAACAATATCATCTTTCAATCGGAGGAACCGAACTTGGTCCCTCTCGCCGTGTTCTGTACGGTCATGGCGGCGATAGTGGTTTCAGCCAAGTGGAGGCCGACTGAAAGGGTTGGGCAATACCTTCGACTGATAGGGCTTGCAACCTATCCGCTTTATCTGCTTCACAACCAGTTTGGCACTTTAATGCTCAAGGCTTTTATCATAAATGGAATGCCGAGATACCTAGCGCTGGCCAGCGCGATGGCATTGATGGTCGCGATCAGTCTCGCCATCGTCCGGTGGTTAGAACCTCCGATCAAGAAGCTCATCAAGTACGCATTTGATAGAGCGGCCCCTGCGGTGGCAACAGCGCACCCATAGCCGACGTTTTGCGCGCATCTCCGAGCATCCTGTTCAAAGACTGGACGAACTACTGCCATGGAATTGGCGTGGGTCCAGTGCGCAGCCAGTCGCGCGGCCTCACAAAATTATACCGGAGAGTAACCCGCCGCGGTTCTCGCCGGATGCTTACGAATCAACGAACAGAGCATTTTTCCGGTTGAGCGCGATGGGGCGGATGGAACGTTCGAGCCAGGTTTTACCGAAGAACAGATTGTCGACTGGCGCTAAGCTCGACGACGAGCTTGTCCAGCGCCGAGGGCTGCTTGCGCTTCTTGAACGGCATCATCACGCCATTGCTTTTCAAAGAAAAATGCATTCCATCTATTTTCCGCCAACCCAAATAGTGATTCATTGCGGCCCACGGCCACAAGGTCTCGCAAGAATTTACCCCTAAACTCTTCGGATGTTGAATCTCTCTGGATTTGCAATTTAATTTCAGTTTTAAACGGCTTGGCAATCTTGTTGCTAAGTTCGAGATATTCCAACAATACATCAATGTTCGCGCGAATGTCTCTGAACAATTCCTCGTAGAATAAAACCAAAGGCGAAATGTTATTATTCGCGAAATATGTATGCCAAGCTAGATCATTCACGCACAACATCATGTAATTTGCCATAATTGCAAAAAAATCATATTCGACTTCTTCTTCTTCTAAATTGTCAAAATGTTTTGCCCAAACATTTGTAGACTGAGCTCGAAAGAGAGATATGGCTTGAGAAAGCTTGTCGCGCCGTCGCAACCAAATCCATTTGTGACTAGGTAAATAATCTTGAATAGTCTTTGAGGTGCCAGACGGGTAATTAATCGCTTCCTCAAAGTGAGCTAGATGATCGTGGTTCATTTTGCAGCCGAAGATGCGATTCTGGGAATGCTCCCTAATAAGTAGGGCGATCGCTTCAGCTGTTGGGAGCCGTCGATATTTATCAAAAATGAAATTGTTATCGTAGGGATATTGGAAGAACTCGCTCGGATGTCCGATACCATTTAACGCAAGCAACTCACACAAAGCGTTGCTGCCCGAGCGAGGTGTGAAGGCAATCGTGTAGCTTTGATCGAGCTCATCCATCGGCATTCAGCCGTCTCTCGTTATTGCATCGCCGCCAGCAGTGACATTAGCCGCAGCTCCGAATCAAATTGAATAACCTGATTTTCGTATGTTTAATAGCAGTTTTTGTCCCATCCCCACCAAGATTAAATGCCGGAGAGCCTGCCCGGACAGCAGAACTATGTTTCGAATGAATTCAGCGTGGAATCGTAAGCGGTGTTCCGTGGTCACCTTCCTGATGATGTCCTGATCTGCGAGTCTGGTGGTTGTCATAACCGTTAGGCTTAGAATGGACACAGTGGATAATGCTATCACTAACCCGTCCTATTCGTGAGAGAGCAGCTTTTTGGTCCGATGGGTGCGGCCGCACATCTGCTCTGACGAGGCGCACAGGATTGCCTTCGGCTTTTCACCGCCTGACGAACTGTACTTTGCA
>Ga0182024_10008783_pt1 | contig 21140 bp, 17 predicted proteins | sample P32metaG_FD_120480 | JGI IMG/M metagenome (GOLD analysis project Ga0182024, IMG submission 120480) | Permafrost microbial communities from Stordalen Mire, Sweden - P3-2 metaG (Illumina Assembly) | ecosystem: Environmental > Terrestrial > Soil > Wetlands > Permafrost | place: Sweden: Stordalen...
CGTGCCGAGGTGGGTGCGCAGCAGCTCTGGCGGACAAGCGAGCGGGGGCATGGCGCGGGCGGGGGAGGCGGATCAAGCGCCCGCGTGGCGGCGGCTGCCTCGCGGGGAGATCGTGCGCCTGACGCTGCTCGCCGCCGCCGCGCCGTTGATCTGGGTGCTCAGCGACCTCGCCGTCACCGGCGATCCGCTGTGGTCGCTCACCAACACCCGGCAAACCGCCGAAACGCTCCACCGCGAGACCGGGATCGCGAACGTGCCCGAGTACATCCCGCGGAGGATCGGCGAGATCCTGCGGCCGCCCGTGCTCGTCGCCGCCGCGCTCGGCGGCGTGCTCTCGCTGCTGTGGCTGCGCCGCAGCGCGATCATCGGCGCGGTTGCCGGCGTGATCGCCGTCGTCGTCTTCGCCGCCTTCGCCAGCGTCGGGCTGCCCATCAACACCCGCTACGCGTTTCTCGCCTCCGCCATCCTCTGCATCTTCGCCGGCGCCGGCGCCTTCGGCTGGACCCGGCTCGCGCGCGAGGATCCGCACCGCCGCTGGTGGATCGCCGGTGGCGCGCTGGTGCTCCTCGCGCTCGTCGCCTACATACCGTCCCAGTACAAAGCCACCCACAGCCAACTCGGCGAACTCGCGCACACGCACCAAATCGAAGGCCAACTGCTCGCGCTCGTCGACGACCACGCCATCAACCTGCGCTGCGGGCCGATCGGCGTGCCCAACCACGCCCCCGTCCCACTGCTCGCGCTGTATCTCCAAACCAGCCCTCGCAACATCGTCAGCCCCGAAGCCGGACACATCGCCTTCGGTGTCTACGTCGACCCCGCCACCAAGGAAGTCGAACAGGACTACGTGCTCGACCCACGCGACCCCGTCGAGAAGCATGTCAGCGTGCCACCCGGCTTCACCGAGGTCGCCAGCAACCACTCCTGGCTGATCTTTCAAGGGTGCCGGTAGGGCGCGCCGTGGCGCCGTGGTGCCGGCGCGCCGTGGCGCCGTGCCGTTGCCGCCGCGCCGCACCTGCACCATGTTCCACTTTGCAAACGCTGTATAACCATGGTGATACAGCGTTTTCTATTCAAGAGACGGACCGTGCACCCCTCGTCGAGATCCGCGACACCCGGCGCCGATCGTCGCCCACGACTCCGGTCCGGGAGCTCCCGCTGCGCCTGCCGGTGATCGCTTAAGGCTGCTTCCTTCCGGACCTGACCTGGTTCGCAAGCCGACACCGCGCGGGACCCGAACCATCGACGCCCCGAGCAACGGAGCAACCGGGGTCGGAACCCCTCGGAAGGGAATTCAGCCCCGCTAGAGCGGATTGCGGATACAGGGCACCGCTACCTCCCCGCCTAGCACGGTCCGTCACCGATCCTAACGCACCACGGTCGCGCCAAGTTCCGATAGGCTGCCCGGCCGTGACCTACTTCAAGAACTCCCCCCACAGACTTCGCTCCCGCGCCGGCTACCTCGCCGCCGCGCTCGGCGCCGCAATCCTGATCGCCGGCTGCGGCTCAGGCGGCTCGAGCACGATCACCGTCGGCAACGAGAACACCGCCGACAACTCGCTGATCAACGCAACCGCAGCCACGAAAAGCACGAGCACGACGCCGACGACCCCCACCGCCGCGGTCAAAACGCCCACCAGCGGCCCGCTCTCCAAAGAACCAAAGGTCACCCCGCCCTCAGGCCCGGCGCCCACGAAGCTCGAAACCAAGGAACTGATCGCCGGCACCGGTGCAGAAGCCAAGGCCGGCGACACCGTCACGGTCAACTACGTCGGCATCCTCTACAAAGGCGGCAAGGAATTCGACGCCTCCTGGAAACGCCACGAAACCTTCTCCTTCGCGCTCGGCGAGGGCAAGGTCATCCCCGGCTGGGACCAGGGCATCGTCGGCATGAAGGTCGGCGGACGGCGCGAGCTGATCATCCCGTCGGCGCTCGCCTACGGCGCCAAAGGCTCACCGCCGGTGATCCCCGCGAACGCGCCGCTGGTGTTCGTGGTCGACCTGCTGGGCGTCTAGGCAAACCGACGGCCGCACCGCGCAAGACCGCACCGCCTCGCGCCACACGGCCCCGGGCGCTCGCTCGCTCCGCGGCGCTGCTGATGCTCAGCGGCGCCGCGCTCGCGCTCAGCGGCTGCTCCGGTGGCAGCGCAAAGCCACAGGAGCAGCACCTCGAGCGCGCCGACCTGGTCACCGTCGCCCGCGTGCTCGCCAGCCAGGAGCCCTCCGTGCGCAGCGAGGTGACAGCCACCAAGGCCGCCTGGCCGCTCGTCGCCGGTGGGCTGCCCGCCGAGACCAGCACACTCTCCAGCCCCGAGATCCGTCTCGCCACGCAACGCGCTGGTGCGCTCGAGTTGCCGGGGCTGTTCGCGGAACGCGAAGTGAGGTCCCTGACCGGACCCGCCTCCAGCCTGGCGGGCACGTTCCGCGCCTTCAGCACCCTGAGCGCGCGCGGCTGGCAGCTGATCGGCGGAGCCATCGACCAGATCGAGCACGGCTCGCCCGCCGCCGCGCGCTTCGCGCGCGCCAACGTCGCCCTGTACATAGAGAGCGTCTATGACGCCCACTTCAGCCTCGCGCAGATCGGCAAGCACCTCCTCGCCGCCTACAAGACACTCGGCGGCGGCGGCGCCTTCGGCGCCTCACTCACGCCCGCCGAAGTCGACGCGCTCGCACGCGCCTACTCCGAGGGCCAAGACCGGCTCTACCCGCACGTGGGCGTGCGATTCGGGTCGTGAGCGCGTTCGTCACAGCCGGGGCCGGGTTCCTGCTGGCCGTGCTGTGGTTCGATCTGATGTTCGACGTCCAGGTGCTCGCCGGCCATCAGCGCGAGCTGCCCGAGCAGACACTCGCGTCGATCGCCTCCTACTACCGGCGCGTAACCACCGCCGCGCGGCCGATGAACCGGCTGATCGCGCTGGTCATGCTCGCCACGATCGCCGCGATCATCGTCGAGATCGCCGCCGGCCACCAGGCCCGCGGGGTAGTTTGGGCCTCGCTCGCGCTTGCCATCGCGCCGATCGCGCTCGCCGGCGCACACACGGTGCCCAGCGCGGTGCGCCTGGGCACGCGTCAAGACTCGATCGAGCGCCAGAGCGCGCTCGCGCGCTCGATCCTGCGCGAGCACCTGTTCTGCGCGCTCGCCATCGCTGCGCTGCTGGTGGCGCAGCTGGCTTTCGCCTGAGCGCCGAGATACGTCTAGCGCCACAGATTCCAGCTTATGGAAAAACGGCTTTCTGTCGATGTGTCCAAAGCGCCAGTTCGACGCTTGGGACGAGATCAGTTCGAGTGCCTGTTCAAGAACGCTCTGACAGATCTGCCGGGCCTCCAAGCTCTTGCGCAGGCGCCGCAGCGCACGCATCCTCGAACGTGTACTGCGGGCAACTACGGGTGCACGAGCGCCCTTCCAAATCGATGGGTGCTGTGTTGCGTTCGCGACCAGCCAAAACTGATGACGCGCATCTTTCGATTTATCCCCATTCGCCCTCTGCCCCCAGGGCGTGTTTGATGGACCTGGCTCGCAAGCTCCTCGGTCCGGCGGTGCACATGTACCGTTCGAAGCTGCTTGCCCCGGTGATCGTGCTGCTCCTGACGGTAGGCACGATCACAGCCGTGTGGCTGCTCGTGGATAGAGCCAGTTCGAGCCGGGAAGCGCAGCTTCACGTCGCCTCGATGAAGCTCTCTCTGGCGGATCTGGGGGACGCTCCCTTCAGTGCCGACCCAAGCACCGGCGGCTCCGCGAAAGCGAGTCGGAAGTTGATCGAAGCCGATCAGCGGTCGCTCTCGCAGGGCCTGACGGTGGGTGCCCAGGCCGGCGTGCCGGCTCGACTGCTCACCGCTGGGCGCTCGAGCTTGGCCGCGATTGAGCCTGTCGTGGCGACCATCTACCGGACAGCCTTGGAGAAGGGAGGTCTGGCGGGTGCAGGCTCCCGCGTGCCGAAGCTGCAAGGGCTCCTGGTCGCTCGCTCCGTCGTCCTCTCAGGCGTGCTCGACCAGATCAGCCGCGCGGATGCCACCCGCGCAGCACGCGCCCGTGCGCGGACCAAGCTGGGAGCGACGGCAGCGATGATCCTACTGCTGCTGGCATTCGTCTTCTTCTATTTTCGATCGGCGGCGGCGCGAGAGGCCGTCGAGCGTCTCGTCGGTGAGAAGGAATCCCTGCTCGGGGTAAGCCGAGTCGAGGCAAGGACGGACGCGTTGACCGATCTCGCCAATCGACGGGCCCTGGCCGCCGATCTCGCCAGCGCGATCGCAGAGCCGCTGGGGTCGCACGAGCTGCTTCTCGCGATGTTCGACCTCGACGGGTTCAAGCAGTACAACGACTCCTTCGGCCACGCTGCCGGAGACGCGCTGCTACGACGCCTGGGTGCTCGACTAGCCGCCGCGACCGAGCATTTGGGCTCCGCCTACCGAATGGGCGGCGATGAGTTCTGCGTGTTCGCCCGCTGCAGCCCGGACGTCGCCGAGCGACTACTCGACGATACGATCGCGGCGCTTCAGGACAGTGGCGAGGGCTGGCACATCGGCTCCTCCCACGGCGCCGTCTGGGTCCCCTCCGAAGCGCTCGGCGAGACCCAGGCACTGAAGCTGGCAGACGAGCGCATGTATGCAAACAAGGCGAGCCGCTCACCGGCGAGCCGCCAGGTCACAGACGCGCTGCTGCAGGTGATCACCGAGCAGAACGCCTACCTTGACCAGCACGTCGAGCGTGTCTCAGAGCTCGCCGGCGCTGTGGCCGAAGCGCTCGGCGCGCCCGAGCACGAGGTATGGCTGGTACGCCTGGCCGCGAGATTGCACGACGTCGGCAAGACGGCCATTCCCGCCGCGATCCTCAACAAGCCCGCCGCCCTCGATGAGCAAGAGTGGGAGTTCATGCGCCGGCATCCCCTCATCGGGGAGCGCATAGTCCTCGCCGCACCCGCCCTCGCAAGCACCGCTCCGCTGATCCGCTCGAGCCACGAGCGAATCGACGGGAGCGGGTACCCGGACGGGCTCGCAGGTCAGCACATCCCCCTTGGCGCACGCATCATCGCGGTCTGCGACGCGTTCGACGCCATGACCTCGCAACGGCCCTACCGAGGACCGACAGGCGTCGACGCGGCGCTCGACGAGCTCAGACGCCAGGCCGGAGTCCAGTTCGATGCGGTCGTCGTCAAGGCCTTCTGCGAGCTGACCTCATTGCACCACATCCCGGATGACGAGCCGCATCCAAGCAGCGCCTCCGCGTGAGCGTGCTATCTAGGACGACGCGTGCGGCGAGCCGCCGCGGCTGCGCCGACGCAGCCGCGTTGACGGGTGTGGCGCGGCGCGGCGCACTGTGAGGTCCGTCACCGACCTCGCAAGCTGCGGCTGCCCGGCACGCTGGCGCTTGGACTGATACATGGCGGCGTCGGCCAAGGCGACCAGCGCATCCGCATCGACGCCGTCGCACCCTGACCATGCCACACCGATGCTGACCTGAATCGAAACGCTGCCCGCAGTCAAGCGAACGCACTCGTGCAGCTTCCTCGCCAGGCGCTCCGCGAGCCTCATCGCGCCGTCCGGGCCGCCGACATCGGGGCACATCACGACGAACTCATCGCCACCGATGCGGCCCACCAAGTCGTGTCCTCGCACCGTATCGCGCAGCCGCCCGCCGAGTATGCGAAGCAGCTCATCGCCGGCAGCATGCCCGTAGCGATCGTTGAGCTCCTTGAAGCGGTCGAGGTCCACGAACATCACCGCCCGCTCCGCGTCGGGCTGGGCCTCGGCGATGTTCGCCTCCAGTGCGCGCATGAACGAAGGGCGATTGTGACAGCCGGTGAGCTCGTCGAAGGTCGCGCGCCGCTTCAGCTCGTCGCGCATGCGCGAGCTGTCGGTCACATCCGCCACGCACGCGATCGCGCCGCTGATCGCGCCATCCTCGTGCGTCAGCGCGCGCAGGCTGATGCTGCAGAAGCGTAGCTCCTGTGTCGAGGGCAGCCGCAGCTCCACCTCCACATCGGTGTGGCGCCCGTCGCGAAGCACGCCATCCAGAGCGCTCTTCAGCGCCGGCCGGTCGGCCTCGACGACCGTACCCAACTGCTCCTCAGCGCTTGCAACGCGCGGCACGCCCACGATCTGGTGAAGGCGATCGTTGGTGTAGACGACCGAGCCTGCCGCATCCACCTGGAAGAGCCCCAGCGGAATCGCCTCCGCGAGTCGGTCCAGCAGCTGCTCACGCGCGCGCAGCTCCTCCTGCGCGGCCATCTCCTCGGAGATGTCGACGATCTCAGCCACCACGCAAACACGCTCAGGATCGTCAAGCAGGTTGTGATTGGTGACCTCGAACCACACCCACGAGCCGTCGCGGCGTCGGTGGCGAAGCCGCACTCGACGCCCCGGGCCGGGCGAGGCGAGCATGTCCATCCAGTTGTCTATCGCCAGCGCGTGGTCGTCGGGATGGATGAACTCGATCGAGCGATGACCCTCCATCTCCTCGGCGCTCCAGCCCAGGATCTCCGTGAGCGCGGCGTCAATTTTGACGACGAAGCTGCGCTCGTCCTTGACCATCGTGGCAAATCGCGGCGGCGGCTTGGGCATCCTGCGCACCTCCACAGCCGCGCCGCCGGCCGCCGCATCGGCCGGAGCGAACAGCGCCAGCACGACGCCGTGAGCCTCCCGCAGGTCAAGCCCATACAGGGCCACCGTGACCTCCGGATGATCGACGAGGTGCACGAGGCATCGACCAGAGCCCTTGGCGAGCACCTGATCCCAGCTCGCCAGCAGCTTCACGCGATCCTCATGCACCACCAGGTCCAGGCCCGTGCGCGCTTCGAGCACCGGGTTGCGCAGCAGCGAGATCGACTCCGGGACGCCGATCGAGACCCCATCCGCTTTGAGCGCCACCACCGGCGCGTCCGGATAACGGCTCAAAAGCGAGTGCAGCACCGTCTCCAAGCTCTCAGCGTCCAGATGCTCCTGGCGCTCGGACTCGAAGGCCTCGTCAACCTCGACCACATGCGGGAGCTCGGGCCGCGGGCTCGGGGGCAGTGGAGATCGGATGTCGGCGCTCAGCACGGGAGTCGGTCAGGTGAGTGCCCCGCGCAGACGATCGACGGGCTCGGCCTGGATGCGGATGGGCTCAGTTCGGAAGCTGGTCGCATCATCGGCCGACCGCCGCCGAAGATGAGGCCGGGTGGCCAATAGTGGACGGCTTGTCCGGTCATGGACCGGGTAGGCGCTCGAATGCCGAGCGATGGATGACGCGACCGCCGCGAAACAGCTAGGAATGCCCGCGCCTACGCTCCTGGCGCGATGAGCCGCCACATGAGCGGCAGCTCCCGTGAGCGCACGCTGGAGCTTCCATCGGCCGCTTCACCGCGAAGCCGAGCGCCGGCGCGCGAAGCCGTGCAAAACTGTGTGCGAACCGCAGCGAGCATGCGCCGGTTCGTCGTTGCATTGAGGGACCTCCTTCGTCCAAACTCGACAGTGCAACGGACCAGGTCATGGCGGCCAACGTGTGACCGCGCACTCGTTCCGCCTTTGTCGGTAATCCCAGTTACGGTCCTTGACCGTACATGTGGAATCGCTCCGTGAGGTCGATACCCTATCATAGGGTGAACGACGATGCTCCCCTTGACTGCTAGCTTCGACAGTTGACTGCAAGTTCCAACAGCACCGGACCCCGAGCACCGCAAGAGCGCACCGCGCCCGTCGCGACCGGCGCGTCGCTCGCCGGCGGACATCTGCTGGCGGCGATCTCGACCAGCATCGTCGGCATCTTGCGGGATCACTACGGGCGCGGCCCGATGAAGGCCAAGACCTACGTGCTCGACGACATCGTCGTCGTCGTCATGCGCGGAAGCGGCTTCACCCCGCTCGAGCAGACGATCATGGACAGTGGCGAGCCCGACCGCGTGATCGCCATGCGCGAGGACTTCCAACGCGTCATGGCTGCACGCTACAAGAGCACGATCGAGGATCTCACCGGCCGTAAGGTCCTAGCGTTCCTGAGCCAAGCGCACGTCGAGCCCGACATCACGATGGAGATCTTCTTCGTCGACGGGCCACTCGACGGCTTCGGCGCAGTCGAGATCATCGAACCCGAATAGGGCGACGAGACCCGCTCGCGAGGATCCCAACAGTGCGACTCGCTGAATTCTTTGGGCCTTGTGCATCTGGTCACGAGGGGCACGGGCAAAACATTAGCCCGCTTCTAGCGGACGAATCGCCGGCTGCCGGTTGACCGAGCGCCAGTGTTTGCGTAGCTTGCGAAACGCGCCCTCTGCATGACCGCTCGGGGCCCGCCCCGAAGCCAGCTCAAGATGATCGTGTACGGGGGTCACGCGCGACTTCTCTGCAGGCTGATCTCAACAGCAGCAGGAATCGCACACTCGTCAACACAGGCAAGGATGCTGCGCGCCACTGGAGGCTGCGCCATGAACGCAACAGCGACAATCGTACCCGCCGGTCCACAGTACATGCGCGCCCTAGAACGCGCCAACGAGGTCCGTGTAGCCCGAGCCGAGCTCAAGCGCAGGGTGGCCTCCGGCGAGCTCGACGTCGCCGACGTGATCCTCCACTCCCACTGGGAGGCGAACAGCATGACGGTGACCGAACTGCTGATGAGCCAGCGCCGCTGGGGTGTGAGTCGCTGCCGCAAGGTCCTCGCGCTGCTCCCCATATCTGAAAGAAAGAGCGTCGGGTCAATGACAGATCGACAGCGCCGCAGGCTCGCGACGCTGCTCACGCCTTCCGGGTAGACCTCGGCGGCGGGGCCCAGGGACCTCGAGCCAAGCCGCCGCGCAAGACACAGAGCCAGGATCGAATCTCGCCTGCTAGAATCCTGCGCGAGCGAATCACTCGGCTGCTCGTTGGTGGCCACGTGATCTGCTGTTGGTTGCTGGACGTGCTCGCAGACACATTGTGGCTGCCCCTTTCACGGACCGCACCCTCCCCGGCAAGTTTGTGCTTATCGGAGGTGTGCTCATGCTGCACAGTCACGGTGGGAATGGGTCGGTTGATGTGCCGGACGCGCGTGGTCGCCTGACCCGGATGATGGCGAGGTCGTCCGGCACGCACGAGGTGAAGGACGACGTCGATGCTCGCGCTATTCTCGAATCGCTCGACGGCGCGGTGATCGCAAGGGGGCTGGACGGAGTCATCCGAACCTGGAACGCCGGTGCACAGAGGCTGTACGGCTACGCCGCGAGCGAGGTCCTCGGCCGGCCCTATGACCTGATCGTGCCGAGCACCCGCCGGCAGCGGGAAGGCGAGGCCGTCACCGCGCTGCTGGCAGCGAGAGTGAGCGACGGCTACGTAACCAAACGGCTGTGCAAGGACGGCGCCGAGGCAGACGTCTGGGTACGGACCTCGCCGATCATCGACGCAGTCGGGGCGATCATCGGTGTCTCGACGGTCGAGGACGAGCTCAGTGCCAAGGATGCGCGCTCAACACAGGACGTCGACGCATACCTTCGCAGCGCGTTCGCCGACGCGCCGATCGGCATCGCACTCGTGAGCATCACCCCAAAGACCAAGGGCCGCTTCCTGCAGGTCAACCGGGCACTGTGCGAACTGACGGGATATTCGTCCGAGATGCTCCAAATGACGGACGTCCACTCGCTTCTACACCCAAGCGACGTGTCCACCGATGTAGCGGCGATGACCAGGCTCAGCCGGGGCGAGATCGACGAGTTTCAGCTCGAGCAGCGTCTGCTACACGCCGAACGGCACGCGCTGTGGGTCACGCTGAGCGCCTCGCTGGTCCGCGACGCGGCCGGCAATCCGCTGTACTGCATCCGCCAGCTGTAGGACATCGAGGAGCGCAAGCGCTACGAGGGCGAGCTGGGCTACCTCGTTGAGCACGATCCACTCACCGGTCTCTTGAATCGCCGGGGCTTCGTCCGCGAACTCGCGCACCAGATGGCCTACGCGCGTCGCTACGGCAAAGGGGGTGCCGTGCTGTTCCTCGACGTCGACGACTTCAAGTACGTCAACGACACGCTTGGGCACAGCACCGGCGACGAGGTGATCAGTGACCTCGCGCGTGTCCTCGACACGCGGCTACGCGAGACGGACGTCTTTGCGCGCCTCGGAGGCGACGAGTTCGCGGTGCTGTTGCCCGACGCGACGGTAGACGAGGCCAAGACGGTGTCCGCAAGCCTGCTCGAGGCGGTCAGAGAGGGGTGCAGCGCACCCCTCGGTGATGGCCGGCGCCTGAGCATCAGCATCGGGGTCACCTGCTTCCAAGAGCCCGGCAGAGACCTCACCCCCGACGACATATTGGTCGACGCCGACGTAGCGATGTACTCCGCAAAGGAAGGCGGCAAGGATCGCGTCGCGGTCGCGAGCATGGCCACCAAGGAGCGGATGAGATCCAGGGTCACCTGGGCCGAGCGGGTCAGACGCGCGGTGCATGATGGCCTGTTCGAGCTCTACTGTCAGCCGATCGTCGACCTCGCCAATGACAGTGTCTCCCAATGGGAGCTGCTGCTGCGGCTGCCAGGCGACGCGGGCGAGCTGATCCTGCCGGCCCAGTTCCTGTACACCGCCGAGCGCTCAGGCCTGATCCTGGAGATCGACCGCTGGGTGCTGAGCCGGGCGATGCAGTTGATCGCCGATCAGCGCGATGCCGGGCGCGAGGTGCGTCTGGAGGTGAACCTGTCCGGCCGGTCGGTTGGCGACGCCGAGCTGCTCGGGCTGATCGAGCGCGAACTCGAGGCGAGAGCAATCGATCCTGCAAGCCTTGTCCTCGAGGTGACCGAGACCGCGGCGATCGCCAACATGGACCGCGCGCGTGGCTTTGCGACCAGGCTGCAGGCTCTCGGCTGCGGCTTCGCGCTCGACGACTTCGGGGCCGGATTCGGCTCGTTCTACTACCTCAAGCACATCCCCTTCGACTACGTGAAGATCGACGGCGAGTTCATCCGCAACCTGCCGGGCAGCAGCACCGACCAGCTGATCCTCGACTCGATCGTGCAGATGTCAAAGGGACTCGGGACACGCACAGTTGCGGAGTTTGTCGGCGATCGCGAGACGGTGAAGGTGCTGAAGGAGCACGGCGTCGACTACGCCCAGGGCTACCACCTCGGCAAGCCCCGGCCAATAGCTGAGACGTTCGAGTGCGCTTCTGGGGCAGCGCAGAGCGCCTGAGCTACGCCGGCCCGATCATCACCGGAGTGCCCGGGCCGATGCGCGCGGCCAGCCAGTCGATGCTCGCAGTGGCGAGTCGGATGCAGCCGTGCGAGGCCGCGGTGCCCAGCGTCCCTCCGAGGTTCTCGCGTCCGTGTATCGCGATCTGGCCCGGACCGCCTTCGAATTCCTGCAACGCGTTCGAACGGGCGCTGAGAGCCAGAGCGAACGGACCACCGGGCTCGGCGGGCGCCATCGTCAAGACCTCCTCGACGAAGAATTCCCCGGCTGGCGTCGGCGTCGAGGCCTTGCCCACCACCGCCTGAAAGCCTCTCACCAGGCTGCCGTCGCGGTATGCGCTCACACGGCGGGCAGACAGGTCGACGACGATGCGCCACGGCGTCACCAGCGGGCGCGTGTGCGCTTGGCTGATCCAGCCGGTCAAGCCGTCGGGGCGGCCAGGCAGCATCACCTGCAGCCACCGCACTCCCCCCGCACCGATCGACCGCGCGAGCACGGGCAGCGTGGTCTGCTCGCCGGTGATCGGGCGGTGAGCGGCCACGAGCGCGACCTGCGGAGATCCGGCTTCGGGAGCGAGGTGCGCAGTCTGGGCGGTGAGCAGGACCACGAGTTCCTGAGTCGCCTGCACATGGGTCGGAGTGACAGCACCGGCGCTGGCCGCGAATCCGGTGCTCGCACCCGTCATACAAACCGCCGCGAGCGCAACGATCAGACAGCGCCCGGGTCGATGGGTAGCACATGCGAGCGTCCAGCGAGCCCAGGAGTCGGTAACTGAAATGGTCGTCGTCCTCATGACGTCAGCCTGTGAACGCGCCACGCTTGTGCGGAAGCGCAGGCCGTGCAGAGGAGCGCCGCTTGGATCGCTTTCGCGAGTGGTGGCGAGCGGAAGGCTTGCCACCGCTTCCAGTCGTACCCGAGCCAACAGTTGAAGCTGGGGCGGTCGTCCCGGTGCTACCGCCAGCAACGCCTTCTGCGCCGGTCGTTTCGGTCCCACCACCAACACCGCTCGCGCTCGACGCGCAGTTGGACGTGGTGATCGTGTTGGTGTCCAAGTTGACCGCGCCGGTCCTCGCCAGCAGCCTGCCGTGGATCGTGGCGGCCGTGTTCGCGGTGATGGTCGTCGAGGCCATGATCGTGCCGACGAAGCTCGTACCCGTCCCCAGGGTCGCGGACGAGCCGACCTGCCAGAAGACGTTGCAGGCCTGCGCGCCGTTGACAAGCAGGACGGTCGTGCTCGAGCCGGTGATCAGCGTAGTGCCGATCTGGAAGATGAACACCGCGTCAGGGTTGCCCTGGGCGTCGAGCGTGACGCTGCCCGACGACAGCAGCAGCGAGCTGCTTGCCGTGCGAACGCCCGGCAGGAAGACCTGGCCTGCGAGATCGGTCCCGGCCGAGCCGTTGCTCGGGCGGGAGGCGGCGTCATCATAAGCAGTGGTAAGGGCGTTCTTGGCCCCGATCGCCACGGCATCGTCGACATGCGTTTCGCCGAGTACGTGCGGGGCGCCGGTCACCGATGAGCCGGGGCTCAGGCCCAGGTCTCCGAACATCGTCGTAGGGCCGGTGTTGGTGACCGTCGAGCCGCCCAACACCGAGAAGCTGGCTGCCGACCCCAAGCCCACGGTCGCGGAGGCGCCCACGGCGCTGCTCGCGAACAGCAGCGTGGACAGCAACACGAGCAGAGGAAATCCTACTCGAGACATCTTTGCGCCAGCGCGAACCACGCGACGGCGGCTGACTGCGAGCGAGTCCACGGTAAGCGACTCGTGCTTCGATGGGACGCCGTTTTCCATGGGCGCCTCCTGACTGCGACCTCAAGCGACCGCGCTAGATGGGGAATGGCTCCCCGGTCTCTTCGACCTGCAATATGGATCGACAGCTCACGACCTCAGCCTTAGCCCGACGTGAGCGGCTAGACGCTAATTCCATATCCTAAAGTTGTTCGTTCAATCTGGCGATATGACCGCGACGAACGTGGTCAGCTGATGCACACCCCGCGGCTCCTGCCGCATCTCGCCACCGGACGGCCGTCCGGTCGCCTCCGAGCAGCCTTGATCGGGGGGCTCATCGTCGCACTCGGCCTCACCGTGTCCACTCTCCTCGCCGCTGAATGGCGCTCGAGCGCGCTCAGCTCAAACAGGAAGTCGTTTGAATCCACCGCCGCCGACGTGGACAGCACACTGGACGCAAAGCTGGACGTGAACATCGCGCTGACGCGCACGATGAGGGCAATCGCCACGATGGAGCCGAACGCCGGCGACACACGCTTCCTGGAGTGGTATCGGCAGCTGCAGCGCGGCGCCCTCGCCTCGCCGGGTGTCACGGCCGTCTTGATACAGCCGGTTCCTGCTGCTGGCCTGCCGGCGTTCCGGCGCCAGGCCGAGGCCGACCCCGCGTCTCGCGCCCGGCTCGGCGGCCGCTTCCACATCATCCCGCCCGGCAAGCGCCCGGTCTACTGCCTCACCCGGGCGATAGTCGGCAACACCGCCGACTCAACCTTGTATCCCCCGCTGCTGGACTACTGCGCGCCGACGCTCCCGGGCATCGGCCGGTCGCCGTATGCGGCGTTGATCCGCACGGAGACGGAAACGGGGTCGTTCACGGTCACTCCCCTGCCCGGTGTCGGCAATCCCTCGCTTGTCGGCATCGGCGAAGCCGTATACCGGCGCGGCGCGCCGGTCGCGACGCTCCGCGCACGTAAGGCAGCGATCACCGGCATCATCGGCACATCGTTCGACAGCGCGGTGCTGATCCAGTCCGTGCTGGCCGGCCATCGGTCGCTGACCGTGGCGCTCTACCACCAGAACATCGGCGGTCCGCTGCAGCTGATCGGCCGCGCAGGCGCGCACCCGCGAGGCCGCTCGCCCGGCTACTCGGAGCGACGCGATATCGGCGAAGGCTGGCTGGTCGAGGTGTCAGGGACGTCGCAGCGCCCGATCTCACCCGACGCGCGAGGCATCCTCGCCCTCGGCCTCGGGCTCCTCGTCACGGCTCTCATGTTCGTGCTCTACCGCACGCTCTCGGGTTCGCGCCAGAGGGCGTGGGGCCTGGTCGGGGAGAAGACCGACGAGCTCGAGTACAACGCGCTGCACGACCCACTGACGGACCTGCCGAACACAAGCTTGGTTCTCGACCGCGCGGAGCAGATACTCGCTCGCGCGCGCCGCCTCGACGTCCCCGCCACAGCGCTGTTCATGGACATCGACGGCTTCAAGCAGATCAACGACCGCTACGGCCACCGGGCCGGAGACGAGGTCCTGCGTCAGGTCGGAGCGCGACTCAAGACCGTCCTGCGTGACAATGACACCGTCGGCCGAATCGGCGGCGACGAGTTCGTCATGCTGGTCGACTCCGTCGGGCTCGACGCCGCACCGGAGCTCGTGGCGGAGCGGATCCTGGACGTGCTTCGCCAGCCGATCGCCTTGCCCCAGCCAGCGCACCCGTCGATCTCGATCACCGCAAGCATCGGCATCGCGACGGGGCGGCCCGCCTCAGCCGAAGATCTGCTGCAGGACGCCGACCTTGCGCTGCACAAGGCCAAGGAGATCGGGAAGAACGGATACGTGATGTTCGAGTCCGCTATGCACACCGCCGCGCAAGACCGCATACACCTGGAGATGGACCTCGCGGAAGCGCTCGAGGCGGACCAGTTCTTCCTCGTCTACCAGCCGATGCTCGATCTCAAGAGCGGGAAGGTCGTCGGCGTGGAGGCGCTCCTGCGCTGGCGCCACCCCGTCAGCGGCGTGATCCCCCCTGACGGGTTCATACCGATAGCCGAGGACAGCGGACTGATCGTACCGATCGGTCGCTGGGTGCTTCAACGCGCGTGCACCCAGGGCGCCGCGTGGCGCCAGAGGGGATGCCCGCTCAACATCTCCGTCAACGTCTCCGCTCGACAGCTCGAACGCACAGAGTTCGTGATGGAGGTGCGTTCGGCGCTTCACGACAGCGGCCTCGATCCCGCCACGCTGACGCTGGAGATCACCGAGACCGTCCTCATGCGCAAGCCCGACGTAACCGCCCGCATGCTCACCGAGCTCAAGGCACTCGGTGTGCGCATAGCGGTTGACGACTTCGGAACCGGATACAGCTCCCTGGCGTACCTGCGCCAGTTCCCTGTCGACTCGCTCAAGATCGATCGCACCTTCATCACGGGTCTGGCCGTATCGAGCGAGGCGCGCGTGCTCACCCACACGCTCGTTCAGCTTGGCAAGGACCTCGGCCTGGAGACGCTCGCCGAGGGCGTCGAGCACTACAGCCAGGTCCGAGAGCTGCAAGGCGAGGGCTGCGACCTCGCCCAAGGGTTCCTCTTCGCCCGCCCACTGGCCCCCGACGTCGTCGAACGCTTCCTCCGGGAAAGCCCCGGCGTGGCAGGCACGCTTGCCAACGAGCTGTCCGCAGTCGCCGATCCTGAAGGCGGGAGTTCCAGAGAAGACGACAGCGTAGGTCGGCTGCCGTGACCAGACTGAGAGCCTGCTGCATGACCCCGCCGACGCTGTTCACGGCTGGGTCACGGCTGAGCTGCCAAGCACTTCGCCGCCTGCGCCCAGCGCCTGCGCCACGAAGTCCGCGTCCGTGCCGCCCACGGCGATCGTGGTCTGAAATCCGGAGCTCGCGACTGTGGCGATGGGGCTGAGGCTCGTCGGGCTCGCGCCGCCGAGCAGCCGCCAGGCGCTCACGCCGGTGGCTCCGTTCCAGCTCGCATAGACCGTGTCCGTCGCCCCTGAGGCGACGACCGCGGCCAGCGGCGGGTAGGCCGGCAAGGCGCTCCAGGGGAAGCGATACGCGCGGTATGACTGCCCCGGCGAGGGAATGTGGCCTTCGAAGACGATCTGACCGCTGGGGCTGAATTCGGTGAAGAACGGCTCTTCACCCCAGCCCACGAACGAGTTGCCGTCTGCGAGCACCTGGTCGTTGCCCTGGCTGCCGCTGAGCAGCGGCGGCGCGCGCACGTCGCGACCGACGAGCGTCACTTCGCGGCGGGCCCAGTCGACCCGCTCGCGGATCGCGCGGGACTGCGAGTGCACCTTGGGGCTCGCGCCGTCGTCGAAGATCGTGAGCGTGTGATCGGGCTGCCAGCGCGCATCGTGCTGCCAGGCGGTGCCCGTGCCGGCGCCCATCCTGAAGCTCGAGCGCTTGCCGCCCAGACGCCACAGCACCGCGCCGCTTACATGGTCGATCTCATAGGCCGCCCAGGTGTTGCGCGAGGAGATCATGAAGTTGCCGTCGCCCCACGGGTCCAGTGAGATCGAGTTGAGGTGAAAGAAGTCCCACGGCAGCGTGAGGTCGTGGTAGGGGTGCTGGTAGGAGTCGCTCAGCGCCACATGGCCGTAGGCGTGCCACTCGAACATCACCAGCCCGGTCGGCACGTCGATCTCCTGCACGATCGCGTCCTGCAAGGTGCCGTCGCGGGCGCCCCCGACGGAGGACAGATCGGCGTCCACCAGCGAGTAGGCCGTTACGAACGCCGAGCCCTGCGGCGTGAGCTGGAAGTCGTGCAGATCCGCCTCATAGCCGTTGCCGGCGGACACCGACGCGACTTTCGTGTAGGAGCTGCTGTAGATCTCATCAGTGCCAAAACCAACGCCCAGCACCTTGGGGATGTGGCCCTGCCACCAGGTCAGGACCGGCTGGCCGCGGTAGCTCTGAACCTGCAGGTTGGTTGCGACCTCGCCCGTGGGCACCGGCTGATACCAGACGAGCGCGCCCTGGCTGTTGAGGATCATCGGGCCGGACTGGCCAAGGCCGTGGGTGGGCGTGATGAACACGTCCCCAGGCGAGGCGCCCGGCGCGTCGGTCGTGATCGCAACGTTGGGAGGGTGCAGCGCCGGCGCGGAGGAGAAGCTCTGTGTGGTGCCCGGCTTGGCCGGCGCGGGACCGCTCGAGGGCGGCGGGCGGTAGCCGGACGGGCGCGCGACAGTGAAGCTCGTCGCAACCCGCTCGGTGTGGCCGCCGCGGCCGATGCGCGCGCTCACGCTCACGCGCTCGCCCTGCGTGAACGGGTGCTGCAGCAGGAAGCTTGCACCCGGACTGCTGACATAGGAGCGCAGCCGGCCGCTGTGGCGGCCGCTGTGCGAGCCGACCACCGAGACGTCCGAGATCTCGCTGGCTGGAACCCCCAGGAAGCTGATCTGGGTCTGCGGCGAAGCATCGAGAGTTCCATTGAGCGGTGAGATCGCCACCGCAGCTGCCGCGGCTGCGGACGCCGCCGGTGCGCACAGCAGCGCGAGCGTCGCGCTCAGCGCGAGCGTCGCAAGTCGCGCGCAGGCGCCCGCGCGTGCTGCCGTCGCTACCGTACTCGTCCTCACACTGCTCCTTCCGTGGGGATCCTCGAGCCCTCGGCCGTTTGCACGCACCTGACTGACTGCCAATTCGCCGATATGCCCGTAACACCCCCTCGGAGCTCAGGTAGCGCCGGAGACGTTGCACGCGCGTCCTCGTCCTCGGCTGGCGCCGCGGACCGCGTGCGCTCCTGGGCGCCGCTGCTCGCGGCGGTTGCGCTCGCCGCTGTGCTCAACTGCTGCGCGCTCGGGCAGAACGGCTACGCCAACGTCTACTACTCGGCGGCCGTCAAGTCGATGCTGCGCTCGTGGCACAACTTCTTCTTCCTCGCCGCCGACCCCGGCGGGCTGATCTCGATCGACAAGCCGCCGCTGGGTCTGTGGCTGCAGGCAGCGAGCGCAGAGCTGTTCGGCTTCTCACCGCTGAGTTTGCTGCTGCCGGAGGCGCTCGCGGGGGTGCTGGCGGTCGCGGCCGTGTACGTGATCGTGCGCAAGCGCTACGGCACGCTGGCCGCAAGCGCAAGCGCGCTGACGCTCGCCGTGTTCCCAGCGTTCGTGGCGGTCTCGCGCGACAACAACCTCGACGCGCTGCTGATCCTGCTGATGACGCTCGCCTGCGGCACCGCGCTGCGCGCGATCGAAACAGGACGGCTGCGCACGCTGCTGCTCACAGCGGTGCTGGTGGCGCTGGCGTTCAACACCAAGGCGCTCGCCGCCTGCCTGGTGATCCCCGGCATCGCCACCGGCTATCTCTGCTGCGCTCCGGGCTCACCCCGACAGCGGGTCGGGCACCTGCTGCTGGCCGGCGTGCTCTGCGGCGTGCTGTCGCTGGCGTGGGTGGTCGCGGTCGACCTCACGCCCGCCGCGCAGCGCCCGTTCGTGGGCAGCTCGACCGACAACTCAGAGCTAGGGCTGACCTTCGGCTACAACGGCTTCGGGCGCGTCGGCGGCCAGAAAGGCGGCCCCGGAGCGCTCGCCAACAGGGAAGTGCTGCCCCAGGTGCCGGCGCCGGCGAGCACGGCCACGGGGCAGGCGGGCAGCGCGGCTGTGCGGCTGCCAACGCCATCGCCGGACTCGGCGCCGAAGGTGGCGGCCACGATCACCAGGAGCCCGGTGGCGTTCGGCACCGCGCCCGGGCCGCTGCGACTGTTCCGGCAAGGCTTCGGCGACCAGGACTCGTGGATGCTCGCGTTCGCGCTCGTGGGCCTGGTCGCGATCGCGCTCACACGCCCGGCGCGGCGCGACCCGCGGCTCGCCGGCCTGATCGTGTTCGGCGGCTTCCTGCTGTGCGAGGCGGTCTTCCTGAGCGTGTCCAAGGGCATCGTGCACCCCTACTACGTCTCGGCGCTCGCGCCCGGCACCGCGGTGATGGCGGGGGTGGGGCTCGATGCGATGGCGCGGCGGTCGTCGCAGTGGCTGCTGGCGGTTGCGGTGGTTGCGAGCGTGGTCGTGCAGATCCTGCTGTTGCATCACGCTCACTACCTGCGCGCCTGGCAGCTCGCGCTCGCGCCGGCCGCCGCCGTGGCTTTGATCGCGGCGGTGGCGCTCAGGCGCGCGCGCCTCTCGCCGGCGAGCCTGCTGGCGCTGCTCGCCGTGCTGCTGGTTGCGCCGACCGCTTATGCGGCCACCACCTGGAAGCAGCCGGTCGAGGGCACGTTCCCGGCGGCCGGCCCGCGCGTGGTGGGCGGCAACGGCGGCGCGGAGCTCAGCCGCGCGCAGCTCGCCACCGCCGACTCTCTGATGCGCTACCTGCTCGCGCATGGCGGCGCAAACGGGCGCTTCCAACTGCTCACTGAGGCGTCGCTGCCGGCCGACGGCCCGATCCTGCTGGGACTGCGCGCGTCGGCGCTCGGCGGCTACGGCGGCGTCGACCCGGCACTCGACGGCCCAGGGCTCGCGCGACTGGTCGCCTCCGGGCAGGCGCGCTACCTGCTGCTGGGCGGCAGCTACGCCTACCTCGGCGGCAACGCCGCGATCCGCGCCGCAGCCAACGTCTGCCCGCAGGTCCCACTCGCCGCCTGGGGCGGGCAGCTCGCACACGAAACCGAAGGCGTGTACCTGCTCGACTGCGCCGGGCGCGCGCGCGAGCTGGCTGCGCAGCCGTAGCGCTGCTACGCGAACGTCGTGGCCACGCTGGCGCTGGTGTTCGCGATGAGCGGCAGCGCGATCGCCGCAAGCCACTACCTGGTCAACTCGACCAAGCAGATCAGCCCCAAGGTGCTGCGCAAGCTGGCGGGCTCGGCACCTATGCGGCGTGGGGAGCGGGCGAATACCTTGGCACGAGCGTGACGTTCCCGATCCCGCTCGCCGCGAGCCTCGACGAAAACCACGTCTTCTTCGTTGCGAGCGGAGAATCGCCGCCGCCACAGTGCCCGGGAACCGCGGCAGCACCCGCGGCCGCGAGCGGCAACCTCTGCGTCTACGAAACGGCGGGATATGTCACAGAGATGGCGATCGAGAAGCAGTCGCTCAACAAAGACAACGGCGGCACCGATCCCTACGGCTTTGGGATCTTCTTCGAAAACAAGATCAAAACCGGGAGCTACAACTCCGGTACGTGGGCGGTGACGGGGGCGTGAGCTAGGAGCATCGAGCGGCGCCGGTGGCGTCCCATGGGACTCGCCTAGCACCGCCGGTCGAATAGGGTCGGCGTCGCGCGTGTGGGAACGACTATCCGTATGTGCCGGTCGCGGCCTCGTCTATGGATCCGTTCTCTTCGCTGTCGACTCCGTCGATCTCGATCTCGAAATCTGGCCCGTAGTGCTTCTGAGCGTCACGGATCTCTGCGTCGCTCGCGTCATCTCGACCCAGTAGGTCGACGGAATGTGGTGTGGGGTCTCGCATGTGGTCCCCTTTCTCGTTGTGGCCCCGCCTGGTGGCGGATGTCGCATCCTCGAGGCGTGTCCCACGAGGTAGTTCAGTTCTGTGGTTACGACTAACGTGAAGCGGTCGTTGGGCTAGGCGTCCAGATACAGCAGCATTACCCGACCGATCGCGATCAGGTCCCCATTGCGTAGGTCGGACTGCTCGATGCGCTTGCCGTTGACAAACGTGCCGTTGAGGCTGCGGTCGTCGAGAATCCGATGGCCAGATGGCCGCGAGATCAGAACAGCGTGACGTCGGGATACGGAGCTGTCGTCGAGACGCAGGTTGGCTGCAAGGCCGCGACCGATGTGCATAACCTCATCACCGGGCGACGCCTCAGTCGCTTCGATGCCGATCTCGACGTCGTCAGCACGATCGAGAAGACGGATCTTTGCCTTGCTTTGGCGGGGTGGGTTGCCGAGAGTGCTGGCCATGCAGACCTCCGGAGTTGTTTGGACTCTCGGAAGTCAGGCGATGCTGCCCACCACACTGGTGAACCTCACAAAGTGCCCTCCACCGCTCAACATAGCGTGCGTGTCAAGGGGACGGCCACGACCGGCGACAGAAGCACCAGGATCGGGACCCTCGCCGTCTGGCGGAAAGCCGGGCTTCGCCGGGCCGGCGAGCGGCACGCAGAGCCAATAGAATCAGCCATCCAGGGCGCGTAGCTCAGTGGGAGAGCGCTCGCTTCACACGCGAGAGGTCGCAGGTTCGAAACCCGCCGCGCCCATCACGAAAAGCCCTGCAAAAGGCCAGGAATTGGTAAGCGTTCAGTGGGTCTGCTCAGGCCAGTAATGGAGCCGGATCTCCGCGGGCGTGGGCGTTGAGCAGTTCGGTGAGGTACGCGAACAGGGACTTGTGTTGGAGGCGGCAGGTGATCGAGGC
>Ga0182024_10008784_pt1 | contig 21139 bp, 18 predicted proteins | sample P32metaG_FD_120480 | JGI IMG/M metagenome (GOLD analysis project Ga0182024, IMG submission 120480) | Permafrost microbial communities from Stordalen Mire, Sweden - P3-2 metaG (Illumina Assembly) | ecosystem: Environmental > Terrestrial > Soil > Wetlands > Permafrost | place: Sweden: Stordalen...
AGAGATGCCCTCCGTCTTCATCGGATCGGCGGATCAGGTTGTCCAGGAGATGCAGGCGCGACGCGAGCGTTACGGATTCTCTTACCTTGTTCTCTTCGATCACGCGATGGAGAAGGCCGCGCCTATTGTGGCTCGCCTTGCTGGCAAGTAACCGTGAGGCCTGGGAAAAGCGGGCCGCTCGCACCCGCGTGGCGTGGACTGTGATGAGCAACAGCCGAGCGCGCCGCGGGCGCGTCCCGCTCTGGAATTCGCGCCCTCCTGGGAGCGACCAGTGCTTACGAATACGCTAGGCGCTTGCCCGCGATCAATGCGTCCCCTGGAGGATTGAGCAGCCAGCCCGCCCGAAACCGGCGGTCGTCGTGGTAAAGCTGGCCAATCGGAAAATCTTGCGCGGCCAGGTGCTTGGCGCCTCGGGGTCGAGCGCCCGCAAGAGAAACAAATTGGGATTGCTGAACCCGCCGATCACGACCATCCAGCATGCCGCGTCCGGCAGCGGGCTCCGAACTGCATGGAGGGCCATGCAGAAAAGCGACTGAACAGTGCCTCATGATCTTTGATCAAGGCCTGTACGGGCCGCACGACGATGAGCTTGGAAAAGGTCCCGACCCACGCCAATACCAGCGCGGCGAAAAGCATCCAGACCGCACCTTTGAGCAGGATATCCATTTCGCGGTGGTTTGGTTATGCGCGCGAGTGCGCAAAAAAGACCTTGCTGGCGATCCGCCAATCGGTGCCGATCTTGAGCAACACGAAGAAGTCCGTGTAGCGCGTGCCGCGCCAATTTTTGGCCTCAAGGTGCGCCATTGCGGCTGTTCCAGCGTGCTCGATTGCCACGATCCTCGTTGCGAGGTCAGCTGCCGGGCCGCCTTTCTCGATCACGTCGCAGAATTCCCCCAGCGTCCAGTCGATGGGCTTCCCGTCATAGGTGCCGCGGATGTGCGCGCCTTCGAGAAACGCCTTGCGCATGAGCGCGCCGTCGCCCGCCCGCGCGCCGTCGATATAGCTTTGGAGCGGCGCCGCGATCGCCTCGTAATTCGCAAAGCTCGCGCGCTCGTCGGCCTTAGACACCATCCCGCCGTTCCCCTGGATAAAGGTCTCCGTCGCGAGCGACTATGCCGCACGAAAGCGGGGCTAGTCCTTGCAAATTACGCTACAATTTCACTATGTTTTACCATATAGTTCCAAAACTAAGCTCGTTAGTAGGAGATTATGCCAAATTTTGAGCTTGATGCGATCGACGGCCTGATCATTACGTCGCTCCAGGCGGACGGCCGTCTTACCAACGTCGAACTCGCCGACCGCGTCGGCCTATCGCCGTCACCGTGCCTGCGCCGGGTGAAGCGGCTCGAACGCGAAGGCTACATCGAAACCTACCGCGCCATGCTGCGGCGCGACCGCGTCGGACTCGGATTGACCGTGTTTATCGGCATTAAGATCGCAGGCCATGCCAATGACCAGGCTGAGGCGTTCCAGGAAGCCATCATCGCCATGCCGGAGATCATTGCCTGCCACCTCGTTGCCGGCGACGTCGACTATCTTCTCGAGGTCGTGGTGCCCGACCTCGAACACTATCAACGCTACCTGGTCGGCAAGCTGCTCAACTTGTCGATTATCCGCGAGGTGCGAAGCAACATCGCGCTTCAGACCTTGAAGGCCGGGGCGCCGCTCCCGCTCGACCATTTCGGCTCTGGTCGAGTCGAGCGACCGGCCCGTTCGTGAGAGGGAGCAAGCCCGGCCGCGGGCTGACGCGGCCTCTCCGCCGCGCCGCGGTGCCGCCATTCTGACTGAGCGTGCAAAGCGTCGCCCAGGCCGGTCTCGCGAAAGTCCGCTATCGGCGCGTCTCACCCGTTGCTCTGTGTCCTGACGAATGTCGGCTCTCCCAACCCATTGCGGGCGCTCGACCTTCGCGGCGGGAACTAGTCTTCATGCCCCGAAGCTGCCATTGGCCAAGCCGAGAACAGATCGGCAAATCTGGCAATCTCCACGCTGATGCTTAAGATAGCCCGCGCACAAGTTGAGCACGCGGAATGCCCGACTCCGATCTCTTCCTCTTCATTAGCCACGTCAGCGAGGACAGGGCGTCGGCGATGGAGATCGTCGAGGAGCTTGAGCGGCGTGGCATCAAGTGCTGGATCGCGCCGCGCGACGTGCATCCCGGCCAGCCGTTCGACGACGAGATCGTCGATGCAATCGAGGGCAGCCGGGCAATGCTCCTGCTGTTCTCCGACCTTTGCAATGAAAGCGAATACATCCGCCGCGAAGTGACGGTGGCCGGCGAAAGCCATAAGGTCATCATCCCGTTCCGAATCGAGGACGCGCAGCCGCGCCGCGGGCTACGCGTGCGCCTATCGGACCTTCATTGGATCGACGGCTTCGCCGCCCGCGAGCGCGCGATCGACGACCTGGCGCGAGAATTTGCTCCGGCGCCGCCGAGAAGCGAGCGTGTTCCGCCGCCACCGGTTGAAGAGCGTGACGAGGACCCGGGTCAACGGGCGGTAGGAGCCGATTATCAGGCGTGCCCCGGCCCTCCGCCAGAACCGTCCACACCGGAATTCGCGACGGCGGAAGCGGTTGACGATTTGGAACGCCGAGAGCCGGTGGCACAAACCGTCGCGGGTAGACCGCCGCTCAAGAAATCTTGGCTCGCCGCTTCCGCGATCGTGGCGGCGGCCGTGGGGCTTGCGCTATTCGTTTGGTCGGTCGGGCTCGGCGGCCGGCAAGCCCCCAAACCGCAATTGACCGTCCAACCAGCCCCATCGCCAGCCACAGTCGTGCCCTCGCCTGCGCCCGCCCCCGCGCAGTCTCCCCCGCCACAAGTCGCCGCACCGTCCCTACCGGACGCGCCGGCACCACAGCCCACACCCAAACTCGACTACCTGTCGCCAGGCCGCACGCTGAGCGGCCATCGCGTCGCGTTTTCGCCGGACGGACGGGTGCTCGCGTCGGGAAGTGAGGACCACACAATCAAGCTGTGGGACGCGGCGACGGGGCAGGTGCTGCGCACGCTGATCGGCCATTCTGAAGATGTCGACTCCGTCGCGTTTTCGCCGGACGGGCGAGTGCTCGCCTCGGGAAGCGGGGACAAAACGATCAAGCTGTGGGACGCGGCGAGCGGGCGGATGCTGCGCACGCTGAGCGACGGTACTACCTACATCGACTCCGTCGCGTTTTCGCCGGACGGGCGAGTGCTCGCCTCGGGGAGCTATGATCGGATCAAGCTGTGGGACGTGGCGAGCGGGCGGCTGCTGCGCACGCTGAACCATTCTGTAACTGTCGCGTCCGTCGCGTTCTCGCCGGATGGCCAGGTACTCGCCTCGGGGACCAATCACGGCGGTGACGGCACCATCAAGCTGTGGAACGCGGCGAGCGGGCAGCTGCTGCGCACGCTGGGCGCCCATACTGAGGCCGTCGCGTCCGTCGCGTTCTCACCGGATGGGCAGGTGCTCGCCTCGGGGAGCTGGGACCACACGATCAAGCTGTGGGACGTGGCGAGCGGGCAGAGGCTGCGCATGCTGTTCGGCCATAGCGGCACCGTCGATTCCGTCGCGTTTTCGCCGGACGGTCGGGTGCTCGCCTCGGGAAGCGATGACCACACGATCAAGCTGTGGGACGCGGCGAGCGAGCAGCTGCTGCGCACGCTGAGCGACCATACTGGCACCGTCGATTCCGTCGCGTTTTCGCCGGACGGTCGGGTGCTCGCCTCGGGAAGCGATGACCACACGATCAAGCTGTGGGATGTATCAAACGTGAGCCCGGCGAACCGGTAAGCGCTACTCCACGCCCTCAAATATCGTGTACGTCGATGATGCCGGGGAGCGATTTGACCGCGGCCCGGATGCGCAGTTGGGCTGAGCGGTGCCGGTGCTCGCTTCAACAGATGACTGCTATCGGCGCAACCTCGCCATCAGCGTGCGTGTCGGCGAAAGGACTGAAAACCACCCAAAGCGGGCGTCGAGCGGCCGAAATTCAAATTGAGGCATTAATATTTATCCCGATAAAGCTATCGGGTCGCAGGCGATCCTGATCATTTGCCGTTTGCACCTCCTGTTATGGATACCGCCGACCTCCTGTTATCCACCTGCTATCGAGAACGGAATGCTGGAATTTCAGCCACTTGATCCTGTTCTTTTTTCGGTCCCTGCGCGTGCGCGCGAGGCCGTCTTCCGGAATGACACTGTAAATTCGCGCCGAGCCCTTATAGTCCGCCGATGCTGTCGCCAACCGACCTCGACCTCCCCGGCAACCCGGCCGACCACCGTATCGTCGTCGCGATGTCGGGCGGGGTCGATTCGTCGCTGACCGCCGCGCTCGTCGCGCGCGCCGGGTACGAGGTCGTCGGCATCACCTTGCAGCTCTACGACCACGGCGCGGCGATCGGCAAAAAGGGCGCGTGCTGCGCCGGCCAGGATGTGCGCGACGCCGCGGCGGTCGCCCATCAGCTCGGCATCCCGCATTACGTGCTCGACTACGAGGCGCGGTTCCGCGCGGCGGTGATCGAGGATTTCGCCGACAGCTACGGCCGCGGCGAGACGCCGATCCCGTGCATCCGCTGCAACGAGCGGGTCAAGTTCCGCGACCTGCTCGGCACCGCGCGCGATCTCGGCGCGAGCGCGCTGGCGACCGGGCATTACGCACGCCGGCGGCGCGATGCCGACGGCCCGGCGCTCTACCGCGCCACGGATGCGTCTCGCGACCAGAGCTACTTTCTCTACCGCACGACCCGCGAGGAGCTCGATTTCCTGCGCTTTCCGCTCGGTGGGATGGGCAAGGACGAGGCCCGCGCGCTGGCCCGCGAGCTCGATCTGCCGGTCGCCGACAAGCCGGACAGCCAGGACATCTGCTTCGTGCCGCAAGGCTCCTACGCCGATATCGTCACCCGGCTGCGGCCCGAGGCCGGCGAGCCGGGCGAGATCGTCGACGCCGCCGGAAACATCCTCGGCCGCCATCGCGGCATCGCCCATTTCACCGTCGGCCAACGCAAGGGGCTCGGCATCGCCGCCGCGGAGCCGCTTTACGTGCTGCAGCTGGAGCCGGCGACGCGGCGCGTCGTCGTCGGCCCTTATAGCGCGCTCGCCGAGACGCGGGTGCGGCTCGGCGACTTCAACTGGCTCGGCGGCGCGCTTGCCGCCGGCGAGACCCGGCCAGTGACGGCGAAGCTGCGTTCGGCGCAGCCTCCGGTGCCGGCGACGCTGCGTGCCGCTTCTGATCGCGGTGAGGCCGAGCTGGTGCTCGACGCGCCCGCCGGCGCGGTCGCGCCCGGCCAGGCCGCGGTGCTTTACGATGGCGAGCGGGTCTTGGGCGGCGGCTGGATAAGGCGTTAGTCCGGGGCGGGCGGCTTGACCCGGATCGGCCCATCTCCTATATGCGGCGACCTGATGCTGTCCCGTTCCTGGGGCGGGGTAGCTCAGTTGGTTAGAGCAGCGGACTCATAAGCCGAAGGTCGGCGGTTCAAGTCCGCCCCTCGCTACCAACGGGACTGCATCAGGGTGATAAAGCCGCTTTCGGGCGGCTTTTTCATGCCGCGGGCGCTGAACGTCGCCCCAGCTGGGGCGTTTCAGCACTTTTTAACCATACCAGTCGCATTGTCCGTGTAACCCAAATCCACAAGGGTCACGGCCGAGTATGGAACGCAACAGGTGGGAGACAGCGATCCGCTGTCTCGAGGTCGCGGTTCACCCCAATACCAGCGACGACGAGGTCGTCGCCGCGGTCAACGGGTTCCGCCGCACCGCCGACGGGACGGCGCTGAGCCAGGTCTGCATCGAGTTTTCCTGTGGCGGCGTGCCGCTCGCCGATCTGGCGCAACTGAAGGACACGCTCGCGCGGCTGAACCGCGAAAACCTCGATCTGCGGCGTAAGCTCGCGGTCGAGGAAGCGGCGCAGGTCGGCGCCGCCCGGCGCCTCGATGAAGCTTACCGACGGATCTACGAGCTGAGCGAAGCGGCGGCCTCCGCGCAACGCCTGGCCGAGGCGGCGCAGCGGGAGTTCGCCGATTTTCGCGCCGCTTACGCGCGGGTGGTGGACGGCGCCCAGCATGACAATTTCGACTTGCGATGGGCGCTCGAGGAGGCCAAGCGCGGCGTCGCCGAGCTGCCGGCGGCGGAGGCGCGCCGGCCGTTCAGCGCATTTCTTGCCGAGGCGCGCCTCGGCGCCGACCAAGCGGCATCCTTTGTCGGCGGCGGCAGTGGCAGCGGCAAAGTTCCGGGCGGCGACAAGCGGCCGCCGTGGGCGGTGTGATCAAGCCGATAAGATCATCGGCGTTAAATCGATAGTTCAAGGCGCACCGTCTCGACCGCCAGGCGGAACGGTGCAGTTTCGCACCGGCCCGCCGGTAAGGCCGCGCGGGCCGCTTGCCTTGCGGGAGACTGAGGGGTCAATCTAGCCTCGACCTGTCAGTCACTCGCAAAGGCGTGGCCCATGGCGTTGAAAGACCAAATCTCGTTCGGCATGTCGCTGCCGCACCGCTCGCCGGACCGGATCGACATGGGCACGATCAAGGCGGTGGCGCAACGCGCCGAGGCGCTCGGCTTCCGCGATCTCTGGGTGACCGAGAACACGCTCGACGAAACCTCTTCCTTCGACCCGATCTCGCTGCTGACCTACGCGGCAACGGTGACCACGACGATCCGGGTGGGCGCCTCGGTGGTGGTGTTGGCGATCCACAGCCCGCTGATGGTCGCGCATCAATGGGCGACGCTCGATTACGTCAGCGGCGGGCGCGCGATCCTCGGCGTCGGGCTTGGCCGCGGCCATCACTACCGCCAATTCGAGGTGCCCGAGGAAGGCAAGGTCGCGCGCTTCCGCGAGGAGGTGGCGCTGATCAAGGCGCTGTGGACGCAGGAAAAGACCTCGTTCCACGGGCGCTTCTACAATCTCGACACTGAGATGATGCAGCCCAAGCCGGTGCAGAAGCCGCATCTGCCGCTGTGGATGGGGGTCGGCCACCCCAACGCGATCCGCCGCACCGCCGAGCTCGCCGATGGCTGGATGGGGTCGGGCGGATCGAGCATCGCCGAGTTCGGCCGCTCGGTGCCGATCCTCAAGGAAGCGCTGGCGGCGCGCGGGCGCGACCCGCAGAATTTCCCGATCTCGAAGCGCATTTTCATGGCGGTCGACGAGAACCCGGCGGTGGCGCGGCGCGAGCTCAATCGCTGGTTCACCGACGTCTACCACAACCCGCCCGGCACCGACGCCTCTGCCATTCACGGCACGCCGGAACAGGTGCGCGAGCGGCTGGAAGAAGTCGTCGCGATGGGCGCCAACCACATCATGCTCAATCCGGTCTCGAACTATGTCGAGCAGGTCGACGCGTTGGCGGAAGTTACCGGGCTGAAATAGGCAGATCGAAACGGGAGAGGGCGATGCCTGCGAGCGATATCGTCAAACAGAATGTCGCCGCGCATTGGGGACGGCGGGCGGCGCATTTCGACGCGGATTTCGGCCACAGCATCCACACCGACGACGAACGCGCCGCATGGGGCCGGGTATTCGCGCTGGCCGTGGGTGGCCGCGATCGGCTCGAAGCGCTCGATGTCGGCTGCGGCACCGGGTTTCTCTCGCTCGAGCTGGCCGCGCGCGGGCATCGCGTCACCGGCATCGACTTCGCGCCCGAGATGCTGGCCTTGGCCAAGGCGAAGGCGGCCGCCTCCGGCGCCGCGATCCGCTTCGAGGCGGCCGACGCCGAGAATCTGCCATTCGCGCCGGCGAGCTTCGACCTGGTGATCACGCGCCATGTGCTGTGGACGCTGCCGCACCCCGAGGCGGCGATCGACGAGTGGATCCGGGTGCTGCGGCCCGGCGGCAGGCTCGCGGTGATCGACGGCCATTCACTCGTCGCGCCCGGCGAGGAGCCGGCGGCGAGCGCGCGGCGCAGCGCCGAATACGCGCCGATCGGCGACCAGCTTCCCTTCCTGATGGGGAAGCCACAGGAAGCGATCGAGGCGTTGTTCCGCGCCAAGGAACTCGTCGAAATCGGCGGCGACCCGCTCGCCGACGTGATCATGGCGCAGAACCGGCGCGCCACCGCCGAGGGCGAGGAACTGCGTCCCCGCCGCCGCTACCTCGTCTGGGGCGACGTGAAGCCAGCGTAGATGGCGTATTTTTCGATCGCGGAGCTCGAAACCCTCGTCGCCGAGCGCCGGGAGGCCCTCGGCGAGGCGCACCCCGACACGCTGACCGCGATGCTCGACCTCGCAGAGCTGCTGTGGGCCGAGGGCAGGCTGCGGCGGGCGTGCCAATTGGAAGAAGCGGTCGTGGTCGGACGCCGGGCGCTATACGGCGCGGCGCAACCCGACACGCTGAAGGCGCTCGGCAAGCTGGCGGTGACGGTCGGCCAATTGGGCGATCTCCCCAAAGCGCGTCGGCTCCAGGAGGAGGTCGTTGCTGGCATGCGCGCGCTTTATGGCGATAACGGCCGCGACACGCTGCGCGCGATCAATAATTTCGCCGGGACGGTCGCGGCGCTGGGCGATGGCGAGACCGCCCGGGCTATGCTCGAAGGCACGATCGCGACGCTGACCCGGGTCTTTGGCGCGGATGACGGCGACACACTGACCGCGAGGGGCAATTTCGCTTCTCTCCTCTGGCAAGAGGGCGAGCGCGACGACGCCTATGCGCTGCAGGAAGAGGTCGCCGAAGCCCTGCGCCAAACCCGCGGCGCCGACGATCCGGCGGCGCGCAGCGCCCGCGCCGTGCTCGACAGCATGATGCGCGACGCGCTGTCGTAGCTACTGGATCGGGACGGCGATGTGCTCGACATCGCAGGGATGGGTGGTGCTGCCGCACCCCGGCGCCCAGACCGAGGTATAAGAGGTCCGCACCGAGTACCGGCGTACCCAATGACGGTGGATCACCGTGTGCGCGACCGCCGCCGTATGATGCCTCGCCGTCGGGACCCACATCGGCGCCGCGGGCGGCGGTACCAGCACGACCGGCGGTGGGGAGGCAGGGGGCATCACGGCGACAGGCTCCGGAACGAGCGCGATCTGTGCGGGCTGGGGCGGCACGCACCCCGACAAGACCGCGAGTGCGAGCGCGAAGCCGAAACCGGCGAGCAAACTGCGCTTCATGTGAGGCTCCGCTACGCTCTCAAGACCGCCGCAGAATGCTCGATCAGCGATTAAGAAACGATGCGGGGTTTGCGACGATCCCAACGCTCCCGCGCCACCCTTGAGTGAACAGCGCTTACGGCGCCCTCCGCCACAGCGCGATGAACTCGTCGAGCTGGCCGTGCTCGACATCCGAGACCGCCCAGAAATTCATGCCCTCCGCCGTCCAATGGACGACGTTGTAGCCCTGGATGGTCGTATCGCTCCCGAGATGCGGGGTGGGGCCGCCCGCCGGCCAGACATAAAGGTCGATGATGTGCTTGTCGCGCTGGTAGACCAGCGCCGCGACCGGCCTGCCGTCGAGATAGTCGAGCCGGCCGCCCCTCAGCGGAAACCCTTCCGCCGCGAAATCCTTGACCGGCGGCGCGAAATCGATCCGCCCGTCGAACCACGGCTTGACCGTGTGCTGGTCGGTCGAGACGACGTCTTCGAGATGTCCGGGCTGCAGCGCGCGGATATGGTCGGCGACGATCTGGTCGACGAGGTCGTTGCGCTCGGGCAGCAGGATGAGCAGCGAAATCGCCGCCGCGCAAGCGGCGCCGAGGCCAAAGCCGATGCTGGGCGCGCGCAGCCAGTCCCAGCGCCGGCGCGGCACGAGTGGGGCGTGCGGCTCGACCTGGCGCAGTCGCCCGATGACCCGAGCGCGCACCGCGTCGGGCATCGCCTGGTAGAGATCGCCACGCATCAGCGCCCGTGCTCGCAGCAATTCCACTTGCGCCGCCTGGCAGATCGGGCAGCCCACGCGATGCGCCTCCAGCGCGGCGGCCTGCGCCGCGTCAAGCTCGCCGTCGAGCTCGGCCTGGACCAAGAGGACCTTATCGCAGCCGGGCATCAGTGAGTTTTGGGGATCGCTCATGGCAAGCCCTCCGCGGCCGCCGCCTGCGCCAGCAATTGCCGCGCCCGCCACAGCCGCGACATCACCGTGCCGATCGGCGTCTGCGTCGCCTCGGCGATCTCCTTGTACGAGAATTCCTCGAACTCGCGCAGCACCAGGGTCTCGCGCAGCTCGACCGGCAGCGCCGCGATTAGCGCCCGCACCTGGCGGCTTTCGCGCGACCGCAGCAAGGCGGCCTCGGGATCGTCGTCGCCGGACACCAATTCGGCCGCGATCGCCTCGTCGCTCTCGCCGGTGATCGGCACGGTCACGACCCCGCGATTGAGCGCCATCGAGCCGTAGGCCGTGTTGCGCACGATCTGCAACAGCCAGGCCCGCGGGTTGACGCCCTTGAAGCTCGCGAAATAGGTGAGCGCGCGCACCATCGCCTCCTGCAGCACATCTTCCGCCGCCTCCCCATCGCGCATCAGCCAGCGCGCGAGATTGTACGCGGCGTCGAGATGCGGCAGCACCACACGCTCGAACGAAGCATCAGCCAATGCGTTTGGCACGTCCCCTCGAGAGCTCGGCCGCGAACCCAGGCAATTGCCGCCATCGTCCTCGATCGGATCGCGGCGGGTTTTATTCTCTCACGAGAAAAAATTCAGGCGCCACGAATAAACTGCCGGGCGCGCCGGTCTCCCTCGCCGACACATCTGATCGTGGGAGCGGCGACAATGGACACACGACGCGATTTTATGAAGTGCCTGGCCTGGGCCGGCACCGGCATCGTCTGGAGCGTAGCGGGCGGGGTGCCGCGCAGCTTGGGCCTCGGCGGCGCGGCGCTGGCGGCGCCGGCGGGCGGTTTCAGTTTCGTGCAGATCAGCGACACGCATATGGGGTTCAAGGCGGACGCCAACCCCGACCCCAACGCGACCCTGCAGGCCGCGCTCGACAAGATCGCCGCGCTGCCGCAGAAGCCGGCGATGATGATCCATACCGGCGACGTCAGCCATCTGTCGAAGCAGGAGCAGTTCGACACTGCCGACCAGCTGATCAAGAGCGCCAAGCTCGACACGCATTTCGTCCCCGGCGAGCACGACGTGATCGGCGACGACGGCAAGATGTTCTTCGAGCGCTTCGGCGCGAAGGCCGCCGCGCCCGGCGGCTGGTACAGCTTCGACCAGGGCGGGGTGCATTTTGTCGGGCTGGTCAACGTGATCGGCTTCGGCCCGGCGACCGGCGGCACCCTCGGCAAGGACCAGCTCGCTTGGCTCGAGCAGGATCTCAAGGGCAAGAGCGCCTCGACGCCGATCGTCGTCATGGCGCATATCCCGCTGTGGCCGATCTATCCGCAATGGGGCTGGACGACGAGCGACGCCGACCAGGCCTTCGCCTCTCTGAAGTCGTTCGGTTCGGTCACCGTGCTCAACGGCCACATCCACCAGGTGGTGCAGAAGGTCGAGGGCAAGGTCACCTTCCAGACCGCGATGTCGACCGCCTTTCCGCAGCCGGCGGCTGGCACCGCACCCAATCCCGGCCCGATGAAGGTGCCGGCCGAAAAGCTGAAATCGGTGCTCGGCATCCGCGAGATCGCCTATGCGCCGGCGGCCGGACTCAGCCTCACCGACGAAACGCTAGCCTAACCGGAGGGCCTCACAATGAATTCGATCAAACGGCGGGCGCTGCCGCTCGCCGCCTCGGTGATGCTCGCCCTGAGCCTGCCCGCCCATGCCGCCGAAACCGGCGAGCCGCAACAAATCGCGGCGGTCCAGCCAGGGGCGGTGACGATCGACAATTTCGCCTTCTCCCCGGCACTTTTGACGATTACGCCCGGCACCAAGGTGACCTGGGACAACAAGGACGAAGAGCCGCATACGGTGACGAGCGCCGATGGCGGGAAGACCTTCAAATCGCCGGCGCTCGACACCGACGACAAGTTCGTCTTCACCTTCGACAAGCCCGGCACCTACAAATATTTCTGCTCGATCCACCCGCACATGGTTGGGACGATCGTCGTCAAGTAGCCGACGCCTTGAACAGCCGGCCGCCGCGCATCGGGCGCGGCGCGCCGGTGGTGGTCGGCAGGCTGAGTGGCAGGCCGCGCCGCGAGCGGATCGCCAGATAGGCGAAGGCCTGCGCCTCGAGCGCGTCGCCGTTCCAGCCGAACGCCTCGACCGGGCGCACCGGCACGCCGAGCAGCCGCGCCAGCGCTGCCATCATCACAGGGTTGTGCCGGCCGCCGCCGGTGACGACGAAGTCGTGCGCCGGGTGCGGGAAATGCGCCCGCGCGGCGGCGACCGCGGCGGCGGTCATCTCGGTCAGCGTCGCGGCGCCGTCGGCCGTTCCGAGACCCTGCGGCACAAAGCTCGCGAAGGCGTCGCGGTCGAGCGATTTGGGCGGCATCCGCGCGAAATAGGGCGCGGCGAGAAAGCGCGCGACATGCCCCGCCGACGCCGTGCCGCTACGGGCGAGCGCGCCGCCGAGATCAGCCGGCTGCCCGGTATGGCGGCGCACCCAATCGTCGAGCATCGCGTTTCCGGGTCCAGTATCGAAAGCGAGAATGTCGCCGGCCTCGCCGATCCACGTCACATTGCCGACCCCGCCGAGGTTGAGCACGGCGAGCGGTTTCGCGAGATTTGCGGCGAGCGCGGCGTGGTAGAGCGGCGCCAGCGGCGCGCCCTCGCCGCCGGCGGCGACATCGGCACGGCGAAATTCGCAGACGACATCGCACCCGGTCAACCGCGCCAAGAGCGCGCCGTCGCCGATCTGCCAAGTGCGGCGCTGTTCGGGGGCGTGCAGGATGGTATGGCCGTGAAACCCGATCAGCTCCGCCCGGTTTCGCGGATGGCGCTCGCGGAATGCGGCGATCGCGGCGGCGTGCAGCCGGGTCAGCTCGTCCTCGACCGCGGCGACCGGCCCAACGCCTCCCAGCACGCCGCGCAGGCGTTCGCGGAATTCCGGCGGATAGGGGATGGTCAGCGCCGGCCCGGTCGCGACCTCGGCCTCGCCGTCGCTCTCGATCGCCGCGACATCGATGCCATCGAGCGAGGTGCCGCTCATCAGCCCCAGCGCCGCGACCTGATTTGTGCTAGATGAACCCGCCATGTCCGCTAAATCGCCCTTTCTCGCCGCCGCCCATGAGCGCGGCTTCATCCACCAATGCACCGACGAGGCGGCGCTCGATGCGCGTCTCGCCGCGGGTCCGGTGACCGCCTATCTCGGCTATGATTGTACCGCCGATAGCCTGCATATCGGGCATCTCGTCGGCATCATGCTGCTGCGCCTCTACCAGCGCTCGGGCCACAAGCCGATCGCGCTGATGGGCGGCGGCACGACGCGGATCGGCGACCCGTCGTTTCGCGACGAAACCCGGCCGCTGCTCGACGACGCGCAGATCGCCCGCAACATGGCGGGCATCCGCACGGTCTTCGCCAAGTTCCTCGCGTTTGGCGACGGGCCGAACGACGCGGTGATGGTCAACAACGCCGACTGGCTCGACGAGTTGCGCTACATCCCGCTGCTGCGCGATATCGGCCGGCATTTTTCGGTCAACCGCATGCTGACCCAGGACAGCGTCAAGCTGCGGCTGGAACGCGAGCAGCCAATGAGCTTCCTCGAATTCAACTACCCGATCCTGCAGGCTTACGATTTTGTCGAGCTGGCGCGCCGTTACGATTGCATGCTGCAACTGGGCGGCTCCGACCAGTGGGGCAACATCGTCGCCGGGGTCGAGCTCGGCCGCCGGGTCGCCGGCAAGACCCTGTTCGGACTGACGACGCCGCTGATGACGACATCCTCCGGCGCCAAGATGGGCAAGAGTCTCGGCGGCGCGGTTTGGCTCAACGCCGAGAAGCTCAGCCCCTACGAATACTGGCAATACTGGCGCAACACCGAGGATGCCGATGTCGGCCGTTTCCTCAAGCTCTTCACCGAATTGCCGCTCGACGAGATCGCCCGGCTCGAAAAGCTCCGGGACAGCGAGATCAACGAGGCGAAAAAGGTGCTGGCGACCGAGGCGACCGCGCTCTGCCACGACCGCGCGACGGCCGAGGACGCGGCGAAGACAGCGGAGGCGGTGTTCGGCGATGGCGGAGCGACGGGCGGCTTGCCGCAGGTCGCCGTCGCGCGCGACGCTCTGGCGCGCGGCCTGCCGGTGTTCGAGCTCTTCGTGCTCGCCGGTCTGGCGGCTTCGAACAGCGAGGCGCGCCGGCTCATCAAAAGCGGCGGCGCGCGGCTCAACGATGCGGTGATCGCCAGCGAAACGCAGCCGGTCTCGCTCGGCGACCTCGACCCGACCGGTCAGGTGAAGCTCAGCGCCGGCCGCAAGCGGCATGTCATGGTGCGCACCAAATAAACCCAGAGCCGTACCCACTCAGATTAAATCATAAATTTTCGCCTTGGCCGGGCTTGACCCGGCCATCCACGTCTTATTTTCGCTGTCCTTGGCTCACCAAGACGTGGACCCCCGGGTCAAGCCCGGGGGAGGCGATGAAATGTGAAATGCGTCAACTTAAAGCGATCATGCTCTAATGCCCGCCGTCCCCTGCCGTCGCGGAGGGTGTCGCGCGAGGCTGGGCTGGGCTCGTGAACGGGTCGAACAAATGCCGCAACAGCCCCGGCGTCAGCGCGGAGAGCGGGTTGACCGTGACCGTCGGGTCGTCGTTCGAGCCGCTCAAGCGAAACCGGAAGGCGATGAGGCCCTGGCCCTCGCCGCCCATCAACAGCGAGCCGATCACCGGGAAATTGCTAAGCACCGAGTTGAGCGCATAGGCCGGCGCCAGCGTGCCGTCGACATCGATCCGGTCCTGGCCGGGATCGATCGAGCCCTCGGCGCTGATCCCGAGCGCGCCGCCATAGGCGATCATCCGGTTGAGCGACACCACGCCGCGCGAAAACGACACGTCGCCGCGCAAATTTGTGAACGGGATGCCCGAGCCCGACATCAGCCCGGCGATGCCGTCGAGCGAGGTCGCCGACAACAGCCGCGCCAGCGCCGGCGCGCGCACCAGCCGATAATCGGCGCCGTCGATATGCGCGCGCAGGACATGATGCCCGTCCGTCTCGCCGAGCGTGCCGTCGACCGTGAGCGTGCCGCCGACGACATTGTCGGCAACACCGAACAGGCTGAGGCTCGCGCCGAGATCGTCCGATGCGAGATGCAGCCTGCCGCCACCCTCGGCGCCGCCAAGGCTCAGGGCGAGCCGGTGCCCATCCGCGAAATTCCCGTCGATCCTGATCGATTGCCAGGCGCCCTGGTCGCGCAGCAGCGAGACCGACACGTCGCGCGCCTCGCGATGCGGCCCCAGCACCAACCGCGCGACATGCGCGTCGATCGCCAGCGGGGTCGGGCTGTCGGGCGAATCGTCGTCGAGCGCGTGCTTCATCTCGTGGCTGAGATCGAGCCGCGGGCCGCGGATCTCGGCGCGCCAGCCACCGCCCGGCCGGCGGCCGACCGAGCCCGCGATCTCGCTGCCCGCGATCGCGAGATGGCGGATATCGACGCGGTCGATACCTCGGTCGTCCGGGTTCACGGCTACCGCGAACTTGCCGTCGAGACCGGCCGCCTTGACGTCGATCTCGGGGATGGCGACGAGCCGGTCATCGTTGAGCGCCACGACCAACCTGGCGTTGGCCGGCGCTTGCGGCGGCTTCTTCCACCCGGCTTCGTCAACGCTGAGGCTCGCGGCGGCAAGGTCGAGCGCGGCATCGACCTCGGCCTGCGGGCCATTTGCCGGCACGGTGTAGGTCAGGTCGATCGATACCGGCCCAGCAAGCCGATCAGCGGCAAAACTCCAATCGAGCCGCTGCCGCGCCGCGTCGTCGAGCACCAGACCGACGCGATAGCGGATGCGCGGCCCGGTCTTCGGATGGAAATAGAGATTGCCGTCGAGCGTCGCCGGCGAGCCGTCGAACTTGCCGCTGCCCTTCGCATGGACGCCGTCATGGCCGAGGTCGAGCGCGACATTGCCGTCGGTCAGCGCGCGCTCGAAGGCGACCTTGGCGTAGGAAACGCCGGTGAGCGTCGCCTTCGCGCCGTAATCGACCGCGTCGAGCTTCAGATCGGCGAGCAGCGGCAGCTTAAAATGAAGCTGGGCTTCGGCGTTGCCGCCGACCCGCGCCGGGTCGATGCCGGCGTCGTGCGCATAGCGCAGCGGCTTGGAGTCGATCGCTTCGAGCGCCTCCTGCAACGGCCCCGCCAGGCCGACATCGACGGTCAGTGTTTCGACCGGCGCGCCGATATCGGTGATCGAGAGGGTGCCGCCGGTCGCCTTCAGCGATTTCACCGCGCCGCCGGTGATCGCGAAGTCGAGCCGGCGGTCATTGAGCGCCGCCGTGCCGCTGACCTTCTTCACCGGCGGCAGACCGTTCAGATAGTCGACGGTCAGGTCGTGGTAGCGCATCGTGCCGTGCGCGCCGAAAAAATCCGCCGATTGCGCGGCGGGGTCGAATGTCACGGCGAGCCGCACCGCCATCTCGTCAAGCATACCTTCCGACAGATTGGCCGCCGCCCATTTCCGCCCGCCGGGGCTGACGCCGCGCGGCCACAGCGCGTCGAACCGGGCGGTCGGGACATGCGTCAGGGTGATGCCGAGCGTGCCGGCGAGGCTCGCCGGCCACGGCGCGCCGGTGCTGACGAGCTGCGGCCGCAGCCCGGCTAGCTTGCCGTCGACGGTGAGCGTCGTGCCGCCATGCAGGTCGAGAGCGAGCTTTTCAAGCCGCAATTCGGCGCTTTCCGGCGCGTAATCGGCATGCAGCTCGCCCCGCGCCACCGGCAGCCGGCCGCTCGCCAAGAGATCGGTCGCGATCTGCCCTTCGCCGAAACCGAGATCGAGCCGACCGCCCTCCGCCTTGCCGGTCGCCAGGTTGAAACGGAGATCGGCCGTTCCCGACACCGGGAATTGCGCCTGCGCGAACGGCGCCAGTGCGGGTGAGAGCGGGGCCAAAGCCGCCGCGTCGAGCCCATCGACCGCGAGTTCGAGATCGAGCTTCTGCGTCGCCGCCGCGTAGCGGTAGGTGGCATGGAACTGGGGCGCACCGTTGCCGAGCGTGACCGCGAACGACAGATCGCCGGTGACGCCGCCGCCGCCGCGCTCGAGCGTCGCGGCGGCGCGGTCGGCCCGCCAGACTTTGCCGCTCACCCGGTCGTCGACGATAACCGTCGCATCGCGTATCGCGATCTGGCGCAGCTCGCTCCACGGCGTGCCGGGACGCAGCGGCGCGAACAGCGCGAGCGCGCTGTCGAGCGCGAATTGGTCGGCGGTCGCATCCGGATTGCCGACGCGAAAGCTCAGCGTGCCGCTGGCGTCGCGCGTCAGCGCCAACACCGCATGCTCGACGACGAGCCGGGTCGGCTCGATCCGCCCGCCGAGCATCGCGCCGAGGCTGAAGCTCGTCGCCATCTCGGGGAAATTCGCCAGCTTTTCGCCGGTGGGCAGCGCCAGGCGGACATCCTGGACTTGCAGGTCGAGCTGATGGGTTTCGCGGTCGATGCCGATGCTGACCCCGGTCACGGCGACGCCGATCCCGGCGCCGGAGCGCTGCAGCGCCTCCTCGACAAAGGGCACCAGGCCATCGAGCTCGATCGGACCCTGCAGCAGCCGCCAGATGCCGGCGACCGCGATGAAGATCACGACCGCGGCGATGCCGCCGAGCCAGACCAGCAGGCGATGCGCGTGATGGCCGACATGTTGCGCCGGCGTCCGCTGCACGCGGGCTCGGGGGCGCCGGCGCGCGCGCCGCAAGGCGACGGCGCGGGCTTGACCCGCGCCAGGAGGCGCGCCAGTGTCGCCGTCATCATCATCGCCGGAACCGCGCGGTGAACCTGTTATCGTACCCCTCCTCCGATAGTGCCGAGAACGGCGGTGCCCTGCCCCTACCCGCCGATGCGCGCCTGCTCGCGCTCGGCGAGGCGGCTTGGGAGGAGGCCCTCGCCGCCGCTGGCGATGCCGCCGCCGCCGCTCGCGCCTGGAGCGCCACGCCGGCGGGCCGGTCCCTGCTCGCCGCGATCTTCGGCAACAGCCCGTTTCTCTCCGGCGTCGCCGCCCGTGAATGGGCCTTCCTGACCCGCCTCGTCGAGAACGGCGCCGACGCGACCTTCGACGCCGTTATTGCCGACGCAAAACGGCCAATTGATGGCGAAGAAATTAGTGGCGAAGGCGGGGCGGGCCTGATGCGCCGGCTGCGCGTCGCGCGACGCCGCGTCGCCTTGACCGCGGGGATCGCCGAGCTGGCCGGCGCCTGGAGCCTCGAGCAGCAGATGGCGGCGCTGACCCGCTTCGCCGAGACCGCGATCGACGCCGCCTTGCGGCACCTGCTGCGCCACCACCCGGGCACGCCCTTCGCCGCCGCTTCGATCGAGCCCGAGGAAAGCGGCCTTATCGTCCTCGGCATGGGCAAGCTCGGCGGCGGCGAGCTTAACTATTCGAGCGATATCGACCTCATATTGCTTTACGACCCGGCGCGAGCCGCGCCGTTGGCGCGCGAAATCCTGCACGGTTTTTTCAACCGTCTCGCTCGGGAGCTGGTGCGCATTCTCGACGAGCGCACCGGCGATGGCTACGTTTTTCGCACCGATCTGCGGCTGCGCCCCGACCCGCGCTCGACGCCACTGGTCATGTCGGTCGACGGGGCGCTCGGCTATTACGAGAGCGTCGGGCAGAATTGGGAACGTGCGGCGATGATCAAGGCGCGGCCGGTGGCCGGCGACCGCGTCGCCGGGCGGCGGTTCCTCGACGAGCTGCGGCCCTACATCTGGCGCAGACACCTCGACTTCGCGGCGATCGCCGACATCCATTCGATCAAGCGCCAGATCCAGGCCCATCGCGGCGGCGGGCGCATCGCGGTCCTCGGCCACGACATCAAGATCGGCCGCGGCGGCATCCGCGAGATCGAGTTCTTCGCCCAGACGCAGCAATTGATCTGGGGCGGGCGGTGGCGCGAATTGCGGATCGGCACGACCTGCGAGGCGCTTGCCCGGCTGGCAGCCGCCGGGCGAATCGGCGAATCCGACAGCATTGCGCTGACCGACGATTACCGCTTCCTGCGCCGCGTCGAACACCGCTTGCAGATGGTCGACGACGCGCAGACCCACCGCCTGCCGACGGACGCCGAGGGTATCGCCAAGCTCGCGATCTTTCTCGGCTATCCCAGCGCCGAGGCGTTCACCGGCGAGCTCGTCAGGCATCTCGGCTCGGTCGAGAAGCGCTACGCCGAGCTGTTCGAGGAGGCGCCGAGCCTCTCGGGTCCGGGCAACCTCGTCTTCACCGGCGCCGATGACGACCCGGGGACGCTCGAGACCCTGGCGCGGATGGGCTTCGCCGATGCCGGCGCCGTCGCCGGCATGGTGCGCGACTGGCATCACGGCCGCATCCGGGCGACGCGCAGCCAGCGGGCACGCGAAATCTTGACCGAGCTGGTGCCGGAGCTGTTGCGCATTTTCGGCGGCACCGCCGCGCCCGACGCCGCGTTGCGCCGGTTCGACGCGTTCCTGTCGCGGCTGTCGGGCGGCGTGCAGCTGTTCTCGCTGTTCCACGCCAACCCCAGCCTGCTGCGCCTGGTCGCCGACATCATGGCCGAGGCGCCGCTGTTGGCGGAGAATTTGGCGCGCCATCCGGGATTGCTCGACGCGGTGCTGGGCGTGGATTTTTTTGCGCCGCTGCCGCGCCGCGCCGTGCTTGTCGCCGAGCTGGCCGAATTCATCGCCGGCGCCCGCAATTTCGAGGAAACGCTCGACCTGTCGCGGCGCTGGGCCAATGAGCGGCGCTTCCAGCTCGGCGTGCAGCTACTGCATCGCACGCTCGACCCGGCCGCCGCCGGCGGCGCCCTGGCCGATATCGCCGAGGCAGCGCTCGGTGTGCTGCTTCCGGCGGTCGCGGAGGAATTCGCCCGCGCCCATGGGAGGATCCCCGGCGGCGAGCTCGCGATCCTGGCGATGGGGCGGCTCGGCAGCCGCGAGATGACGCCGTCCTCCGACCTCGACCTCATCCTGATCTACGACACGCCCGGGGGGGCGGAGGCTTCGGATGGCGCGCGTCCGCTGGCGATCTCGACCTATTACGCGCGGCTCTGCCAGCGCCTGATCGGCGCAATCACCGCGCCGACCGCCGAGGGCCGGCTCTACGAGGTCGATATGCGGCTGCGCCCGTCCGGGGCCGCGGGGCCAATCGCCACGAGCCTCGCGCGTTTCGCGCTCTACCAGCGCGACTCGGCCTGGACCTGGGAGCATATGGCGCTGACCCGGGCGCGCCCGGTGGCGGGCGACGCGCGCCTCAGCCGTCGCATCGAGGCGGCGGTCACGGCCGCGCTCGCCGCCGAGCGGGACCCCGATCGCCTGGTCATCGATGTCGCCGAGATGCGCCAGCGCATCGCCGACGAGCATCCGCGCCCGGCGACGTGGGATTTGCGCAATCGGCGGGGCGGGCTGGTCGATCTCGAATTCATCGTCCAATACCTGATGCTGCGCGAGGCGGGGCGGCGGCCCGATGTCCCGCGCCGCGACATCGGCGGCGCGCTCGAGACGCTCGGCGCCGCCGGCATCCTTGAGCCGCGAGCGGTGCAGACGCTCAGCGACGCGCTCGACCTGCTGCGCGCGGTGCGGATCTTCCTGACCCTGCTGATCGACGGCGTTCCCGATGCGGCCGCGCTGGCCGGTCCCACGGGCGCGACGCTCGCGCGCTGCGCCGGCGCGGTTGACTTCCCCCGGCTCGACGCGGATATCACTGCCGCCTGCGCCGGCGTGCTCGCCTGGTACGATCGGCTGGTCGCCGAGCCGGCCCGACAAGCGATACAATCCAAGGCGGCGTCCGAAGAACCCGAAGCCAAGGAAACCAAAGAAGGAGGCGTGGCGAGATGAGCGTCAATGTCGGCGACAAGGCCCCCGATTTCACATTACCCACCGACGGCGGCGGCTCGGTCACGCTGTCGAAGCTGCAGGGCAAGCCGGTGGTGATCTATTTCTATCCGAAGGACGACACCTCGGGCTGCACCGCCGAGGCTTGCGGGTTCCGCGACACACTTCCCGATTACGGCAAGACCGGCGCGACGGTGATCGGCATCTCCAAGGATTCGATCGCCTCGCACGACAAGTTCAAGGCCAAGTACCAGCTCCCGTTCACTCTCGGCTCGGATGGCGACGGCAAGGTCGTCGAGAGCTACGGCGTCTGGGTCGAGAAGAGCATGTACGGCCGCAAATACATGGGCATCGACCGCTCGACCT